>ERZ1046148.70-NODE-70-length-59025-cov-8.409445_pt1 | contig 59025 bp, 44 predicted proteins | sample MGYA00383090_ERZ1046148 | MGnify/ENA primary metagenome ERZ1046148 (study PRJEB29581, sample SAMEA5548360) | metagenome | biome: marine; feature: coastal; material: water | depth 25 m | study: Short-term variability in the microbial, nano- and picoplankton dynamics... | reverse complement strand
ATGATTCCACTTGGATGGGGTGTGTTATCCCTAGTTATATGCCTGGTAATTCATGAATTTGGACATGGGATCCAAGCTAGAGCGCATGGTATGAGAATTCGTAACTTTGGCCTCTTGATGATTGGTCCAGTCCCAGCGGGAGCGTTTGCTGAACCGGAATATTCTGAAATCAGTAATTCTCCACGGAGGGAGCGCCAACGAATGTTTGCAGCCGGTCCAGCTACTAACTTATTTGCAGCCTTCTTTTTGATGATTGTATTGGGACAGGTTGCTGGTCAATTTGTGGCAGCAGATTCTGGAGTTCATTCAAGTCAAATCATCAAAGATTCTGCGGCAGACGAATCCGGATTACAAGCATGGGATACAATTATTGCAATAAATAATAGCGAAATTATTGATACTGAAGATTTTGTGAAAGTTATGGATGACATTTCTGCAGGGCAAAATGTATCGATTGAAGTAATTAGGTTTGAAAGTGGAATCCAAGAGAACTTGACGGTGAAGATGACTGACAAGCATACCTACTTTTTAGAGTCTGGTTATGATAATGAAACTCTTGCTGCATTAGGTATTGAGAAAGGAGATGCCTTTCTCGGGGTTCAAAATCTAGATGATGGGACCGCGGGCGTTGACCGATTATCAGGCTGGGCTCATCCTGATTTTGAAGCAAGTCCTCTTGGATATTTAATCGGGTTCGTAGCAAATGTTGGAACTATCTTAATCACTCCATTTGAGAACCAAGGTGTAGCAATACATTCTGCGCAAGAAGATATGCTTGCTGCAGGAGATGGTTGGCTTGCCTCTTTGGTTGGATTAGATGGATTGCTATTTTTAGTCAATCTAATGTTCTGGCTAATTTGGGTAAATATTCTGCTTGGATTTACTAATTTATTCCCACTCGTTCCTTTTGATGGCGGACATTTGTTCCGAGATGTGGTTCATGGAACTATGTCTGGAATTCGAAAATTGGGAAAGAAAACTGGGCTGTATAATTTACATCCGCTTTGGGTCGAGCACGTGACTAGAAAGGCTTCTTCGATATCTTCTCTCATACTATTTTTTGCTCTTGGAGTAATTATCATCGGCCCTTATATTATTGGATAAGATCTGTTATTCGCATTTGTGAGGACTCGTTTTCAGTTACATCTTCGCTAACGTCAATTTTGCTAATTCGTTTATCTAGTGATTCAAGTGTTTCATTTGTAGATTTTCTACAGACTAAAGATACGAATAAGTGGAGTGGCATCCCCTGTTCCCAATCGAGAAATGGCTTACCGTTTCGGGTAAGTGGTAAGGCTGGAATTCTTCGAGTTAGCATTCCTAGGCGTCCACTTAAGCGGCCAACATCGACACGGAATATTCGCCAGGAATCACCCCTGACTCCCTTGAGTCTGTATGCATATAAAGGCATTAAATCACATCTCTTACCCTCATGAATCATCGCTAGATATTGATCCCATGTACGTCCAGAGAGGTACAGTTTCGGCTTTTTAGAAGACTTTACTTCAATTGGAAAACATAAATCCCCTCGAAGTGCCAACAAATCTCCACTTCCCTCCATCCCAGAACCTGCTGCTCTAACAACCAAAAATGGGCGTTCGAGAACTTGTTGTGCTCTTGCTTTAGCAATAGGGTCACAAGATCTAGTTACGGCATCCACTCCTTTAGGAACTCCAGCTAAAACAGCACGGAGTTCTCTTTCATATTGGCTTGACACAATAGTGAATCGTTGTCAAGTGCTTTTGATGATATCGCTGATTACGCGTCAGGTTGAAGCGTGATTAGGCCTAGGGCGGCATGTGCGCCGAATCGCAGTTAGGACCGCGGATTTCCGCCTATCTTTCCATTTAATGCGCGAATTGAAACGGCGCAAATGCAAATTTGTTATGCTTTCTTCTGAAGATACATGGGACGGTGTTTTACTCACATCACCTGAAGAAGTAAAAGGAGGAGAAATTCCTGCTATGGAAGAGAATCTTGAGATCGCTGTTGAAAGAGCGATTCAAGCATCGCGTGGATTAGATACTGCGGTGCAACTAGTATTCGGGATTGACCCTGGACCTCGCCCTGGGCTTGCTTGGCTTGCCGATGGAGTCGTGGTTGGAAGTGCGCAACTAGAGGAAATAGAGAGTGTTACAGACCATGTCATTGCATTATCTTCAGCGGTTAGGCACAAGAAAATGAGCGTCAAAGTTGGAGATGGCGCTCCACTGATTAGAGATCGAATAATCAATCAATTAGTACTGAGTGGTATTGAGACATTACAAGTTAGTGAATTTCGAACAAGTTCGGGCTCTCGCTCCAAAGCTCACATGCATGCAGCAACCCGTATCGCTTTGATGAGCGGTACAAAAATTTACCAAATTAGAAAACTCAACCCTACCGATGGAGATTTGAGAGAAATCCAACGACAATCTCGAATTCATAGTGAAGGTTACTTGACCATCTCAACCGAACTAGCAAGAATGGTGGCTTGTGGTGAAATTACAATGATTGAAGCGATTAAGAGAGCCTGACCCTGTATCTGTCACGGCCCTTGGAGTACACTGTGATTATTCCGCTTGAAGAAACACAAATTGCAACGGAGTCAGCCAATTGGCTAATAGCACGGGCTGCGAGGTGTCTGCCTCCCTCCCCTGATTTTGGACTGATTCCTGAGGGGACTTGCACATATCGACCAGCATCACTTGCGATGCCTTTAGAGTTGAATAATATCGCTCCGTCCAACCAAGCAAATTCCGCAAGAGTTTCGTGATTATTAGATTCTAATACGCTCTTTTTAGAATCAGAGTGGCCTTTGAATGGATTCAAAACTAAAGCGGTTGTATATCGGCGTAGTTTGGGAACAGAACCTATTGCAAATAATGCACCAACGGCATGGCCTTCGCGCCCCCGCCCTCCAATTTGGCGTGCTAATTCCATTAATCGTGCAAGGATTTCAATATCGATATCATGCTCTTGTGCAATAATTGCAAGACGATTTGAAGTCAAATTATTTGTTTCAATAACAATGACTCCGTTCATAGGCTCCCCAAGGATTGCAAGAATCCGATCGTTCGATTTGAATTTGCCTTCTCCTAATCCTTGCAGAATAATGTCGTGAAGGCTATTGAGTACAGATAGTCCTTGGGCAGATAATGAATCTTCAAGAGTTTCGACTTCAATTCCAGTCCCTTTCAGGTTTTCAGATACTTTTGCTGAAGAAGTTAGGGCAACTACTCTCAATTTAGAGGGCAAGACTTCTCTCACTTGTCGGACTATTCTAGAATTGTTGGATAGTATTACTGCGGCAGAAAATCCTGAACGCTCATTGTCAATAGCTGAAGCCACCAATTTTGGCAGATCGACCATATGCCAAACCTCATTCCATTGTGGTATCAATTCCAGGGAGTTGATCTTCAGACTCCCTGTAAACTGTTCTCATATTGTTGATGAAATTCCTTTGCTTCACAATCATATTGTATTCTTTGATTCCAGGGTCTTCTTCTCCATTAAGAACTCCTAAAATACACTCAAGGGACAAACGTGCACCTTCACGGTGAGGGTATGCAAAGACGCCCATGGATAAAGGAGGTGCAATCACTGTTTTCACATCTTTCATTTCTTTGATGGCTGCAAATAGATTTGCATATGTTTCAGGAAGGAGTTGTCTACGTGCTTCATCTTGATTTGGCCTACGACAATCTGGACTTACAACATGTATAATGTGCTTATACCGATTCTCTAAATTGTAAGGTTTGCTCAATACATTAGTTGTAACCGGACAAGGTGGAAGATTGAATTTCCTTTGCTCTACACTGACTTCACGACAGAATTCTCGTAATTCTTCGCCAGCAGCATTGTGAATTTGTGCATCGAGGCCTTCGCGCCCCGAAAGTCGGTTATTCGCAGGGGTTACTAAGAGGTCGCCCTCTTGTAAATGGAGTTCCCCTCCTATCACCCGAAGTACACCCCATCGGCAGGTTCGCGCCATATACAATTCGACCATGGTTTGGACGAGGGGGGGCCGACCTTCATATACACATTGACGAAAACAGCAAAATTCGCTTTTTTCCCCCGAGGTCAGTCAAGCGAAGTGACTTAGTGTAATAATCCCGCCCAATGTACTATGTCCTCTGCTCGACAAGCGCTATTTTTAGTTGCGCTATTCTTGCTAGGGGGGATTCAAATTCCAAATAATCAAGTCAAATTAGATTTAGTTGCTGGGCCTTCATTTGAAGGTTTTAGTACACCAAATGATGTTTGGAACGAATCTCCGTTTCGTACAACAGCAGTCCCTGGTGGGTTCAATATCTCAACAGCACTTGATTACAGTGATGTCGTTGTTCTAATTAATAATCAATCTGAAGCAAGCCGAACGATTGGCTGGGCGTTTGTATCCGCCAGGAATATTTCCACAGACAGAATTTTTGTGTTCGATAATGAGTCCACGCCTACTGCTGAAACAATTAACAGAGACCAGTTCAATACTTATTTCCTTGAGCCTTTCAGAACAATGCTATCTTCTTACAATGGTACCGATATTAATTATCTTGTAACTACTAAAGGTGTACCTCTAAGAATAAATGGAGGTAACGACAAGGCTGCTTTCGATCAAGAAATTGCTCTAACAGGAGGTACTTTTGATGCCGATATTGGTTCTAACTGGTGGAGCAATCATGGCTATGGCCCTTTGGCAGGTAAGGCAATGAAAGAATTCACACGTGATGAATATGGATTTTTCCTAGTTACTAGACTGACTGGATACACTGTAGATACTGCGCTTGAACTTATTGAAAAGGCGAACAATTCCTATGGTTCAAGGGGCACTCATGTTCTTGATTTAGCAACAAACAGAAATGGTTCAGGGTACAAGTTCTGGAATGATGATTTGTATGTTGCAAACAGCACACTAAATGGTACCATGGGCCTCCCCGTCGTTTTTAATGAAGAGACTGAATTCATTACCAATATCAGCAATGTAATTGGATATGCGTCATGGGGTAGCAATGATGGAAATTGGAATAAAAACTATCTCGCTAATGGTGGATTTGATACCACGGATGCATCTTGGTCTAGTGGTTCTCGCTATTGGAATGCTTCATCGCCTACTGTTTCGAATGGTGATGAATTTAATTGGGAGTTTCAAACTGGTACTAAGCAAGGCGGAGCAGGTTCTGTAGAAGCTCAAATTTCCACGGAATGTATCCAAGAATCTGGCGATATGCTTCCGGGAGTGTATGCAGAATATTTTGATAATGAGGGGCTTAGTTTCAATTCAGCAACAATGCCTGATTTGATAGATAGAACTCCAGACCACATTCGTATTGATTCTAGTATTGCATATTCTTCATCAAATAATCCCTACCCGGGGTTAGACGACCGATTCAAACACAACTGGGGTGCAAGATTTAGTGGGCTTATCGAAATCCCAGAAACTGGAAACTGGACTTTGTTTATCAATTCTGATGATGGCTCCGAACTTTGGATTGATGGAGAAAGCGCAGTACAAAACTACGGGATGCATGGAATGAGAGAAAACTCCACTACCCTCAATCTGTCAGCAGGATTTCATGATTTCAGAATCGAGTTTTTCCAGGGCGGGGGCCCTCACGGTTTGTTATTTTCTTGGCAAGGGCCTAATGTGAGCAAAGCACATATTCCATCTTCGGCCTTTTTCGTTGCAGGTGATTATATCCCCCAATCAGAGAGTCTAATTCATCACTGGAATTTCGAAGAAGGTTCCGGAAATCAAACTAGTGATGAAGTTTCTAATGAGTCAAATTTCACTTTGTATGGAATGAATTCAAGCAATTGGAAAAATTGTGTTGATGGGAATTGCTTGTGGTATGACGGTTCTAATGACTATTCTAAGGTTGATGTTGATGATTGGCTAGGAAATTTCACCGTGAGTCAATGGGTTTGGGCTAATTACTCAAACCAAACAACCTATGCTTCCACGTTTGCAATAGATGATGTTGCAGCCTCTTCACAATCATTCCAGCACATGATTTCGAATAGTAAATGGAATTTACATAATAATCAAACGAATGCATTTGGAGACGTTGTTGCACAACATTGGTCCCATTTGGTTACAGTATTCGAGGACGGAGAAGCAAGGCAATATCTTGATGGAGTATTGGTAAATTCTAATACTTACTCAAATGGTTCGATGAACAATTTTGACCTATACAAATTAGGAGTTAATAGAGCCGGAAATTCATACTTCGAAGGAATGATTGACAATCTCATGATCTGGGATACTGCACTAAGTAACGGCTCTGTAACTGCATTGAATAGAGATATTGTGACTAATTGTTCAGCTTATTCGGGCAATGGTCAAGGTGTTGCTTATCTCGAAACAGTTCACGATATTCCAACCAATTTTACAAATCACGCATGGGTCATTTATGGCTATGGTAAGAGAACTGGAGATGTATATGGAGAATACAATATTGAAGTTGATTCTTTGGATGCGAATGGTTCATTGCTAAACACTAATCAATCCTCTAATCAGGCTTTTACAACTTCTTGGAATTCCAGAACGATGAGATTTAGGCCGCATCAGGATGCAACTTCGTTTCGAATTAAAATTTCATTAGATATTGTTCCCACTTCAACCGATGGTTCACTATTTGTTGATTCGACGGTACTACGTGTAATCAGACCCCATATGGAGTGGGTAAATGGATCGATTGTTGAAACTGCAGTAAGCACAGGTGCTCGTTCATTCAATTGGGGCACTTCATACGGCCAATCCCTTGTTGCTGATATTCTTGAGGACGGTGCTAGTGGAATCAAAGGTTATGTCTACGAGCCGTACCTCACAGCTGTGGCATCGCCTAGTGTCCTTCTTTCTTCATACTCTAGTGGATTTAATTTGGCCGAATCTTATGCAGCGGCGAATACAATGACTAGTTGGATGGGAGTTGTAGTTGGTGACCCAAAGATGAGCCCATATGCCGATATTGTACATGATGTGGAAATCATTGATGTTCAAATTGTTGAAAATGTTTCAATAAATCAAACCTTTGAGATAAAAATTGCAATCCAAAATCTAGGTCCAGGCGAAGGACAAGGTACATTGAAAGTATTGGATAAATTAGGAAGTATTGTACTTGCTAACCATTCGATGGTTATGCCAAACGGTTCGATGAATGGTAGCCGGCAAATTTTGACTTTGCAACTAAATACATCACGTGCAGGATGGAATAATCTAGTGATTAAATGGGATGCCACATCGCCTTTACATCCTGAACGGAATATCGAAAATAATCAATTTGATTTCGTACTCTGGGTGAATACTGCACCTGTAATCGAGGATATTTATTGTGATTCTAGCCAATATAGCAGAGGTGATAGATTCGTATGTAGTGTACAATCTGTCGATGATAGTTTTGTTGAGTCCGTTGATATAGCGTGGCGAATAACTTCAGGCAATAATAGTACAGAGTGGGTCTGGCTGAATACAAGTAGCCAGGAGGGTTATATTTGGTGGGCTTCGATTGATTTACCGCCGGACATCCCGCTGGGGGTGTTAGATTTGACAGTCATCTCTAGAGATGAGGCAAATCTAAGTTCAACTTCAAGTTCTATGGCGATTGCACAAATTACAGATGCCCCCGCGTTTTGGTTTGGAATTCATATTTCAGGAGTTGATGACACTGAATGGGGTGGTGCATCAGTACTCACCTCTAACCCTTTAATTGGCGTAAAACGTGGACATGTTTTAACTTTGAAATCTTGTGTACTCGACCCAGATCATAACCCTGTAAATCAAACCCCGCAATTCATCTCAAGCCGTGGACAAATAGATGGCCTGTCACATCGCTCAGGTAGCAGTTCTGACCACCATTGTTACATTGCCTCATTTACAATTCCATCAGCCACGACTCTAGACCCATTCACACTCGAACTTAGAACCGATTCTGGAGATTTCCTCACTCGCAGAACCGTTCAGGTAGCCGATCAAGCACCGATTATTAATTTGACACTGATTAATAGTGAAGGGGATTATGCTGAAAATATACTTGCAGGCGGTGATGAATCACTGAAGGTCACAATTACAGATATCGATGACCCCGTTGAAGGAGTATATGGTGATATTACAATCCAATGGCCAGGCCAAAGTGCGTATACATTCCCTCTAAGTTTTGAGTCTGGAGTTGCCATTATCCCACTATTAACATCTGAAAGTTTAGAGAGCGATAATTTGGTGATTGATGTCACTGTTACAGGGGCAAATGGTGCTAGTAATACATCACACCTCGAAACGCCTATTCTGCTAAGCCCCCCATCAATTCTTTCGATAACTTTGTGCCAAGAAGGTGCCGAGGTTGAACAATTGATGTTTGGTCAATCCGCAGATGCCGTTGTACGAATTTATTCATCTCGACCGTTATCTAGTGTTACTGCAAATATTGAGCAGCATGGGTGGGTTGTGTCCGCACCATCGCAATCTGCGACTTCTTGTGGAATCGATATTGCAGGGCAAAGTGATGCTATTCATTTCCGAATACAACTAGATTCGTCCTTTGTTCCAGGTGAAGGTGCACTAGGAATCAGAGTTGTTGATATAGATGAAATCGGGTCGGTTTCTTACCTTCATTTCGAGTTTATGCATTCACCTCCTGTGATTGAAGTAACTCATGCCGCTAATATTTCACATGCGTCTCTTCTAGAAATATTAGTTGAGATGGAAGATGCAGATGGCATTGATGCTACATGCTCTATTGCTTATTCTAAGAATGGCACAGAGATGTTCTCTCGGCCCGATAGTATTGTTGCCGATTTTGATGGCTCAGGAATTTGGACTAGTTCTTGGCTAATGCCAGCGGAAATTAATGACAATATTTCACTTGAGATTTCATGTATTGATTGGAGTGGGAATATGGTGAATTATTCATCGGATATTATCATTGAACAGAAATCTGAATGTGAAGCTGAGTGCGAGAGTATCGGAACTGATAGTAAAGAGGTCACTGGGTCGTATAATACTGTACTTATCGGCGGCGTAATTTCACTACTTCTTGTTTCGATATTAGTTACCTTGCGCGTGCGCGCGCGAGGCAGTACTAACGAAAATGCCGAAACTTGGCACTTAGATCAAGCCATTCCAGAAACCGATAGTAGAATCCCGGAGGGTTGGACCCTAGAGGAATTTTTGAATTGGCTCGATGGCCCAATTCCTGATGAATGGGAAGAGGCCCAATGGGAGCAATATCGCAATAGTCTAGAAGATCTACGATAACACAGACTTCATCATGTTTGGTTGACTGGGGTGAAGCATGGCTGTTGGATACGTGCTCGTGAATGTTTCACCTGGTGATGAGTTTGAAGCGTTCGAGGTAATCAAAGATATTGAGAATGTTGTCGATACAACCTTGCTTTTCGGTGATTATGATATTATCGTGAAATTAGAGGCTAAGACCCTTGGAATAATTGCCCAAACGGTTGTTGATATTATTCGGCAAGTCCCCGGAGTTACAGACACAAAAACTCTTGCCGGTGCTGAATTTTGAGGCGATTCCGATTCGCTATACTGCGCTAATATGGGCTTCGAAACGACTCACTGCGTCCAATATGTGGCGCAGTATAGCGGTTTGACGGGGGAAATATTATAACCTTTAGTAGTTCGTAGCCTAGGTGAGGTATAACCAATGGGTGAAAAGAAATATTTCGTTCTGATGAAGAACGGAGAAGACACAAGCCAAGTTTTTGCGAGCAGACAACCACGTGGAGCAGCACTAAAAGCAGCTACACGCGGACATACAGATATACGACTACGTGAGCGTGGAACCAAGAGAGTCCACGTCTTCACCGGACGTATCGATACTGTACCAAAGCCAGCAAACGGCCCAGCGTGGCTTCCTGACAAGATCAAGAAGGCTAACGTAAGCAAGACTGGAATCGAGCATCTTTGAATTAAAGATGCAATTTTGAATTGCTGATACTCGTATTGCGGGATTTTGCCCTTCTCAGAACTTCGGTTCTGGGAAGGGCTTTTTTTATTTTTAAGACTGCATTTTTCTGCTGCTTAACATTCCTTTATGTCTCATGTTGGTTACGGAAGAATGTGAAAGCCTCATCTCTTGTGCGTCATATTCTTGGAATCGTTCTAGGTTTGGCATTCGTTAACGTGGGAATTGATCACTTCATCCATCCTTCTTGGTATGAGCCAATTGTTCCAGAGATACTTCCATCCGCCCGATTTTGGGTACTACTAAGCGGTGTTTTTGAAGTTGGATTTGGCCTAATGCTAATCCTTCCAAAAACAAGAACTCTTGGATCGCTTGGTATTACATGGATGCTTGTAGGATTGTATTGGGCTAATTTCAATATGTGGTACAATGATATTCCACTAAATGATACACATTATGATGACTTTTGGCATGCTATCAGATTATTAATTCAAATTCTCTTAATCGTTCTAATTACTTGGATTGGTGAGATTACACCGTTCAAGGGTAAAGAAAGGTCAATTGATATTATGGATGTATTCCAAGGAAGAATTACTTCTTGTGGTTTTGAAAGTGGTGATAGAATCGTTGTTGGTGATTGGATTACGTCTCCGTTCGGGAAATTTACTGATATAATGTGGGCTACAAAGGAAGGTAAGCGTATTCTAATCGCACCAAATAATCAAATTTCAGATTATGTTCAATCATTGTATACGTTCGATGAAGTGGTGGTTGAAGAAATTTCTGTTACAAATTTTGAGGGTGGGATGAAATTGACTTCTGAATCTCTTAACTTAGAGTACCGTTGGAGTCGTGGTTGGACTATTCCATTTAGCAGATCATTATTTTTTATCGCTACTGTAGAGTCACTATTTGCAAAACTATTTTTCGGGACACGTACTCATGGAGTTACCAAAAATGGTCGCAAAGAATGGTATGCAATAGACCGCATTTCGAGTATTACCAATGCTAGTGCAATAATAAATAGCCAGGATGCAGGGGGAAAAAGACCGATGAAGGAACCTTGTAAATTCGGGTTCAGTGAAGCACCAAAGAAACCTTCATCGTGTGAAGTAAGGACCCATATTCTGTGACACAGAGGGTAGACTCATCCTACACGGGAATCACTTAGTGGATGTCTCATGAAAAGACAAACATCTCTAACTCTATGCTTCACTGAACCCGAATTTACAAGGTTCCTTCATCTGCTGAATCTTTAGAATAAGTCCAGACATTAGTTGTGATGTAGAGTAGAATGTATATTTTGCCAAAGTCCCAGATCAGGAACGGATAAGTTGCAATCATAAATGAGTTATAGAATGTTAATTCGTAAAACTCAGCAAGCCATAAAGTTCCAAAGAGATATACAGGAATCATTGCCAAAATCCAACAGACCATTTGCGCTTTCAGGTCAGGTGTACCTGCATCTCTTGACCTCTGTAGCCCCTCTGCAACCAAAGCCGAAGCCAACGGGAATGCCAGTAAATAACCCCCGGAAGCAATTAATCTCCCATCGGAGAATAATTGACTACCTCCCTCTGCAAGGACAGGGGCTCCAACTGCCGCCATTACAAGATATAGGAAACCTGAAGCAAATGCATCGTTTCTGCGAAGGTATACTCCTGTGGCTAAAACCGCAAAGGTTTGGAAAGTGTAGGGGATTGGAGTCCATGGCACGATGAATGAAATTTGTGCACACAAAGCCGTTAGTCCTGCAAAGAATACAATTGAGACTATTCTTTCTTGAGTCGTAATTTCATCTGAACTCAAATCCAAGTGCCATTGTTGCGGTTTATTCCAAGATATGCCATTGAACATATTTGCGCCAAAATTAGAGAATATATAGTGGTTTAGGATTAGGTTAGAAAGAGTTAGCACAGGTTAGACTCATCCTACACGGCAATCACATAGTGGATATCTTATGAAAAGACAAACATCTCTAACTCTATGCTTCAAACACGAGTTACAAACATGATTTGTTGTGGCTGAGCGGGTCTATCACCGGGAAGAGTTCTACACTTCTCGATAGCGGTGACAATATCCATTCCTGCAACAACCTTGCCAAAGACAGGATGTTTCGAATTGCCGGGGCTCCACCAATCTAAGAAAGAATTGTCAACTGTATTAATGAAAAATTGTGATCCACCACTGTTTGGTCCAGCATTTGCCATGCTCAATGTACCTGGTTCATTTGAGAACTTTGCATTGTCTAAATGTTCATCTGCAATTTTGTATCCTGGGTCGCCAGTTCCACATCGAGGACTGTTTGGGTCTCTACTGTTTGGGCAACCACCCTGAAGCATGAATCCTTGAATTACACGGTGGAAATGAAGGCCATTATAGTAACCCTTGTCCACTAAATCAAGGAAATTTCCTGCTGTAATTGGCATACTATCAGTGAATAGTTCAATGGTAATATCGCCGGCGCTAGTCTGCATCAATACGTTCGTCATATTACCTGCTGAACATCGGTTACTCATGACCTTTTGTGGTCATAGATTCCTATTCATTGGTTAAGCCAAGGGCGGAAATGCTGGTCGGCATACGCTCTTGCTTGTTCTGCATTGTACCCTGCGGCATGCAATTGCTGCTCATATTGCAACTGCTCAGCAGTAATACTAGGGTCTGCTGCGACCATTCCCGGCATCGCTTGATTGAATGCTGCATTAGCGAACGAATCATCAACAACTTGGTCTCCAGAACGTCCCTTACGAACGATTAGCAAAGTCAGGAGAATGATGATTAGAACTCCGCCACCGATTCCTCCCATCATAACAACATCGAGTCCGCTTTCTGCAGAATCTTCAGTATTGGCTCCATCATCCGAGCCTCCGTCGCCAGAACCTCCGTCGCCAGAGCCTCCGTCGCCAGAGCCTCCGTCACCAGAACCTCCATCACCAGAGCCCCCATTGTCAGTATCTGTGACTTCACAGCCAACGGAATCAATTGTTACTCCAACAGCTGTTGCAGGACACTGGTCGATAGAATCTACAATCCCGTCGCCATCAGTATCAATCTCACAACCGTTTTCATCGACTGTTACGTTTGCAGGTGATTCTAAACAATCATCATCTGAATTTTGAACGCCATCACCATCGGTATCAACGAATGGAGGAGGGCAACCATCGCCATTTTCTCCATTTTCAACACCATAGACACCAGGACACTGGTCGCCTAGGAATCCACTACTGTTGTCTCCAAAGCCATCTTCATCTTCGTCAACCCATTGACTTTCATCAAGGGGAGAGAAGTCATTGAGGTTAGACCAACCATCGCCATCTAAGTCAGCGCATCCATAGCGGTCGCCCCAACTTTCACCGTATTTGTCAGGACAATCATCAACGATACCGTCGCCGGTATCTGTGGTGTTGTAACCATCGCGGTCTACATCATTAGCCCACAATTCTTCTTCATTTTGGATGGTGAAGTTTTCTCCAGTCATTTCATTATTCAATAGATCAAGCTCAAGTATTGCTCCATCCATATTTATCATAACTTTACAAGCATAGATTCCAGAAGAGGTACTTCCATCAATGAAAGTCGATGACGCCCTTTCCAAGACTAGTTGTCCATATGTTGCATATGTTCCAAGAGACGAAGAGTCGATTTCCTCAACCATTACGCCCTGTGAATCTACCATTTCGAGGGTCCATGAAAAATCTCCAATCGCTGGACCTCGCATGTTATGGATTTCAAATGAGTAAAATAATTCCTCGTTGCTAACCATATCCGAGCCACACGAGAGGTTGCTAACTGCAAGGTCTGCTGGAGCGGGAGCAGTTGCTGCAATTGAGAGATTATAGTAGCCTTCTCCGCCTGCAGAATCAATGACTAATGTAAATGTCCCATCCATTCCTTCATGGGCTGAGTCGCCCATAGATGTCCAGTATGTTCCATTCCATCCAGTGACCATAGTTCCATTTTGATTATACAGATTAGATGTGAAAACCGAACCAGCATCAGGCATGAACATAACATCGATGTTATTCTTATCTTCGAGATTAAATTGGTATGAATCTGAAGTATCCTGTCCATCAAGGCAACCTTGTCCACTGGCCGACGGGTTTGCTCCCAAAATCATTGTATCGGATAGGTCAGTTCCAGCATCAGTTCCGGTGCCAGCATCGGAGTGGCCAACACAAGAAAATGGTGCAACATATCCAGCCGGGTTTCCAACTAAGAGTCTGTAAGTTCCTGCGCCACCGGACTCCCAGAAAGAAGTCGAACGATTGACCATGATTGTGTAAACGCCCGCGACGCCATCAAATGAGGTGCCAATAGTTGTAACCTCACTATCTGCAAACCATCCCAAATCTGAATCAACCTCTGCGCCATTTGCATCTACGATTGCTAGATTGACAGCTCCAGAAGGCGGGTCAACAAGTGTCAAATTCATATTTTGTCCAGCCCCAAGCGTGATGGTATAGTAGTCACCCATATCACTAGAATCAATACATCCGCGATACTCTGCATCAGCATAATTTCCTAAGTCGAAAGCGCTACTCGTGCTGTTACCAGCATCTCCACCTAGACCGCCGTCGTTTTGTGTGGCACAACTTGTTTCAGCATTGCCAATTGAGAATTTTCCTGTTCTGGCCTGCTCGTTGTTTTCTTCATCACGTTCAAGCACAAGGTCATCCTGGTCAACTACGACATAGAGGTTGTAGTCCCCTTCAACGATATCAAGAGGGATTGTAGATGGGATTGTAACACTTGTATTGGTGTCAAATGGAATACCATTTGTAGAGATGGAACCGATTTCATGGTCATACCAATCTACACCGGTGTTCACAGATAAAACCGTAATTAGTTCCACATTAGAAACGCCATCTACCGTTCCAACATTTTCTAGGACGGCTGTGACATCAAATGAATCTCCTGCCTGTCCACTTCCAGCACTTGTGATTGAATCAATTGTGTAGTCTGGAGCGGGAATACTTTGGTTAGTCCATACATCAAGTGTGTAGTTCGAGATGCCAGAAAAGTGACTCACGTTGACATAGTAAGTTCCTGCAGTCCCCTCATAATCTGTTAGTTTAGCAGTAGCGACCTCTGGGTAGGAGGCAGTATAGCCCCTGTCAACTTCTGAGCCATTGGAGTAGTGAATGAATATATCCAAATCCGAGGTATTGTCTTCTGCATCTAATGAAATCTCGATAAAGTATCCAGCAGGAACATCAAATGCAAAAATATCGTCACTATCTGCTCCATCCATACACCCTGTATAGGTGGCCGTTACGTTATTTCCCATGTTGGTGGCATTTGCAGTATCACCTGCGGCATCAGCTCCCAATCCTCCATCATTTTGAGTACCACCCATTAGATCATTACAATCATTTCCAACTGTCATTTGTAGAGAAGAAACCATGTCATTATTCGTTGCGTTACTTTCAGTGACATTACCATATCCATCGGCCCAAACTATCCAATAATACGAATCGTTCGTGAGATTGGCTGGTAATGAAATACTCATCGACGTAGTACGGTTTGCTCCAGCGGCAAGGTCGGTTTCTTTGGACACATCATCAAGAATCAGATCAAATTGGTCGTATGTTGCATCTGTTGAAAGGATGAAGAATACATCAAATGCACCTGTTGTTGCAGATGTATTATTTGCTAAGTTTTCAACAGTGTAGTTGACATTAACAGTATCTCCAGCCTGGGCTTTTAGTGGTGCATCGATATATGAAATTGTCATATCGGGGCGAGGAACAGTATTGTTAGTCCAAACACGAAGGGTGTAAGAGCCATCGCCTGAATATGCATAGATGTAAACATAGAATGTTGTAGCCTGGCCAGATAGGTTAGTTCCAGCCGTTGTTACTTTCTCAAGAGGGTCATTGTAAACCGAACTATCGTATGCAACAGTTAGTGCCGCATCGGTGATGTAAAGGTCGAAATCAGCGCCGGTTGGAACAACCAATTCGATATCAACATCCTTGCCGGCAGTTGTAGTAATGCTGTAAAGATCTTCAGCATCATTTGCATCAACACAGCCAGTAACTCCAGTAGGGCCATTGCTTGGATTAGTACCTAGGCTCTTAGCCGTTGCACTTGTGTTTCCAGTGTCACCAGCAGTGCCTCCATCGGTTTGAACTGCATTACACGGAGCGCGACCGCTTGCACCGGCATCAATCCGTTGTCCTACATCGTCAAATGTATGAATCGGGATATCCAAAAACCGGGCCTCTTCTTCGCCCTTCTCATCTTCTAGACTCTTGTCCAAACCTGCAGAAGCAAGGGGGGTAAAACACATCATTAGCATCAGGCTGGAAAGAAGCAAAGTACGTGTACGCATGGCTCTCAACACCCTTCCGTGTCACTAGTCCGCTATGAAAGTACGGTTTTGTAATGATGTGTCAAAAATTACAAGAATCAATGATTACGAGGTGCTGCGGCGTTAACAGCTTCAGAAACGCCTGCGGCGTAACGCTTGAAGTTTTCATTAAACATAGATGCTAACTTGTCTGCAGTTAGGTCGTAAGCATCACCATTTGCCCATGTTTGTTTTGGAATCAAAACTTCTGAAGGAACTCCAAGGCAAGATGTTGGAATTTCAAATCCAAATCTTTCATCAGTTACGTACTCTACATTATCCAATTCACCGTCAAGCGCAGCATTTAGCATTGCACGGGTGTATTTTATTTTCATCCTATTGCCTACGCCGTATGCGCCACCGGACCAGCCAGTATTGATCAGCCATGCAGTCGAGCCATGCTCGGCCATTTTTGCTGATAACAAATCTGCATAAACGCCGGGGTGCATCGGCATGAAAGGCTCACCAAAGCAAGCAGAGAAAGTAGCTTGAGGCTCAGTTACACCGATTTCAGTACCGGCGACCTTTGCAGTATATCCAGAAATAAAGTGGTAAGCCGCTTGGGAGGGCGTCAATCTGCTAATCGGGGGCAATACTCCGAACGCATCACAAGTGAGAAAAATTACATTTTGCGGATGCCCCCCCTTACTGTCCATTGTTCGATTATCAATGAATTCAATAGGGTACGAGCCGCGCGTATTCTGAGTCTTACTTGTGTCAAAGAAATCGGGCACTCCTTCAGAATCCACTACTATATTTTCGAGAACAGTGCCTTTCTGTCGTGTGGTCCCGAAGATTTCAGGTTCATCATCTTCTGACAGATTGATCAATTTTGCGTAGCATCCGCCTTCGAAATTGAATACGCCATTTGCTCCCCAGCCATGTTCATCATCCCCGATTAGAGCGCGTTTAGGATCTGCGGATAATGTTGTTTTACCAGTGCCAGACAGCCCGAAGAAAATTGCAGTATTTTCGCCAGTAGTATTGGCAGAGCAATGCATTGGAAGAATACCTTTCTTGGGCAGAATAAGATTCATCACACTAAAGATAGATTTCTTAATTTCACCAGCATATCTAGTGCCGCCAATGATTACTTCTCCAGCGGCATAGTTTACAACAACAAAACACTGCGAATTCAAATCTTCATCAGTTGCTTCAAAGTGAGGGGCGTGGTAAACTGTAAATTGTGGCGCATGCGATTCTAATTGTTCGGTAGTAGGCCGAACAAACATATTGCGTGCGAATGCATTGTGCCATGCATTTTGGTTGATTATTCGAATAGGTAATGCTTCACTTTCTTCTGCACCGCAGTATAAATCTTGTACGAATAAATCCTCTTTTGCAGAAAGATAATCGATTACTTGAAGCTTTAATCTATCAAAAACAACCTTATCGGTTGAGATGTTTACATCGCCCCAATTTACATCTTGATTTGTACTAGGTTCGTCAACAATAAATTTGTCATTTGGCGAACGGCCAGTTCTCTCTCCAGTTTCAGTTACGAGAGCTCCATGATTCGATAGAAAACCCTCCTTTCTTTCCACTGCTAAATCGATAAGAGTAATGTTATCGAGATTCCAATGGACAGTAGCGTTTGTGGAAATGCCGCTTTCAGATAGGTCACCCGACGGGGTGCCCACAGTGGTCGCCATGCAACGGCGACCCGCGGGACCTCTTTGTCCCTTGCGGTGTGAAAGTATCCCCTCAACGCCCCAATTAACCGAATTACAGGTCTGCGAGGGGAGATATTGAAAGCCATTATCGAAGGGTGAGGGTTTGTATGGTGAAGGAGTCCGAGGATGAAATCATCTCCAAGCGCAAATTCCAGAAGGGTTCTGGAGTGGACTTGGGGAGTTTCTTAATCGATTCAGAACCTAAAACAGATGTTCCAGTTGAAAATTTAGAAATCGAAGATAACCCCAAAGAAGAAGTTGATATTGCGATTGGAGAGGTAGCTGAAATATTTACTCGCGGAGACGCCCCTAGCAGAATAAATCGGGATGGGACTGTGGATGAGCCGCCAGAAATTGATAGTGTAACCGAATACGCTATCGAAGGAGAAAAAAGAATTCACTTTGGATTAATGATCTCAATGATTGTGGTTTGGTCTGCAATCGGTGCAATAGTCGGTACAACCCTCGGACCTACTCTTTCAGCGATTGGTCTACTTGCAATGGCAGGCTTTGGAATTTGGCTAGGGGAGGTTTGGATTCCAAAGAACAGTATGCATATTCTTGGAGTAACATGGGTAATTATTTCCATGAAACTATTGTATGGTTTGGCAATTTCAATGTACTCGTGGGACTGGATAACTCAGACCGAATTAGGTGTTGGATTATTGGGATTGGTTACTGTAAATATTTTCATAGCTCAACACCACGATGAAGACGCTATTGCTGCCCAGGCAACACTGGTATTACTTGCAATAGGTTCTGCAGCAGGAGGCCCTTATGGCCAAGAAGGCGTAGCTGCTATGATTGGTTTGGGAACGTTATTGCTGCATGCTCTCGCATATTTGCGCAAGTCTGGTAACCTCGCCTCGCTAGGAATTGCAGTATCATATCTGTGGATTGGTTTGCATGCAATTAGTAATAATTGGATATTATTTGGTATAGAGATCAAGCCATTTGAAGACGAATTGTTACTATTCTTATTGATGTTCGCAGTAACTGGGATTAATGCAATTACAGCCACAAGATTTGCTAAAGCCGAAAATTGGTTTTCATCTGCATTCAATGCAATGGGACTAGGTAAACCGGGGCTATGGTCGGTTTCTGTTGGATTAGGAATGTTTGGGGCTCTACTAGCAATTGCTTCACACCGCCTAGAAACAGGATATGCAATCGCTCAACTGATATTGTTAATTTCAGCATTTGGACCTTCTTACCTCGTAGTTAGGGGCGAGGATTGGAATCGATTACAACGTTATGCTCTGTGGCCAGCACCCCTGCTGTTAGCAATTCTTATCCTAATGGTAAGAGGGATCATCGAACCGCCATTCTCTGAACCCTGGGCAGTATATGCAGTATTCAGTGCCTCGCTTACCACATTCGCTTTACTAAATCACCAACATGCAGTTTCCGACCATGTCCTATGGATTGGCTCAATTGTAATGGTAATATTACTGACTTTATTGATAAACGCGGAAGAAGCAACATGGGCGCGCAATTTACTGGTATGCCAAGCAATAGTTTGGGTTGGCCTTTCATGGCTTGCTATTCAACGAAATTCACCTTCCTTGGCAGGTACTGCAACTCTTGCCCCATGGATATGGTTACTATTATTCGCAAGTAATATTGAGGATAGACTAATTTCAGTCGATTTAATTCCAATCAATATAGCGGAATTCGATTTAACAATCTACATGTTGTTACTAATCGCAATCCAAATCCCGCTTAATTTGAAATTAGGAGATACGGGTGTAAATCTCGCTGGCCGCCTAGCAGGGCTGTCAGAATTGAGTGCTCGAATGCGCGATAGTGGAATGATGCGGCTATGGAATATCAGTTTCATAACAGTCCTTGGCACAATTTTATTTCTGACACACCCCGGCATAATTCCCTCATATGGCCTATTGCTAATAATGGGGGTTCTATTGCTTTCACACGCTTTGATAATGCGATTTGGCAGGCACCAAGGCAACCCTCGTACTATCCTTGTATCATGGGCCATAGCGGCATTAATTCTTCAGTGGAGATTTGGTTTTGGTGCATTTTGGGTGACTATTCTTGGAATATCATCTGTGCTAATTGTTCGTTGGTCTGAAGAAAATGCATTACGCCTTTCAAAGGGCGAGGTAATTACTTCAGATACCTTGATGCCTGGCAAATTAATCACAATAACACTTGGTTTTATTTCTGTAATGATGATGCTAATTGGCCTTGATGAACCAGTTAATACATTTTTAACAGATAGTGAAAATTTACCGAGCGGCGTTGAAAATCTAAGATATGCAGGGATTGCAAGTATGGCAACTCTTGGTGGGTTATACCTGCCCCGTGCCTCGAAATTAGATAGACTATTACCGTCTGCAATCGCGAGTATTGCAGTATTAGTCACTGTGGGTTTAGCGGCAAATAGTTTCGAGGATTTCCCAACGATTGCTCTTACTGGTGCGAGTTTCGTAATCACAGGAGCGTGGCTAGCAGCCCAAGGTGAAATTAGGTCACGCTTGCGCCAAGTATCACAGAGAGAAGAAAGAATCTCGAAGCACCTTGTAAGGGCGGAACTCAAAGCAGAAATAACTGCCCAACAAGATGAATCCTCACAGATTCGAATGATTGATACTGAATTATTACAATTATCCGAAGCGCAAAAGAAACGTTCCCGCCGCCGCTCTTCATCGGGAGAATATGATTTAATTGTTGGAGATATTAACCACAAACCAACCATTGTAATTTCGTTCATCTCAGTGACTTTACTAATTGGAGTATTCTTTTCTTGGACTTCAGGGTCATCATTATTGGCAATTGCAATGGCTTCTTTCATCTCGGTACTGTTCATCGGAATTGCACGCTGGAGAGCGGAACAAGTCAACCTCCAGCTTCCCGACATCATGGGTATTGAATCACCAATAGCGGTAACGATGGTAGGCTTAACTTTGATTCAGATAGCAGGACGCTTAGGGGATTCAAGTGTGAAATTAATAGACCAATGGGAAGTATTGGTTCTTCTTGGCTCTTTGATGATACTTGCCGGAATATCATTGGTTGGAAGAAAGGATCTAGGACTTAGAATCCCCTCAGCACTAGAAGGAATTGTTCTGCTAGTGTTGGTTTCTAGGTTGCTCACTACCCTGATGGGAGTAGACAGACTTCAACTTATTCCAAATCTCAGTAATGAACTAAAATGGGTAGTTCCAGTTTGGGGCTTGGAAGTATTCTTAATCGGCGCAGTGCTGCTGTTCAATTGGGTAGAATCCGAGAGAAGAAAAAGAAATTTGGAAGATCACAGAGGCGCGGCAGGTAGATTTGCTTGGGCAGCAATGGTGATTGTAATTTCATTCGGCCCTGCAGGGATATTGGCCTGTGGACTTGCTCTTTTCAATGCGATTAAGTGGGTGCAACCGGCGATACCTGTGGGCTTAGCATTGTTCTTGCCAATTAGTTGGAACGCCTTAGGGGATTGGATAGAATTACTCGATGAAACCACCGCACTGTTCATGATTGCAATCGGAATTGTCGGACTGGCATCCGCTGTGATTTGTGTAATCTACCGCAAAGAGATATGGACTCCTGCAGGACTTTGGATTGGCCATTTACTTATTCCAACAGGAGCCTTTGGTCATTATGAACAAACAACTGTGTTGATGATGGTATTAGTTCTAGCAGTTTCTACAACTTCTTGGATGATTGGAGTGATAACTCTTCGAAGAGCATGGCGAATCATTGGAGCAATAGACCTTGTAATTGCGTGGATTATTGCTGGAGTTCTATTGCTTGCAGGGGCTACAGAAATGATGATTCTAATCATGCTATTATCGACTGCAGTATTACTCGGATTGGTTACCTGGCTTGGACAAAAGTATGAATCAGAAATCTCCAATACTTAATCGATTAGAGAATGTTGTAAACTTGCCACTATCTGTTTTACAGCTTCAAGAGGAACGGTATTATCGATTCCAGGGGCCAGCCTCAAAGAAACATTGGTTTTGGCTTGAGTACCAGAATTTCGAACACCAATCGAGATGCCCTCGGTTTCTAACAACATCAAATTAGCTTCACCAACAAGGCCACCTCTCTGCATTTCACCTAATTTTAGAACTGCGATATGTTCAACACTATCTGCTAATTCATTGCTACCGGTCCAACGAGATCTTATGGTATCTTTAATTGAAATTCTACGTTTGAAACCTCTTTCAAAGGGAGCCGCCTTCTCGTCACAAGCCATTGCACATAGAACCGCAAACAAACTTGCAACCCCATCGCCAACAAGACAACGACCACCTTTGGGGTGTGGTGCAGACATTACTAGATGACCTGAATCTTCAACTCCGAGTACTTGCCTATCATCATTCTTTAGCGTCTGTGCTAGCCATCTGTCTCCAACAGCAGTCTGAGAATACTCAACCTCCGCTTCAAGTCTATCTAAGGAAGTAGAGAGTGCGAGGTCGGATTCAATACTTGCGGCCAAGTGCCAATTTCCTTTTGCTGAGCGTAAGATGTGGTCTGCCATTTCATCACCATCAATAACACGGCAACCATTTTCAGTTGATTCTATCAATAAACACCTATCGCCATCGCCATCTAATGCAGCCGCAATAATTTCTCCACTAGGTCTTCTGTTAAGCGAATTGATTAGTACATGCGAGTCCCGTTTTGCCTCTTCCCAAGTCCACGAATCACTTGGCGATAATTCTCCAGCACCACAATTCTCGTTTAGTGCAGCGGCTTTGCTAGAAACCTCTTGTGCAGTAATTCCGTGTTGGCCCAAAATTCCATCAAGCCAATTTGTTGCAGCTCCTTTGGATGAATCAATCATTATCTTATTTTGGCGTGGAGGAGAAAACATTCCGGAATACTCTGCAAGTCTTACAACGAGGAGTTCTTGGTGCGCCTTATCGGCACCAAAGGTAGAATCAGCATGTGACATTTCGTCTTGATGGGTTTGGTCAACTTCACGTTCTTCTGCAGCCAACTGAATAATTAATTCAGAAATCATTTTTTCTTTTTCCGGATTCGTTTTGAAACCATGGGAATCAAACACTTTGATTCCTGAATCTGAAACTGGGTTATGGCTTGCCGTAATCATGCACCCAAGTGCCGAACCGGTTTCGAGTAATGCATTATGTAAGGCAGGTGTTGCACAAATACCTCCGTGAACAACCCTGCATCCGCCAAGATGTAAACCGATTGTAAGTGATGCAACCAATTCAGGATTTGCAGGGCGTTCATCCCAGCCTATGATTATCTGAGAATCGCGATCTATGGTTTTGGCCAACGCCTCTCCAATTAATCGCATTAGACGAGGAGAAATCAAGCGCTTTTCCAATAAATCAGCAATAGCGACTTCATCATTGACGGGAGATATTGCAACTTCTCCACGTATTCCATCGGTGCCAAATAGCATCGTATCACCCTATTTTAGAATCAGAATCGTAGATGCCCGTAACTGTAGTATTTGGGAATACCATGCACCTAGCGCCCAGAACTACTCCTGGGTTTGTTACAGCATTACAACCAAGTTGAGAGTTTTCTCCAATAATTGCTCCGAATTTCCTAAGGCCAGAAGCCGTTCTTTCACCGTTTATTTTCACATGAACTTCTTTGCCATCATTTCGTAAATTAGAGAGTTTCACACCAGCGCCTAGGTTTACATTTGGACCCAAAACCGAATCGCCAACATAATTGAAATGAGGTGCTTTAGATCCCGGGAGTAGAACACTGTGCTTGGTTTCACTAGCGTGGCCAACAAGAGAATTTGCACAAATCCAAGAATACTCTCTGATGTATGCGCCATGTCGAATTATTGCATTTGGGCCAATGTAGGATGGCCCGATGATATGTACGCCGGGTTCGATCTTGGCTGTAGAGTCAATATGTACCGGCCCTTTCGATGAATCAATACTGACGCCTTCTCTTTCTAGTGAGCCGACATCAGATAGCATATCTTCCATCTGCCCTTTTAGAGTCGGTAAAATCGACCAAACCGGGCCACTAGGGAAACAAGGTTGCCTCCCCACAGACCCATCTAATGACGGCCAGAGTACTTCCGCGACAGGTGCGCTCATCACCCACCCCATACTATGCAGCGATTTGACCTTTTCATGCAGCCCTGTATATTCTCTTACCAGTAGAACGGTCAAGAGTGAATCCCACATGGTTCTTTAGATAACGAGGAATGAAGAATCCTACTTTACGGGAAGTAAGACCGTGGTTGCGCATTCGGCGCGTGTTAGATAGATAATCTACAATATCTGCGGCAGAGCACCCAGGGTTTGCAGAAACATACTCTATGATCTCTACTTTCAGTCTCTCTAATCGTGCAACCTTTTGCGAACCGTTTCCATTCATGGTATATTGTAGGGTTACAAACTATATCTTTTGCAAGCGGGGTTGCCCCGGGGCCCACAATTTCCGACTTAATTCACTGGACATCTAGCATATCCGACCATTTGAACGATGACCCTCTTCGAAACATCTTCTCATGGAATTCAGTTTGAGCAAAATGGGAACATCGATTGACCCGACCTCGACTATTATAGCAGCCAGTGCGAGTGTTAATCGGTACAATCAGAGTGGACAAATCAAGAGATGGACCATTTGATTCTGGGATTTCAATATCAACTTCCTCATTGATACCATCCCATGAAATTTGTTCAAATAATGGCGAAGATAATTCCAAATCATCTTCTAAACGAATAATACCTTCAGCTAGTTTTTTTGGAGCCCAAGTGTTCGGTTTGGAACCATCGAGCCATTGCACCATCCGTTTCATATCAGCAGGCTCTACTAAGGTAATGAAAGACCGTTCCCACCACCCCGGCGAGCGAACAATAGTCACGTGGTGTATTCCAGGAACGACGTCCCGTGAATCTAAATTATCAGCCCATGTTCTACAAATATTTTCTAGCCTGACAGGAATTATCGGCATCTCCGGCGCCATAATATCGCATAAACGGTAGGGATTTGCAAGTTCACCAGCAATCAGTAGTGGCCTTCTCTTTTCCAAATTAATTACATCAGAAACCTTGGTGCCATCTTCTAGCGAATGTGAACCAATATATGTCTTCAAACCTTCTAAGTCAATAGATTCACTTTCTGGCATTGGGGGGGCGGAAAGCGCCTTTATTTCACGATTAGAGAACAGCATTGGCCCCGTAGGTAGCGGCAAAGGGGAATTCCCTGGGGGATTGGGCCACAGCCTTGGAGAGGAGGACATAGTTTACCCACCCCGGATTTGCTGTTGAAATTATCTCAGAGAATGAATCGAGGCAAGTGTCTTGCTACAGTACTTGGAGATACGGTTCCAACAATTGCTCCTTCGTTATCAGTGACTGCTAATTGGTTCAAATCATGTGTTAGCATCAAAGCAGCTGCTTTGAGAAGAGGTGTATTTTCTTTCATCGTAAATGATTTTTGAGTAATCAATTGCCGAGCTGGAATCGTATGCATCCATGCAATATCACGATTAACAGTCTTCCTCGCAATCACTTTCAATACATCAACAGCATGTATCCGCCCAATAGGGACGCGTTCTGTATTTACAATGAATAAGTGATCCCAATTCATTCTAGTGATTCGGTCAAGGGCGTCGGCTACCGACGCATCCCTTCCTAGAACATTAGGCGAACTCATTACTTGGCTACAAGTCAATAAGCGAATAGCCTTCGAGTTATCGGACTTTGTAGAATTTCGGGTTTTGCTTTGGGGCAATATTACTCCTCCGTATTTGCCCGCCCTCTACTCAACCTATTTGAACCCATCAAGTAAATGAAGCGACAAAATGACTTTATTTCGGAAAATAAACCCCGTAATACGAATAATAAATAATATATTTTTACACTTAGGTAGAACCTAAGCCCCGAATTATGACGGGATATCCCCTATTGATGCGTACAAAACGAACCTTCAATGGGAAAGAGGACCCGAGTCGTAAATATGGCACTACCCGGAGATGTACTGGCTCGTCTAGCAAGCCTTTCAGGCTACGACCAAATGTTAGAGATGGACACAATCAGTCGCACTCACGGAGTCGGATTGGCAGAAATTGAATCAGAGTTAGCACAATACAAGATGGCAGGGGCCGCCCCTGTAGCAAACCCTGCACCGGCTTCTTTGGAAGACGAATTTGTACCAGGGGCATACAAGGATGTTATTGATTTGGACCACGCTCTGCCCATGAATGCCGGACCGCAGTATATCGATAATGCCGAACAATATCGAATGAAATACAATCCTTCACACGAAGGTACATCCAATCAATCACAAGTACGTCAAGCCATTATTTGCCCGGCTTGCTCTTCTCCATTAGGGATTCCAGATGTCCGTCCAATCAAAGTGACATGTCCGCAGTGTATGCACGAAGCGGTATTCCACTCGTGATTATATTCCCCAATAGCGATCGCCTTGGGCTTGTCGAGCCTGTACGGCACGAACGATTGTGGTTGTAACCCATAGTACTGCAATCCACATCAGCGGCTCTAGCATAACGTCCCAGATGCCCTGTACAGAGAATTCATAATCGCCGCCAGTCAGTACATCAATAGCAATCAATAGGCCTTGGTCAAGGAATGAATAAACAACCATTCCGAATACTGCTAGAATAATCAATCTACCAGAGAAAGAACCTTTCTTCAAGCGTAATAACATGAATCCAGCAGTAGAAGTTAGGAATGCAATAACAATCCAAGCTAAGGCAGAATGTACTACTGCAATCCAAACAACAGAATAATTTGTTGTTGCTTCTAGTTCCAGATATTTGTCATATCCCGTGGCTACGGCAAATATTGCACTAAATACAGTGGTTGTCCAAAGTAAAGATGTAAACATTGCAGCGTCTGCATTTTCTCGCATCTCTTGAGCAACCCTGCTAACAGTTGCTTCAATACCAAGTCCTTTCGATAATATGAACAGTCCAAATATTAGGGGTAGAGAACCAATTACAACTCCGCCTAAAGTATCTGGAAGCATTACTCCAAGTCCAAAAATCGCCATGATTGCGCCAAGTGGGACGAGCATCTTAGCACGCCATTTCGGGTCCTCAAGCGCCTTTACAATGTAGTAATATGTTCCCTCAATACCCTTGGATTGTTTGACAATAATTTTTTGGACATGGTCGATTCTAACTTGGCTTTGAATAATCGGTAAAACCGATTCGTCTTCAGCACCATCGGTAACAAGTATCGCTTGGTCCGGTTGGAATTCAGTCACAATTTCTTCTAGTTGAGCAGCGATTGCTCTATCCGAGCGAACGCCAACCTTTTCGTCACCAGTAAGAATTGCAATTTCGACTTCATCGGTCTCGGAATTGGACTCAACCAGGTTATCGTGTTGATGAAGAGCGCCCAGTATAGCATTAGTATCGCTTTCTTCAGGGTCGGCAATACCGAGCCTTAGCGCTGCGGTTAACACCGGTTTTCGGCCAACTACGGGCCCGCGTATTGCCGTTTTCATACCAAGATCATTGTCTCGGTCGACAGTCAATACAAGAGTTCGAGTCATTCTTCACACCCCGGCTACAATAGCGCTGATACGCTTCCTATTCATCAAGCATCGCCCGAATTGGGTGGAATTACATTCACTTCGACACTTTCTTGTTTCTTTCGTCTGCGTTGTTTAGCGCGAATATATTTCAGTGGATGATCCATCCATGGTTGGTCACACAAACGGTCTTCTCCAGTTCTAACAGCACAGTTGTGATTGACTTTCAATTTTGAGCAACCAGAAGGTGTATACTCTCTCTCGTAAAGGTGGCCTACTTGGTAGGTTGTAGTGCTTTCATTAAAGTCTGGAGCTGCTCTAAAGAAATCAACAGTAGTTTCTGCAGGCAGGCCAATACACCGTGACATTGAACCTAAGAAAACCCGACCAAAATGGTTGACGTTTACGCCTTCCGCAAGTTCTGAAACAGCCTTTCTCATACAGGGCGGCCAATCTTCTTCTCCCGCCCCAATTAGTGCAATTGTTTCTGCCGTACGTGAAGCTACTAAACCACGAATCATACCAACTGGTTCTGATAATCGAATCAACAAACTTTCATCCATCTTTGCCATTTTTTCAATGGCATCGAGTCTAATGTCGTCCTTCATTCTCTCCCGCAATAGTCTAGCAACTTTACCTTTAGATGAGTATTTATCACCTTCATCAAAGAGAGTAACCCATCCATCTTTGATATCACAATTAGGAAGCCTCCAACGCGAACCAGTAATTCCAGTACATAGTTCGATAAAGTCCGCTAGGCCAATGCGCCACACACCATTTTTATCACATTCAATTTCAGAAATATATGTGCTAGCAATGATTGCGATTGCATCATCTCGGTCGAGTATATGCTGGGCCCTTTCTGCTTCTGCTTGAGCCCATCTAGAAATTAATCTCTCATCTTCACTAGCCCCAACAACCAACCTTGCATAATAGAATGAAAAGGCTTCGAGCAATCTCCCTTCCTCGGTATGGATGTCTCCAACCGAAGCGACTTCAACTCCGTCTTTACTATCGACAGAATCCACTAACCGTGACCTTGCACGAACACGTGCTCTTTCCATCATTGATCCATCTAGCAATTCATCGATATCGATTTCGTGAGTAATTGCCATCTTTGCAATCCATTCCTTTGCTTGGGGCAAGAAGGGATATCTTGCAAGTGTGACCTCGTCTTTGAGGTCAGGAATCGAGAATGGCTTGGGCACATTTCCCAATTCTATGGCGTTGCATTTGAACCCTCTCATTCATGTGGGATATCGGGGTGGGATGAGCTGATGCAACCATTCGTACAAGAGTTGGTTCGCATTCAAGATGAAATTCGTGAGCACTTCGGTTGGAGCCTTGATGCGGATTACGAGAGTGCACTATCGCTCTTGGAATCGTGCAAAAACCCAACGCCATCATTACATCTTAAGGGAAAGGTCGCAGTTGTAGGAGCTGCTGCAAATCCAGGACATATTCCAAGGATACCAACAATAGTTGCAGATGGAGCAATCGGGGCCATAGAAGATTATTCGAAAGTAGTTCTCATTGTGAGCGATGGGGACGGCTCACCTCATATTGAGAAAGCACTCAACAAAGGGATACCAATTATTCTTCATGCGCATGGAGATAATGTAAATGCATGGAAATATATTCTATCTATTGTTGATGAAAATCAACAACTAATGCTAACTCACCAAACACCACATAATATCGAAGGAATGTATAACCCGGGTGGATTTACAGATGGCGATAGAGCCGTATGTATTGCATTTGCATTAGGCGCGACCGAGGTCGAATTAGTGGGATTTTCTACAGACGAAGTAGGGCGCTGGTCTGGCGTAACTGATGAAAAACGAAAACTAATGAAGTTGAAGTGGATGAATGAAGTGTTGAAGTTGCTATCTCTGGAGGTCAGCAAATGAAAAAAAATCACATTTTATGGCTCATTGCCTTATTAATTGTTAATTCCGGCTGGTACTTCATCAGTCAGCAGAGTGCTGGCCAAGAGATCAATCGTCCAGGTGCTGATTTTTCAGGAGAAAGAGAAGCTAAAATAGGCTCTATTATTGGCTCTTCAGTAGATTATGAATTAGAGCATTGTTTTGATTCAATTAACGGAGGAGTATACGAGGCAAGCATCAAAGTAGAATTTGAATCGGTTGTGATTTACTCATGGAATGGGACGACAGATGATGGTTGCATCACGTTTTCATCCACATCTGAAGAAGGAACTTTACTGATTACAACAGAACTTGAAGAGGGCGGAGAGACTACTACGACCCTCTACACATGGCCTCTCAAATCAGCCATAATCCCCGGGGTCGTAATATTCTCAATTGGAACTTTAATTGTGGCATATGGTGAAACCTCAGTTCGCGCTTTGTTAAGGAAACGATTAGAAAAAATCGAAGCAGACGAAAAAGCAATTGTCGGGGAATTAATACCAAACGAACCAGAGGTACCGACTTCTCTAATTTGGCAAGAACCGAAACGCCCCCAATAGTTCAGAGGAAATCAGCAAGACTCATTTGTTTGGCCTTATCATTATTGAATAGGCTTTCAACACTGTCTGCAAGCCACTCCACATTTTGTTTAGTGTAATTATCTACGCCGTAGGTTTCCATAACGTGTTTTGTAACCTTGATGTATTTCCTTACAGCGCCTTCGGTAACGGTCAATGCTAGATTGCCACCACACATTTCACCCTCTGCCTTTCTAACTCCAAAAGCACTCATGCCTCTGCCGGTTTGAACTTGTGGTTGGATACATTTGGCAGCCAACGGCATTCTACGATATGAGTGCCCACACTTGAGGCATCTGACCTTTTGCCTAGTGAAAGCGACTAGGTTACCCCTCAAGTCGGGGAGGAAATGTGACCTGATGACACTCGAAGCAACAGTTCGAACGTTCACACCCCTTAGCCGGTGACCAAGAGATAATTGCCCATTCATTTTGTCAATCATAGTTTCGAGAGTTTTGTAGGCAGATAATTGCGGGCCCTCAGCCATATTTTTGGTAGAGTGGGTGAACCCTAAGCCTCTAACAGCTGCAACGCTACCTAATCGGCGTTCAACAAAGTCCATGCGATCAGAGAGTGCTTTTGGATGCGGTTGGTCAAGCGTGGCCTCATAGAACCACCTTTCATAATGCCATGCAGAATCTACATTCAGGGCTTCTTTATCGACTTCAGTAGGATTTAGCCTGGTTGTTAGAACCAAAGGCGCATCCATTTGTCCACCACGGTTTGATGGCAAAATCTCTCTGCTGAAATTTAGTAATCCATCCATCAATAACATAATTGCATCTTCATCCCCATCACAATTCCTTCGCTTTGCAGCATGGAATAATGGGTGAGCATAACCTCCTGAACTATCTGAAAATCCAATCAGGCGAGAGAGAACACCCCCCGAAGTATGCGGTGCTAATGCACAGATAAGTTGGCCGACTAAATCATCAGGCTCCTCTACATGGTAGAATGGTTCAAGCCCGTAAAATCTGACCAGTAATTCATCAATATATTTTGCAGTTCGAACAAAGTAATCGGCACCGTTTTTTGCTAAAATGAAATCCTGTGGAAATATTTCTAACAATTGTTCATCGTTAGATAAATCGGCACCAAAGCAATCGTAATTATAGCCCAGATGCTTCAACTTCTTCCAGTCTACTCCGATTTCTTTTGGAGTAAAATGAGTTACCGGTACATCACTCATATCGAACCGGACAGTCCCATCTCTGAATACTGGCAAACCGTATTTAGCCCGAAGAATACCTTTTTCCATAGGCTCAGGAGTTTGATTTTTACTCATCATTTTCTTGACGCCTTTAATCCGTTTTGGAACACGATCTAGACCTAAAGAAATGCGAGCATCTTCAAGTAAATCATCTAGGCGAATCGTCTGGATTTCCCCGCGGCGCCTAGATTTAGACTTGGCATCAGAAACCCTCAATTCGGTTCTACCTCCACAATTTCCACCAGGAATCGTTTCACCATTATCGGCAATCCTTCGGTGATGACAAGATATCATTGGTGATTTTCTATCACATACAGTACAGAACCTGACACCGACCTGAGCTCTTAGTTCCTGCTTTGCTGCAGCATTTCCAATCAATCGCTGATTTCCACCAGAGTTTTCTATCGGAAATAGAGTGTGTACAGTTGGCTTTTCACGAGGAGCACTTTTTTCTGGACGCCCCATTCTACACCCAATGCGTACAGGAGCAGAGTGTTCCCACCGAATATGTGAAATCTGCCGTACTTGAGTAATAATTCCATCTACAGCATGGTCATCTTCCATGACTTGCGCCCGCAGATATTGTTCAGGATTACTTGGCCCCGGGTCGGGTAATTTTTCTGCGGCCTCTTTCCCGATAGTATCGGTTTCAGCAATACCAAGTCCACGTTGCCTAGCTCCTGTTTCAGCAGCGATACGAACGGTAGACCTTTCACTATCCAACTCGCCTTTCCGTTTTCGTTCTTCTGCTAGGATTAATTCAGTCTCTCTCAAACTTTGGATTCTATCTTTGAATATTGTCATAGCATCTTCGATTCTAACAGGCGCTTTACTCTTGTATGAAAATCCGAGACCATCTAGCATTGCCTGCCAACCTTCTGTTATGACTAAATCATCATTGTCGTGGTGATGCGTAAGGCCTAGCATGAGCGCAGATCCCTTGACTAGTCCATGAATTCTTAACACCCAACTATTGGGTACAGATGATATGAAAATACCATTTTCGACTGGAATATTCGGCCCCGGCATGGATTCGAAATCTAATTCATCCTCTAGTTCAGGTCGTAGTTCATCCATCGTATCAGGATTCCAACCCTTAACTCCAGAAATAAAACGCAAACATCCATCGCGAATAGTCGAATTATCAATGGCCTCAAGAAGGGCAGGGACCCATTCTATCGGTAAATCTAGCCACCAAGGATTATGAGGGCTGATAAGTGAAGTTGAGAATCTTATTGCGATTTCTTTAGCAGAATCCCATGAGGGGTTGAGGTGGATTAGAACCTCTCTCCATTCTCGCCTTGAATGAAATCTTTCATCTAAATCTGTATTTTGTCCAATTGGTAAACCTGGCACTCCTTGAGGCATTGATTTCCTATCCATACCCATAATTCGGCAGAATTCTTCGACAGCCTGTTCACTATCGAGCGCATCTATTAAATCAGCAGCCCACCAATCATGAGAATATGCAGCAGGAACCAAATTTTTGTTGTTTTCCATGAACTCTCCATATCCTAAAACCAACTCTCCATTATCCCAAATCGAACAAATCTGAGCCTTATCTTTTCTAAATGAAGCCTCATCATCATATCGTTTGAAAGTTCCATTTCGTAAGATAGCCCACGGCCCTTCCGCGATATCACACGGAGTGATTGCACATGCCTTGCCGGGGCGTTCAATTTTCATTTGAGTCCCAACCGCTAGGAAATCGTCCATCGCAGCCATGCTAGCTGCATTGCAAGACCCAGCAGCGAGTCCCGATGGTCTTGCCCTTCCGTATCTTAATCGAAATCCCCCCGGTTCAAGTGGAGCGCCAAAAACCGGCCTACCGGCAATAATATCTTTCATAAATTTGGAAATTGATGGAACTCTACGAGATTTAAATCCATTCGAATTCACACCTTCTTCCTTTGATTTACTCTTATTTGCAAATACAGATATGAAACCCCATCCTTCCACATCTAGTCGTTCAGTATGTTTCTGAATTTTAGGGGCTTTTAGACACAAACCTTCCCCTATTACAAGGAGGACACCTCCTCTAATTCTTGCCTCATCGATATTGCGTACACGCCCATATCCAGCACATTCAATATCTTCAGTAGATTCACCGTTGATCATAACCGGGCACGCCCTAACAATTGTATCAACTTCTTCTGGCGGAGGGCGATACTGCAAATTCCCTCGATATAATCCGAATTCCTCTTTGACCCTCTCAACCTCATCGTCTGTTGGTTTGTAGGAACCTACCCCCAACTCTCTTCGAATCATATCAGCAATAAGAACTGCAAGAGCCTGTGCAGTACCGCCCGCCGCTCGAATTGGACCTGCGAAATGCACGGAAAGGAACTGTGAGCCATCAACGTTAGAGAGCAATCGAACTTCACTGATTCCTTCGAGTGGTGCAACCAGTACAGCTTCGGTTAAGATTGCCAAACCTACGCGGAGGCCAACATCAATACTCTTCTGCAAATCATGCCCTTCCTCACGAAACCGTTTAGCCACCATAATTCCCATTTTTATCGAAGTGGTTTCACGGTCGAATTCCGCAAGTAGCGTACGTATATCTTCAGCAACCTCTACATCTTCAAGATGGTGAATAAGTAATTTTTCAGTTCTGCTTGCCAAATCAGATGCACGAGGGATTTCAACCTCCAATGTATGGTCGAGCCCCTTTGCTCTAGCCTTCGATGCTAATTGGTAAGCCTCCTCGGCTCTTTCATCGAACCATTCATGGTATGTTTCCATTTCACTTTCAAGCCGCGCTATATCCAGACCAAGCAGAGGGTCATGGACATCCTTAGCACCCTCTTGAATCATGGCTATCCCTCAGGGCTCTTGGCGGTGGCTCATAAGGGCTCTCACTGAACTCAGTTTTATCCAAGGGAAGGTTCATCCCCCTCAAATGGATGGCACTGACCATGTCGGTGCCGCCAACACTGCGAGAGGACCCCCGCTGGACACGTTTAGTTGAAATGGTCCGAGACCTTGCTTTCCTTGATGGAGGCTCTGATGATGCCTTTACTTTGGCAAGCGGCCGGACATCAAGATGGTTCTTTGACATGAAGCCAGTGATGATGAATCCTGAAGCAGGGCGCTTAGTTGGCGATTTGATGAATGTCCGATGTGATGAAATCGGTGCCGACTTTGTCGGCGGTCTCGAATTGGGCGCCGTGCCTCTGGCGGCTTTGGTTATCGCTACTGATTTTATATCAGAAAGACTTGGATTTATGGTTCGAAAACAAGCCAAAGGAAGAGGCGGTCGAAAAACAAACAACCCCCCGGGGATTGAGGGTACATCCATCGCCGATGGAGGTAATGTGATAATTCTCGAAGATGTTACAACTACCGGTGGGTCCGCAATACAAGCAGTAAAGCGAATTGAAGAAGAAACAACCTGCAAGGTAGTTGCAGTAATCAGTATTCTTGATCGTCAAGAAGGAGGCAAAGAAGCATTCCAAGCCGCAGGCATTCCCTTCGAAAGTCTACTTGTACGTACCGATATTTCTGGGTGAATTAGTTGGAACTAAATCCGAAAGATGCCGACCTAAACGGTCCTACCGTTAGGGATTCAACAGCACCAGAAGGATTAGAATTTCATTATGCTGAACATGCAAAACCCCTCGCAACACCATGGCAAGTTGCCATTGAAAGGGCTAAAATGGTGAGGAAATGCAAATTACCTTCCGGGATCATTCTCGACCCTGCTTGCGGAAGTGGAATTCAACTTGCCGCATACTGTGCGATGACAGGTAGAAAAGGACTGGGAATAGAACTGGATGAATCTACAGCTCACGCCGCTAATTCAAATTTATTACGAGTTGCGAATCATGGTTTTGACTCTGCGTTAACGGACTCTAAAATCTATATTGGCGATGGGACCATTGGGCAAGAAAAACAGCAGATAGCAATGTTACATATCGATCCAGCGCGACCTCGTAATTCCCGCACCCACGGATTAGATGAAATGGCCCCACAACTTCCTGAGATATTTTTGGCCTGGAAGGACCATCTATCAGAAGGAGAACGCGGCCCGGCTATTTTACTGGACCTCTCTCCAAGGTTAGTAGAGGCCCAACGCACAGAAGTTGAAGCAATGGTCGATGTGCATTGGCCCGGCATTGGTAAAACATGGGTTTGGACAAGCCGCGGTAAAGGACGTATTGACCGCCTTTCTTTATGGATTGGGCAATTATCATCGCCAAATGCTTCTAGAAGATTTGTGCGCATACCCCCTAATCTCAAAGATAAGCCAGTAGTCATTGAAGGAGATTACTCTCCGATTTCAGACCACAGAAGACCGCCTAGAAAAGGCGAACATGTTAGTATCATAGATGCAGCTTTAGTTGAATCAGGGCTCGCTACAGAGTTCCTAAGAGGCACACTCCAAGAACAAGAAATTATTTGGAGTATTTCAGAAGGACGCAGGCCGCAAATACACCATTCTGGCAACTTCTCTTTTGAAGACCGCAATCTTTCACTTCTCGTCCAAGCCACTGGTCGTATTGTCAAGTTGGTTCATTCTGAACTCTCAGAAGCCACAATTTCCCACCTTATTGACACAGCCCGTGAATACGGATTTGGCAAATTGACACTCCGAGTTCCACTTGAACCAAACCTTCAACCTAGGCTACAAGGAAGCATCGATAGACAACTAGCGGCAAAGGGGGGCAGCCACACCGGGTTTGTGGCCAAACTCCCCAAAGACCCTATGCTACTATTGTGTCTTACTGCGTAAGATGGCTCTAAGTACGGCGAACAGCAAGTTGGAGCAGCCAACAGTTCGTGGCGCAGTCTCGCAAATGCCGTATCGCGGTCTTGATATAGGGGTGGTTTGTCGCAAAGTCGCTCGACATCATGTTGTACGCGTTATACAGGTGAACCATCATGGCAAAAGATCAGGATTTGGGAGACGATTTCTCCTACATGCTTCGCATGGCGGATACCGATATCGACGGTCTCAAGCCTCTAGGAACCGCCTTAACCGCAGTCCGCGGTATTGGTGACCGAACCGCTTCAATGATTTGTGGAATTACAGGATTCGACCCTGGTATGAAAGCAGGTCACCTAGATGTCACACAACAAGAAACACTTCGCCAAGCGATTGGCGACTATTCGCAAAATGTCGAAGTTTGGATGCTAAACCGCCAACACGACCTCGAATCAGGTGACGAACTTCATCTGGTCGGACAAGACCTCAAACTCACAAACGAGGACGATATTTCCCGTCTTCGTTCAATCAAATGTTACCGTGGAATCCGCCATGCTGGCGGCCACAAGGTACGTGGACAGCGCGGTCGCTCAAATGGCCGTTTTGGACTGACTCTTGGAGTACAGCGCAAGAAGTGATAGGAGGAATTAGAAATGGGACATCCAAAATTTGCTCGCCCTAAGTACGACACACCTCCGCATCCATGGAAGGCTGACAGAATTGCAGAAGAACATGCTATTCGTTCAAACCACGGTTTGAAAAACATGACAGAGATTTGGAAAGCCAAGTCCGCTCTACGCCGTATTCGTGGCCAAGCAATGAAGTTGATTGGACGTGTCGATACAACCGAAGGCCACTACTCTCGTGAAAAAGATGCACTACTAGCGTCTCTAAATCGCAAAGGGCTTATCGCAAGTGATGCAATTCTGGATGACATCCTTTCTCTTTCTGCTGAGGATATCCTCAATCGCCGTCTACAAGCTCAAGTATATTACAAGGGACTGGCTTCAACCATGAAGCAAGCACGCCAACTAGTAACCCACGGCCAGATTTGCCTAGGTGATCAGAAAGTTACAATCCCATCATACCCAGTATCTCGTGACGAAGAAGAATTAATTCGTTACCACCCACGCTCTAATCTGAACGACGAGAACCACGTAATCCGACAAACAATTCTCGGAGTTCGTGAATCTGCAGAATACGCAGTAGAAGAAGTCGATCCTGAATTCACTCAGTCAGAAGCAACAACAGTAAACGAATCCGCTGCTGAAGCACCCAAGGCTGAAGATACAGTTACAAAAGAAGGAGGCGATGAGTGATGCGTAAGGCTATCATCAATATCTTCTCTAGTTACAACAATGTTTTGATGACTGCTACCGATTTAACCGGTGCAGAAACCATTGCAACCTGTTCAGGCGGACAGGTAGTAAAGTCCTCAAAGGACTCTGGTGGCCAATTCGCAGCAACACGTGCTGCAGAGCGCATGGCTGACCAATTAAAGGAAAGAGAATTCACTCAAGTTATCGTCAAGTACCGCGGTCCGGGTGGTAACAAGTCTAACAGTACAGGCCCTGGAGCCCAAGCTGCAATTCGTGCTCTTACTCGTGCAGGAGTTACCGTCACTCGTATTGAAGACGTAACTCCTATCGCTCACGATGGAACGAAGAAGAAGGGCGGACGCCGTGGGCGCCGTGTCTGAGATTCTGAGGTGTTTAAAATGAAGGCGCAAATTGTTGAAGGTTGGCCAAAAGGTAACAAGATTCGTATTATTTTGTCAGAGACAAACGCAGCGCAGGTAAACAGCCTTCGCCGTGCTATACTCGCAGATGTGCCAAAGATGGCAATCACCAAAGTTCGATTCGAGCAGGGAGTAACTCAAGATAACCAAGGAGAAGTTATTGAATCAGTCAACGTATTGCCTGATGAAGTACTTGCTCACCGTTTAGCTATGGTTCCTGTACCTACTTTCCTTGAAGAATTCCAATTCCCTGAAGACGACCCCAACAATGAGAACCTTCCAGAAGACCAATGGGGCTCCCCTTTGTCTCAAATTATCTACCACCTGTCAATTCGTGGCCCTAATTCAGATTCTGATGAGCAATTCAAGACTGTATATGCAGGTGATCTGAATGTTCTTGGAGAAACCAAACTTCAGATTAAGGAAGAACATGCTAGAATTCCTTTGACAATTCTTTCATCTGGACAATACCTCGAATTATATGCATATGCTACACTAGGCCGTGGCAGAGAACATGCAAAATGGTGCCCTGCGGCAGCAGTAACTTTCCAACCTCGCCAGAAGGCTGTACTATCTAAGCCAAAGAAGGCGAATGTTCTATTCGATTTGGACCTAACTTCAAAATCCGGTCGCGCAATCAATTCAAAACTATTCACTAAAAAAGAGTGCTCAGATGTAGACTCGGTTCTAGACCTTGAGCGTGCAATGCACCAAATTGGATATGGTACTGGACGCGATGAAGCGTTTGATAATGCCATTGAAATGGAAGAGATGGATGGAGAATACATTTTCTCCTTCGAATCCGATGGCTCTCTAAGCCCAGAAGAAATCTTCAACGCTGCTTGCGGTGAATTAGTTTCACGCTTTGAGAAAATCACTGGTGAAATTGACGCAGCTCTGGCTTGAATCAATCAAACCCTACTCCATATTGGAGAAGCATGATGACCTGTAGCGTATAGCGCTAGCATGATGGATGAAGTTGTAGTCCAAGCGGGAGGACACGTCACCCTTTTATTTTCAATCCATTCCAAATCTCTACTAGCGCGTAATCAAGGATCTCGTGGAGCGGGATTGTGCCTAGAGGACGGAGTTGAAGTTTCAGTAAAAATTTCCGACAACGATTCTGATAAAATTACAGTTACGCGCGTGGATGGGCAAACATTTCCAAAAGGGGCTAATCTGTATACAGATTTACTGATATCCTTTAGAGAAGTATTCAATATAGATTCAAATGTTGAAATTGATGTTAGATTAGAACTTCCTATTTCTCAAGGATTTGGGATGTCGGGTGCAGGCCTTTTAGCAGCAAGCCTAGCATTAGGGGAAGTATTCGATTGTGGGGACGAAGGGCAGTTAGCTCGATTAGCACATCGATTGGAAAGAAAGCATTCAGGAGGTCTTGGTGACATTTTGGGCTTGTGGGCTGGCGGATGTGAACTAAGAATCACTCCGGGAAGCCCACCATCCCCTGGCAAAGCGTTTGGATTTGATGTAGGATGTCCAGCCTTATTGGTATGGGATCCCGATGGAAGTACCCACACTGGAACATATATCGACGATCCAGAATGGAAAGCAAAAATCACAGAGGCAGGAGAATCGGCAGTAAGTCGTTTGAAGAAATATGATTGGAACCAAAGCATTTGGGAGATGTTGCTTGATGAAGCAGATAGGTTCGCTTTAGAATCAGGCTTACTCGAAGAGAGAGAGCGGGCGAAACTACTCAACATTGTATTGGAGCAAGCTGATGAATCAATGAGTTGCCATCTATGCATGCTGGGTACATCTTTGATTATCGTACCAAAGAAACTCCATAACATACCAGATTATGGTGAACTAGCATCTAGGCTGCGAAGTCTTGGTTTAGGTGTGCTTGAAACTATTCTTCAGTAATACGTGCAAGTGGAGTCAAGTCTAGCGGGCCACAATCTAGTAGAACCGTTCCTGGAACATGCATATTGCTACAGAACCCATGGCGGAATACTAGAGCGCCTTGGCCCCAAGAATCAACATATCTAGCAGCCTGTTTGGATATCTTTTTGCGTTGGAAATCAACATCAGCACCATAGAAGTGTTTGGCATCAATCCAAGAAACAGGCTCACCGTTCAATTCAACATGGTCGAGGAAAAGCAAGTCAGGAGTGTTTATTGGTCGCCCATGCTCTTTCATCTGTTCCTTAACCATCTCCGGCTGCCTTCGAACCCTTACGCCCTGGTCTTCAAACCAATCAGCAAGTATTTCTTCGAATAAATCGGCCCTGACATGAGTTTCTGATTGGTCCACATTACTAACGCGGTCTGCGGACTCTGCAGCTTCAAATTCATTTCTTTCTCGTTGCTTAAATTTCGATGGTGTACGGAGCGTCTCTTTGATTCGAGATTTAGACCAACCCATTTCTTTCAAAATAACTCGGAATATATTCATTGGCGGGAAATCAAATTTTTTCGACAAATCGACAATACCCACTCCCTCACGATATAGTCGTAACAATGCCTTGCCACGAGATTGTAGTTGCCCGTGAGAATAAACGGTCTTTTGCTGTAGTAAAGCGCTTCGTAGAGATAGCGCTTGATCTAGAGTCATGTCTAGATTATCTACCATTTCACCAATTTCAGCCACTCTTTCATCGGGCAACCAACCGAATTCTCCTTTTCGTACAACTTTACCAGCAAGTATAGATTCAGTTTTCAAAGAGACAGGCGTATTTGGCCACTCGAAAGAAAAATGTCTTGGCTCCTCGAAATCTTTAGGGATTCCAATGGGCCTTGGTTGCTTGCTAAACCTGCCCTGTGCAGCATCTTTTGCTGCTAAATCAAACTCAGCATGGCGTTCTATCAGAGTTGCTTTAGATGGGCCCCCGTGGCGACGGGGTTTGTTTGAACCCTTTCCACCGCGGCGCTTTTGATTACGCCCTTTACCATCCGCCATGCGTTAGGCTGTCCCGCCCGCTCCATAGATACACCGCTTATTTTATTGATGACAAATCGTCAAGAAATTGTTGACTTTGTTTCTCCATGAACGCTTTAATTCTATTTGCAAAAATAGCCAAGAGTCTTGAAACTTCACAACTACTGTGGACCTCAATACCTCCCTCATCTTGAAACAGAAATGTAATGCAAATCTTTAGTTCTTTCAACCCATTGCCGATTGGGCGTTCATTCCTACTTTGCCCCTCTCCTAGCAATTCAATTTCACAGAAACCATCACCTTCTCTAATCGAATTAACAAGCCACCGTGCTTCGATTAAGCCACCTTTGATGATTTGATGAATGGCAAGGTGGTCACCTTCAACTAAAACTTCAGGGTTTGTTGCAAGCATACTCTTTGCCGCACTGTTCCAATCTGGCCAAGTACTTGGATTTAGAAACGCGGACAAAGCCCGTTCTACTAACTCAGGCGGCAATTCACATCTAGCGGTGTGAGTGAAAACCTTCCCCATATTCAGTGGTAATAACTGGTATGGCATTGATATTGCGGACAACAGACAAATCATTTCAAGTGAGTGATGGTGATGCGAAGTCATGCGTCGCGCTTTCATATTGGCTATTGTAGTAGCCCTACTTGTTCCGGTTGTATCAGTTCAAGGAGAAGAAGGGCAACCGCTAGGTTGGGCTCAATCAGCAGGAGGTTTCGACGATGAAATACTTGCAGGACACGTTATTTTAGACGATAATACGGTAATTGTTGCCGGAGAATATACATCTGCCGCAACTTTCGGAGATTATGGTTTTGGAGCTGCTGGATTTAATGGGGATACAGACATGTTTGTTGCAAAGTTAGATTCGAATGGTAATTGGACATCAGCGTTTGGATTTGGTGGTAATGGTGCAGACGGAATTGATGCAATTGCATTACATTCGTCAGGTGACATTATTCTCGGAGGCCACTTTTGTATTGGCACTGCAGGGGAGGCCTGTGAGGTGAATATCACTTCACAAAATTTAGTCAAAGAAGACGACTCCGGTGAAGGCGATGCATTTATCGGACGCTTCTCATACACTAACAATACCTTTGTTCCAATATGGGTCCGTACAATCTCCAATATCAACGACCTTTCGGTATTTGATATCTCAGTTAGTCCAAATGGCGGAATTTCAGCAGGGATATTCCACCGCGGAGCAATAGAAATAGAAAGCGAAATTATTCCAGGTTCTAATGGAATAAGCATTGGCATATTACATTATGATGAAAATGGCCAATTGGAATGGTCCAATGGAATCTCAAGCCCACAAGGAATTGAGCCATTTGGCGGCATGTGTTATTCAAGCGATGGGTTCCTGCATGTGGCTGGTACATTCATCGGCTCAGTAATGTTTGTAGAAATGGAATCTTCATCTGGTGAAGCCGATATGTTTGCCGCACAATTAGACGGAGATGGCAATTTCACTTGGACATCTTTTGCAGGGGGAACTGGTGATGATTGGGTCAACGATTGTGCGATAGATAGTGATGGAAAAATGCATATCGTTGGACAATTCGAGAGAACAGCCGAATTTGGATTTCAAAATGTAACATCCAGCGGCTGGTGGGACATGTTCCACGCCACTCTTACTACAAACGGCGCATGGAACAGTGTTTCTCGCGGCGGTGGCGGCGGCTGGGAGAGTATTGAATCCATAGCGATCGATTCCCGTGACAACATATTGGTACTGGGAACCTACACTGCAAATTTCACATTGGGGTTGGATAATTTGGTAGACCGAGACTCAAATGGCGATAAAAGAGACATATTCCTCGCCCAACTGGATTCTAACTATCAATGGGACTGGGCTATTTCAGCAGGAGGCTCGGGAGACGATACAGCGCGCTCTCTACAACTGGGTGAAAACGAATCACCTGTTGCTGGCATACACATCCAAAACACAGTCCAATTATCGAATTTTACTCTAACTGCGGCGGGCTCTGATGACATTGGATTCTGGAATTACGCACGAGACCATGATTCAGATGGCTTAACAGATGGCACTGACAACTGCCCACGTGTTGCAAATCCCGACCAACAAGATACCGATGGTGATTTGAGCGGGGATGCTTGTGATGATGATGATGATGGAGATTCTGTTGGAGACGACTGGGATGATTGCAACCCCGGTGAAACAGGGTGGATATCGGCACCAAATACCGATCACGATAGTGATGGATGTAGAGATGCATTAGAAGACCTTGATGATGACGAAGACGGGATTCTAGATGATTATGACAACTGCCCCAAGGGACCTGTCGGTTGGATTTCAACAATTGAAAATGATGAAGATCAAGATGGTTGCGAGGATGTGGATACAGACGGCGATGGTTTTGTAGATCAATTGGATGTATGCCCTGCAATAAATGATGACCAAGCCGATTTAGATGGCGATGGAATAGGAGATGCCTGCGAAACAGATACCGACGGAGATGGAATTGAAGACGAATTCGACAATTGTGTCAGAGATTCATTTTCTTGGGAAAGCGACCACGATATCGACCATGACCAAGACGGCTGTAGAGACGAAGATCGTGACGCCGATGATGATGCAGACGCTGTCCTAGACCTGTCTGACGATTGCCCAGTTGGAGAAATTAATTGGAATAGTAGTTTTGATTATGATAACGATGGGTGTCATGATGATTACGAGGACGATGATGATGATTCAGATGGTTTCATGGATTCAGATGATAATTGTCCGCGCGGATATATCGGCTTATCTGGAGTAGGCATGGATTTTGATCAGGATGGCTGTATCGATTCAATGGAAGACAATGATGACGATGGCGACGGTGTTGTTGACACATCTGATGACTGTAGGTATTCTCCGCCAGGAATGGAAGTTGATTCTAATGGATGTTCAGGAGTTCAATTAGACGACGATGGCGATGGAGTGCACAATTTGAATGATTTGTGCCCAGCTACCACACCTGGCGACATAGTGTCCTCGACGGGATGTACTGTGGAGACTATAGACGAAGGTAAGGGGCAAATAGACGAAGAATCGTCATCTTCCCTAACCTGGGTATTCTTTGTCATTGCAGGAGTATTGGTCGTTATCGCTTTGATTGTTACCTTCAAGCCACAAAAACCATTGCCGACAAAGACACTACCAAGCGTAACTACCGAACAATCAACTGTAGACGATGGAGGGAGCCAAGGGGACGGCAGTGCTACTTCTGCCGACGTCGATGACACCGGACTCGATGTCGATTCCAGTGAGCCCCAAGTCGCTGCAGATGAATCCGGAAGCGACTCTGAGGATGCCCCCCTCGTCGAGTGAACTAGCAATGATTTGCTTTTCTTCATCCGACCATTTGAAAATCTGGGGTAACATTCTCTTACCCCAGAACCCCATAATTTCTCCACGCATATCACCTTGTGCAAATGGTAAATCGGCTAAAACTTTAGCAAATGTCTTGATGTTTTCACCTGACTCTAAATGAGCAATAGCGGACTGAGCTAACTCTCTTTTCCATGGTCTCGAAATATGGATGACGGCAGAATTGGGCTCCCCACCAAGGTGCTTGGATGCCACTTTTGCAACCTTTCGTGCTTGCTCAAGGAATGAACGCAGGTATGCTTCAGAATCAAGGGCAGCCAACTCATCAGAATCCAAGGCCCCAGGTGTGTCGAAGACCCTACCTGCTACTAAGTCGCTGTTTCCAAGTAAGCGCCACCAATCTTCTGCAATATGAGGGGTTGCAATTGAAATCATATGTGTCCAAACTTCCAGCACTTCTCTACCCAAGGAAGAATTTGCACCACCGCGTCTACGGTACCAGTTGATATCTTTGATTAAATCAAAATGACTGGCATCTACCGCGCCGCGTAGATCATAATTGTCCATTGCTTCTTGCCATTGTATACATCGCTGTTTAAGGCGCGCTTTCATCCACAAATCAATGCCGCTCGCATCACCGTCCCATGCTAGAATATTTTCAGGCATACTGAACAATTGAACCATTTGCCGATAGTTCGCTTCTAAAGCAGAATCGGACCAATCCATTCCTGCTGTTGGATTTGCTGCAAAGAGAATGAATAATCTCACGGTATCTGCACCATATTTCTCAATCATTTCTTCTGGAGAAACAGTATTTCCTAGACTCTTACTCATCTTAGCACTTCTTTCACTCAACTCAGAATCACAATGTGGGCAGTTATTGCCAGAATGGGATACATTGAGCGTAATTGCACAAGAATCACACCAAGGCGCTGATTTGTTTACCATTCCTTGACACAATAGTTCATTGAACGGTTCATCGATATTATGTAATCCAATATCACGAAGAGCCTTAGTCCAAAATCTTGCATATATCAGGTGCATTTGGGCATGCTCAATACCACCACAATAGAAATCGACATTCATCCAATGATTTGCAATTTCCGGATTGAAACAAATTTCATTTTGCATAGAATCTGTATATCGTAAGAAATACCAAGAAGAATCCACGAATGTATCCATAGTATCCGTTTCACGCCTAGCAGGTTTTCCACACGACGGACAATCTACATTACAGAAAGTAGCGCTAGACTCCAATGGATTCCCCTTGCCATCGAATACAACATCACGTGGTAATTCAACTGGTAATTGCTCTTCTGGAACCGGAACTACACCACATGATTCACAATGAATAATTGGAATCGGAGTGCCCCAATACCTCTGTCGACTGATCAACCAAGGTCTGATTTTCCAATTCACAGTGCCTTGGCCCAATCCTTTTTTCTCTAATGCATCACAAACAGCAGATTTTGCATCAGAACCGTATAGGCCATCAAAACCTTCAATTCCCGAATTAACCATCCAGCCAAGATCACTCTCTGCTGCCTCTAAGGCACTATCAGCACTTGCATTTTCAGTCATTACAAGAACCCGTTTAATTGGGATTCCGTATTTATTTGCAAACTCGAAATCACGTTCATCATGGCCAGGTACTGCCATTACAGCGCCAGTTCCATAGGATGCAATTACGAAATTTCCAATCCATATGGGGACATGCTCACCAGTTAGAGGATGTATGGCAAAGGAGCCAGTAGGGACTCCTTTCTTTTTCCCCATATTTTTGATTCTATCAAATTCACTCATTATGACGATTTCATCATGCAGGGTTTTCCAATCTTTTTCATAATCAGTCCCTTCAACTAGGCGCTGCGCCAATTCATGCTCCGGAGCAAGTGTCACGAATGTAACACCAAATAGGGTGTCTGGGCGGGTGGTGAAGACACTGATTTTATCATCACGACCCTCAACTGAGAATTCGATTTCAGCTCCTTCTGAACGTCCAATCCAGTCCTGTTGTAGCGCTTTGACATTTTCCGGAAAATCAATCGTGTCTAAACCATCTAACAATTCTTGGGCATATTTTGTGATGTTGAGGAACCATTGACTCATCTCTTTCTGAATCACAGGTCCATTGCATCTCCAACAACGACCCGCTTTGACTTGTTCATTTGCTAGGACCGTGTTACAAGAATTACACCAATTTACTGGAGCGAATTCCTGATATGCCAAACCGTTCTCAAGGAATTTTAGGAAAAACCACTGATTCCAGCGATAATATTGCGGATCATGACTCTTTAGTAATCTGCGCCAATCATAAGAAAATCCCATTCTTTTAATTTGGTCTGTAATGGATGCCATATTCCTCTCTGTAATATCGTGGGGGTGGCCACCTTCTGCGATAGCTGCATTTTCAGCAGGCATTCCGAACGAATCGAAACCCATTGGATACAGCACGTCAAAGCCCATCAAGCGCTTATATCGGGCAACTGCATCACCGATAGAGTAATTTCTTACATGGCCCATATGCATCTTTCCAGATGGGTAAGGATACATTTCTAGACAGTAAAATGTCGGGTTATCATCATTGAATTCTGCATGGAATATATTTGCATCATCCCATGCTTTTTGCCAGGACTCTTCAGTTGATTGTGGAATATATTCCGCCATCGAAACGCCCTCTCGCCCCTACGGGGCGAACTGACGAACCACACAACGGCCTTGAATCCATCTGCGAAATCACATCTCAGTAGTGTCGAGTAAGAACACTGCTTCACGAGTCAGACGGTATCTATTTCGAACTCCAGTCTTCTGTTTTTCAACAAGTCCGAACTTCTGTAACGTACGCAGATGGTGGCTAACTAATTGTTGAGAGCGGTCAAGCCTGTGGGCCAATTCTGCCTGAGTAGGGTATTTTTTCATATTTCCATCATCATCTAACAATCGCAAAATCTTGCCTTGGAGGCTATTTGGATCTGGTGACAATGGAGGTAAGGGCAAATCCTCTTCCATGATTCCGGGGTGAAGATGAGATGTGAAAGGATAGAATCTAACTAATCGGCCATCAGACCTTCTCCAGATACTTTCTTCGTTTTCGAGTACTTTTAGGTGATGAGTAATTTGCCCATTTGACATTTCCAGAGCCGCCATTAATGCGCGGAAGTGGCAACCTGGGTTCGCTGTCAAGTATCCCATCAGGCGCCCTCTTTGGTAGCGGCCATCACTTGTTTCACTAGTGCGTCCAATTAATCCAAGTATCCACAATCCAGCACTCGTCGTAGGAATTCGCCAGCTCTCATTAGTTGCTATTAGTGCGCCTAGGATGGATAAGATTCCACCACTTGCAACGACCATTCCAATTGTTATTACAACAGGGCTAATTTCCTTTTGTTCTTGAATTACTTCTGGAGTAATTGCGGCCTCATCTTGAGTTTCTTCTGAACTAACAAAACTCTCTTGGGAATATACTTCCTCAACGACAAACGCAGTTGCTGCGAAGTCTGAACATTCGGGGGCAGAGTCTGATTCATGAATCAAGTACTGACCCGTAGAGCCCATTTCAGGACTCCAAGCAGTTAGACCCGGTGCGCCTGCAAGAGTAATTATTCCCTCATCGGGAGAGTTTAGTAGCCAGCAAACTCCTAGTTCTGTATTGGTCGAACTCCATGTTCCGGCAACAACTATCGATGAAACAATGTCTCCCACCTCTTGCGAATTATTTTCAACAACCTCTTCGTCTAAGAGCATTGGCCATTCGAAATTTATCGTGGATCGTACTGCTGGGTCACTGAATGTTGAAAAGAAGAGTGTATACTCACCATCGTCTTGGCCCGACATATCAAATTCGATCGAATCTAGTTCAAGAGATGTAAATCGTGTTGTTAGCGCTACTGTATTATCACATTGGGTCAAAACTCGGCCAAGTTCTCCTTCTGCACCAACCAATGTAGTTTCTAGGCCACAAGTAGACAACCAAGTAATTTCGTCTTCAATTGGATTAAACATTTCAGGTACTATCTGAAGAATTTCCTCTCCAGAGAGTTCTGCGGTTATTTCGATAGTATCACTTTGGCAATTAGACACACTTCCTCTACTCAAATCAATAGTCGAGGTCGAGAATAAATCATGTTCAGGTATTTCTGCTATTACTGTAAATACGCCAGGTCCTACAAGGCACCCATCAGTTCCGATAAAAGCCCAATCCGGTTGTGCAAACCCTCTAACGCTACCAGGTGAAAGCATATTTTGGACATCAAGTTCAGAACATTCCTTTAGAGAACGAGAATCCATTACAACTTCACCAGCCGAATTGACAATCCATATTTCACCGCGGCAGGATGTGGTAAAATCAATAGAAACATTCTGGAGGCCAGTATTTTTCATATTGATGTCAGAAATGAATAGATCGGATTCACCAAAGGAAGAACTTTCTTCCAAAATTAATTCGACAGACAGGTCTTCTAAGTTACCAACACTAGAACCTAGGTCGTCATCCTCAACAGCAATAATGCTAACCTCTTTTGCTAGGACATTATCTCCTAGTGAAATCGAAATCAAGTTTTCCCCAGATTCAATACTTATTGGGATTTGAGCAATAGTGACTATTTGATTGGCTGATAAACTACTAGGCCCGCACATTCCAAACAATTGAGAATTAATCGATAATTTACAGTTGCCAAAATCAAGTAGCATTTCCTGGTCAAGAGTGTTGTGTAGCCTTGCAGTAACAATGCTTGGACTCGCTTCAGCGTGTACTCCGTCTCTTGCAGTAACCGTTACTTGGAAATCAAGACCATCGGGTACGAGGTTAGGTGTTTGAACATGAATATTTACAGTTGAAGACAATTCTTCACCCGCAATGAAATATTCAATCGAATAGTCGCCAGAAGGCACGTAATCGCCATTCGAGTCTGTAAGGTCCCACGAAAGTGTGTCTAGAGTTATTGATGAATCAGCATCTAAGTCCATACCACGACTCTGCCCCAGGCAGGAGTCGGCTCCATCGAATACGACTGAATTTGAACTCCAAACTCTGAGAACTTGGTTACACGAAGGGTCTACTGTGATGCTTGCAGCATCTCCATCATTGGACAAAATAGCGGTAAGTTCTACGGTGTCTCCTGATGCGTACCACCCTTTGTCAGGGGAATTGACAATCTCTGCATCTAAAGTAACTTCAGATGTATCTGCAAAGGCGTTTGGCGCCATTACAACAAGTAGGCCGGCTAGTACCACTGCCAGCATACGCTCTCTGCCCATGGTATACCATGGGCGTCATCCCTTAGAAGTAATGCGGTTCATGGTATTGGTGAGCGAAGATGGCTGAATGTATTTTTGAGACCCCGCGAATTATGGTTTTACAGGCGCAGTTGGGCGAATGGGATAATCTAAATCATCTGCTTATATGCAAGCAAACCCAAAAAGCAGCCATCATCGACCCATTCTTTGCAGAATATTGGCTAGATATCTGTGAAAAGAACGGATGGCACTTGGAGCAGGTTTGGCTTACACATTCACATTGGGACCATGCTAAAGGCGTTGAAGGGCTAACAGATAGACAGGTATGGGTTCATTCAAATGAATCAGAAAGAGGGTGGAATGGCCCATCAAATCGGGCATGGTCTAACGCAGCCAATACACACGTAACACAAAAAATCGGTTCTTTGGAAATCGAAGCTCACTGTACTCCAGGCCATACTCCAGGCCATATGACATTCATAGGAGAAGGAATAGTGGTAAGTGGAGATTGTATGTTTTTAGGAAGGTGTGGACGAACTGATTTATTTGGCGGAAACGTCGTCTCACAACGTAATTCTCTGTTGTATTTGCGTGACTATTTATCCAAATTACCGAGCGATTGGCTAGTCTTACCTGGTCATCAATACAAATTGTCCAATGGTACAAACCCAACATACATTTCAGTAGACGAACTTCTTACAAACAACGAAGCATTAAATGCACTCGACGATGATGAAAAATGGAATTCGCTAGAATTCTTAGCATTTGACGATAGCCTTGCTGAAAAGGCACGTAGAGAGATTGCAAGGGCGCAGAAGTCCTAATCACAAATCATCTAAGCTGAACATTGTCGGAACCGCTTCTTGCTGTGCTGCATCTTGTTGTATCTGGTGCTGTTGCCACTGAGGTACTTCAGCAGGAGGGACCCATCCAAGTTCCATCGCCTTGGCGGTGTCACCTTGAGCGACATAGTAGTCGATCCACTCTTGTTTTCTTCCCTCTTCTTCTTGGAACATTGCAGCTACTTTCATATCTTCAGCACGAGAGTATGCTGCTTTACGACGCCCAGCTTGCTTAGCGATCATTGCAACAGAAATAACTGCAAGTAAGAATACAACCATTACAATCAATACAATAATTTCACCCCCAAGTGAAAAGCCATCGTCACTAGAACCTGAAAGATAATCGGTATCGAAGTCATCAGGAATTCCATCACCATCAGCATCGTCAAACGACTCACAGGCGACTTGTCCACGGATACCTGCGCTTACGCTAGCATCATACGGGCAAGGATCGGTTTGGTCAGAAACACCGTCTTCATCCGAATCGGTGCATCCAAAATAATCGACATATGAGGTTCCATATTTCAATTCGCACTCATCCGATTGCCAAGAACCAAGCGCATGGTTATCGCCAAAACCATCACCATCAGTATCTGCCCATTGGGTGTCTCTCATAGGAAACGCATCAGCTAAACGGCCTGTGTTATTGTCTCCAAAGCCATCTCCATCCATATCGGACCATTGACTTGGGTCTGTTGGAAATGCATCTCCCCACTGTTCTCTTACAGTAATCAAATTTCCAAGGTCTTGCTCATCGGCAATCGTGGTGTTTATCCACCCATAATTATCGCCCCAGCCATCTAAGTCAATGTCTTCCCATTGCTTAGCGTCATTCGGGAATTTATCATCGCTGTCAGCCCAGGTATCTCCATCGCTATCAGGGCATCCTTGGCGTGAATTATTAGTGCTGGTGCCAAATTCTTCTGGGCATTCATCTCCATTTGGAACAGCTTGGTTATCTCCCCATCCATCGCCATCATTGTCAGTCTGCTGATAGAAATCTTCTGGGAAAGCATCGAATGGATCTACGACTCCATCTTTATCGGTATCTGGGCAACCTCGTGCAGCAGGGATAGTAGATTCCCCATACAATTCGGGGCATTGGTCTCCATTATTGCCCTCGGAATTATCTCCATATCCGTCATTGTCAAAATCACTCCACTGCGTGGGGTCATTAGGAAACCAGTCGCCATTTGGTAAGACCTTTCTATCACCATAACCATCTCCGTCGGTATCAGCCCACTGGCTTTGATCATCAGGGAATGCATCAGGATTGTTACCTAATGGATTATCGCCGTAGTTGTCATTATCACGGTCTTCCCATTGAGTTCCATCTGTAGGGAATGGGTCTCCTGCATTGGACCAGCCATCACCATCAGCATCAGGACAACCTACTCTGTCAAGAGAAGATGTTCCATACTCGCCAGGACATTCGTCAGGGTTATTGCCGGTTGTATTGTCTCCAAAGCCATCCCCATCGCTATCTCTCCACTGAGTTGGGTCGTCAGGAAATGTATCAGCATCGCCGGTTGGATGGGCTGGCCAATCTGGAGTTGGATTTGACCAACCGTCGCCATCAGCATCCTCGCAACCCACGCGATCTTCTGATGAATTGCCCCATGTATTTGGACAGCCATCGGAAAGAGGCGTGTTTGGCTCATCCCCTATCCAATCGCCATCAGTATCATTCCACTGATATCGGAAGAGAGGGAATTTGTCAACTTGTGTTGCAGCAGGGTCATAAATTCCGGGCCAACTTTCGTCAAGGTCAACAGTTGCAGGGTCATCGGCAGGTCGGATAGCAGTCCATGTAGAGTCATGATAATTATCTCCCCATCCATCACCATCGGTATCGTTCCATTGAGTTGGGTTCATAGGGAACGCATCTCCTCTCTGGTCATACCTTAGTTCAGTAAATTCTTGAATTGAGTAATAGGGATTATCGCCATATCCGTCAGAATCAGAATCAGCCCACTGTTCGTGATTTGTAGGAAAAACATCTCCCTCATCTGAGTAGCCATCACTATCTCCATCAGGGCAACCAAAACGGTCTTGCCAACTGGTACCATAGGTAGTAGGACAATCATCTCCTTGATTAGCAGGCAAAGGATTGTCTCCATAGCCATCGTTGTCAGTGTCATTCCATTGAGTTGTATCATCAGGGAATGAATCGCTACGACCATCGCCCTGATCTGTAGTATTCCATCCATCATTATCAGGATCTAAATCGGCAAACCAAATGTAAAGTCCTTCATCATGAGTTCCAAAGGCTTGTGCAATTCGTGCACCATCAGGGGCCCATGAAACACCGTAGGTTCGTCCACAATTGTTACCCGATGTACCTTGGCAACCATTGGGTCGCGGTTGTTCTAGAGTATCCACCGCATTACCTGTATCAACATCAAACACTCGCATTTTAGCCCCATCAGTTTGGTAATAACTTCCACCGAAAACAACTTGCTTACTATCGGGTGAGAAATCGGTGGTCAAACACGACGTTGAATGAGACCATGTTTTGTGATTCGCCCAGTTTCCGGTATTGAAGATTCGAAGTGAAGAGCCTCCTTGGCTCTGAACATACCCTTCACAAACAGCAATTCGTTGTCCATCAGGAGACCAAGCAACATCATTCACGCTTCCAGAAGGAGTTCCAATAGTGTAAGTTGTAGCCCATGAACTAGTATCCACAATGTACGCTTCACCATTTCCTCCAGCTACAAGGTGTGTGTCGCTAGGAGAAAATGCGACACTGTAAAAGCGGTCTTCTCCAGCAGGATTTGCATTATTGATTACAGAACCGTCACTCGTGTTGATCACACGGACAACACCATTTGTTCCGCTATTGCCTGAGCGCCCAATCGCAATCGCGAGCATACTTCCATCGTGAGAGAATGCCAAGTCTAGAGTTTCGTCACCGCCCCCAACGTCTGATGAAATGTCTCCATGGACATCAGATAGATTGCTAGCCCAATACATTTTGACGGTATCCTGGGCATCGGTTGTTACAGCAATGTAAACACCATCTCCCGACCATGCGATTTGAGTCGCATCATCTGTAAATGCCTGAACCGAGCGAACAATTATGCCAGTAGTTGCGTTTCTAATGCGAACGAAGCCATTTTCATCAGCGGATACAACAAATTCTCCATCGGGAGAATGATCTACATCCCAGTAATCATAATTTGAGGGTAATGAAATATCTTTAGCAAAACTAGGGTTTCCAGAAGTCCACCCATCGTTTACATCAGATGTACCATCGCCATCTCGGTCAGGGCAACCATCTTTGTCTACAGTTGAATTTCCAGGAGCAAAAGGACAATCATCGACAGAATCCTCAATCCCATCGCCATCTCCATCTGCGCCGGAAACTAGGGGTAGCCCAACCATGGAAACCATCAAGAAAGCAAAAAATATAGCCGGTCGGGTTTTGGTTGCCATGCATGTGGGTAATGTTCCTTACAAAAGGCTTTGCGGTACATTTGTGTAGTGACACCCAATCAGATAAGGGAAATTGTTGAATTGTGAATCGGTATAGGAGAGGTGTGGCAGACGATATTCCAAAGGTGAACATTGCGGTAAAAGACCGCATTTTCCTTCATCTTTTGGAGGAAGACGAACAGGCTGACAGGTTCGTTGTTACTGCGGCATTAACACGACCTGGAATAGCCGAAGCCTGTGCTCAACACCCCCCGAATGTGAGCCGTACAATGCGTGACTTACTTCGTAACAAACAGGTTAGCGAACATTCACGAGCAATTCGCGGGGATGATAGGCGACAAAAGACTTGGCAGTTAACTGACGTGGGTCGCTTAGAAGCTAATAATCGGTTGAATATTCTATCCGCAACCAAAGTTCTGATTCGGGATTCCGAAGGCACCTTGCTAGAAATCGAAGCAGGACAGGCTTCGCATAGACTACACGCAGAATTATCAGTATTGCAGGTACTTCTTCACGCACAACACGAAGGCGTACTAACCTTTGGCGATATCCGGTTTGGGCTAGTTACCAAAAACCGGGAAGATACTGAACTCCCGCCGCCAGGTCGCTTGAAATTACTAGCGGGCGCTCATGCAACATACCATACCTCGCCACCACAAACACGCCCAGTTCATGGAAGGGTTGAGACACTTGATGAAATGAATACGTGGTTCAAGAAGGGGTCCCCATGTATGGTAGTCCATGGTATAGCAGGGATTGGTAAATCTACAATTGTAGCCAATTGGTTAGGTTCAAGGATGGCAGAAGTCCCTCACCTCTCAGTATGCTGGTATCCATGTCAGCCATGGGATAAAGCAGTTGGAATTGCAGTATCGTTGTTGCATCGCTTTGGAGTTGATGACAAACACGACCCATACCAATTGATGGAAACACTACCGTTGACCCCTGGTGCAGAATTTGATATTGATGCATGGAGGCGTAGATTGCTAGCCTATCTAACCGATGCACAGGCTATACGCGAGCGTTTTAATGATGAATCAGGTGGACCCCCTCCATATTGGTTAATCGTATTAGATGACGTTCACCATGTAGTAGGTGAAGCCCGGGATCTTCTTGGTGCTCTTCTGGATATTTCCAAGAAATCTCCTCTTCGTCTAGTGTTTGTTTCTCGGACAACATTGGATGTTTATGACCGCCGCGACGTACATACGCGAAATTTGGTTGAAGAATTACCGCTGCAAGGACTTACTGTTGATGAAATTTCAACATGGGTTGAAGGAATGAAAGGTAGCCCGCCTCCAGCAAAAGAAGTTCATCGCATGACAGGAGGTCACCCACTCGCCCTTGAATTGTTAGAGATTTATGGCCAAGCTACACATGGCGATTGGTTGAAATTCCTTGATGAAGAAATTATCACACAAATGCCAGCCCAAGAACACGAACTACTGGCAACCCTTGCGGTTTCAGACTCTCCAGTACCTTGGGCAAAACTTGCTAAAGCAGCGGGATGGGAAGGTAAACCACCTGAAAGATTACTCACCTATGGTCTACTCTTGGAACTAGAAGAAGGAATGTGGCTACACGAAGCACTTAGAGAGAGATTCCTGAGAGAAGTAGGTAGCGCTTCCCAAAAGCGCAAAGACAAATTGAGTTAATCAGAAATCATCAGCAGACATATGCTGGTTTAACCAATTCATTAGCGCTGGTTTTGGAACCATGCCCGCTTGGTTTGCAACCATTTTTCCATTATGGAAAAGGAATAATGCTGGAATACCGCGAACACCTAGGCGTGCAGCATTCATTGAATCGGTATCGGTGTTTACCTTTGCAATTGTTACCGGAGATTCTGCAGCGATCTGTTCTAGAACTGGTCCAAGTGCTTTACAAGGGCCACACCAAGGAGCCCAGAAGTCAACTAAGACCCATTCGTCGCCATTAATTGCTTCATCAAAATTTGCATCTCCGACAGCCTTCACTTCACCCATCATCTCACCTAAGGCGCCGTCGAGGGGCTCTCCTAAGAGGGTTTGCTTGTACCCCAATCCTCTTGACACCTCTCCTTCTCGCAGTAGTTGAGAGGGTAATCGATGATTATCGCACCATCAGTCTTAACAGCGGATCTCGCTGACTTGGGAAAGGCATGCAGTAAGGCTGTTGATGCTGGATTAAATTGGCTACACCTCGATGTGATGGACGGAAATTTTGTCCCAAATCTAACGTTTGGACCCCCGGTAATTGCAAAACTACGCAAAGCGCTCGGTGATGGCCCAACATTCGATGCTCATTTGATGGTTTCAAATGCTGAAGATTCGTTTCAGCAATATATTGATGCAGGCTGCAACCACATTTCAGTACATGTTGAAGCTGTAACACACTTGCACAGGTGCGTTACTGCAATTCGTGAGGCTGGAGCAACCGCTGGCGTAACTCTGAACCCAGCGACACCAGTCGAAGCGGCACTGGAAGTACTTTCTGAAATTGATTTAGTATTGATAATGAGTGTCAATCCAGGTTTTGGAGGTCAATCTTTCATTCCATCAGTTGAGACAAAAATCCGCCGACTGAAAAGTGCAATCGATGCACAGGTTGCAGCAGGCGGTAGGCCGGTTCAAATCCAAATCGATGGTGGAGTAAAGGCACATAACATTGCGATGTTAAGAGAATGGGGCGTTAGTAACTGCGTTGTAGGATCTGGACTATTCAATGACAATGCAAGTGTTGCAGAAAATCTTGCAGTAATTCATCAAGCACTTGAGTGATAAAGATGAAAATTCTGCTGGTAACCCGGCTGTTTCCTCTACCTGAGAACGTTGCGCGTGGCACATTTGTTTCCGACCACGCTGAATTACTTACTGCATTAGGCCACGAGGTTAGAATTCTGAATGTGTTACCTCGAATGCTAAAGATAAACGAAGCCCGAAGGTCGACGATGGAAGGGGTTTCTAAAGCTCCTAAAACATTCAATCATGGCGATTACCCGGTTGAAGTTAAACGACATTGGGAAACTCCTGAGTTTCCCTCAATAACTGCATTTAGTGCAGCGAGAATAAAATCAAAATGGAGCGCAGATGTAGTAATTTGCCACACTCTTTGGCCAGCTGCCATTACCGCTAGAAGTATTGCAATCAAGCAAGGAATTCCTTGGATAGCAGTGGTACATGGTCACGATTTCGATGTTGCATTACAAGATTATAGGGCCAAACGCATAGAGGATTTAGCCCGTTCAGCGAATAGGCTAGTCGTAGTTTCAAATTCTCTTTCACGGTTTGATTCACAAACTATACCATGTCATGTAAATGTAGATACTGAGTGGCATAAACCAATGAAGAAGTTCAAAGGGTTGTTCAGGAAATCAAAGATAGATATCTTGTTTCCAGCAGACCCACGCCGCCCTGAAAAAAATCATATTCTCGCATTAAGGGTAGGCGAAGAACTTGAAACAAGAGGTTGGAAAGTTGGCATTACTACTCTAAAAAAGCAACCGAGAACTATGGTTTGGGATAGAATGCTCGCAGCCGATGTATGCCTGATTACATCAACTCGAGAGTCAGGACCTCTTGTTGCAAAGGAAGCAATAGTTTGCGGTTGCCCTGTTGTAGCGGTTGATGTCGGTGATTTGAGTGAATGGATGGAAGTTTACCCATCTGAAGTAAATGCATTAGCAGATGCTATTGAAAACCGACTTCAAAATGGCAGCGATGCTACTCTTCCTCAGAACTGTGAGGTTGAGAACGTAAAAACCGAATGGAATTCCATGCTGGAATCACTGTAAGTAAACCGATTAGTGCCAATGGGCTGCCTACCGACATAAGGTAACAAGTCGCTACACAAAATAATGCCAAACCATCAGTCAACCTCTCTTCATCACCACAAAGCATCTTGGAAAAAGATAGCATGATGGAGCATCCTACTACACTTGCCCATGCAGCACCCATTACTCCATATTCAGGAATTAGGAACCAACCAGACATGCCAGCAGCGATTACTACTAATGAGATAAGAGATGTAAATCTCCAGGGGTTATTACCTGCTTGCAGTGCCACATACCATGGAATCGAAAGCAAGGTCATAGCCCATCCAGCAAGTAGAATATCGAAAACTTCCACTGCTTGTGAATATTCAGAATCAAAAAACATTGGAATTGAGAATGAAACGATAATGTGTCCAGCAAGTAATCCGATGGGCAGTAAAACAAGAGTCCAATGATGCGCGACTAACATTCTGCTTGAGAATTTTTTAGGCTTATCTCTGACTTCCCCCAGATAGGGCAGTAGTGCAGATCTCATTGCTTGGGGGAACATCAATCCTGCAATCCAAGCAAGTTGGGCAACATGGTACAGGCTTACTTCATCATATGAAGAAAGTCCTGCCAAAAGGAATTTTTCCAGCTTGGTTACGTACGGTAAAATCCCTAGTGTTATTGCGAAAGGAAGGGCTGCAATAAGCAGGGTTTTGTTAGAATTCCACTCGGGTGGCAACTCGTCTCCGTCGTCTCTTGCAATTCGCTCTCCTAACCATAATGTTCCAATTAGAGAAATAAAAACACCAATTGAAAAACCCAACGCATAAATCGTAGGAGAGTCATAGCCTTTCGTTAAAAATATCCAGTATAATGATGTTGAAATAATTCGCTCAAGAAGTTTCACCATCGACTCCAATCTTGCTTCTCCTAAAGCGCGCATCATGCTTCGATGAGGATAGGCCATGATGTGGCCCAAACCAACAGCACCACAAGCCAATAGTAAGGCAACTGGGATATCGGGCCATATCATCGATGAGCCAATCGCACTCAACAATACGAATGGGATTGCAATCATCGCTTGTAATTTCAAAACCCTCCTAACCGCTTTCTTTGAGGCCCCCGGAGCGCGAGGAACATCACGTGAAAGAATAGTTGGAAGACCAGCATCGATTAGAATATACATAGTTGCAAAGGCGTCGATTATTACGACCAGTAGCCCATAATCGGACTGTAGCAGAGCCTTTGCAAGAATTATCTGGCCTATCAACCCAATGATAATTGCAAGGCCATCCGAAGAGGCTAGCCACACGGTATCGCGTGCTAATTTCGGCCTCCGCATGATTGGGCTAGTAGGACAATGGTTCAAAGCACAGCCCCTTCTGGGGAGGCATATGGTGACATGTGAGTGGTTGGAAGAAGAAATCCGAGGAGTCATTACAGATTGCAATGTTGAGGCTGTTGATTTGAACGGCACACAAGACCATTTTCACATCAGAATTATCGCAGAGTCGTTTAATGGAATGAGGCCACTGCAACGCCAAAAATTGATTTTAAATCATTTCAAACCCTATATTCCGCATCCAATTCATGCTATTGATCTCAAATGCATGACTCCTGCACAAGCTGAAACTGCAGGAGACACAGTATTCCATCCACATGCTGGAGGAACAGGAATCCACATAAAGAGGATTCAGAAACATCAAAACAAGGAGTGACTAAAATGAACTGGACACCTGAAGAACTGCAAGCAATCGTAGACGAGCACGCGCTCGTTCTATTCATGAAAGGAGAACCTGGAGAGCCACAGTGCGGATTCTCTAATCGTGCTGCACAAGTTCTGCAGTCAATGGGTGAGCCATTCGCTTCTGTAAATATTCTAAGCGATGCAAGAGCAATACCTTCTGTATGCGCATGGTCTGATTTCCCTACCATGCCGCAGATTTTCGTTCAAGGCGAACTTAT
>ERZ1046148.69-NODE-69-length-59053-cov-12.509102_pt1 | contig 59053 bp, 59 predicted proteins | sample MGYA00383090_ERZ1046148 | MGnify/ENA primary metagenome ERZ1046148 (study PRJEB29581, sample SAMEA5548360) | metagenome | biome: marine; feature: coastal; material: water | depth 25 m | study: Short-term variability in the microbial, nano- and picoplankton dynamics... | reverse complement strand
GATATTCTTAAAAAAGAGTTAGCTTAGAATTTCTTAAAAGCTAAAACTGAGTTATGTCCACCGAATCCGAAAGAATTACTCATCGTAATAGTAAGATTGGATTCAATACTCTTATTTGGGACATAATTTAAATCACACTCAGGATCAGGAGTTTCATAATTGATAGTAGGAGGGATAATTCCATGATTCATGGCATAGATGCAGTTAATTGCTTCAATTGCGCCTGTAGCCCCCAACATGTGACCTGTCATAGACTTTGTAGAGCTAATTAATAAGTCTTTTGCCTGATTTCCAAATACTTGTTTAATAGCTTGGGTTTCTAGCATATCATTATAATACGTAGAAGTCCCATGTGCATTAATATAGCTTACTTCATCTTTATTGATACTAGCATCTTTTAATGCTAGATCAATAGCGCTTGCGGCGCCTTTGCTTTCATTGTGAGGTTGGGTGATATGATAAGCATCATTTGTAATGCCATAGCCTACAATTTCTGCTAAAATATTAGCACCTCTTTTTTGTGCACTATCTAACGATTCCAGAACTAGCATAGCTGATCCTTCAGACATAATAAATCCATCTCTATTTTTATCAAAAGGCTTAGATGCGCTTTGGGGATTGTCATTATTTTTTGATAAAGCTTTCATGTTTGAGAATCCAGACAAGGTTAGAGGAGTTATTCCTCCTTCAGAGCCTCCACATACCATTGTATTTATTTGATTGGATTGAATTAATCTGTAAGCCATTCCTATCGCATCGCTGGCAGAAGAACATGCAGTAGAAAGAGAAAAATTTGGTCCATGGAACCCGTATTTAATTGCTATTTGACCACCCGCGATATTTGGAATCATTTTTGGTATGAAATGAGGAGATACACCTCTTTGACCTTTCTTTAATAGTTTGGTTTGTTCTTCCTCTAATGTGTGCATACCGCCTACACCGGTACCTAAAATTACACCTACATTTGAAGAGTCAAGGCCTGAGCTTTTTATAGCCTGATCTGCAGCTATCATAGCAAACATAGTATAACGATCAAGCTTTCTAGATTCTTTATGTTCAAAAAAAGTTAGAGGATCAAAGTCAGTAATTTCTCCAGCAATTTTAACATTAAAGTTTTCTGTATCGAAACTTTTAATAAGTTTAATACCTGATTTACCATGAATCAGATTATTCCAAAGGTCTTTGGATGATACTCCCAGAGGAGAAATGCTACCTTCTCCAGTAATAACAACTCTATTTGACAAGATTATTTAGCGTGATTGTTAACGTATTCAAATGCAGCACCAACAGTAGTAATTTTTTCTGCATCTTCATCTGGAATGTCTAGATCAAACTCTTCTTCAAATTCCATAATCAATTCTACGGTGTCTAATGAATCTGCACCTAAATCATCAAGAAAGCTTGCTTCAGTGACTACTCTTGATTCATCAACGCCTAATTTGTCCATAATAATATTCTTTATTTTATCATTTGATGACATAACTCTCACTCCTATCTAGTTTAATGATATTCCACCATCTATATGAAATGTTTGCCCGGTAATATAACTGGCTTCATCGGAAGATAAAAACAAAATCATTTTTCCAATATCTTCTGGTTTTCCAAATTTTTTCAATGGTATTCTATTTAAATAATTATTTTTTACTGTATCTGTTAAATGTGAGATCATATCTGTTTCAATTACTCCTGGAGCAATGCAATTAACGGTGATATCTCTTCGACCCACTTCTTTAGCAAGTGATTTTGTAAATGCTAACAATCCTCCTTTAGATGCGGAATAATTGCTTTGTCCTTTATTGCCATCGGTACCTGCAATAGAAGAAATATTAATAATTCTACCATTTTTGTTTTTAATCATATCTTTTAATAAAATTCTTGTTAGATAGAACGGTCCATTTAAGTTAACATCTAAAACTTTTTGCCATTCATCCGTTTTCATTTTTAATAAGATATTATCCATATGGATACCAGCATTATTTACCAAGATATCAATAGAACCAGAATGTTCTTTTGAGAAATTATATAATTCTTCTATAGATTTTTCATTTGAAATATCACAACAGTATGGGATAATGTTATCAATATTTTGGATTGATTTCAGAGATTCTTCTGAGGTAGCCACTCCAATAACTTTTATTCCATTGGCTGCAAGCATCATGGAAATTGTCTTGCCAATACCTCTAGATGCTCCTGTAACTAATGCTGTTTTACCTGAATAATTAAACATGTAAATATTCCTCTACATCATTATAGTTATTAAAATTAGAAATATGAAACAATTCATCTATCTTTTTGATGATTCCTGATAATACTTTCTTGGGACCTATTTCTATAAAATTATTATTTATCTCACCTAACCTTTGAACGCTATCAAACCATAACACAGGATTATCAATTTGCTCAATTAAAGCTTTTTTTATCTCATCTGGATTAGACCTTAGCGTTGCATCATAGTTGGATACAATAGGGACATGGGGTTCATTGAATGTCGCATTTGAGATAATCTCTTTTAATGCAGGTTTTGCATTTGACATTAACTTTGAATGGAATGCACCACTGACAGGAAGAGAAATAATGCGTTTTGCTCCATTAGTTTTTAACTCTTCTGATACAGATTGCATAGAATCTGCTGATCCTGATATAACAATTTGTTGATCTGAATTAATATTAGCTACTTGAGTATCTGTGCCTTTACAAATATCTGAAATTTTTTCTTTATTCATTCCTATTACAGCACTCATTTTACCTTCAGTATTTTTTTCACATTTATGCATTGCTTTTGCACGAACATTTACAATTTGAAGACCTGTTTCAAAAGTATAGGTATTATTAGCATATAAAGCAGAAAATTCACCGAGACTATGTCCTGCAACTACTGCAGGTATATGATTGTTATCTTTTATAATATCAAAAATAATACAGGAATAAATATAAATTGCTACTTGAGCATGATTTGTTTGTCTTAGAACGGCTTCATTATCGTCAAACATAATATCAGAGATATTATATCCAAGCACTTCATTAGATAAATCAATTTTATCTGTAGCTAATGTCGAGTGTTGATAAAGTTTTAATCCCATTCCAGGACGATGAGAACCTTGTCCTGAGAAAATAAAACAATTACTCATTAGTTCTGATCGACAGGTTTTCCTTTATAGTACAGGATTCCGTCATGATAGTATGCATGATGCGGTAGATGCTCTTCTCCAGTATTTTTACATGTAACTGTATGTACTAAGGAAGACTTATAGTGAGTTCTTCTCTTTTTCGATCTTGTTTTTGACTGTCTTTTTTTAGGTAACATTTTCTTTCCTTAACCATGGGCAATATAAACAAATAAATCTTTGGAATAAAATAATTTTTATAATTCTATTTTATCTACCCAACAATCATATCCTAGTTGATTTCTAATATCATTTGCAGTCATAGAAGCATCTTCTCTAGATAAAAAACTGCCATATCTGACTCGATATTTTAACTTTTCATTTGAATCATTTTTCTGTATAAAAGCTTCAAAATTATAATTATTTAATATTTTTACAACATCTTCTGCATCTGCAAAAGTCGCTTTAGCTGCTACCTGTATTGTGAAATAGGTATTATTTGTTTGTTCTTCTTGTTTATTTAATGTTTCTGTAGGAGTTGTTACCATATCCGGTACATTTTTTTCCAAAATAGTATTTAACCATTTATCGTTTAACTCTTGAGTAAAGAGTATAGAAGAAGATATAATCAGTAATAAGAAATATCTAATCATCGAAAAAGAATCCTATTTCTTTGTATGCGTTTTCATTGCTATCAGATCCATGAGTGGCATTCATAGAGATATCGGTACCATACTTTTGTCTAATAGTTCCAGTATCAGCTTTCTGAGAATCTGTTGCACCCATTAAGTTTCTCCATTCAACCACGGCATTTTCTTTTTCTAGCTTCATTACGTGACATTCATATGATGTCATAAACTCGACTAATTCATCAAAGAAAGGTTTATCTTGATGAATATCATAGAAAGCACAAGCTTGTTCATTTGAAAGATTTAAAGTTTTTTCTTCAACAATATCAAAGCCATTATCTAAGATATCTTTCCTAATATCTTCAAGATGACCTTTTTTCATTGCATCCGGTTTAATAATTGCGAGCGTATTTTTCATATTTTATCCTATTAATGATTTCATTGTAATGCCAATCTCAGATACAGTATTTGCTACTGAGATTCCACATTCTTTTAGTATCTTAATTTTAGCTTCAGCTGTTTCAGATCCTTCTGATATTATTGCTCCAGCATGACCCATTCTTTTTCCTTTTGGAGCAGTTTGACCCGCTATAAAGGAAACTACAGGTTTATTTAAATTTTCTTTCACCCATCTTGCAGCATCATTTTCCATATTTCCACCTATTTCACCAATCATAACAATCCCTTTGGTATCATCATCGTTTTGAAAATGTTTTAATATGTCTATCATGCTTGAACCAATAACCGGATCTCCGCCAATACCTACTGCGGTTGTAATCCCCAGTCCAACATTAACTACTTGGTCGATAGCTTCGTATGTTAAGGTTCCCGATCTTGATAATATTCCTACAGATCCTTTTTTACATATAAATCCTGGCGTAATTCCAATCTTTGATTCTTCTGCTGTAATTACTCCTGGGCAATTTGGTCCAATTAAAGTGCTAGAAGATTTATCGAGCATATTTTTAACTGTAACCATATCTCTAGTAGGAATACCTTCAGATATACAGACTATTAGTTCAATATTTTCTTGAATCGCCTCCATAATTGCTTTTGCTGCAAATTTTGGAGGTACAAAAATAACAGAAGCATCAATTTGAAATTCTTTTTTGGCATCATGAATAGAATTAAATACAGGTAATTGTTTACTAGTTGCTTTTTGCCCACCTTTTCCTGGTGTGACACCACACACAACTTTTGAACTATACTCAATCATTTGTTCTGCATGAAATAATCCTTCAGATCCAGTGATTCCTTGAACTAATATATTTGTATTCTTATTTAATAGAATTGACATATTATTTTATCATCTCCACAGCTTTTGTTGCAGCTTCATCGATGGTTTCTGCGCTTATGAGTTCAATATCAGATTCATCAAGTATTTTTTTAGCCAATTTGGCATTGGTTCCTTGTAGCCTTACAACAACTACAACATCTAATTCTAATTCTTTTACAGCTTGTATAACACCGTTAGCTACTCTATCACATCGGACAATTCCACCAAATATATTGATTAAAATAGACTTCACATTTTTATCAGATAAGATAATTTTAAAACCATTTTTAATCGTTTCTACATTAGCAGCTCCACCTACATCCAGAAAGTTTGCAGGTTCACCTCCGCAATGCTTTACTATGTCCATGGTAGCCATTGCTAATCCTGCACCATTAACCATACATCCTACATTGCCATCTAGCTTGATATAATTTAATCCATATTCAGCAGCTTTGAGCTCCAACGGATCTTCTTCTGATTGATCATGATAAGCAGCAATCTCAGGATGTCTAAACAGAGCATTAGAATCAATATCTACTTTTGCATCAAGGGCTATAATTTCTTCGTCAGTTGTTAATACAAGAGGATTAACCTCTAGAAGGGAACAGTCTGATTCAAGATAACACTTATATAAATTTTTAAACATTTGCTCAACATTTTGAAATTTTTCAAGCGACAAAGATGTTATTATTTCTTTAACTGCATTATCTAAAGAGTTAGCTGAATCGTTAATCCATGCTTTGATAATTTTTTCAGGATTATTTTCTGCTACTTCTTCGATATCAACACCACCTTCGCTAGAAACTATGAATACATCAGAGTTCTTAGATCTGTCAAATGTAATAGCGAAATAATATTCTTTTTCAATATCTAAAGCCTCAGTAATAAGAATTTTATTAACCATTTTACCTTCTGGACCTGTTTGGTGAGTGATTAAGTTCATTCCTAAAATCGTATTAGCAGCATTTTGAGCATCTTCAAACGTAGGACAGTATTTAACTCCACCACCTTTTCCTCTACCTCCAGCATGAATCTGTGCTTTAACAATCACAGCTTCAGTATGAAAATCAGCTTGTACTTTTTTAATAGTATTGTCAATATCTTTACTACTATCAATAGCATAACCTTCCTGAATAGGAACATTAAATTTTTTCAGAATTTCTTTAGCTTGGTATTCGTGAATTTTCATATTAATCCATATAAGGATAACGGTAATCCTTAGGTGGCTCAAATGTTTCTTTAATTGTTCTTGGTGAGGTCCATCTTAGAAGATTAAGCATAGATCCACCCTTATCATTTGTACCGGAAGCTCGACTACCTCCAAAAGGTTGTTGTCCTACAACAGCACCAGTTGGTTTATCATTTATATAGAAATTACCAGCTGCGAATCTTAGTGTTGATTTTACTTCTTCAGCAATAGCTTTGTCTTCTGAAAAAACACATCCAGTTAATGCATAAGGGGAAGTATTATCAATAAGATCTAATGTTTCTGACCATTTATTGTTATCATAAACATAAATTGTCAGTACTGGTCCAAAAATTTCTTCTTCTAAAGTTTTAAAGTGAGGATTAGTTGTTACAATAACGGTAGGTTGAATGAAATATCCTTTTGATTTATCATATGTGCCTCCACATAAAACGTTACAATCATCTGCGTCATTAGCAAAATCAATATAAGAAGCAATCTTATCAAAAGCATTTTCATCAATAACAGCATTAACAAAGTTCTTCAAATCTTCAGTTGGTCCAACATCAATAGTTGCAACTTCTTTGATTAGTTTCTCTTTAATTTCATTCCATTGATTTTTAGGAAGATAAGCCCTAGACATTGCTGAGCATTTTTGTCCTTGGTACTCAAATGCTCCTCGAACCATTCCAGTTACTAAAGCATCAATATTCGCAGATTCATGTGCTATACAGAAATCTTTTCCACCTGTTTCTCCGACGAGCTTAGGATAGTTTTTATAATTCTCTATATTATTAGATACCGTTTTCCATATTGACCTAAATGTTTCTGTAGATCCGGTAAAATGAACACCAGCCAGGTCTTTATGATTTAAAACTTTGTTTCCAATTTGTGATCCAGATCCTGGAAGAAAATTAACAACTCCATCAGGAAGCCCAGCTTCTTTATAGAGTTCCATAATTACATAAGATGAATAAATAACACTACTTGCTGGTTTCCACAGTACTGTATTACCAACAACAGCAGGAGCAATAGCTAAATTTCCTCCAATACTAAAGAAATTAAATGGAGCAATAGCAAAAACAAAACCTTCAAGTGGTCTAAATTCTAATGCATTGTGCATGCCATCAGGAGAAATAGGGGTAAAGGTCTCTTCCATTTTATATGCAAACTCAATATTAAAATTTAAGAAGTCTATTAACTCACATGATGCATCTACTTCAGCCTGAAAAACACTTTTTCCAAGATCAAGCATTGCTGCAGCATTAATCTTATATCTGTAAGGGCCATCAATCAAGTCAGCAACTTTTTTAAAAATTGAAGCTCTGTAGTCAAGAGAAGTGTTTGACCAAGATTTCCATGCCTCAAGAGAAGATTCTATTGCCATTTCAATCTCTTTCTCTCCAGCTTCATGATATGTTCCTAGAATATGTTGATGATTATGAGGTTTTGTACACGTTTTTGTGTTACCGGTATAATATTCTTTTCCATGAATAATTACTGGAATCTCTTTTTCTCTATTTGATTGTCTTTCAATCTCTTTTATTAATTCTTCACGATGTTTTGAGCCGGGCTCAAAATTTATAATTGGAGCATTAACTGCTTTAAAATTTTTGTCCATAATTTATCCTTTTGTTTTTAGTGCCTAATATTAGTTAAAATATCCTTCATTTGAGAATAATTCTTTACTAAAACTAATTTTTTTCTTAACTCGGAAGCATGCTTAAAGCCTTTAAAGTACCAACCGAAGTGTTTTCTCATATTATTTGTACCTACAACTTCTCCATGAGTTTCAACCAAGAGATCTAAATGCTTCTCACAAACATCTAATCTTTCATTCAAACTTATGTCATTGAAATCTTCATTTTTCATATATTTTTTAATTTGAGTAAAAAACCAAGGATTCCCAAGTGCGGCTCTACCAATCATAATTCCATCACATTTTGTCGATAAGAACATTCTTTCAATATCTTCTATAGTTTGTATATCACCATTTCCTATTACTGGAATTTTTACATTTTCTTTTAATTCTTTAATAAGAGACCAATCAGCCTTTCCTTTATAGAGCTGAACAGTTGTTCTTGGATGTAATGTGATAGCTTTAATACCAATTTTTTCTAATTTTATACCTGCCTCTGTACTCACGATGTTTTCAGAATTCCAACCTGCTCTCATTTTTACAGTTACTGGAACTTCTTTGACAGATTCAACAACTGCAGCAGTGATATCTTCCATTAAGCATAAATCTTTTAACGCTGCAGATCCAGCACCTTTTTTGGTTACTTTTGGAACAGGACATCCGTAGTTAATATCAATTAAGTCAGGCTTAAATTGCTCATATACTAGTCGAGCAGCTTTTTCCATGACTTCAGGGGTATCTCCAAATATTTGAATTCCAATAGGTCTTTCAAATTCTGAAAATTCAATCATTTTTAGAGTTTTTTCATTTTTCCTTATGATTCCATGTGCTGATACAAATTCTGAATAAACAATACCTGCACCAAATTCTTTCGCAATGACTCTGTATGCATAATCAGTGACTCCTGCCATAGGAGCTAGAAAGAAAGGGAAGTCTAGTGTTAGAGATCCAATCTCTATTTTTTTATTTAAATCAAACATATTCTTTTTGTTTGTTAGGTTCAATTATTGGTTTAAATTTGCCGGAGTTTAATTAAACTTAAACATAAAAGGTTAAAAAATGTCAAGAGTTTGTGAAGTAACAGGAAAAAAAGTAATGTATGGCAACAATGTTAGTCATGCTCATAATAAGACCAGAAGAAGGTTTGATGTAAATCTACAGAAAAAAACTTTCTGGGTTGATAGCTTAAACAAATCTGTTACGCTAAAAGTATCTGCAAAAGGTCTGAAAATCATTGATAAAAAAGGTATAGACTCTGTGATTAAAGAGTTGTCTGCTAAAGGCAAAAAGTTTTAATTATGGAAGGGTTAGTACTAATAGGATTTATTTTTGTAATGATTGGGATAGCAGTTATAGTAGAAAAATTATTTAAGCTTTTTTATTAATTCTTCACTAATAATTTTATGACTAATTCTTCCTTTTGATTCTTTCATCATTTTACCAATAAAATAGCTCATTAGTTTTTCTTCGCCATTTTTGAATCTTGCAACTTCGTTTGGGTTTTCTTTTAATACTTTATTAACGATATCTTCTATATTGTTACTTGTACTACTTAGATAATCTTCTTCATTCATAATTGCTTCTATTGATTTGTTGGAGTCGAATAGTTTTCTTAAGATTTCTTTTGCAGAATTTGTAGTTATTTCTTCTGAATCATTTAAAGAAATAATTTTTGCTAAATCTTTTGCTAAAATTCTATTATGGTCAAAGGGTATGTTTATTTCATTGAATAATCGAAACAATTCACCAGTAATCCATTTACTTGCATTTTTAGGGTCAACGTTGTGTTTAATCATTTCTTCAAAGTAAGAAGCAATATATCTTGTGCTAGCAAGGGTAATTGCTTCTTCTGGCTTGACATTATATGTATTTATCCATTTATTTTCAAATTCAAAGGGTAAAGTCGGTAAAATTTCTTTTATGGATTCTATTTTTGAATTTTTAATTGTAACTGGAGGCAAGTCAGGATCTGGAAAATACCTATAGTCGTCAGCATTTTCTTTAACTCGCATAATCTCTGCAGTATTTTTTTCATTATTCCAAGTAAGGCTTGCTTGCTCTACTTGATGGCCATTTTCTAATAGTTGATGTTGCCTTTTAATCTCAGATTCAATTGCTTTTTGTACATTTCTAAAAGAATTAATATTTTTAATTTCTGTTTTGGTACCAAATTCTTTAACACCTTTTTTCTTGATAGATATATTGGCATCACATCTTAATTTTCCTTGTTCCATTTCAGCGTTAGAAATCGTTATATAATTAACAATTTGTTTTATTCTTTGAATAAATATTTTTGCTTGTACTGGGTGTGTTAATACAGGTTCAGTTACAATCTCTATTAATGGGGCACCGCTTCTATTGAAATCTACCTGACTATTATTGTTTGAGGAATTGTGGGTTGATTTACCTGCATCTTCCTCTAAATGAGCTCTTGTTAATTTAATATCATATTTTTTATTATTCCACCAAATGGGTACAATTCCACCTGTAACAATAGGTTTATCAAATTGAGATATTTGATATCCTTTTGGTAGGTCAGGATAGAAATAGTGCTTTCTGGCAAACGAAAAAGAGGAATGTATTTTAGCGTTAACTGCACTACCAAATTGAATAGCAAAATCTATCGCTTTTTCATTTATTGAAGGCAATGCACCTGGTAATCCAAGAGAAGTGGGACAGGTAAGAGTATTTGGATTTTTTCCATAAGTATATTCGCATGTGCTAAACATTTTAGATTCTGTTTCCAATTGTACATGCACTTCTATCCCAATTACAAAATCCCAATCTTTATTAATTGTTTCTATATTATTCAATTTAATTGATCTGCGATTAGGTTTAGAGCAGATCCAGCTTTAAACCATGAGATTTGATTTTCTGAAAAAGTATGGATTGTTTTAATAACATATGTAGAGCCGTCAGGTTTATTTAGGCTTAGATTAATATTATTTGTTGGACCAAACTCATTTAAGTTAAGAGTTGATATAGTATCAAAAGCTTCAATTTTTTCATAATCTGATTTGTCTTCAAATATTAAAGGTAAGATTCCTTGCTTTTTTAAATTTGTTTGAGCGATTCTTGCAAAGCTTTTTGCTAAAATAATTTTACAGCCCATAAATCTTGGTTCCATGGCTGCATGTTCTCTGCTAGATCCTTCTCCATAGTTTTCATCAGCAACTGCTATCCAATCAATAGAATTTGAGCTATAATATTTTGCAACCTCGTAAATATCACCTTGCTCTTTAGTGTCAGCATTTATTGCTTCTCCAGTAGATTGTGTATATGCATTTAGTGCACCAGAATACATATTTTGAGATATATTTTCAAGATGTCCTCTATATTTTAACCACGGTCCAGCTGGAGATACATGATCGGTAGTACATTTCCCTTCAGCTTTTAATAAAACGCGTAAATTTTTAATATCTTTATTATTCCATTTTTGGAATGGCTCTAATGTCTGTAGTCGCTTACTATCTTTATCTATAATAATCTCTACAGATGGATTTAAATTTCCTGATAGAAAATCACTACTTTCTATATCTGCAAAGCCATCAGCAGGTAGTTCTGAACCAATAGGAGCGTCAAACATAAATTTGTCCCCATTTTCCATTAAGATAGAATCTTTTAAAGGGTTGAAACTAAGCTTGCCTGCAATAGCTAGCGCTGTTACGATTTCTGGACTTGCTACAAAAGATTCAGTAGCTGCGTTACCATCATTTCTTTTGGCAAAATTTCTATTAAATGATGTGATTATCGTATTTTTTTCTCCATCTTTAATTCCAGATCTTTTCCATTGCCCAATACATGGTCCACAAGCATTCGCAAGTACTTTTCCGCCTAGTTTTTGAAAGATTTCTGTATATCCATCGCGTTCCATAGTAGCTTTTATTTGATTAGATCCTGGAGTAATATAAAATTCTGATTTAGCTCTTAATCCTTGATCTAATGCTTGTTTTGCAACGTGAGCAGCTTTCTCAATATCTTCATAAGATGAATTAGTACAACTTCCAATTAGTCCAACTTTTAGATCATCATCATAATTATTATTTTTAATAGCCATTGGCATATCTGACACTTTTCTAGAAAGATCGGGGCTGTATGGCCCAACAATATGAGGTTCAAGTTCAGATAAATTGATTTCAATTACTTCATCGTAATATTTTTCTGGATTTTCTATTACTTCATCATCTGCTTTTAAATCATCTTTTAACTCTTCTGCTAATTTTGCAATATCAGATCTTGAAGTAGCCACTAAGTATTCAAACATTTTTTCGTCATAAGGGAATAGTGAGGTAGTTGCTCCAACTTCAGCGCCCATATTAGTTATAGTTGCTTTACCTGTACAGCTTATTGTTTTTGTTCCTTCTCCAAAGTATTCAATGATTTTCCCGGTACCGCCTTTAACTGTTAAAATTCCAGCTAGCTTAAGTATTATATCTTTAGGGGAAGCCCAATCTTTTAATTCTCCAACCAGATTAACTCCAATAATGCCAGGCCAATTTATTTCCCATGGTGAATCTGTCATGACATCCACAGCATCAGCTCCACCTACACCAATTGCAATCATTCCTAATCCTCCAGCATTCGGAGTATGTGAATCAGTTCCAATCATTAAAGATCCAGGAAATGCATAATTTTCCAATATAGTCTGATGAATAATTCCTGCACCTGGTTTCCAAAAACCGATACCATATTTTTCACAAACAGATATTAAAAAATTATAAACTTCTTTATTTGTAATAAGCGCATTGTCTAGATCATCTTTTGCCCCATTAATAGCCGTAATTAAGTGGTCGCAATGGACAGTGCTAGGAACAGCTGTTGTTTCCATCCCAGCATTAATAAATTGCAGCAATGCCATTTGCGCTGTTGCATCTTGCATAGCGACTCGATCAGGTTTTATACAACAAAATGTTTTTGTTCTTTCTGGAATATATTCTAATGGTTCGCTTAAATGTGAAAAAAGTATTTTTTCTGTGTAGGTTAATGGTCGATTGAAAAAATCTCTAGCAACAGGAAGAGACTTCACATATTTTGAGTATGTTTTTTTAACTATTTTAGTTTGGTCCATTATTTATCCTCCCTAAATTATTTAAATTTAACTACAAAAAAAATAACTAAAACAATGGGTATAATATTAGCATCAAGTTCTCCAAGACGAAAGAAAATTCTAGAAGATTTAGGTTATAATTTCAAATGTATATCACCAAATATAGATGAATCAAACAACGATAATTTAGAGTCAATTGATTATGTCTTGAGGATATCAGAAAGTAAAGCATCTCATGTATGGAGAGGCTATAAAGATAGTCATGTGCTATCAGGCGATACTATTATTGATTTTAATGGTGAAATCATAGGTAAACCATCTTCAGATAATGAAGCATTTAAAATTATTGATAAATTATCCAATAAAACTCATTCTGTGATAAGTGGGTTAAGCCTTTTTTATGACGGAAAAGCCATTACTATATTTGATAAAACGGATGTTACTTTTAAAAAACTATCTAAATCTATCATAGAAAATTATATTGAATCCTTTAATGTTTTAGATAAAGCTGGTGCTTACAATATTGAAGATGCCGAAAATATTTTAATTAAACATATTGACGGATGCTACAATAATATCGTAGGTTTTCCATTGAAGAAATTCAAAATGAGTAAAATAAAAACAATATTAGATAATTTATGATTTTCTACTCCAGATATAAAAAATTTAGATTAGAAAATAAAATTTCACTTGAAGATATCCAGCGCAGGACTAAAATAGACATTGTAAGTCTTAAGGCTATTGAGTCCGGTAAATTTTCTGAAATTTCTAGTGTATATGTAAGATTATTTTTTAAAGCATATCTTAAAGAAATTGGTGTAGATATCGATGAAGGTATTGAAGAATTAAATGATTTTCTTAATCAAAAAAATCCTCCAAATAAATTAAAAACTAAAAAAGAAAAAGTGGAAGATGAGGATAAAAATTTGAAGTTTGTTGATATTATCAATACGGATAAGGTATTTAATCCAAATATCTTGATTGGAGCAGTTATATTCTTTATTCTAATTTTATTAAGTTTTGCACTTAATAATTCTTCTGACATCTCTAATGCTGACAAAGAAAAAGAACTCAGAATATCTCAATCTGATTTAGAAGATCTATATGCTATAAGAACTCAGGAAATTTTAAGTGAGGAAGCTTTTTCATTTCCAATCACTATTCGATTTAAATCAAATAATGAAAATTACATTGAATATTCAGATGGAGTATCTGGAAAAGAATATTTTGTATTTGATGATGTAAGCACTAATCAATCAAATTCTTTCTCTGAGATTTGGAATGGAGATGATAAAACTTTTTTAATTGCAAATACGATTAATTTTGAATTGATATTTTTTTCAAAAGATACTTTTAGCGATTTTTCTAAAAGTATAATCAACGATTTCCCAGTAAAAGTAGATCTTATAGCTGATCCTTTGTCAGTTTCCATTACAAAATATATACCAAAAAATAAATAGTTTTAACTTATCCGCTTATAGCCCATTTCTTTTTTATCATCTTTTTATTCAGTTTATAACAAACTTATTGACATAGACGTCACATATATATTAAGATAAGTGGTGAATTGTGGGTTAAATTCCCTTAATTCCCGTTTATTATGCGTAGCCAATATACATTTACAGGACAATATGATTTCGTTATTGATTCAAAAAATCGAATCAATATTCCATCAATATTTCGTAAACAAATTCACAAGTCAGATAAAAATAGATTTGTGATAACAAGAGGTATTGATCGCTGTATTTGGGTATACCCTTTGGGCGAATGGGAAAAGATTGAAAAAGAATTAAGTCAATTATCTTCTTTATCTAGAACAAATCGTACTTTTTTAAGAAATCATTTAAGACATGCTAAGATAGTATCTTCAGATGATCAGGGAAGATTAATACTAACAAAAAGTTTAATTGAATATGCAAATATTCTAAAAGATATAACCATTATAGGTGTTTTAAATAAAATTGAAATATGGGATAATGCTACATTGGAAATATCAGATTCTGAACAAAGCATTGATGAAGAATCCTATGAAGAGCTTTCCAAGAGAGTCAATATCTGATGACTTCAATTTCGTCAGAAAGCTATGGCCATTATCCAGTTATGCTGACGGAATCAATTAATAATCTAAATATCAAAGAGAATGGATTTTATATCGATGGCACAGTAGGTCTTGGTGGTCATTCAGTTAAAATTCTTGAACATATTAAAAAAGGATTTCTGATAGGTTTTGATAGAGATTCAAATTCAATCAAAATTGCAAAAAAAAGACTCAATGTATTTGATAACTTTAAATTAGTTCATGCTAGTTATACTAATCTAGAAGATGCTTGTAGAAAACTAGATATTAAGCAAGTTGATGGAATGCTTTTAGATTTAGGTCTTTCTTCTTTTCAGTTGGAGGATAATCAAAGAGGATTTTCCCATCGATATAATTCGTCTTTAGATATGAGATTTGATGATAAAGACGATGGATTAACAGCACAAGAAATTATTGAAAATTCATCAGTTAGAGAGCTTACTAATATTTTTAATGAATTTGGAGAGGAAAGGAATTCTTTTAGAATTGCTAGAGCGATAAAGGAATCAAGCGAAGAAATAAATGCTGATAGACTAGTTAGCATTATTAGTCGAATGACAGCGTATAAATATCGTATTAAAACATATTCACGAATTTTTCAAGCACTGAGGATAAAAACAAATAATGAATTAGATCATTTAGAGTCATTTTTAAATGATTTTATGAAGTTTCTTAAGCCCAAAGGTAGGATTGTCATTATCAGCTATCATTCTATGGAAGATCGAATGGTCAAACACAAATTCAAAGAGTTGAAATTAAATAAAGAACTAAAAGTTCTATCAAAGAAACCTTTTATACCTACAGATGAAGAAATATTTGATAATAAGAGATCTCGAAGTGCAAAAATGAGAGTAGGAGAAAAAATTGGCTAATCTATTTACAAATCTTGCCAAATGGACAAGACTAACTAAACCTAAACGTAAAAAATCTAGGAAAAAAAGATTAACAAAGAGACAAAATGAAAAAAGAGAAAATATAAAATGGACTCTAATGTTTGTGCTAACTGTAGGAACAATTTCTTTATATTTAGCCGCTTTCATAGAGATAGATAAAACTCAAGCTAGTATCGATTTTAATCGACAAACATTAGCTCAATTGGATGAAGATCTTACATTAAAAATTAATTCTGTGGAGAAGATGAAAAGAGCAGATGTTATTTCAAAAAAAGCAAAGAAAATTGGATTAATAGCAAGTAAACCAGAAACACTTATTGTGAAAATAACTAATGACTAAAAATTATCTAAAATTTAAAAATAGAATACGATTTGTAAGCACTCTTATCATGTTTTTTTGGGTTGTTTTTATATACGAGTTATTTACAATTCAAATTATAGATAGAGTTGAAAATCCTCAGGGTATGAAAGTAGAAATGATTAAAGGTAAAAGAGGAAATATTTTCGATATAAATGGTAATAATATCACTCAAAATTTAACTTTTTATAATATTGGAGTACGTCCAACAAAAATCACCAATAAAGATACTTTTTTAAGAGATTTATCAGATTGTACAGGTACTGATTTAGGTATTTATATTTCCAAGTTTAATGTTGGAAAATCTTATGTACAGTTAGAAAAAAAGACCATAAGAAATTGTCAAAAATTAAAGTCAAAATATGGAGATGCATTAATCATCAATCAGGATTATAAAAGATATTATCCTGAAGAAAATTTATTTGGTCAAATTATTGGATTTACTAATGTAGATGATGTAGGAATTTCTGGATTAGAATCTCAATATAACAGATATTTAGAGCCTAAAATTGGTTCCAGAGTTTTTAAGAGTAATGGATTGGGTAAACGTATTTCTGATCCTACTTTACCATATGAAGCTCCCGAAGATGGATCAGATATTTATTTAACTATTAATAAGGAATATCAAGCAATTTTAAGAGAGGAATTAATTGATCAAATAGAGAAGACTGAAGCATCGTCTGCAATGGGAATAATATTAAATCCTCAAACAGGAGAAATAGTATCCATGGTCAGCGTTCCTGATTTTAACCCTAATAATCCACAAGATTTTGAGGTAGAATATCAAAAAAATAGATTGCTTTTAGATACATTAGAGCCTGGCTCAACTTTTAAAGTGGTTACTATTGCAGCAGCCCTTAAGAATGATATAAATCCTATAGATGAATATAATGTTGAAGGCCCATATAATTTTCATGATATAAAAATGATAGAAGATTCTGTGCCACATTCCGTTCTTACTGTTAAAGAAATTTTAGCTTATTCAAGTAATATAGGTACAATAAAAATTGCTGAATCCTTAGGAAAAAATAAGATTTATAATCAAGCAAAAGAATTTGGTTTTGGATCTAAAACTGGTCTTAATCCAACTGGTGAGGAGAGTGGAACAGTCTATGAAGCTAAAAGATGGAGTTTATCATCTATGCATAGCGTTCCTATAGGTTATGAGGTCTCTGTTACTCCGATACAAATCGCTATGGCATATGCAGCAATTGCAAATGGTGGATTTTTATTGAAACCATATATGATTGACGAAGTTAAAAAAAGTGATGATACAATTTTGAAAAATCAACAAAAACTTAGAAAAAGAATTTTATCGCAGTCAGATGCAGAAATATTAAAAGATATGTTATCCTATGCAGTTGAAAATGGTAGTGGAAAGGGAGCTAGATTAGTCGGATGGGATGTATCCGGGAAGACAGGAACATCTAAAAAAGTTATAAACGGTGAATATTCAGAATCAGAATTTTTAGCTAGTTTTGTAGGATTTTTTCCAAAGGAGGATCCTCAATTATTAGCATTAATCATAATTGATGGAGCATCAGTTTCTAGTAACTATCATTGGGGTTCAATGTCCGCAGCTCCGGTATTTAAATCCGTTATGCAGCGTATTATTAATATCGATAAAGAGATAACAGATAAGAAATTTAATAAAAAGTTAAAAGCCAAAAATTCTGATCCAGTTCTACTTCAAAAAAATGATAAAAAATCACAAGATATTGAAATAGTAGAAATGCCCAATGTAATTGGTAAAAATGTCAATAGTGCATTTATGACTTTAGCCAAAAAAGGACTTAACCCCAAAATAGTATCTGGTATGGGAGTAATAATTTCTCAATCTGTAGAACCTGGATCAAAAATAGAAAAAGGAACAAGAGTAGAATTAAAGGCGGAAATAAAATCATGAATATAGAGAATAGAGATATTGGTATTCTTGGATTGGGAGTTAGTGGCTATTGGGCCGCAAAGTTAGCTTCCTCTCTTGGTGCCAATGTTTTTATATCAGATAGTAAATCAGATATTAATGAGATATATGCTAAAGAATTAACAGATATGGGTGTTGATATTGAGCTAGGGTTTCATTCTGATAGAATTCTTAATTCAGATTTAATTATAAAATCACCTGGCATACCAAATGATATCAAAATAATTCAAGATATATTAGAAAGTAATATAGAAATGATAAGTGAAATTGAATTTGCCTATAGGCTATCAGATTTAAAAATCATTGCTATAACAGGCACTAATGGAAAGACTACTACTGTTACATGCTTATATGAGGTGTTAAAGAAAAAATTTAATGTTGTAAAAAGTGGAAATATAGGAACCCCATTCTCAGAAATGATTTATGAAGAAAATATATCTAAAAAATTAAACACTGATTTTTGCATATTAGAGTTGTCTAGCTTCCAGATTGATGATATTGATACGTTTAAACCTGATATAGCAATGATTTTAAATATTTCCCATGATCACTTAGATAGATATGAAGATTTTCTCGATTATACTAACTCAAAGATGGGTCTTTTTAAAAATATGAATGATGACGATTTAATAATCTACAATCATGATGATAATATTTTATCCGATGAAATAGAAAAAATAGATAGAGTATTTACAGCCTATTCTTTAAATAAAAATTTTAGCACATTTTATTTAGAAAATAAAAAAATAGAATCATCTCATAGCAATGAGACCCTTCATATAGATGAATGTCAATTATTGGGCATTCATAATGTATCTAACTTTATAGGTGTTGCTACTATTGCTTCACATTTAAAATTAGATGACAAAGATATTTTTGAGTCTTTGAAAAAATTTGAAGGATTACACCATAGATTCGAGATATTTAAAGAGGTAGATGGTATCAAGTTTATTAATGATTCAAAGGCTACAAATATTGCATCTGTTCAAGTAGCAATAGATTCTATAGATAGAAATATTATACTAATAATGGGAGGACTTCCTAAGGAATCTGATTTTTCAGCAATTCTAGAGTACTCTGATTCTATAAAATCTATAATTGCATATGGTGTTGCTTCAGATGATATACACCATTCACTTTCTGAATCATTAGAAGTGCTAAAGATTGAAGAGTTCGAACAAGCGATTAATTCCGCAATGAGCTTAGCAGAAAGAGGAGACTCTGTGTTAATGTCTCCGGGATGTGCTAGTTATGATCAATTCAAAAATTTTGAAGAAAGAGGCGATTGTTTTAAAAGTATAGTAGAAAGGCACTATTCATGAATATTAAAGAAAGAAAGCAGGATAAATGGTTATTGTGGACAGTAATATTATTAACCATTTTTGGTTTATCAATTTTATTTAGTGCTAGCTGGATCAAATCTCTTGAAATCACTGATGGAGCTTCACGTATATATTTTTTACAAAATCAATTACTTAAATTTATTCCAGGAATAATAGTCTTTCTTATTGCATCTCATCTCAATTATAGAAAACTACAATATTTAGCTCCAGTATTAATGGTTGGATCATTTCTATTATTGGTATATACGCGAGTTCAAGGCTGTGATGGGGATTCTTGTAGATGGCTATCTATTGGTCCGATTTCTTTCCAAACATCTGATTTAGCAAGATTCTCAGTGATCTTGTTTTTAGCTGATTATATAGATAGAAATTATAAATATATGCATCAATTTGTTAAAGGGATTTTAATCCCATTATGTTGGGTTTTACCTATTTGTTTAATGATTATTATGCAACCAGATAACTCAACAGCCATAATCTTGTTAACTATTGTATTTGCTTTATTATTTATTGGTGGAGTATCATTACCTCAAATAGGAACCATAGGTGTTCTGTCAGTAGGAGCAATTGGGATTTTTATTTTAAATAATAAGAATTATGCATTGAGTAGAATATTATCATTCCTTGATCCTAATTCAGCAGGAAATGTTGGATATCAATCTAGTCAGGCTTTGATTGGGTTAAGACAAGGAGGTGTCACAGGTATGGGTATTGGAGAAAGCATACAGAAGCACTCATATTTACCAGAGACACATACTGATTTTATATTTGCTATTATTGGAGAAGAGCTAGGTTTTATAGTAGGCGTTATGGTAATGATAGCGTACATAGTTATTTTATTTAGAGCTATTCAGATTTCTAAAAAATCAAACGATATTTTTGGTATTATTCTTTCTATAGGTTTCGGTTTGAGTATTACATTTTATGCATTAATAAATATTGGTGTAGTAATTGGTGTTATACCAGTTACAGGTGTTCCACTTCCATTTATTAGTTATGGAGGATCTTCATTGATTATCAACCTACTAATGGTAGCAATTTTATTGAATATCAGTAAAGCACAACGAAAATTTAAAGTTAAAAAATGGAGACTCCGAGTTGATGGATAAGCGTAATATCATCTTTTGTGGAGGAGGAACAGGAGGACATTACTATCCATTAATGGCTATTAAGAATGAACTTGAAAAGAAAATGGAAAATAATAATTTATATTATATCGGATCAAAATATGGAATTGAATCAAAGAAAATTATTTCTGAAAATATGAAAAGTTTGCTCATACCAATTAAGGGATTCAATAGATCTTTTTCATTATATGCAATAGCAAGAAATTGCTTATTATTCTTTGAATTATTTTTTGGCTTAGTTAAAGTCAGTTTTTTCTTTATGAAGAATAAACCTAGCTTAGTGATTGCAACGGGAGGGTATGCTTCATTTATACCTCTCCAGATAGCAAAAATATTTAACGTACCATATTTTTTACATGAACAAAATTCATTTCCAGGATTAGTAACTAGAATATTTGGGTCTAAAGCAAGAAAAGTATTTCTCGGTTTTGATAATGCGAAGAAATATTTAAAAAATAGCGACATTCTTTTTACGGGTAATCCAATTTATAATCATAGCCAAAAAGATATGTCTTTATCTTTAGATCAGACTAAAAGAACTGTATTGATATTAGGAGGAAGCCAAGGTTCAGTATTCCTTAATAATATTATTTCAGAATGTATTGATAATAAGATGTTAAATAATATTAATATTATTTGGATTGCAGGTCTAAAGCATTACGATAAGTATAAGCATTATAATACTGAATCAATCAAAGTACTTTCCTTCGTTGATAATATGCCATATTTATATGATATATGTGATTTGATAGTTTCCAGATCTGGCGCTATGACAGTTTCTGAAATATTAGAATTTAAGAAGCCTTCAATTCTTATTCCTTTCAGGTTTGCAGCAGAAAATCATCAAGTTTTTAATGCAAAATATCTAGAGGAAAAGTTTGCAGCACTCTTAATTGAAGAAAAAGATTTAACTATTTCTTTGCTATCAAAAGAAATTAATGAAATCTGTAAAAATGACAGAGTATATAGTTCAATGAAACAAAATATTGAAAGAATAAATAATCCTGATTCAATAAAGATTATAAGTAATAGTATTATGGAGCACTTACATGCTATCTAGTATAAAAAGAATACATTTTATTGGCATAGGCGGCATTGGAATGAGCGGAATTGCCGAGCTTCTGCACAATCAAGATTTCAAGATTACTGGTTCAGATTTATCTGAATCACCAAATATTAATAGGCTTAAAAAATTGGATATCACTATATCAATTGGTCATGATAAGAAAAATATATCAACAGCTGAAATTGTAGTCTATTCTGATGCTATTCCTAAAGATAATATTGAATTGATTGAAGCAAATGATAGAGATATTCAATGTTATTCTAGAGCACAAATGATATCGCAACTTGCGAAATTAAAAAGCTCTACGGTGGGGATTTCTGGAACCCATGGTAAAACTACTACAACCTCTATGATTGGTTCAATATTAAAGGATTCTAATTTAGATCCTACCATTATTGTGGGAGGTGTAGTTAAATCTATAAATACTAATTCTGTTCTAGGCGCTGGTGATACTTTCGTAGTAGAGGCTGATGAGTTTAATAGAAGTTTCTTAGAACTTTCTCCAACTATAGCGGTAATTAATAATATTGATTTGGAACATGTTGATTGTTATAAAGATTTAGACGATCTAAAAAATGCTTTTCTTCAATTTGCTAATTCAGTGCCTTTTTATGGAATGGTTAGTATTTGTAAAGATTCTGATAATGCTGCATCTATTATACCATTCATTAACAAGCCGATAGTTACTTATGGCATAGAGTCTGATGATGTTGATTTCAAAGCCATAAACATTATTCATAATGATGGAAAAGTTGCATTTGATGTAGTTCATAAAGATAAAAACTATACATTTTCAATGATTGTTCCAGGTACATACAATATTTTAAATGCTTTAGCAGCCATATCAGTATGTAAAACGATGGGCTTATCAATAGAGAATATTAGCCAAAGCTTAAAAATGTTCTCAGGCGTAAAAAGAAGATTTGATGTTAAAGTTCATAACAAAAACTTAACTATTATTGATGATTATGCTCATCATCCGGTAGAAGTATTAAGTGTGATTCAAGCAGTTAAGAGTAATTGGAATAGAAGATTGCTTGTTGTTTTTCAACCACATCTTTTTTCTAGAACTAAAGAATTTTATAAAGATTTTGCAGAGTCTCTCTTCGATGCTGATTTGATTTTTATTACTGAGATTTTTGCTTCAAGAGAAAAATTAGATCTTTCTATTAGCTCTGAAAGAATTAGTGAACATCTTAAAGAATTAAAGCATAAAAATGTATTTGATATTACTATAGACTCTTTACTTAAAGATATACAAAGCAAGTATAATGAAGGTGACATTATTTTGACTATTGGAGCGGGTAATATTTGGAGATATGCAGATAAATTAACTGAGAATATGAGATGATTGAGTCTTTGAGACAAAAGATTATAGGTACGACCAATGCAACTGTTTCTGTTAATGAAATAATGCAGAAGCATACCACATATGGAATTGGAGGTCCAGCTGAATTATTTGTGTTACCATCAAACAAGAAGGATTTAATCGACATTGTTAGATTGAGTAAAGAACATAAACAGGCAGTGACTATTATAGGTTCAGGATCAAATTTATTGATAAGTGATCAGGGTATTAAGGGTGTTGTAGTATCGATTAAACATTGCTTAAGAACAATTAATATTGATGTAGATAAGATTTATGTAGAGTGTGGAATTATGTTGGGTAAGATGGTAAGAGAATCTATGAAGCATGATTTAAAAGGCTTAGAAAATCTTATTGGAGTGCCAGGAACACTTGGCGGTGCATTGATGATGAATGCGGGTGCCTGGGGTGGAGAGATTTCAGAAAATTTAGAAACTGTAGAGTTATTAAATGGGAGAAATGAAATTCAAGTACTTTCTAAAGCAGACATTGATTTTTCTTATAGATCATCTTCTTTCAGTAAAGATATTATTTTATTGTCAGCAACATTTAAGCTTAAAAAATCACCAAAAAAAATCATTCAGGATAATTTTGATTTAGCAAAATTAGGAAGAAAGAATACGCAACCATTGAACTATCGTTCTGCAGGTAGTGTATTTAAGAATCCTTCTACTAAACATTCTGCTGGAATGTTAATAGACCAGTCAGGATTAAAAGGATTTTCAATAGGAGGTGCTAAGATTTCCAATAAGCATGCCAACTTTTTTGTGAATAATGGAGATGCAAAAGCTGATGATATGATATCTCTTATTAAGAAAGCAAAGAATACTGTAAAAGAAAAATTTAATATTGAACTAAATCTAGAAGTGAAATTATTAGGCTTTAATGCTGAGGAGATTGATAAATTATGAAGAATAATTTTATAAAGATTTTTGATTTTATTAGTCAGCCATTATTATGTCTATTATTTATAGCAATTTCCCTTTTTGGATCTGTTAAATGGGCCCAATTCAATGCAATTTTTATTGTAGAAAACGTAAAAATTGAAGGTATAAATTATTTTGATGATACTATGTTGATAGAGTATAAGACAAGTATAAAGAATCAGAATATTTTCTTTTCAAATTTAAAAGATTATAAAAATGATATAAAATCATTGGACCATATAAAGGATTGCAAAGTGTCAAGAGTGTTTCCTAAGACGATTAAAATAGAAATCTATGAAAGAGAGCCATTAGCTATGATTAGTTCTAATGATTTAATTATTCTTGACTCAGAGGGAGTATGTTTACCTGTCGAGTATTGCGAAATTTCGCTACCCATATTATCCAATTTTAAGAATAATCAAGAACTGTATGAAAAAGGTAAAAAAACCAAATCATCTAATGTTTTAAAATCTATTGATGTTATTAAATATTCAAAAGATAACTTTGATTCATTATATGACAATATATCAGAATTTGTTTTTAATGAAGATAGTGAGTATGAGATTATTTTAAAGAATGGAAGAACAAAAATTTTGTTGGGGAGTGACAATATTTTTGCAAAAATAGACTATTTAAACGCTTTTGCAAATGCATTACCAGAGACAAAAAAATTAGAGAGTTATAGATATGTAGATTTAAGGTATAAAAGGCAGATAGTGGTGAATGAAATATAATGAAGAATAGAATACAAGTAGCTTTTGACTTAGGGTCTTTTAGTATTAAAGGAGCTGTCGGAAGAATAATAAATGAAAATCAAATAGAAATTTTATCTATTCGATCTATAAGAACAGATAGTATGGATAATGGAGATATTGTAGATAAAGAAGCATTGCTTCGCAGTTTAGAATATTTAATTGAGAAAATGGAAAAAGATGCTAAAATCAGTATCGATGATGATGCATGGGTTTCAGTATCTGGAAAAAATATCAAGTCTATTAATTCATCAACTCGAATTAGATCAAAGGATAATTCTGAATTTGAAGTTGATGAGACCACAAAACAAAAGTTATTAACTCAATGTGCTGATATTCAAGTTTCTTCAGATAGATATGTACTACATAATCTTAAAAGAGGATTTTTTATAGATGGTTCATCTCTTATACGTAATCCCTTAGGTATGATTGGTAGATCTATTGATGCAAAGTCGCATGTAATTCATATCAAAAATTTTAATCTATTACAGATAGACCATTGCTTTAGAAATGATTTAAGCATTGATATTAATCCAGTATTTGATGGTTTAGCAGCTGCATTAGCGAACCTTAGTAAGGACGATCAAGATTTAGGAGTGATATTCATAGATGTAGGTGCAGATAAGACAAACATGTTATTATATAAGGATAATTATCTGACTCATTCTAAAGTTATTCCATTAGGCTCCAAGTCTGTTACAAAAGATATAGCTGCATATCTTCAAACATCTATAAAACAAGCAGAAATCATTAAACATGAACATGTTTCCGCGCTATCGGATTTTGCAGATTCTGAATCTAATTTCGAACTATCTATAGAAAATGATGATTTAACGAAGAGTATCAACAAGAAAGAAATATCTAAGATTGCTGAATTAAGATATGAAGATATTATAGATCAAATAAAGTCTGAACTAAAATTATTAGGCATGGATATCTCTGATATCAGATCAGGTATTAAGATTACGGGTGGTGGATCTAATGTCAGAAATTTAGATTTGTTATTTAAAAAACATTTTGAGAGCACAAAGTGTGAATATTTATCAATAAGTAATATTGTCTTTAAAGAAAATCTAGAGGATAGAAGAGAACTTTCTACTCTCATTGGTCTTTTATCATGGCCAATATTTAATGTCGAAGATAGTAGCCCAACTGTTGGAGTTAAAAATTTTAAATCAATTACAAAGAGCATTTCCAGTATATGGAAAGGGTTTTTTGAGTAAAAGAATATAAAAAGGAGATTAATATGTTATTTGAATTTGATGAGTTAGCAAGCCAGAGAGCAAGAATCAAGGTCTTGGGAGTTGGAGGTGCTGGAGGTAATGCAATAAACAGAATGATTACTTCTGGTATGGATGGAGTAGAATTTATTGCTATCAATACGGATGCTCAAGATCTAGGAAGTAATCCAGCAGAAACTAAGCTGCAGATTGGGAAAGATTTAACCAAAGGATTGGGAGCGGGAGCAAAGCCAGAGATTGGGCGCAAAGCAATTATGCATGATACAGATGCGTTAGCATCATTAGTGGCTGGATCTGACTTAGTTTTTGTTACAGCTGGCATGGGTGGTGGTACAGGTACCGGTGCAGCTCCAGTGGTAGCTAAAGTTTGTAAGGACTTAGGTATATTGACAGTTTGTATTGTTACTTTACCATTTGAATTTGAAGGTTCAAAGAAAATGGAGTCAGCGCTTAAGGGTGTCGCTTCAATGAGAAATTTTTGTGATACTTTAATTGTAGTGCCAAATGAAAAATTAATATCTGTAGTTGATAATGCTACAACATTTGAAGACGGGTTTAAAGAATCTGATGCTATTTTGTTACAAGCGGCTAAAAGTATATCGGATTTAATTAACAAAAAAGGAAATGTAAATATTGATTTTGCTGATGTTAAATCAGTTATGAGTGGCATGGGTGATGCGGTTATAGGTGCAGGAACTGCAAGAGGGGAAGAAAGAGCTGTTTTAGCTGCTCAGCAAGCTATTTGTAGCCCTTTATTAGATTCTCATTCAATTAGTGGAGCTCAAGCAGCTTTAGTAAACATAACTGGTAATAAAAAAATGACTCTGATGGAAGTCAATGCTGCCATGAAGCTTATTCATGAAGAGGCAGGTAAGGGTGTAAAGGTTATTTTCGGAGTACGTGTTGATGAAAATATGGAAGATCAATTACAAGTTACTGTTATTGCAACTGGATTTAATCGTCAACCTATTGAACAGAAAGAAATGTTAAAAGAAGGAATGCGAAGTAGCTATGATAGACAAAGTGAAGAGCTTATGGATACTCCAAATACAACATCATACCAAAAAAACAATCCGGGATCAAGTTTTCAAATGGATGACTATCAAGAAGATAGCGACAATACAGAAGATGGACCTACTTTAGTATTTGATGATTTTGATCAAAGTTCTGACTTAAATGTCCCTGCTTATATAAGAAAACAAAAATAATTTGGTTGGCTACCAATAAACGAGATGGCTCCCAACTAATTTTTAGTTTGGGAGCCTCTTAAACTCTTTGCTATATTTGTTTTCATCTATAAATTCTACCCTATGAATAAATTTTGGGAAGATTTAAAAAACAATGTTTCTGAATGGAGCGTAGTTGCTTCAGAAAAAGCAGAAGAGTTTACACATAACAGCAAATTACGTCTAGATATTATACAACTAGAAAGAAAACTATCTAGTTTATATGTTAAGTTAGGATTGTATGTATTTGTTAAAACGCAGGAGAAAAATGTACTTAACTTCGTTGGAGATAAACGCTATCTTGGTTTAATTGGAAAGATTGTAGAAATAAAAAAGAAAATTGCAGATAAAAAAGAGTCTATTCATCATGAAAGTAAAGAAGAAGATAAAGAGAGTAAGTAGGTTATGATAAAGAAAAAATTCTTCTCATTTCAATATTTATCTTCTGATAGGTTACATCAGATCAATTTCTCAGTATTAAATATTTTGGCTAGTTTTGCATTAATTCTAATCATTTTTATTGGTGCTAATTATTATCTATCTGTAGGATTTTCTAATCAGTACTATCAAGATAAATTGAAAGAAACAGACGAAAAATATGCAGATGTATCTCAAGAACTTTTAACTAAGATAACTCAGCTCGAACAAGAATTATTACTAATAGAAGAAAGAGATAAAGAGCTTAGAACTTATGCTGCAATTCCACCTCTTAGTGAAGATATTAAGATTCAAGGTACGGGAGGTTCTGTAGAAGAGACTTCTATTGAAGATAAAGATGCTACTAGTATTTTGTTTCAGCTTAAGGATAAGATTGATTCTTTGTCATATACTGTAAATCTTGAAAAAGATAGTTATAGTACTATTTTCAATAAAATTAAATCTAACGAAAAAATGTATTCACATATTCCATCTATTAGTCCTGTAGAGGCCTACTTGGGATCGGGATATGGCTATAGAACAGATCCAATAGATGGAAAGAGAAGGATGCATCGTGGATTAGATTTTGCTGTTAATTTAAACACTGATGTTATAGCAACGGGAGATGGCGTTGTTAAAAAGGCTCAGTATGATTCTGGTTGGGGAAGGTATGTTAAGATCGATCATGGCTATGGTTATGAAACAATCTATGCGCATTTATACAAAATAAATGTAAAGAAGGGCCAAAAAATTAAAAGAGGAGATTTGGTTGGAAAGTCTGGAAACAGTGGAAGAGCAGCTGGATTTCACTTGCATTATGAAGTGCATAAGAATAAAAAAGTAGAAGATCCTGCAAAATATTTTTTCACAGGATATATAAAATAAATGCAATCCCTTCCTATCAAAAAATTTGTCCTTGAAACTTATGGCTGTCAAATGAATACAGCTGATTCTGAACTTGTTGAAGGTATATTAGTAGATTTAGGTTTAGAAAAAACACAAGATTTGTATGATGCAGATGCTATCTTTCTTAATACTTGTGCTATAAGGGAGAATGCTGAAGTTAAAGTGCATTCACGTTTAGGAAATCTCCGTAAGATAAAGCAAGAAAATCCACATTTAATCATTGGAGTTCTTGGTTGTATGGCTCAAAACTTGAAAGATGATTTATTGAAGAATAAACCATATGTTGATATTATTTTAGGCCCCGATTCTTATAGAAATATTCCTAAGTTGATGAATAGACATCTAATAGAAAAAAAGAGTATTGTTGATACTAAGTTATCAAGATATGAAGTATATGAAGATATGTTCCCAAGCAGGGGAGACACATTCAATGCATGGGTCTCTATTATGAGAGGTTGTGATAAGTTTTGCTCTTTTTGTATTGTACCTTTTACTAGAGGTAGAGAAAGAAGCAGAAGTGTTGATAGTATTGTTACTGAAGTAAAAAAAGCAGTAGATCAAGGTTATGTTGAGATTACATTATTGGGACAAAATGTAAATTCCTATAAACATGAAAAAAAATCATTTGCTGATTTATTATTAACAATATCTGATATTCCTGGTGTTAAAAGAATTAGATATACATCACCTCATCCACAAGATATTAATGTAGAATTATTAGAAGTTATGGCTTCCAGAGATAATATTTGTAATTATGTTCATTTTCCAATGCAGTCAGGATCAAATGAATTGTTAAAACGCATGAATAGAACATATACAAGAGAGCATTTTTATTATATGGCTGAGAAAATAAGAGAGATTATGCCTAATTGTGGTTTATCTACAGATATTATTGTAGGATTTCCGGGAGAGACTGATGAACAGTTCAGAGAAACATTAGATTTAATGGAAAAAATTAAATTTAATATAGCATTTACTTTCAAATACTCTCCAAGACCTTATACAAGAGCAGAACAATTTTCAGATCAAATTTCAGAACAAGTTAAGAAAGATAGATTAGATGAGATGATTAATCTACAAAGGAAGCATACTCTTGAGCTAAATATGAAAAAGATTGGAAATTTTGAACAAGTTTTAATAGAGAAAGAGAGTAAAAAATCGATAAACCATTGGGCGGGAAGAACTGATTCAAATGAATGGGTGATTGTAGAAAAAAATCATAGTAAAATTAAGGATATCATTCCAGTAGAAATTACAGAGGCTACTGGAGTCATTTTACGTGGAAAAGAGATAACAGGAGCATAATGTTTAGAGTATTAAGAGTATTATTTGTATTAAGTATCTTAGCTGGAACTTTTTTGCTATTTGATAAAAATAGTGAGCCCATTATGATATATTTTTTTAGAGATAATGGACATTCTATTCCTGGTTATTTAGCTTTTATACTATTTATAATGATTGGTGTCATTGTAGGGTATATTATATCATTAAAATCTGTTTTTTCTTATCGATCAGAAATATCAAATCTTGTTAAGACAAATAAAGACATTTCAGAAGAACTTGATAGTTTAAGGAATGTAGCTGTTGGCGAAGAGTTTAGCTTTACTGAAAAGGAGTAAGCGTCCTTGAATATTACCTATTTTCTTCTTGTATTCATTATACTCATTATTGTTTATTTCGTAAATAAAAGACCGTCACAACAACCAAGCGATATTGAAGTATATAATCAGGCATTAAAAGCCATTATTGATAACAATCATAAAAAAGCATTCAAGATCTTAAAAGGTATGATTGCTAAAGATTCAAATAATACAGAAGCATATTTATTATTAGGAAATCTTTTAAGAGATAGAGATATTGATAAGGCTACTAAAATTCATCAAACCATTATTGTTAGACCGAAATTATCAAAAGAGTTAAAAGTTCAGATTCACCAAGCCTTGGGTTTAGATTATTTAGAGATTGGAAATACAATTAGAGCAGAAGATGAATTTAAAAAAATGTTAAATCTAGACTCTAAAAATAAGTGGTCCTTAGGAATGCTAAAAAATATAGCTACTGATAATAAATCATGGAATGATGCGCTTGATTATGAAAAAAAGCTAATAAAATATTATCCTGAGATTAAAAAAAGAGATGAATCAAAGCTAAATTATTTTGTTGCTATGGATTACAAAGATAAAGATAATGAAAAAAAATATCTGTATTACTTGAAAAAGAGTATTAAGTCGGATCACGTCTATAGTGAATCTTATTTAGAGTTATCTTCGCATCATATCGATAATACAGAATTAGCTATGGAATATCTTATTATGTTTTCTAAAGCAAATCCAAGCGCTAGCGTTACCGCCTTTAAGAGCATTGAAAACCTTTTATTTGATGAAAAAAGATTTGATGATGTGGAAAATCTATATACGAAAATTTTAGATGATGGATTTAGTAGCTACGCTTTCAATCGATTGGTTGATATCTATCTCGAAAAAAATGAGAAAGAAGAAGCCATAGAATTGGTAGAAAAGTTTATGCCGAAATTCGATTATCATTCAAAAAGTTCTAATAAATCATATGTGATACGATTAAATAGAATGAAAATAGATTCAGATAGTTTTGAGACAAGAAAAGCTTTATCGAGTTTTTGTAATGATATAATTGAGAATGCGAACATTAATTAAAACAACTGCTATATTAGTTTGTGCTATAAATATATTATTTAGTCAAACTACAGATTCAGCAGTTCTTTATCAGGAAGCTCTTAATACTATCGATGCAGATAAGGCATCTAAAATTTATGATAAGATTATTCAGTCAAATAATAAATCTGATTATTATTGGCTATCAATATTGAAAAAAGCTGAGATTAATTATGCTATAGGTTCATATATCTCTGCTTCTAGCCTATTTAAAGAGTTTAATATGGAAGCACCAAAACATTTAATAAGCGACGACTCAAAAGATTTGTTTTTTAAATCATTAACTGCTGCAGGAAAAATGGATTCTTTGAAGGTCTATCAGAAAAAATTAAATAGTTCAGCATTTTCAAAAGAAGCAAAAACTATTGCTAAGAAAAATAAAGTATGGTTCTTACAGTTCGGCGCTTATAGTAAAAAAGAGAGTGCAGATATTTTGAAACAATCTTTAATAGAAGATGGTTTAGCAGACATTCAAGTGAGTCAAGTAATGAATAGAGGGAAAATGATTTATTACGTTAGAAGCAATAATTTTAAATCATATATTTTAGTAGAAAAACAAGCAAACAGACTTAAAAAGAAGGATATTGATTTTATTATATCTGGATATTAGCAGTTTATTTCTTTGCTATTCTATATAATCCAACAATAATAGCCACTATAAGGGCCAATCCTACCACATCATTATAAGGAGAAGGTAGCGCATATTCAGGCCAGTAATTTTTATCAAAGAATAAAGGTATAGCAATAAATATAGCCATTAATGCTTCTCCTGTAATTAACCCTGAAGCTAGTAATAGACCATTATTTTTACCAGTTTCAGAAGCAGTTTTTCCAGCAAAATGATTAAGCATTCCACCAATAAAAATAGGAAGAGTTAATTCAATAGGAAGGTAAATTCCAATCGCAACTGCTAATATAGGAACCCGGAACTCTGCTCCTCTGCGTAATTGATATTGATCAAGCATAATGATTAATACCCCTAATATTGCTCCAGCATAAATCATTCCCCATTCCAGATTGCCAGAGAATACACCATTTGCTACACTAGTCATGAGTACTGCTTGAGGGGCAGGTAAGTCTGAGCTTCCAATACCGTATGCTTCATGTAGGAGCGTTAAAACAATTCCAAGCGTTAATGCAGAGCTAATAACACCCACTAACTGCATAAGTTGCTGTTTCCATGGCGTAGCACCAACAATATTACCGGTTTTAAGATCTTGCAAGTTATCTCCACCGATTGCAGCCGCACAGCATACTACTGCACCAATGAGAATAGCAGCAGCTCCTCCTTTGGATGAGTCTACATCAAAGAAAGTAATAATTAATAATGAACTGAATAATATCGTGGCGATAGTAACACCTGATATAGGATTGTTTGAAGATCCCACTACTCCTGCCATATAAGCAGCGACAGCAGAGAATAGAAATCCAAAGATACACATGATAATAGATAGTGTAATTGCAGAAGTCCAAGATGGAATAATATCAAAATATGTAAATGATATAGGTATAAGCATTAATAGGATAGCTATAAAGACATAGTTAATAGGAAGGTCTCTCTCTTCTAATGGAACATCATTAGCGTTCTCTCCTAAAGTTTTTAGACTCAACTGGATGCTTTCAATAAGTGGTTTTGCTAGTTGAATAACAGACCAAATCCCACCAACTACCATCGCTCCAACACCTAGATAACGTATTTTTGCATTCCAAATAATGTTTGCACTTTCAAATAGAGAATCACCTTCATATCCATATAAATAAGAATAAATAGGAATTGCTACTACCCACGAGATTAATCCACCGGAAAATGCAAGAATACCAATATTTCGACCTACAATATATCCTACACTAATAAGTGAAGGAGATAAGCTAGAACCCATTCCGAAAATAGCACCTCTAATAGCCATTGCTCCACCCACAGCGCTAGACCAAATACCAAACGCTAATTCTCCAAGCTTAACCACTCCTCCTACAAGAGCAGATAGCCCAATTATTTTTAAACTTTCATTCGATTTTTTAGCATCAGATTCATGTCCGGTTTTTAATACAGCAGCAGTTGCAACACCTTCAGGAAACTTTAAGTTTGCTTTTAAAATTAATGCACGTCTTAATGGTACAGTAAATAATGCTCCTAATATTCCACCCACCATAGCAATCTTAGTTACTTCCCAATAATCAATAGTATCCCAATAGCCTATTAATAGCAGAGCAGGAATAGTGAAAATAACTCCAGCTGCTAATGATTCTCCAGCTGATGCCGCAGTTTGTACAATATTATTTTCTAGAATATTTGATTTACGAAATAGTTTTAAAATCCCCATTGACATAATTGCAGCGGGAATAGAAGCAGAGATTGTCATACCTGCATATAGCCCTAAATAAGCCATTGCAGAAGAAAGAACTATTGATAAAATGATACTTAAAAAAAATGCTTTTACAGTAATCTCTTGTTTCATAAGTTTCTAACTTACAAATTATTTTATTAATGAAGAAAAATAATTATATATCACTCTTATCATTGATTGCGATGTTCTTCATGAGCATTCAAGTGTTTCATCAACATGATTTTAATTTGTCAAATAACGAATTATTCAATCATGATATTCAATCTTTAGTAAATGAAGATATTCATGAATGTGATATCTGTAAATTAAGTAACACTAAATTTTTTATTACAGAAAATATCGCTCTATTGAACAATGTTTTTTCTATTGAGTCTAGTATAGTTAGTTCTAAAACATATTTTTATACAGAAATTTATAAAATATCCAATAAGTCTCCGCCTGTCGTTTAGTAATTATTTTATTGATACTTATAAGAAGTATCAAATTTATTAAACGTATTTTTAAGGAGAAAAAAATGAAGAATTTTATTTTAACATTATTATTTATGAGCATTACTTTTGCTCAATCACAAATTATAGGACTTGTCCTTGATCAAAGCACAGGTCTTCCATTAAAAGATGCTAATGTATCTGTTTTTGATGATGAGGGGACAATCATTGTCGGAACTAGTACCGATGATAATGGAAGATTTACGATTAGTCTTTCTGAAAGCGGAAAAGTTCAAGTATCTGTTATTGGATATAAAAATGCAGTTGTCAATCTTGATTTAAAAGATCTGACTATACAACCCTTAAGATTTGAGCTTGTCAGTCAAGCTGTATCGCTGAAGGGTGTAAGAGTTATATCATCGCTTCGTAAAGTCAATGAAGGTGATTTAGCTAGTTCAGCAATTATCTTTAATGATGAGTTGGAAGTTAGAAAGGGACAACATTTCAGTGACTTAATACAAAAAGTTCCTAATCTAAATTATGCAGGTGGAACTTCTAGACCGAGATATTTTCAGATACGTGGAGAAGGGTCTACTAGCAGATATGCGGATCAGGGCCCTCCAAGTACTTATGTAGGACTAGTATTGGATGGAATGGACTTATCTGAGCTTGGTATGATTACACCTTTGTTTGATATGCAACAAGTAGAAGTATTAATGGGTGTTCAAACCAGTTTATTTGGCGCAGCCGCATCTTCTGGTTTAATTAATTTCAAAACCAACGATCCAACAGATAAAAAAGAAGGGTATGTGATGACACAGTTTGGTTCATACAATACTTTTACAAATGGATTAGTTTACAACTTGCCTCTTGATAGTGGTTGGAAGTTAAGATTAGTAGGTCACTCTAATGTTTCTGATGGATATAAAGAAAATGTTGCTTTAGATAGTGATGCATCAGCTAATAGAGATGAGACATCATTTAGAGCGAAACTGTTAAAAGATGGCGGCGATAATAATATCACGCAAAAGTATACAATGATTTACTCTGATTTTGACAATGGATACGATCATTGGTCTCCAGATAATAATACTGATAATATTACATATTCAGACAATCCAGGTAAAGATAGTCAAAAATCACAGATTTTTATAGCTGACTATACTTATGATCTTGGTGAGGGTTTTGCTGATTTGAATATTGGTATGTCAAACAATGAAACATTGCAGAGCTATGACTCAGATTGGGGAAATTATAGTTTCTGGCTTCAAGATCCTTATAATTTTGATCCAACAGTTGAAGGATATCAATATGACTTCTTTGATTCATTCGATAGAGATATTGATACAAGAACTGTAGACTTCAGATTAAGATCAAATCCTGCTGATGATAATAAAGTAGACTATGTTATTGGATTATATCATTCTAATTATGAAGAAAAAACTAACGCTACTGGATATATTTTCGGAGGTTCTGAGACAGGTTTATCTTCTAGTTATGATATTACTACAAAGTCTGCATATGGTGAAGTTGCATATAATTTGAAAAATGATTCATCACTTTCTTTAGCATTTAGATCAGAAGCGAGGGATATGACATATCATGATTTTAGTGACCAAGGTGCAAGCTTTGATATTATGGGCGATTTTAATAATTCATATAAGATTGCTTATGAAATGCATCCCACTCCAAACCTTCATTGGTTTGCTTATTATGCTGAAGGATATCATCCTGGAGGTATAAATCAAAATCCATATTTGGATGCTGATGAAAAAACATATAATCAAGAGACTTACTATGATATTACTACTGGAATAAGATGGTATACTGATAATATCAAATTATCAAGTTCTCTATTTTATTTAGAGCATGATAATCATATTTATGAAACAAGTGATCAGTTGGATCCAATAAATCCTAATGCGTTTGCCTTTTTTAAGACAAATGCTGAATCAGGTTATGAATACGGTTCTGAATCAAGCGGTGAATTTAGACTAAGTAATAAATTTACTATTAATGCTACTCTAGGGTTATTGAGTTCTGAAGTTGAGCTAGGACATCATGACGAACATGGAGAAGACGAGCACGATGATGATCATGGAGATCATGACGAACATGGAGAAGACGAGCACGATGATGATCATGGAGATCATGATAATCATGCACATGGTAAAAAAGCGCACTCTCCAAACTGGAATTATAGCTTATCATTTAACTATAACTTCGATGAAAACAACTCTTTAGTGATTGAGATTGCAGGAAAAGATGGGTTTGTATTTGATTCTGAACACGATGAGTATGAATCAGATCCATATCATCTATTAAATGCATATTATTCTCATTCATTTAATAAAGTTAATTTAGGTTTCTATGCAAAGAATATTCTCGATGAAAATTATGCAGATAGAGGATTTATTTTTGGTTTAGAGCCTCCATTATATGAAGAGAAACTATTCAAGTCTTTTGCACCTCCAAGAGAAATTGGAATGTCATTAACTTATAGTTTCTAATGTCTTATTTTCATAATTTAGCGGGTGTAAAATCCTGCTAAGTTATGAGTTCTGAAAAAAAACAAAAAAGATTATTTATCATTGATGGTTATGCCACTTTATACAGAGCACATTACGCTCTTATTAGAAATCCACTAACAAATACCGCCGGTACACCTACTAGCGCTGTATTTGGATTTGCTAACCAAGTATTTCAATTGATTGAAGAGGAAAATCCAGATTATCTTGTAACAGCTTTCGATTCAAAGGGTAAAAATTTTAGACATGAACTCTATGAAGATTATAAAGCCAATCGATCTGCAATGCCTGATGAAATTCAGACACAACTTCCGTATTTATGGGAACTTTTAGAGGCAATGAATATTCCAATATTAAGAGTGGGAGGAGTAGAAGCGGATGATATTATAGGAACAGTTGCTAAGATGTGTGATAAAGAAAATCTTCAATGCAATATTGTCAGTGGAGATAAAGATTTTATGCAATTAATTAACGACAAAACATTCTTATATGCCCCTCAAGCGAGGAAGCGTGCAAAAGAAGTGTTTAATAAGAAAAAAGTATTAGAAAAATGGGGAGTTGGTCCAGAACACATCATTGATTTACTAGGTTTGATGGGAGATAGTTCAGACAATGTTCCAGGCGTTCAAGGAGTGGGTCCAAAAACAGCAAAAAAGTTGATACAAGACTTTGGATCTATTGAAAATATATATGAAGAGATTGACAATATTAGCAATGAAAAAATGAGAGAGAAGCTATTAAATAGCAAAGAAAATGCTCTATTAAGCAAGCAATTAGTAACGATTCTAACTGATGTCAATATTGAGGCCACCATTAATGATTTTGAAAAAAAAGAGATGGATTCAGCCAAATTAGAAGACATTTTTAAAGAATTAGAATTTTCGGGTTTACTGAAAAAGATTGGTTCAAATGAATCTGTTGACACTCACACAGTAAAACGAGAAAAGAAATATGAAAATCTTACAAGCGTAGATCAATTAACATCGTTTGTTAGTTCAATTAAAGAAAATGAATGGTTATCTGTTGATTTAGAAACCACATCTGTAAATCCTATGATTGCTGAGATTGTAGGGTTTAGTTTTTCTGTCAAAAAAGATACTGGCGTATACGTTCCAATACGTTTTAAAGATAAGATAGATAATTTATTTGGAGAGGATGATCTTCAAGTTGCAATTGATATTCTAAAGCCAGTATTGGAAAATCCAGCTATTCCAAAGACAGGGCAAAATATTAAATATGATGCATTAATCATGAAACGATATGGAATTAATTTAAATGGAATTGCTTTTGATACAATGATTGCTGCACATTTGATTAGTCCTAATGTCAGATCCTATAAGTTAGATAATTTATCTTTAGCACATCTGAATTATAAGATGGTCCCTATACAAGACTTAATTGGATTAGGTAAGAATCAGATAACAATGGACCAAGTTACCTTAGAAGATGTATCTTTTTATGCAGCAGAAGATGCCGATGTTGTTATTGAATTAACTGAAATTTTTCTGAAAGAATTAAAAAATCAAAAATTATATAATTATTTTAAAGCGATTGAAATTGATTTATTACCTGTTTTAATTGACATGCAATTTAATGGGATCTTTGTTGATAAAGATTATCTTGCAATACGTTCTAATGAAATTGGTATAAAAATTGATGCCCTTCATAATGAGATCACAAAATTAGCAGATCAAGATTTTAATGTGAATTCTTCCCAACAGCTTGCTGAGATTTTATTTGATAAATTAGAATTACCGATGATTAAGAAGCGATCTACGGCAGAAGCTGTTTTATCGGAATTAAAAGATAAGCATGAACTTCCAAAATTGGTTTTAGAGTATAGAAAGTTATTTAAATTGAAAAATACCTATCTTGATCCAATACCAACCAATATTAATCCAGTATCTAATCGAGTTCACTCTTCATTTAATCAGACGATGACAGCTACAGGAAGACTTTCTTCAAGTAGTCCAAATTTTCAGAATATTCCTATTAGAACAGAAGATGGAAAAGATGTAAGAAAAGCTATTAGAGCACAGTCATCAGAGTATCAAATTTTTTCTGCAGATTACTCTCAGATTGAGTTGCGAGTCATGGCGCATTTGAGTCAAGATGAAGCTTTAATTGAAGCCCTAAATAATGGAGAAGATATTCACACATTTACGGCAAAAAATATATTTAATATCGAAAAAGATGAAGATGTATTATCAGAGATGAGACGTACAGCTAAGATAGTAAATTTTGGAATTATGTATGGCGCAGGTCCATTTCGTTTAAGCAAAGAATTGGATGTTCCATTTGGGGAAGCTAAAAAGATAAAAGACGCTTATTTTAGCAAGTATAAAGGTATTGAAGGCTATATTGCGAAATCTAAAGTGCTTATTAAATCTGAGAAATCTGTACAGACTCTGCTAGGAAGGAAGAGAGCTGTATGGGACTCAGATAGTCAAAATAAGATCCGAAGAGATGCTGCAGAACGAATGGCTATTAATATGCCTATTCAAGGAACAGCAGCTGAAATGATTAAGCTTGCAATGATTAAAATATACAAAGATTTAAAAGACAAAAATCTAAAATCAAAATTGATTTTACAGGTTCATGATGAATTGCTTCTAGAGGTTCATAAAGATGAATTAGATTATATATCAGAAATGGTAGTGAAAAACATGAAAAATGCAATACAGCTAGACGTTCCAGTAGAAATCGACTGTGGTTTTGGCCCATCTTGGTTTGAGGCGCACTAATGAATTATATTGGACCAAAAGTATATATTGATTTAACACAGTTAGTAAAAAATTACCATCTTTTAAGTGATCAAGTCGGCAATATCCCTATTATGGCTACAGTAAAAGCTAATGGATATGGTCATGGCGCTGTACAAGTATCAAAAGCATTAGAAAAAGAAGGAGTTAGATATTTAGCGGTCTTTACAATTGAAGAGGGTATAGAATTAAGAGAGGCTGGTGTTAAATCAGATATCTATATTTATTCAAAGTTAAATCCATACAGTTTAAATAAAGCTTTTGAACATCAACTTACTTTAAACATTTCTTCTTTTGATGATCTAGAAATTTTAAAAGCATATAATTCTCAAGGAAATACACTTAAAGTACATTTGAAGGTAGATACTGGCATGACAAGGTTAGGTGTAGCTCATAGTCAAGCAGAAGATTTCTTAAAGCAAGCACAAGATATTGATTATATAGCAATTGAAGGATTGTATTCTCATTTTGCAACTGCAGATGAAGGAGATTTAACATATGCACAATCTCAATTAGATAAATTTAATGAAGTGTTAACGATTGCAGAAAAATTAGATATTAAACCTCCTTTGATCCACTGTAGTAATAGTGGGGCTATTTTAAATCTTCCAGAATCTCGATTCAATATGGTAAGAGCAGGGATGTTGCTGTACGGAGCCTTTCCATCCGATGAAGTGCCACAAGATTTGCCAATTAAACCGGTGATGACCTTTACTGCGCCTGTTGTAGAAGTCAGAGATGTTAAAGCAGGAACCCATATTAGCTATGGGGGAGTCTATACTACTGAAAAAGATACAAGAATTGCAGTAGTGCAAGCAGGATTTGCAGATGGAGTACCGCGACCTTGGTATGTAGATGGATTTGTAAAGTTTAAAGATCAAAATTTCAAAATTACTGGAAGAATTTGTATGGATCAGTTCATGATTGATGTTGGATCAGCTGATATTCAGTATGGAGATGAGGTTCTAATCTTTGGTTCTAATGAGCATGGAACAATCGATGTAAATGAAATTGCAAACACAATTAATTCTACATCATATGTTTTACTAACTGCAATTGGAATTCGTCCAAAAAGAATCTATTAAATCAAATTATAGAAAAAATAATTGACGAGAATTAATATAGTAGAACCATCTGAATTAACAGATCAGCATTTAGTTGCTGAATATCGTGAGATATTTATGGTTGGTTCATCATTACAGAGAAGTCTTAAATCAAAGAGTTGGGATATTAAAAGTATTCCACAACGATACACTTTAAATAAAGGGCATGTTAAGTTCTTTTATAATAAAGGTAAGTACTTATCTAATCGATATGATGAGTTACGAAAAGAAATGAAATCTCGTGGAATGAATCCTGATTCGTCAAGAGTATTTAAACAAGAACAATGGCCTGATGAGTTATGGAATGAGTGGATGCCGTTAGTAGAAGATTATAAAATTATCAGACAAAGAATTGAAGAAAAAATTAGAATGAAACCTGATTGGTATAGATTTACAAAAAAGGAGAGGAGCAAACTAAAACCTAACCAAGGGTAAATGAAAGGAATTAAGAGGTAATTTTTAAATCTTAATCTGCTCCTCATTTTAGTATATGTTTTATATAAAAAAAGGTTCCTCCTTTTTCTTTTTTTACTTATTATACAAGCATGATCGCGGGATGGAGCAGCTTGGTAGCTCGTCGGGCTCATAACCCGGAGGTCGTAGGTTCAAATCCTACTCCCGCTACTAACCTCCGATTAAAAAGGAAAACTGATTATGACATTATCAAATAAAAAAGAATACAGTATCTTTCAGAAGATTCTATTAAATCCCGTCTTTCTTTTTCTGCTCGTAGTCTTTTCGATGTGGTCAGTATGGGATGTATCTAGATCGGAATCTTCTGAGGAGTTATTGATGGATAAAGCAAATGAATTAGCACAAAAATTTATTATTACAGATGGACATATTGATGTTCCATGGCGATTAAATAAAGGAGGCCATGAAGACTTATCTGTTAGAACAGAAGGGGGCGATTTTGATTATGTTCGAGCCAAAGAAGGAGGATTAGATGTACCCTTTATGTCTATTTATGTTCCTTCAAGTTACCAAGTAACTGGAGGTGCCAAAGCCAAAGCGGATTCATTGATTAATATGGTACAAAAGATGGCAGATGATCATCCTGATAAATTTGAAGTAGCCTATAGTCCAGCAAATGCAGAAGCAATAGTTGCTGCAGGCAAAATTGCGTTGCCAATGGGAATGGAAAATGGTGCTCCAATTGAAGGTGATTTGGCGAATGTAGCTTATTTTCATGAAAGAGGAATTCGATATATCACATTAACACATGCAAAAGATAATGCTATTTGTGACTCTTCATACGATACAACGGGAACTCATCAAGGTTTGAGTGACTTTGGTGTAGAAGTAGTTGCGGAGATGAATAAAGTAGGAATTATGGTAGATATATCCCATGTGTCTGATAATGCTTTTTATCAAGTAATGGATATTACAAAAGTTCCTGCAATTGCTTCCCACTCTTCGTGTCGTCATTTTACGCCAGGTTTTGAACGAAATATGAGCGATGATATGATTAAACGTCTTGCTGAAAATGGTGGCGTGATTCAGATTAATTTTGGTTCATCATTTGTTACTCAAGCGTCACAGGATAAGCGTACTGCAAATGGAGAAAAAGTAAATGCATATGCAGAAGAAAATAATTTAGAAGCTGATGATCCTAAAATTCAAGAATTTGCTAAACAGGTTGCTAAAGACAATCCTATCTTTTGTGATGTGACCGATGTAGCAGATCATATTGATCATGTAGTAGAATTAGCTGGTATTGAACATGTTGGCTTTGGATCAGATTATGATGGAGTAGGAGATACTCTTCCATATGGCCTTAAAGATCCTTCTGATTTTCCTAATTTAATATATCATTTATTAAAGAGAGGTTACTCTGAAGAGGATATCGAAAAAATATGTTATAAAAATGTATGGCGTGTTTGGAAAGCAAATGAAGAATTTGCTAGATCTCAAAGTTAATATATTTGTTTATTGAGAAATTTGTCTTAATCGTTCAAAAACAATTGCACTCACAGCTGAAGATACATTAAGAGAATTCATATTATTTGACATTGGAATTGTAGCGGTAAAATCAGAATTTTTTAATACCTGCTTACTTACTCCATTGCCTTCTCCACCAAAGATTAATATCGAACGACCTTTTAAATCTATTGAATACCAATCTTTTGCATCAATATTATTTTCGAAACTTGTAATCCAAAAATCATTTTTCTTAAAATGTTTAATAGCTTGATTAATATTTACTACAGAATAGAGGGGTATCTTGGCAAAGCCTCCTTGACTTACTTGCGCTACTGCGCTAGTCATAGATACGCTATTTCTGTCAGTAATAATCACTCCATTAATGCTTCCTCCAGCGCAAATACGTAGTATCTGACCTAAATTGTGAGGATCTTGGACTTGATCAAGAATAACATAACATGCATTTTTTTGTTCTATTGCTGGAAGAGATGAGAAGCTAGATGCTTGGGCCTTTATTAACACTCCTTGCGATCTGTTAGTGTCAATTTTGTCCCTAAAACTATTTCCATCAAGTATAGTAACTTTATCTTGCGGCATTTTTGCACACAACGTTTTGATACTATCATGATTATATGCGGGAGAATTTTTTTCAAGATAAACTTGAGTAACTTCTACTAGATTGGATTCCATTGCATCATAACATCCATTAATGCCATATACTGAAATCCGATGTTTTGTAAATTTGTCCATAAATTTTGCTTAAATTTAGGAAAAAAATTGATGATAAAAATTAAAGAATCAGAATTGCGCCTTTCTTTTATAAGATCGCGAGGTCCTGGAGGTCAAAATGTAAATAAAGTTTCTACTGCTGTTCAGTTGAGATATAATATTGTTAAAGCTGACATACCAGAGGATATCAAAGAGAGATTTTGTGAGCAGTATAAAAATAAAATATCAAAAAATGGTGATGTTATTATTGTTGCACAATCACATAGAACGCAAAATAAAAATAAAATAGATGCTATCAATAGGCTAGAGAGTCTATTTTCAGATATAAAGATTCCCGTAAAGCGAATTGCTACGAAACCTTCTAGGAGTTCTCAAGTTAAAAGAGTGGAAAGCAAGAAAAAGAGATCAGTATTGAAGAAAAATAGAAAAAAGGTAATGCTAGATGAATAAGTATATTATTATTTTATTTATATCATCTTTTTTGATAGCTCAAGACGAAATTGAAAAAAAAGATCTTTCTATTCCAGCTTTTCCGGCAGAAGAAATGACTGATCTTGAACTAATGTTAGTTGCTGACATAAATACCAATGAAATTTTAAGTGAGTTTTTAAAACTAAATGTCATTTCTAATTCTTTAAAATTAAATGCACCACAATATGATCGTTTTGCTAAAAAGAATAATGTTGGAATGCTGCTTCCAGTTAATACTTCATCTTCGCTTTATTTAGATAGAGGTATTGTAGGTTGGATTGAAGCAAATGAATATGTTCAAGAAAATAATGATAATTATTCTGTAGGATTTTTTGGAAGTACGGGAGAAAAATTTAGTTACTATAATTCAAGAAAAGGATATGTAGATATAGATAATTACTTTAAAGATTCTTGGGATAAGCGATCTATAGATGACTACATTCGCTACATGCACATATCGCCTTACATGCTCGATTCTGAACAAAATACCATATATGACCCCAATCGAACTCAGTAAAGCGTTAGACGGTGTCGTAGATCTCGATAGTTCGCTGCTTGGAAAACAAGTATTGGGAATTAGTGCGAATTCAAAAGAGATTGGTCCTGGATTTGTATTCATCGCTATTAATGGATCTAAATTTGATGGAAATAATTTCATAAATGAAGCCTTACTTAAGGGAGCAGTATGTGTTATTAGCGACTCAGAACATATAGAGAAGACCAATGAAATTATGAAGGTAGAAAATGCTAGAAAAGCACTTGGAAAAATTTCAGCTAATTTTTATCGTCATCCTGAAAAGAAAATTAAACTTATTGGGGTAACAGGAACCAACGGTAAGACTTCTACAACATTAATATTAAAAAATATTCTTGAGTCTTACGGAAAGAAAGTGCTTCAAATTGGAACTTTAGGCGTTATTCCAAATATAGTTAATAATGATTTTGGTTTAACTACTCCCGACTCTATAGATATTTTTAAGATACTCAATACCGCAGTAGAAGAAGAGTACGATTTTGCTATATTAGAAGTTTCGTCACATGCTTTGTCTCAAAATAGAATTGATAATCTTAAATTTGATTTTGCAGGCTTTACCAATCTTACTTTAGATCATTTAGATTATCATAGTACTATTGAGAACTATTTTAATGAGAAGAAAAAATTATTTGGACTGATAAAAGACGATGGATCAAGTCTAATACTTAATGATAGCAGCTATGGCAAAGATATTTGCAATGAATATGAGAATACCAATACTATATCTTTTAAGAGCAAAGACGCTGACTTCTATTGTCTAGATTTTAGTTTAGATCATAATGGTACTACCGCTATTTTCAATTTTAAGGGCACCTCTATAGACATTGCTTCAAAACTAGTAGGAAAGTATAATCTTGAGAATATTATTTTAGCCGCTACTATTGCTTTTGAGATAGGAGTCGATATAGCATCAATTAAAGATGGGATTAGTTCATGTAAATTTATTCCTGGGAGATATGAATTTATATCTAATAAGGGTCCAGCTGTTATTATCAGTGACTATGGACATACTCCAGATGCATATGCTAATGTTTTAGAATCTATCAAAGATGTATACCGTAGTAAAAATATTAAAGTTCTATTTGGAGCTGGCGGTAATAGAGACAAGTCAAAAAGAGCAGAAATGGCAAAGGCAATAGAGCTGTTTGCAGTTCAATGTTATTTGGCTCCCGACAATCCAAGATTTGAAAATATTGATGATATTAACCGTGAAGTTGTGCAAGGTTTTTCAAAAAATATCTATGAGATATTTAATGATAGAAAAAAAGGACTAATAGCAGCATTAGAAGAGTTAACCGAAGCTGATATCTTAATTATTTTTGGAAAAGGGAATGAAGAGTATCAAGAGATTGATGGTAAAAAATTATACTACTCTGATAGAAAAATTATAGAGGAATTTTATGAGAGTTGATATACAGCAACCTGAATTATTTACTGCATACTTCTCCAATGAAATTGATTGTCAAATTGATTATTTGATATCTGGTATTAGTACAGATAGCAGGGATGTTAAAGAAGGTGATTTATTTTTAGGTATTAAAGGAGAACATTTTGATGGCTCTAATTTTGTAAATCAAGCCATTGCAGATGGAGCAGTTTGTTCTCTTGCAGAGTCTGGCGCTAAATCAGATAATGTATTTATTGTTGATAATGTTACGTCATTAATTGGAAAAATTTGTGCTAGATGGATGGATGATTTTGAAGGTTATACTATTGGAATAACAGGAACAAACGGTAAAACAACATCAAAAGATATGATATATCATATCTTAAGTAAATCAGGATATCGAACATGTAAGACTGAAGGTAATTTTAATACATCTATCGGAGTTCCTTTGAGCATATTTTCTTTTTCAGATAGCGCAGATTATTATGTTCTAGAACTTGGAGCAAATCAAGCTGGAGATATCAAACATTTATCATCGATGATCAAACCAAACTGTGCTATTGTAACCAATATATCTGATGCTCATTTAGATGGATTTGGTTCTTTTGATAATATTATTAAAGAAAAAACATCTATCTTTGATTATTCAGATATAGGATTTTATAGATCACAAATCAATATTGACTATTCAAATCCTAAAGTCAAATTATTGTCAGATAGTTTAGAAAATTTTCATTATCCAGAAAGGCTGAATTCGATGTTTGATAAAAACAGAGTCTTACTAGCAAACGCTTTCACGGTATATCACGCTTGTAATGCTATTATGGATATATCTATCGATGATTTTTTTACATTGATTGAAGACTTTTCTTTGCCAAAAGGTAGAGGACAAGTACATCTTTTAAATAATAATATAAAAATGATTGATGATACATATAATGCAAATCCGGAATCTGTAAAAGCAGCAATTGATAATCTTGCAAAATATGACAATGAAGGAAGAAAGATATTTGTCTTTGGGGATATGAAAGAACTTGGTAGTGATCAGATAAGATTTCATAAAGAGATTGGCGATTATTGTTCAGAAAAAATTGATATTATAATGTGTTATGGTGATTTAGCAAAAAATACGATTAATCGTAGTAACAAAATTCCAATACAACTACATTTTGATACGAAAAAAAGCTTATCTAAGGAACTTTGTAATGCAATGCAGGCAAATGATGTAATTTTATTGAAAGGTTCTCGCAGTATGAAATTAGATTTAATAATAGAAGATATTATAAATTATGTTAAATGAAATATTAGAGCCATTTAAAGATTATTTTAGTTTTTTAAATCTATTTGAGTATATCACATTTAGAGCAGGCGCAAGTGCAATCCTTTCTCTATTAATCAGTTTTATTTTTGGTCCAGTTATTGTCAGGAAACTGACAGAATTACAAATTGGAGAATCAATTGGAGAACATGGTCCAAAAAGTCACCACAAGAAGAAAGGTACGCCGACCATGGGTGGAGTGCTTATCATTTTGGCAACGATTATACCTACTTTATTATTCGCAGATACGAGTAATTTATTTATAAGAATTATTTGTTTTTCAATGGTTTGGATGGGTTGTATTGGTTTTTATGATGATTATTTAAAGTCTGTCAAGAAACGAAAGGGTGGGCTAAAAGGGAGATATAAATTAATTGCACAATCAATACTAGGAGTGTTGATATCTTTTCTTATTATTCAATCAAATGTTTATGGAGAATATACTCTATCAACCTTTGTGCCATTTTTAAAAAATGCATCAATTAATTTCTATTATCCACTTATTTATGCATCTTTTATAATTCTTGTTGTATCAGCGACATCAAATGCTGTCAATCTTACAGATGGTCTTGATGGTTTAGCTGCAGGATTGCTTGCAATTTCTATGACTGTATTTGGAGTTATTTCATACATATCTGGTAGAGTTGACTTCTCCGACTATTTAAATATTGCCTATATCCCTCTAGCAAGTGAATTGACTATATTTGCTGCTGCATTTTTCGGAGGATGTTTAGGATTTTTATGGTTCAATGCAAAGCCAGCATTAATTTTTATGGGAGATGTAGGATCTCTTTCGAGTGGTGCAGCTCTTGGAACATTAGCTATCTTATTAAAGAAAGAAGTATTATTAATTATTGTTGGTGGAGTATTTGTTATGGAGACATTATCGGTGATTCTACAAGTGTTATATCATCGATATACAAAGAAAAAGTATGGTACTCCAAAAAAATTATTTTTAATGGCACCATTACACCATCATTTTGAACTTAAAGGATGGCCTGAATCAAGAGTAGTAGTACGATTTTGGCTTATTGGAATCTTGTTTGCACTATTATCCCTTACAACGTTTAAAATCAGATAAAAATGAGAAGAGATACTGTTAGTGTAAAAGTTGGTACAGTCAATATTGGAAGTAATCATTCTATTAAAACTCAATCTATGACTACAGCTTCAACACTTGATACAAATGCTAGCGTTGAAGAAGCTATTAGAATTATTGATGCAGGAGCAAAACTAGTACGCTTTACAGCTCCAAATACTAAAGAGGCTGAGAACTTAGAGAATATTAAATCTGCCATAAGAGAAAAAGGATATGATACGCCTTTTATTGCAGATATACATTTTGTACCTAAAGCTGCACTGGCTGCTGCAAGAATTGTTGAAAAGGTTCGAATTAATCCAGGAAATTATGTAGACAAAAAGAAATTTAAGGTTATAGAGTATGATGATGAAACCTATAATAGTGAAGTAAAAAGAATTGAAGAAAAATTTGTACCTCTTATTGATATTTGTAAGAAATATAATACTGCAATGAGAATTGGAACTAATCATGGATCTCTTTCTGATAGAATTATGAATCGATTCGGAGATACTCCGTTAGGTATGGTAGAATCAGCATTAGAATTCTTAAGGATTTGTGATAAGAACGACTTTAATCAAGTGGTATTATCTATGAAGTCTAGTAATCCACTTGTAATGATTCATGCTTATCGATTACTAGTGCATAAAATGGAATTAGAAGGTATGTGTTTCCCTCTTCATTTAGGTGTAACAGAAGCAGGAGACGGTATTGATGGAAGGATTAAATCTGCATTGGGTATCGGCACGTTATTATCCGAGGGGATTGGAGATACAATTAGAGTTTCTCTTACTGAAGATCCTGAATTTGAAATCCCTGTTGCAGATAAAATTCTTAATAAAATTGATAGCTTATCTTCTAAAAATCCAATTGACTATTCAGATCCTAGATCAGTTTCATATTTAAAAAGATCTACAAATGAATGTTCTAATATAGGATCAAATAATGTACCGATAGTAATTTCAAATTCTAGCAAAGTGTTTGAAGACTGTTCTCCTGATTACATTTATTCAGAAAATATTATAAATTTTAAAAGCAGTCAGAAATATGTTGTTCCTTATGACTTATGGACAGATAAAAAAGAGAGTAATTTATTTCCTTTCTTTGAATCATTGCAGTCTTATAGAAAATCAGATTCTCAATCTGAAGAATTAAATTTTGTACAACTAGATATGAGGAGGTTAACTAATTCTATAATTAGTTCAATGCCATCAAATACTGTTTTTGTATTAAATATTGACGGATTTAATAGTTATGATATGAGAAAAAGCTTTAATTTTTTTGAGAGTCAGAATATCTTAAATCCAGTTGTTCTGAAGGGTGAGTATAATTCAAAAGATCTTGAAAAAAATATAATAGAGAGCTCCATTGATTTTGGATCTCTACTGCTTGAGGGTTACGGTAATGGTTTATGGATAGATTCTAAAACACATTCCGACAAGATTAATGAATTAAGTTTTTCAATACTTCAAAATACTAGAACAAGAATTTTTAAGACAGATTATATATCATGCCCATCATGTGGAAGAACAAAGTTTAATTTGCAGGAAACTACAGCTCTTGTAAAGAAACATACCAGCCATCTTAAAGGTCTTAAAATATCAGTAATGGGATGTATTGTAAACGGACCAGGAGAAATGGCTGATGCAGATTATGGTTATGTAGGTTCAGGTATTGGATTAATTTCCCTCTATAAAGGTCAGAATATAGTTAAGAAAAATATTATCAGTGAAAATGCAGTAGATGAGTTAATCGCTTTAATCAAAGATAATAATGATTGGATTGAGCCAAAAATTTAAATTCGTGATTCCTTGACGAAGTTAAGTTTTATTAGTAATGTAGCCTCAGGTACAAGAAACTATATAAAATGGAAGATATATACAAAATGACTTTAACTATGAATGTGATGCCACTTATCGTTGTGGTAGTAGGAACATTCTTAGGTATTTTATTTAAAAGATACCTATTTAGTAAGCTAAAGAACTTGTCAGATAGTAGTTCATGGAAAGGTGACGACGTAGTCATTAATGCAATTGACTCTGTTATTGTTTTTTGGTTTTTTCTTGGTTCTCTTTCAGTTGCTTTTAATGATATAAATTTTGGAGAGCCATATAATGAATATGTATCAAAAATAATACTTTCTTTCTTAGTGATATCAATGACTGTTACTGCCTCTAGGGTATCCCTAGGATTCCTTGATGTATGGTCTAAAAATAATAGCTCTCTTCCATCTACCGGTATCTTTAAAGGCTTAATTAATGCAACTATTTTCTCATTAGGATTTTTATTTGTCTTACAATCATTTGGAATATCAATTACTCCACTTATCACTGCTTTAGGTGTTGGTGGTTTAGCTGTTTCTTTGGCGTTAAAAGACACTCTTTCAGACTTATTTGGTGGGATTAATATCATTCTAAGTAAGACAATGAAAGAAGGAGATTATGTCGAGCTGAGTAATGGGTATCAAGGATATGTTAAAAATATCGGATGGAGATATACCACTATACAAGAAAGAGCAAATAATGTAATATCAATCCCAAATTCTGTTCTTTCTGGGTCTGTATCAAAAAATTATACTTCAATGGACGCAGCTTTTAGAGTTCCTATACAGGTAGGAGTTTCTTATGATAGCGATTTAGATCATGTAGAAAAAATAGCTCTTGAAGTAGCAGGAAAGATTTATGAAGAGCTAGACTGTGTAAGTAAGGATTATAAACCAACAATTCGATTTAGAGAGTTTGCTGCCTCAAGTATTAATTTCTTCATCTATTTTCAAGGAAAGAAATTTGGTGATCATAATGTTATTTTAAATGCATTTATTAAGAAGCTTCATAAGCGTTTCAAACAAGAGAATATTGAAATACCATATCCTATTCGTACAGTAATACATAAAAATGAAGCTAAGAATTAAACCTTTTAACGATAAAGCAAAAGCTTTATATGAAAATCATTCACATTTCCACTCAGGTGATGCTGGATTAGACTTATTTGTGATAGATGATCAAGTTATCCCTGGAAATTCTACACAACCTATTCATTTACAAATTGCATGTGAAAATTTAGATAATAAAGCATATTATTTATTTCCTAGATCTAGTATATCAAAGACCCCTATTCGATTAGCTAATTCTATTGGACTAATTGATGGAGGTTATAGAGGAGAACTTGTAGGAATGGTTGATAATATATATAGTGAAGATTATCATGTGAAAAACGGAGAAAGATATTTTCAGTTAGTAGCTGTTGATAGTTCACCAATTGAATTTGAGTTAGTAGGAGAGTTATCAGACTCTAGCAGAGGCGAAGGTGGTTTTGGAAGTACTGGGAAATAATCTCAGAGTATATTTTCTTTGATAAATAAAATTAGTTTGATATTTCTGGGTATTTATGCTAAAATTCAACCGCAAAATTTTTTAATAAAATAAGTTAAATAATGGAGGAAAAATGGCTCTAAAAATTAAACCACTTGAAGATAGAGTTATTGTAGAAGCAATGGCTGCCGATGAAAAGACAGCTAGTGGAATTATTCTACCAGATACTGCACAAGAAAAACCTCAACAAGGAACTGTTCTTGTTATTGGAGCAGGTAAATCCTGTAATTCTGACTGTTGTAAGAGTGACAAATGTTGTTCTAATTCTATGACTGTGAAAGCAGGAGATAAAGTTTTATACGGAAAATATTCAGGCACTGAAATCAATCATGAAGGAAAAGATCTTCTTATCATGAGAGAAAGTGACATATTAGCAATAATTTAAAGGAGATTATATAATGGCTAAAGATATAGCATACGATACAGAAGCTCGCGCAGCTCTAAAAAAAGGTGTAGACAAGCTTGCAAATGCAGTAAGAGTAACATTGGGACCAAAAGGTAGAAATGTAGTAATTGAGAGAAAATTTGGAGCTCCAACTGTTACAAAAGATGGAGTTTCAGTTGCTAAAGAGATAGAACTTGAAGATCAGCTAGAAAATGTTGGTGCGCAAATGGTCAAAGAAGTTGCATCAAAAACATCTGATGTTGCAGGAGATGGAACAACGACAGCTACAGTGCTTGCTCAATCTATTATTGCCGAAGGATTGAAAAATGTTACCGCTGGAGCAAATCCTATGGAAATTAAGAAAGGAATAGATCTTGCTAAAGATAGAATAATTGATTTTATTGCAAAGATTTCTAAAGACATTCCTAATTCCAATCAAATTGCACAAGTTGCTACAATTTCAGCAAATGATGACCAAGAGATTGGCTCAAAGATTGCCGAAGCAATGGATAAAGTCGGTAAAGATGGTGTAATTACTGTTGAAGAATCAAAAACTGCTGAAACTTATCTAGAATTTGTTGAAGGTATGCAGTTTGATAGAGGTTATCTATCTCCATACTTTGTTACTAATTCTGATGCTATGGAAGCAGACCTAGACGATCCTTTTGTTTTAGTGCATGATAAAAAAATTAGCAATATGAAAGATTTACTTCCTTTGCTTGAAAAAGTGGTACAGGCGGGTAGACCTATTCTGATTATTGCTGAAGATATAGAAGGCGAAGCTCTTGCAACGCTCGTTGTTAATAAGTTAAGAGGCACATTTAAAGTATTGGCAGTAAAAGCTCCAGGATTTGGTGATAGAAGAAAATCTATGCTTGAAGATATTGCTATTTTAACCGGTGCAACTGTGATATCAGAAGAGCAAGGATATAAGCTTGAAAATGCTACCCTAGAATACTTAGGATCTTGTAAAAAAGTTGTCAGTGACAAAGACAATACAACATTGGTTGATGGAAGCGGAAAAAAAGATGCTATTACAGCAAGAGTAAATGAAATCAAAGTACAAATTGAAAAAACGACTTCTGATTATGACCGTGAAAAAATGCAAGAAAGACTAGCAAAATTATCAGGAGGAGTTGCTGTATTGAATGTTGGCGCTGCTACTGAGGTAGAAATGAAAGAAAAGAAAGCTAGAGTAGACGATGCATTGCATGCTACTAGAGCAGCCGTAGAAGAAGGAATTGTTGCTGGTGGTGGAGTAGCCCTCCTTAGAGCAAGCTTAGAGCTTAAGAAGGTCAAAGCTACAGCCAGCGAGCAAGTTGGAGTAGATATTATGACACGTGCATTAGAAGGTCCAATACGTCAGATTTGTTCAAATGCAGGAGTAGAAGCTTCTATTGTTGTTCAAAAAGTGCTTGAAGGAAAAGATGATTTTGGATATGATGCGAGAAACGATGAGTATGTTAATATGTTTAAAGCTGGAATTATAGATCCAGCTAAGGTTGCAAGAGTGGCAGTAGAGAATGCTGCTTCTATATCCGGACTATTATTGACTACAGAGGCAGCTATTACAGATCAACCTGAAAAAGATACTCCAATGCCTGGCGGAGCCCCTGATATGGGCATGGGCGGCATGGGCGGCATGGGCGGCATGATGTAATGTTGTTTATCGTAAAATAAATACATAAAAAACCCTCATCTTTGAGGGTTTTTTGTTTGTAATATTGTCTATGGAAAAAATTACAATAAAAGATATCAGGCTAGTTGGTGTAAAGATAAGAAAATTTAAACTGCCAATAGATACACCGATTAGTTTTATTGAGGTCGAGATGACAAAGGAAAACGATGTCTGATACTATTTATTTATCTTTAGGATCAAATTTGGGAGATAAGGAATCTAATATTGCCTCATGTATTGCTATGCTTGGTGCTTATGTAGAAAATACAAACATAAGAACTTCTTCTTTCTATATATCAGAGCCATTATATAATACGAATCAACCTTCTTTTATTAATATTATAGTTGAGTTGAAAACAACATTTACACCATTTCAGTTTCTAGATAAAATTCATGATATAGAAAAGATGCTAGGACGTAAAATAGATAGAGAAAAAAATGCTCCAAGAACAATTGATATTGATATTGTTCTTTTTGAAGATGTTTTTATGGAGACTGCTGAACTTACTATTCCACATTCTCATGCTTTATTCCGTAAATTTGTGTTAGTTCCGTTAGCGGAGCTTGTTCCAGATAAGATTTTTCCTGGAACAAAGCATAAGATGATTGATTTATTAGAAAAATGTCCTGATACTTCAACAGTAGATAAATACTTAATCGATAAGAAAGCATGAGCCAGTTAGATTCATATATTGCAATAGAAGGTCCCATAGGAGTAGGAAAAACAAGTTTAGGAGAAATGATTGCTGAAAAATTAAATGCTAGAAAAGTATTTGAAGATTTTAAAGCAAATCCGTTTTTAGAAGAATTTTATGAAGATCCAGATAATAATGCTCTTCAAACTCAAATATGGTTTTTATTGCAAAGATATCAACAGCAACAAAAAGAAATTAAACAATTAAATGCATTCCAAAAGGGAGTGATTACAGATTACATGTTTGAGAAAGATAGATTATTTGCAGAGTTCACTTTAAGATCTCAGGCTGAATTTGAGTTATACTCAAGTGTTGCAGACATTCTAGAGAAAGATATTATAAAACCAGATATGGTAGTGTATTTGCAAGCAGATACTTCACGCTTGATGAAAAATATTAAACACAGAGGTCGTGATTTTGAAAAAGGTGTTACAACCGAATATATCAATCAGGTTAATGAAAAATACCAAGAATTTTTTGTTAATTATGACGAAAGGCCTCTTCTTGTTATCAATGCTAATAATATTGATTTTGTTAACAATCCTGATGATTTCAAAAATTTATTAGAAGTTGTACAGGAGCCTGCACAAGGAAGAAGATATTTTAATCCCTCATAAACTATGTTAAAATGGATAATAGCAGCTGGTGTACTTTTTATGGTATATAAATTTTTTAATAGAGAAGAGGGTACATCTATATTAAAAAAAGATACAAAAATAGATTATAAAAAAGTCAAAGATGCAGAATTTGAAGATCATGAATAGATATAAATATATGCTATCAATATTTTTAGCTAAAACTGCAATAAAAATAGCTATTATAATGATAATCTCTTCCTCGCTGTACAGTCAAGAAAAGTCTCATAATCTTAATTTTATGTTTACAAATAATGGTTATGGATTTGGATATGAATTTGAAAAATTTTCTAAGGAAAACTTATCTATTGGTACCGATTTAAGATTTTATGATATCAGAAGCGATGAATATCCAGTGTATGATCCATTTTTCAATCAATATAAAATTATAGGAGAGAAAAATATCACCATGTTACCTCTTTATTTTAGAGTAAACTACTATCCATTTCAAGGCAAGATTGCAAATAACTTTGAACCGTATGTGCTTTTTGCTATAGGACCAATGGTATCAATTGATGGCGATGAAAATATAAGAAGTTTTTCAAAAAGATGGTCTAATGCAGATACTCAAATTAATCCAGGAGGGTCGATAGGTTTTGGAGTCAACTTTAATACTAGCACCTCAAATACTCTTTCATTTGGATTAGGATATGATTATTTACAAGTACAAGAACCTGTTCACGATAAAAAGGACTATGGTGGAGCTTTTTTGTATTTAAAATATAAGATAAATCGTGAGTAAGTTTTCTTTTGTAAATAAAAAGAATATTCAAAATAATAATTTTTTTTTGGATCAAGATGAATCTCATCATTTAATAAATGTATTACGCCTGAAAATAAATTCTAATATATGGTTAACTGATGGTGAGGGTGGAACTTATTATTCTAAAGTTGATACTTTTACACATAAAAATATAGTAGAAGGTTCTATTGTAGAATATTATACCAATCAAAATGAATTGAAATATCATGTTCATCTTGGGATACCAATTATTAAGAATTCCAGAATGAAAATTGCAGTAGAAAAATCTGTAGAATCTGGAATCAAAGAATTAACTCCGTTATATTTGGATAGATCAATAAAATCAAATGTTTCAGTAAAGAAAATGACTTCTGTTATGCTCTCAGGAGTAAAGCAATCTATGAGAAGTATAATACCAAAGATTAATCCCGTAGCTCGATTAGAAGACTGGTATGATATAGAAGCATTGAATATTGCTGCTTCAATTGAATCCAAAGACACTTTAACACTTTTTAAAGATGAAATTTTTAGCGCAGTTAATTCCAATAAAAAGATTTCAATCTTAATTGGTCCGGAAGGTGGATTTTCCTCAAAAGAAAAAGAGTTTATTTATGATAATAAATTTCTTAAAGTTAGTCTTGCTAAAGCAGTGCTAAGAACAGAGACTGCTGTAGTATCGATTTTATCGATTTTAAACGAATTAATGGCGCAATATGAGTAAAACAATTTTTCAGAAAATTATAAACAGAGAGATTCCAGCTAAAATTCTTTATGAAGATAATGATGTGATTGCAATTGAGGATATTAATCCCGTTGCACCAGTGCATGCTCTTATAATACCTAAAAAATGCATTGAAACATTAAATGATTTAGACACAATAGATGCTGATATTGTAGGTAAATTGGTATTGGTAGCAAAGAATCTTGCTAAAGAATTAAAAATTGATCAATCTGGCTATAGAACAGTATTTAATTGTAATGATGACGGAGGTCAAACCGTACATCATATTCATCTTCATTTAGTTGGAGGAAGAAAAATGAATTGGCCGCCAGGATAGACTTATGCATATTTCAAAATTAGAATTATTTGGATTTAAATCTTTTGCAAAAAAACAAACTATACTATTGGATAGTGGAGTAACTGGCATAGTTGGACCTAATGGTTGCGGTAAAACCAATATTGTAGATGCAATTAGGTGGGTATTAGGAGAGCAAAAAACATCTAGGTTAAGAAGTTCTAAAATGGAAGACCTAATATTTAATGGAGCTTCGAATATTAAACCTCTAGGTCTATGCGAGGTTTATTTAACAGTACAAAATGACAAAGGCTTACTACCTATTGAATACAATGAAGTAGAAATTGGTAGAAGATTGTATCGCAATGGTGATAGTGAATACTTTATTAATAAAACTTCTTGTAGGTTAAAAGATATCTACAATTTATTTGTTGATACAGGTATGAGTTCAGATGCTTATTCTGTTATTGAGCTCAATATGATTGAACAGATTTTATCAGACAAGGATGATAGTAGACGTTCGATGTTTGAAGAAGCAGCTGGCGTGAATAAATATAAATCACAAAGACGTTCTGCTTTAAGAAAATTTGAGTTAAATAATAGAGATCTAGAAAGAATTGACGACATTATTCTTGAGATTGAAATGCACGTAAAAGGTCTTGAGTTGCAATTGAAAAGATTTAAAAGGCACGAGAAATTAAGCCTTGAATTAAAAGATATAGAAATTAATTTAGCTTCAGCGAAAGTTCTTGAGTTAGAAAAAATAATCAAACCTCTCGAGGCTTTACTTAAAAAGAAAAATACCTTATTGAAGAAAAGTACTTCTAAAAAAGAGTCTGAAAGTGTAGAGCTTACGGATGCTAGAAATTTTTATTTAGCAGAAAAAGGAATCGTAGAAAAAATGAAGGTAGATGTTGATAACTTTACTGAGAGTTTGCTAAAAGAAGTCCAAACTAAAAATCGTGAATCTTCCAAAGGCATGGAAGTGCTTGAACAGGAATTGCAAAAGAAAATTAGTCAGCTAAATCAATTTGATAAAGATTACATTAAAATAGTTTCAGATTGTAACGATTGTGGTAAGCCTGTTACTATTATTTCAGAATGTAGTCATTGCGGTAAAGTAGAGAGTGATAAAAAATATACGGTTATTGAGACAGATCAGAAATATGAAAAATTAAAAGAAAGTATTCAGGACTATAAACATAAAATTCAATCGTATAATAAAGAAAAAGAATTTGATTTCAATAAGATAGATGATTCCATCAAGGATATACAGAAAAAAATTAGTCTACGTAAGCTAGAGCTTCGCAATAAAGAGGATGATGTTAATCAAGCATTTATGAAAATGGAATCAATTAGAGTAAAAATTGATGCAGACAAATTTAATAAAGATGATATTTTTTATGATATTAAAAGTGCAGAGATGAAGATAGCAGAGTCAAATATTAAGATATCTCAAATTAAAGAAATGATGAAAGAGAAATTTGGTAATGAGTTTGATCTAAAAAAGATAAAGAATTATAGTATTTCTGATATGACTTATAATGTAGAAAAGATCAAAAGGAGTATTGAAGCAATAGGTCCAATTAATTGGGCAGTATCCGATGAATATGAAGAGCAAAGCAAAAGATTAAATATATTAAAAGACCAAAGATCTGATTTGCTTGAATCTGAAAAGAATTTAAAAGATGCAATTAAAAAAATTGATTCAGTTGCAAAGAAACAGTTTTTAGATACTTTTGAAAAAATAAAAAACAATTTTGAAACAATGTTTGGGGTATTTTTTTCAGGAGGTAAAGGTTCTATTGATCTTGAAGATATAGATGATCCTTTAAATTCTAATGTAATGATATTTGCTCAGCCACCAGGTAAGAAAAATAATTCACTTAGAATGTTGTCTGCTGGTGAAAAATCTTTAACGGCAATTGCACTGCTTTTTTCTATCTATCAATATAAGCCAAGTCCTTTCTGTATACTGGATGAAATCGATGCTCCACTTGATGATATTAATATTAAAAAATTTACAGATGTAATATCTGAATATAGCAAGAGTACCCAATTTATAATGGTGACTCATAATAAATTAACTATGGAGTCAGCTGATTGTATATATGGTGTGACTGCAGAAAAAAAAGGTGTTTCAAAGGTTATTTCAATTAATTTTACTGAAAAATAAATTATTTGTAGTATTCAATCCTTTTTTACAAATTACGCCTGTTTCATTGATAACAAAAAAAAAGAGAAAATAAAAGAATATGGCAACTAAAATTAGATTAAAGAGAATTGGTAGAAGAAACAGACCCTTCTACAGATTAATAATTATTGATTCAAGAAAAAGAAGAGATGGATTAGCTATTGAGCAAGTCGGTTGGTATGATCCTTTAAAAAAGGATAAAGACACTAATTTTAGTCTTAAAGAAGATAGAATTCTTGCTTGGTTGCAATTGGGTGCTCAAGTCTCAGATCCTGTTAACAAATTAATGAAGAGATCAGGCTTAGCATATAGATGGCATTTAATGAGCCAAGGACTTTCACCTGAAGATATAGAAAAAGCTGTTGCAAAATGGAAAGAAGAAAGACTTGAAGTTTTAAAAAATAGAAAAAAAGCAAAGCTTAAAAAGAAAGAAAAGATCAAAAAAGAAAAAGCTGTAGCAAAAGCTCCAGCAGAAGAAGCTCCAGCAGAAGAGCCGGTAGCAGAAGAAGCTCCAGCAGAAGAAGCTCCAGCAGAAGA
>ERZ1046148.61-NODE-61-length-61165-cov-8.629357_pt1 | contig 61165 bp, 46 predicted proteins | sample MGYA00383090_ERZ1046148 | MGnify/ENA primary metagenome ERZ1046148 (study PRJEB29581, sample SAMEA5548360) | metagenome | biome: marine; feature: coastal; material: water | depth 25 m | study: Short-term variability in the microbial, nano- and picoplankton dynamics... | reverse complement strand
CCACGTGGAATTATCGGGCTAACTCCCGGAATTGCTTCCAACTCTGAAGGGGGCGGAGGGTCTGGATTAAGACCGACCATAAATGATGAAATGATAATTCCAATCAATGATAACGCTACAAAGAACATTACGAACCAGCAAACCCAAAGGGAAACTTCACCATAGGCTCGCCAAAACCGTCTTGGCTTCGAAATTTTGTCTAATATCTTCTTGCCCTTTGGTGTTCGTAGCATTAGTACGAGGCCAAACAATACCCGGGATGCATTCCATTCGTCTAACTTACCACTATTTTCCCAATACCGGAGAAGAATATACCATGCTATGGCTAGAAACAGGAAGAGGGTCCAATCCGCCTCAATAGCAAGAAAGCCGCTTCCCATGTACTGGCGGAGACACGATTACACTTCAACCTCATGTCGTGCAGTTCTTGAGGTACCTCTGCTTGGCACTGCTATGGACGACACTAATCGCGAAGTCCGCGTTTGGATAGAGGAGGCGTTTGGAGAGGCTCCTACCGACCTTTCAATATGGGCCGATGAAGATGAAATCGTCCAAGTCCTCATCCGTCTTTCAGATAAGGTTGTAGTTTCTGACTTGTCATGGGAAGAAGGGCTAATTGTTGAGGAATCATCTCTAGTAATAAATCTTGTAAACTGGCAACCAGGCTCAATTCAAACCCGAAGAATGCCTGACGGGCTAGTGCGGTTTAGACACCGCTCAAACGAAATTATGCTGGCTGCAAGGGTAAGGGCTGCAGAATGGGCGGGAGCGTTATTGGAAGAATGGCTAATGGATATGCGAGGCGATGCAAACAAGCCAAGGGGTAGGCAGCGCCGAATTTCTGATTTGATGCGAAAGCGAGATATGGTTTCCAGAATGCTCGACCAAGCTAATCTTACATCAATCAGAGATGAAATGACCACTACTGAAAACCGCTTAACAAGTGCCGATGACCGTTTATCTGGTAAACGAGTATGATTATTCTTCTTCGCTCAAATCTGGTTCACTTGGTGAATATATTTTAGCGATTGCATTTTCACGTTCTGCTTCGATCATTTCTGGCGAATTGCGTAATAGTTTGTTGATTACTGGTTGAATTAGCATTGGGATGAGAAGCACCACTCCAATCACTGCAATAAGATAAACAAAAGATAATCCTGGAACTTGACTAACGCCGGGAGAATCTCCTCCACTGACCATCAATTTCACAGTTCCTAGCCAAGGAATTTCTGCCCCAGATATACCGATTACCCAGTCATCTTGAACCGGTTTAATCATGCCGCTATGAATCGATGTAAGACCTTGGGCGAATTCAAACACTCCTTGGTCATCATTGCAATTGTTGTTATCGCCAAGCGTGATGAAACCTGGATTGGCAGGAGTATAATTTTCAACACTAAACCAAACCGAGCCATGTTGGGCAGCAACTCCACTGCAGGGATATTTACCTAAAGTTTCACCATCAAAAACCAAATTGATTTTTTCTACATTTAATTGATCAGAACCAGGAACAGACCAAGAAATCACGCAAACATCATTCCAAAATATACCGCCTTCAGAACACTCGCCTTGCTCATTTGGTGCAAGACTTTCTCCAACATTTATTTTGAATAGTGCGCGATGAATGATAGGAGTACTTTCACTTTCTCCATTTCTTTTGTAGATAATGACGTCTCCTTCCATACCTAATGATTCATATCCATAATTTACAGAATTAGAATCAGTAGCCTCTGCAAAGGTAATGATGTTTTTCTTATCGGGTGAGTGAACAAGAACTAGATCACCCGCATCGATAGTGCCGACTTCACCATCGGAGTCATGTTGCATTGAGTTTGATTCTACTACGACCAAAGGGGGCATTGAGCCTGTGTGTGCCCACATTGCTAGAACTAAGAGAGAAATCATACCTGCTGCTAGAGCAATCTCGCGAAGGAGTGTGCGCAACGGATCGGATTCGCCCATCTGTACGACCCAGTAGTCAGCGCTTCTTCAATCCCTTCTCTTGAAGGAAGGAATTCCACGACTCTTCGTAGCGTCCACCTAGTATGCGGGCCGCTTCATCGCCGTTTGCTTTTTGTTTGCGAAGTTCAGAAGTAGATTTCAATGACATTATTGCTCCTAGTGATTTTGCTCGTGCATTGAGATTGAGAAATGCTGGTGCTGAAACGGCTAAACCAATGACTCCAATCACAATCAATACAATTGAAGCAGGCGTGTATTCTTGGAAATCAGATTTGTCTTGTAAAAACATTAATTGCATTGCAGACATCACTGTTAGCGATGAAGATACAAATGTTGCAATGCCTGAAATTTTAAGTTGGTTTCCATGTTGATTATCCCACCAGCCCATGCGTCTCACTCAGTTAGCGAATACCGGCCTTGTTATTCGATGTTTGCTTTTTTTGAAAGTGACTTAACGGAGCATGGTTCAAATGTAAAGAACTCACGTGGGCCAAAGGCCCATAGTGGCCCGAGGTGACTAAGACATGCGAAAGTCTCTATTATTAAGCGCAATATTCGTGCTATCAATGATGTCTCCAATGGCCTTGGCAGACGTTACTGAAACCCAATTTCAAGACGGTTCAACGTCCTATACCCATACATTTTCGGGTACAGGCAATGGGTTCGCTGGTAACTTATCATTCCCCTATGGTGCAGAAGTGTCCTCAGCAACATTCGATATCGCAGGAAAGCCCTCGTCTACAACCTGGGGTAACCTAACAAATGATTCAGACTTTGGTGGAACTGGAAGTGGCACATGGCAAGGACTCCCTCCGGGATTTGCTTATGGAAATAGAAATAATCTAGAGGTTGGTAATAATCAAGTTAAGTTACTTGGCAACCCTACTAACAATGTAAACGGATTAGATCGCTCGGCTGATGGAACATCAACCGGTGTAATCAATAATACTGGTGGGTTTGCTGCAAATGGAGATTTAGGATTTATTGGTGCTACAAGCAAATTAAGCCCTGTGAGCCTAGGCACCTCATCATCGGGTAACTCAAACTACAGAGGATTTGTTATCATCCATGGTGACGAATACCATTCTGCGACTTACACAGGGTCTTCACTGTATACGACCCCTGTAATGAAGCGTTACAATATGTCTACTGGTAGCTATATCGGTAATTCAGGTGTAAATTCAGGTTCCTGTTCTTATACGCAACCACTTTACAGCACATATGATGCTACAAGTGATGGCAATGGCAATGCTTGGACGGTATCATACAGTTATCGAATTCTAGTAAAGTGGACAATTTCATCTTCAGGTTCTTGGACCTGCCAGAATACATATGCATACACTGGCAATTACTATCCTGTGGGGGTAGATATCGATGAGGACACCGGTCGTATGTTCTTACTGATGTTTGAATCTGCACACCCTAACTACAACAGGTATCTGTACGAAGTTAATCCATCCAATCCAACTTCAATAAATGGCAGTTGGCTGTTGGGCTCCGAAGAGCAATTAGGCGATGTAAATACGCAAGCGAGCGGCCTAATCGTAGACCTCCCCAAGATTACAACAAACGAGTATTACAACTCTAGAGGATATCACAACTATTTCACGATGGATGGTTTCTTTGTCGAGAGAACAGGTAAGGTGGAACTCAATGGCGGTGGACATTATGGAATGGATCAACTGGGCGACAATACATTCGGTTTCCATTGCCATTACTATCAGTATTGTTCTTCATTACAGTTAAACAAAATTCAACGGGAAGGTATCGGAGCAATTTATGATTACAGAACTCCAACTTCAACATCTTCTGTTGTAACAAGTACAACCACTTCATTAACAAAACAAGTTACCGAAATCACAGTATCGGCTCTTGTTGGATATGTTCCTGCTAATACAAGCCTCGAATTAGAAGTTTCAAATGATGGTGGAACGACATGGCTAAGTGGTATTTTCGCTCAAAAATTAACATTTATTAATCCGGGCTCTAGTATTGTTTGGAAAGTATATCTCAACGGAACATCTACCGAAACTCCGGTTTTGGATTTCGTTTCATTAACCTATTCTACAAGTTTCCAAACTAGTGGATATTTCCAGATACGTTCTAATTATTATTCAGGAAACGCCCCTGTTGCGATTACAGCATGGTGGAATGCATCAACCCCTGCAGGTACAGGTTTACAAGTTGAATTCCAAGATACTTCAACAAAGATTTTCCAATACAGTGGCGATTCTAAGACTGTAACAATGACTAGTGGATACATCTACATTTATGTCCGATTCACATCAACTGGTTCAGCAACTCCAACCTTAGATGATTTGAATATAGCCCTGCATTCGAATGCACCTGAACAAGTCGGTATCGATGTAGGAGGAGATGGAAGTAATGAATGGACTAGCCAAGGTGTTCTTCTTGGAACATCAACCCGTGGTGGCTCAATCTTCGTAAAAGCATTCAATGATTTAATTCCGGATTCCGGCGCTGGAATAGTGACTATTCCAATTGAAATTAATTCACAAAGTTCAGGGATCGTAGTATTAGAGAGATTCAGCGTGACTTATTCAATCAATACTGTCAATCTAGACATCACAATTCCAGAAGGTGAGATTCTTCATGAAAGAAACAATCCTTACGAGGTCGTCACAAGACATGTCGTTGGCGATGGTGCAAATAATTACATTCAATCTGCTAGTTTGTCATTTATGGCATCACCTTCCTCGAGCGCCCCTACATTAGAATGGCAAGATGGTGATATATTCCCATCACCAAATGACCCTGACGACTGGGTCGATATCGATTCTTCATCATGGTCCAGTTTGAGCAATGGGATTTTGGAGATTCACTGGCTTTTCCATATTACTTCGAATTTCCCAGACCAAACCAATGTTCGTATCTCAACTAATTGTCTAGATACTTCTGGCACCCAGCCAATGCCTCTAGCCAGTGTAAATGGTCTTCGAGTGAACAATTCATTCGGACTTGGTTGGCTAAACATCAGAGATAATGACGGGGAAATGACTTCTACTGATGTTGAAGATGGAAGTTGGGTTGCTGCTGGCGAAACACTTCACTTCCAAGGAGCAATGTGGTTTGCAGATTCGACCGATGCGCCGAAAGATAGTGCATTCGATGTCAGAATCTCACAAAATGGATTTGTAAATGCTAATTGGAGAGATACTTCAAACATTAACGGTTCATTCTTTATCTCAATCGTAATGCCTGATATTGATGTGGAAAGCGGGCTTTCATATGAAATTCAAACCTACAATGAAAGAGATGCAACTATGGTTCTCGCATCTAATTCAGACTGGTTTAGAACCTACAAGGTCGATGCAACATCACCCGAAGCACTTGAGACCTACCCACTGAATGATGCATACGAAGCAGCTGATGAATCACAGAAGATTAGCGTGAAGGTTGCAGATGCAGTCGGCGACCCGACGGAATTGAAATTGTTTTACTGGGTTGAAGCAGACCATGATCTAAACCGTAATGGTGAAGCTGATGCTAGCGAATATGCAACCAAGATTGTAGTTAATGAAACCGAAGCAGATACCAAGACTTTCACCACTACAATCGACCATTCTCGTAATCCAAACATGGGCCGTGTCTCATATTATTGGGATGGTGGCGATCGTGCAGGCAATCCGCTCCACCACACCACAATTATCGACGAAGAGTCTTATTCATGGGAAGCAGGACCAGGGTTTGATACAGACGATGCTACTTTCAGAAGCCGAAAGGACTCGTCTGCAATTTTCACAGGTTTGGAATGGTTCGGCCACAATGATGGCGCACCAGTATTTGCAGGGACAGAACAAACAATTTCAATTGGTTTAATTGATGCTAACACTGCAATAGACTTCGAGTACATCGATTTGGTCTTTGACTTCGAAGGTCCTGACAGCGAAGTAGACCAACAAATAATCTCTTACTATGGTGTAAATGATATATTTGCAAGTAATTCTGATGTTATTGACCTAGCAACTAGTTCTAGTATGATTCAGACTACGAATGATTCAGGAATGCCCTGGATTTTAATTGACTACCAATTCACAATTAGTTGGGATTGGCCAGATGAAGACATCTCTGATCTGTCTTTGGTTTACAAGGAAAGAGGGGAAGAATATCCAACTCGCCATATCATAGCGGAACACACATTTGTTGTCGAAAATGATCTAGTTCTCGACGCAGGGTCTTTCCAAGTTAATGATATCAGTGAACCAAGAACTGGTATTGTTGCTGACGGTAGCAGAGTTAGAAATGACGACAGGCTTGAATTCACAGGTAAAGTTGTATACGAAGGAAGCAATGTCCCTGCACCTAAAGACGCAGCTATTGTAATCGAAGTATTTGATGGCGAGAGTATTTGGTCTGATGGTTCACTTGGAGACGATGGTAGTTATTCAGTCGAGGTACCACTATCACACGCACAAACCCTCCAATCATCACCTACACGAACATGTCTAATCTCAATCGACGGTATTCCGGGCAAGGGTGAAGATATGACTGGACAAACGGTTTCTACAACTCTAAGAGTTGTTGTGGATGATACCGCTCCTCGTGTTGTAAGTAGAACTGCACCTCTCAACACCATCGATATATCGGCTATGACCGACCTAACAAATGTTCCAGTAGAATTCCATGGAACAGAAGATGCAGATATGACTGGCTCAGAACAAATTGTTCATTGGGTCATGCGAGATTCAAGTCGTACTCTAACTATGGGGGCTGGTAAGGCCAAACTCGGAATGCAGCAAGAAGGACAGAGTGTAATCTGGACTGGAACCGTTGATTTGACCGATGGAGGAATTATCAATTTACGAGAAGGCGACTGGGTAGGATTCTACCTAACGGGATATGATTCGGCAGGAAATGAATTCCCAGTGGTATCTAACTCGGAAGCAAGCCCAATAGCAGAAGTTGCAGCAGACGACACTGATTTCGAGCGGCAATGGGTTAGATTGGGCGCAATTGGCCCACAACTGAAGATAAGTTCAATTTCAGTTTCTGATGACCACGTTGCACCAGGCCAAGAAATTGAAATCACGGCAGATATTCAAAACGTTGGCGGTGAAACAAATTCCTACTTCACGGTCTCTTTCTACGCTGGAGATTCAATTACTCCATTCGATACAGCTACCTTGAATAAAATTGGTGCTGGCGAATTGATTCCAGTTTCAACAACATGGAATGCGGAAGAAGGCGTTGACAGAATTAGAGTAGTCGTTGATCCCGATGATGTTATCGTTGAAGTAAATGATGAAGATAATTCAGCTGAACATAAGATTGAGATTGTTTATGTTTCATACATGGGATGGTTTGATTCCATACGTGAACAACCGCTAATTTGGTTATTTTCAATTCTATCTGTGATTGTATTGGTGGGGATTGGAATTACCGCTAATCGTACCGCAATATCACATTCAGAAGGCTCTCTTTATGATGAAGAATGGGAAGAAGAGGAAGACGATGAAGACTGGGATGAAGACGACGACGATGATGACTATGACGATGATGACTGATAGTCGTCAGAATCGTTGCCCTCTTGAACCAGTGACATAGCCCAATCGACATGGCCGAAGGCGTCTTCTCCAAACTCGACGAGGGTTTACAGAAGGCTCTGGATGAACGAAAGTGGACACCAACGCCCGTTCAAGATGTGACTCAGGACGAAATTGCTTCAGGGCATGACCGATTGATTGTAGCTCCCACTGGTTCTGGAAAAACAATGGCAGCAATGCTTCCATTGCTCGACCGTTGTTTGCGCCAAAAATGGGATGGAATGTCAATTCTCTACATTACGCCACTCCGCGCTCTAAACCGTGATGTAGACCGAAGGTTGGATGAAATTACTTCCGCAGTAGGGCTCACTTTAGGCCTGCGGCACGGAGACACCCCCCAATCTGAAAGAAACAAACATGTTCGCAAGCCCCCAAACGTGATGATAACAACGCCTGAAACATTCCAGTTAATGTTCACAGGTTCTAGATTACGTGAACTATTACGTACAGTGAAAGCAGTCGTAATCGATGAAGTTCATGAAATGGCAGGTGGTGAAAGAGGTTGGCAATTGGCATTAGGACTGTCAAGGCTCGAGGCGTTTAAGGGATCCAAAATTCAAAAAATCGGCCTATCTGCAACTGTTGGGAATCCCGAACAAGTTGCTACGTGGCTTTCTGATGAAGCAGAAGCTATCAAAGCAATTGCACCACGCTCTACTGAATTATCTGTAGATGCTATTATTCAATTACCTGAGGATGAAATAGGGTCGCTCGAATTGGCAATTTCACCAAGAGCGCATGCCACATTACGCGGATTAGCAGATCTCATTTCAAAAAAGCACCCATGTCTAGTTTTCGTAAATTCTAGAAACAGTGCTGAAACAGTATCCCAGCGTCTCCAAGCAATCGCCCCTGATTTGAACATTGGAGTACACCATGGGTCACTCGCAAGAGAAACTAGAACGCAGATGGAAGATGATTTACGAAATGGTAACATCGAAGGATTGGTATGTACTTCGAGTCTTGAATTAGGAATTGATGTAGGTAGTGTAAACCATATTGTTCAAATCCGCTCTCCGCGTTCTGTCGACCGGATGCTGCAGAGAGTTGGAAGAGCAGACCATCGGTTAGGCGGTATTGGAAGTGGCCATTTACTCGGCTGGGAAAGTGACGATTTGATTGAGGCTGCAGTAATTGCTCGTAAAGCTATTTCAGGAGAGATTGAGCCGGTAGAATGGAGAGAACAGCCACTATTAGTTGCCGCAAATCAAATTGTAATGATGGTTCACAGCCATGGAGCATTACCAATTGATGCAGTCACAGAAGTGATTTCAAATTCGGGTCAATTTTCAGGATGGCGGCGAGAAGATACCATTGGAATTGGCAAAATACTTGCTGATGGATGGGTTATTCGTTGTGTAGATGACCCTCAATCAGTACCGTGGTATCGCTGGCCCCACGATGTGTGGCAGGAATTGATTGCGACATCAAAGAAATCATTACCAGACCAGCCAAAACTTGCCTACGATGAGGAGCCAAGCAAAGATTTAGCAGCACTGTCTTTTGATGCACCTCCAAAATTTTCTAAGGGCTGGATTAGTCGTTCAGGTAGAACACGGCAATGGGTCACAAATCATCTTTCAATGATTCCAGATAAACAATCATACCGTGTCAGAGATGCTGTAACGCGCCAGAGTCTAGGAAATGTCGACGAGGCATTTGTCCTTTCACTAAATGATGGCGGCGAAGAAGCCGATGGACGACAAAGGCGCTTCGTTATGGCTGGAAGGACCTGGATTGTGGTAGATGCTGACCCTGAACAAAATGAATTGTTAGTCGCCCCAGTATCTGACCAAGGACACGCACCTCAATGGGTGGGAGAACTTCCACCTACTCCTGCCGATGTTGCAAGAGAAGCAGGTCGTTTGCGGAGATTATTTGCAATAGATCTGGGATTAATGCACGATGAAGAAATCACAGAAATCGACCCAGCAGGACTACTAATTGGAGATTCTAGTTTGGAAGATTATCCGCTTAATGGTGAAGCAAAAGGAATACTAGCAGACATTGTATCCACACATTTCAATTCTGCAAACATGATTCCAAGCGATCGACTGATAACTATCGAGGATAGAGGCGAGGCACTTGTGATTAATTGCTGCCAAGGTAACAAAATTAACGAGGCGATAGGACATTACCTCCTCGCTATGGCAAGTACGCGTTCTGGAAGATGGGGCCGGCTAATTGTAGAGCCTTGTAGAATCTCTCTTCAAGTCGCTGGAGTAACACCTTCGGAGATAATCGAATGGATTTCAAACACGCCACCCGAAGCGTTGGAAGGAGTTCTATCGGTTACATTACCAAATTCACGTGAAGTAAGATGGAGGTTTGCACAAGTTGCAAAAGTGTTCGGGATTTTACGTCATGGCGTCGACCCTCGAAAAATTAACCTCCAGGCGTTATTGAAAAAGTATCGAGGCACTCCGGTAATGGAAGAAGTTCTCGGTAAGTTATTCCACGAAAGAATGGATATAACCGGTGCAAAGGATGTCTTACGTGGAATTCAATCTGGACTCATCGGATTGGAAGTTACTGCATCTGGCCCACTAGGAATTTCAAGTAAATCCGAGAAGGATTTACTTCTTCCGAATTTTGATAATGAGCAGGTGAGAGCCCGTTTGGAAGGTCGTTTGATGAATGAAAGAGCGGTATTGTGTTGCATAAAATGCAATTCAGTAAGGCGCTTTAGAGTCGCAAGATATCCCGAAATGACTGATGCGAAGAAGTGTTTGAAGTGTGGAGGCCAAATGTTGGCATGTATGCGCGAAGGATTAGAGAAGCAATTGTTGGAATGGGTGAAATCGGATGATGGAAAGGATAGAGATCGCATGATGAAAAACGCTCAAGCTGTTGCAAACCGGGGGATGGATGCCATACTTGCACTAATGGGCAGAGGTATCGGTGAAGCAACTTGTCAACGGTTGATGCGTAAAGTTCAGCGAGGAGATACTGAAGGCTTACTTGAAGCAATTCACATTGCCGAGATAGAATATGCGAGGACTAGAAGATTCTGGGGCTAGTCGCTATCCAATTCCAATAGATTTACTCTTTTTACAGCCTCTACCACATCGCCTTCTTCCCACCAATCGACAGCAATGAATGTTGGGCGCTTTCCATGAGAATCGATACACTCGATTGCCCTCTCTACCATGAAGTCCACATTATTTGCTTCACCCGCACGAGTGGGGTCTGACAATCCTGCTTGATTCTTTAACCAGTTATTCATATGAAAAGCGTCCTGATTAGAATCTCCGCGTAATGGTTCACAGTCCATTGATGAAGTATCTTCATCTGCATAATTAGTAGTCCAACTATGTGTTAAGAAATCATGGAAGTAGGGATGGGCGGAATCGCTAGATTGTTCCCAGAAAACAACAAGTCTCTTATCCATATTTATCAACTCAATCAAGGTCGGCCATTCAGCATTCATCTCGTGAATATACATCATGTCAGAAAGACCAACATCATCCATTATTTCCTTCAGGTGATCTGCTTCAACATGGTTTTCAATCAACAATGTCACGATATCTCGATCCTCATTATTAATTTCAGATTCTAAATTACTCAACCAATTCCAAGGGTCAACCGCTCCATATGTACACGGACTGAAACCTCTATCCGAGTCGCCATGGCACAACCGTACATTGGAGACACTTTGATCTGCAGTAGTCAAATAGTGTGTATCCAACATGAAAGCCCTCATTCCGGCATTCCATTGCGCTTGGAAACCAGTACGATGGTTACTAGCGGGATAGTAGATGTTATCTTCATGAGTAGAAAATGAGTTATGAGTTTCGGGGAAGGTTACTTGATCATAGGTCCTGTGACATAAAATCACTAAACCATTACACGGAATTGTTTCCAAAAACCAACAGGTTCCATCATCCTCAGTCGCATTGGAATTATAATTTTCAGCGTCTGAATCAGTGCACCCGAATACAGGTTCAGGTTCAGGTTCATCATATTCACATGACCCATCGTCTTCTTCAGCATTTTCATCAAAGTTATTTGCCTCAGAATCAGTACAACCTTGTACTATCTCGACTTCAATTTCAGTAATATCTTCAGGTTTCGATTCTTCAGAGTCCAAATAAGTACAACCCGGCAGAAGCAGCATACATGCCACTACTACCATTCTTAGGTTGCGCATGCTCTAATGATTCTAGTTCCAGACTTGAAACTACCTACAAAAACCGAGGGTCCTTTGGTCCATCAGTCCGTTGAATTTCCACGCCGTGTTCATCGAGATAACCAATTCCGTTCTCTCCTCCAAAGCCACCGTCAACAATGATTACCTTTCCAATACCTGCATGATGAATTAATTTTGCACACATCATACATGGCTCTCCTGTGACTAATAGCCAAGCATTTTTGGTTGATACACCATTTGCAGCAGCATTACAAATCAGATTCATTTCTGCATGGTGGCAACCGATTTCTACACGAGTTCCAGACTTAATGTCCATAGTATCTCGCAGACATTCATCACCACCACAAAGTTCACCGCCACCACGTGGTCCACCGTTGTATCCATCCATTAGTACAACATTTCTTTCCGGGTCAACCAATAGCGCACCAAAATTTCGACGCGGACAGTTACTAGCTTTTGCAAGTGCTAAACATTGTTCGATGCGAATTGCAAGGTGTTTGTCCTTCATCGTGCAAGCCAGTTGGGGGGGCTTCATCAAACTATGTCGGCATTAAGGCCAAGATGCGAAAGTATATTTCCGCACAAGTAGAGGGAACCAGTTACCAAAATCAAATCCGTTTTTTTTGTGAATGATTGAACCGCAGTAACTGGGTTTTGGATATGCATTATGCCTTCAATAGGCTCAACAATCCCAGGGTATCTACCATCTTGTGGTTCTGTTGTGATTATTTCAACAGGAGGATGTGTTTTGATTAGCCAATCGAGAGGGCTTAGAAATTGGTCCATTTCTTGTTGTGGCGAGGTTCCAAATAAAAGCGACCATTTTTTAGGAAGTATGGCTGCAATTTCAGGAATTACTCTTTGCATACCACTAGGATTGTGAGCAGCCTCTATCAAATAATTTGGATTACCTTGGATAAATTGCATTCTTGCCGGCCAGTTTATCGGTCTTCTGACAAACGAGTATCCAAGCATTTTACACATCACTTCTGCTAGATCTGCTGCTTCATCCATAAATGTAGATTTTTCAGGATTATAAAATCGGGCACTTATCGCTTCTTCACGCATCGCATTTCTAATTCTGGCAGAACCGGGGTCTCGAATTAGCATCGGCACACCTGGTCGCCAAATAGCGGCTTTTTCCTGGGCAATTTTCTCAATAGTATCCCCTAAAACTTCACTATGCTCAAAACTTACCGATGTCACCAGACAACCGACAACATCAGCACTTCTAGTCGCATCTAATCGGCCACCTAGTCCAGTTTCTAATACCATTATTGAAACTCCAGCCTTATGGCAAGCAATTAGTGAAACAAGATAGGTTATTTCAAAAAAAGTTAATTCGATTTCAAGTTTCATAACCTTAGAAAGCGCTTCATCAAATTCATCATTTGAAATTGATTTTCCATCAATTCTAACCCGTTCCTCAATTTGGATAAGATGGGGCGAAGAAAACATGCCAACATGGTATCCCGCTCTAACTAGTCCCGCAACTAGTTGCGCACAAGCACTACCCTTGCCATTTGAGCCTGCAACATGAATGCAGTCCATCTTTTTGTCGGGCCGGCCAAGGGCTTTCAGTGCAACGTTTACACGCGATAATCCAAGAGACATACCCTTGGTTTTTGAAGCGGATAACCACTCCCTCGGCGTTTGCATTGTCATTGGCCCCGTAGGGGCCACGCGCTCCAATGATTAGAAAACCACCCTCACTCTCGGTGTAAAGCATGGGAGAGTCTGTGCCAGAGGACCAAATCAAGCGCGTAGAGCGTGAATTAGCAAAGGAGGACAGCCTTCTTGCCAATATGATGGAGCAGGCTCCAGGCATGTTAGGCATGGCCTTCATGTTCGTAATAACCATTGCATTAGGGATTTGGCTTCAGCCTTGGTTCAATGCAGCAAATTTACAGGCATTTGGTGAATCAGGTTCTACTCAAGCACGATGGATAGCGCTTGAATTATTGGCAATTTTTGCATTTACCTTTGTCATTTTGTGGTTGGCAAAAAAACATTTGGAGAAGGTAATCAAGTATGGATTACTCTTCGTTCTCTTCCTCGCACTTTGCTATACTACTGTTCCAGGGGCACACATCCTTTTAATCCCTGAAATAGAAACCGAGGCCTTTGTGTTTACAGAAAGTGAACAAATTGAAGAAGAAATTGTTTCACTAAATACTGATGGAACCATGATTACGCAAATTACAAATTGGAGAAATAGCCATGAAAATCACACTTTCGTTATCTCAAAACGTTCTGCAGATACATCTCTCGAATGGTCATTTGAACTTAACTCGATACCAGGAGATCCTACTTTCAATGTAATTGAAGGAACATATGCGTACACTGTTACCAATGGCGCATGGATTTGGTCTTTTGACAAAGACAGCGGTGAAATCCTCAGTAAATACGCTTGTTTTGATGACACTGATTGGGACGGAACAGTCGATAATATTACTACAAATCCCGAAATTAATGGTTGCATTGCTGCTTTAGAAGTTGTTGAAAACCCTGTTGGAGATTTGAATGAACCGAAAGGAGCGATTTACATTATCACCCCAGGTAATGAATTGGTACGTCGAAATACATTCCATCAAACCAATATTACAGTTCATCAGGCAAAATGGTCATATCCACAATTGCAACTCAATGAGGAAATATTAGAGATGAAACAATATGACGAAGATAGTTTACTACTCGTAACTCCAATAGGGGCGACAATGATACATTTGGAAGAAACTTCAGATCCGCATACCCCAGGACCAGCTCCTAGCGGCTGGATCGATGAGTGTACTGTTGAGTGGGTCGAATATATTGAAGATGACAATCTTATCACCGCCTTTGAAATTATTAGTAGCCCCTGGGATTCCGATGAATCCTTGGCAATGATTGGCTATTCTGATGGAGCAGTCGAGGCATATGTTGTCGATGATGAAATCGAAGAGCCGGTCGGAACATTCGAAGAAGAAGAAAAATTTCATGGCGGCGATGTATTCTCCGGGCCAATCACTGCAATCAATAGTTTTGATTTGACTAAAAATGAAGAAAATGAATTGTGGATTGCAGATGCCGATGGAGTACATGGCCTATTCGGGCCGTCCTTAATCGAATACGCTACACTTGATATTGCAGTTTCCAGTGAGAGCATAATCTCAGCAAAGGATTGGGATATTACAGTAATTCATACCGGAACAATTAATGAAACTATGAACCAATATACAATGGAAATTCAGACTGGAGCTTTTGATTCAGATACAATGTACAATACCTATGGTGTTCAATGGTCTGATACAGCATTCTTAGTTGGATTTATTTTAGCAGTTATTCTAATGGCGGCACTAATTTTCCACCCAGAGTGGTATGTGGTAAACACAGTAGGCGTCCTTGTTGGCGGAGGTGTAATCGTGATGCTTGGAGTAACATTCGTTCCAACTCTGATAGTTATCTTCATGATATTAGCTGCTGTTTATGATGCTTGGGCTGTTTATCGTTCGAAGCATATGCTAGACCTTGCAGATACAATGATTGGCCTTAATTTACCTATTCTTTTAGTCGCACCGCAAGAAAGTGGCTATTCAATGCTTGAAGGAAAGGAGAGCATCCGTCCACCTTCCGATGCAGAACAGGCAAACAGTTCATCGAATGGTTCTGCTGCCGTTATGCCAAAGAAGAGAAAGAAGCCAAAGGAAGCAATGTTCATGGGTCTTGGAGATGTTATCTTCCCCGGCATGTTAGTTGTATCATGTGTTGACTCAATACCGACTGATGGGCTGGCGATAGGAATTGCAGCGCTCATCGGTGGGCTTGTAGGATACTTGGTTCTGATGGGTTATGTTGCATCTGGTAGGCCACAGGCCGGACTGCCATTGCTAAACGGTGGAGCAATTCTGGGATACATTATCGGTGGACTAATCTTCGTAGGTAGTGCAGCATTCTCGTTTGGTATTTCGTTCTGAGGTGATTATCATGTTAAGCATAGAGTTATTCCGAAACGATGCGGATAAAATCCGTGCCGATCACGATAAACGAGGAATACCTCATGACAGAATCAATCGTGTAATCGCCATCGATGAAGAGTGGCGTAATGCTCTCAAGTCTATGGAAGATGGTCGCCGCGAACGTAATCTTGCTGCAAAAGGTATTGCAGATGCAAAGAAGAGCGGTAACAAAGAAGATGCTGACAGGATAATGGCTCAGGTCAAAGACTTAGGCGACCGTATTGCACAACTTGATGAGAAAGCAAATTCTCTCCTTGAAGAAAGAGATAGCATTCGAATGCGTATTCCAAATTTACTACACGAGGCAGTCCCAATTGGAGCTGACGAAGGTGGAAATACCCAGCATTCCTTACATGGTGAAAAACCACAATTCGATTTTGAACCAAAGACTCACAATGAACTGATTGAAATGAATAAATGGGTGGATTTGGAGCGCGCTGCAAAAGTTGCAGGCAGTCGATTCTTCTTCCTAAAAGGCGACCTTGCCCGTCTGGAACTCGCCTTGCAAACCTACGCTGTAGATTTTTTAATTGGGCGCGGATTCACATTCATCCAACCTCCTGTAATGATGAATAGAGATGCATATGAAGGGGTTACTGATCTATCGGATTTCGAGACAGTAATGTATGGAATTACTCCCGACCCACTATACATGATTGCAACTAGCGAACATCCTCTTACATCGATGTACATGGATGAGGTCATTGAACCGAGCGTACTTCCAATAAAACTGGTAGGAGTCAGCCCTTGTTTCCGTAGGGAAGTTGGTGCACACGGCCTTTCTGATCGTGGTATTTGGCGCGTTCATCAATTTACCAAGATTGAGCAAGTTGTGATTACACACCCCGATGATTCATGGGACCACCATGAGGATTTGTTGAAAAATTGTGTAGACCTTTGGGATGCACTTGACCTACATTACGAGGTCGTAAATATCTGTACAGGAGATATGGGCACGGTTGCAGCACGCAAGTACGATTTAGAGGCTTGGCTACCCGGTGCTGAGGCATTCAAAGAGGTAGTGTCCTGTTCCAATTGTACAGATTACCAAGCAAATCGTTTGCGAATGCGTTACCGAACAAGTGAAGGTAACGCTGCAGTTCATACTCTAAACTCTACAGCAGTTGCTACTAGCCGTGCTCTAGTAGCAATAATGGAACAAAACCAATTAGAAGACGGCCGAGTTAGAGTTCCACAATGCCTCGTACCAATGATGAATGGTAAAACTCATCTCGAACCATGTCAGTTGTGATATTATGCGCGCTTTTTTCATTGTAACAATATTGTTCATTGCATCATTTAGTGGATGTTTTGGCGAGGAGGGGGCCGAAGAGACCGACCCAAGTCTTAGTGTGGAAGATATTTCAACAGCCCTACGAGGACAATTCCTCTCAATCGAAGTAGATTCAAATGTAGATTGGACAGCTAATCGGTCTGCAGGTTTATTCTTCGTCGATGCGGATGGCGTGTTCAAAGATGCTCAAGAAATGACTTTCCCACCCTCACAAACCACACTAGAAATTCTTGTTTTAGATACAGAACGCACCGATATTGAACTAACTATTACTGCTGGAAACGAGGTATGGAATGCAACAATGATGCTCGAGGATAGTAGTGAAATGATGTTCTTAGATGGACGCAGAGCATTTGATACAATCGATATGCTAACCACTGATTACAATAATCGCTGGTGTGCATCTACTACAACTCATGATGGTAATACTGGCCAAAGTTACGAATATGCAGCAGAGGCTATGAAAACCGAATGGGAGGCCTATGGGTTTGATTTCGTTGAAGTAACAAGATACGAAGATGACCCAGACCAACTGAATGTCGTTGGCTACAAATACGGCAATGTGTATCCAGACCAATACATTGTATTGGGTGGCCATTTTGATGTTGGTTACGCCTTCACTCCACCAGGAGGAGGAACTACTGAAGGTGCAAATGATGATACTAGTGGCTCCACCGTTTCAATGGAAGTTGCACAAGCGATTGCTTCTAGAGAATGGGACCATACAGTTGTAGCAGCACTATGGGCCTGTGAAGAAGAAGGATTGTTGGGAAGTGCAGCATTCGTAAACCACCTTCCTGAAGGTAAGGCGGTAAAGGCATACATGAACTTTGACATGGTTTCCCTAAACTATCCTATAGTCCCCCCTCCAGGATATGGGCCTTATGACCTTTCGATCGCAGCAGCAGGCGCTAACGATGAGAACTTAGCAACCATGCTAGAATGGGTACGTTTGGTTGTCGAGGATGAAATGAATTTCCATGATGTCGCTGACAATGACATCTATTGGGAAGCCGCAGAATCATGTGCAAGTGACCACTGTTCATTCTTCACACAAGGCTATGCTACTTTCAACTTCTTCAGTGCAGGTGGCGATGCATCATTTTGGCAAGAGTGGCATAGCCCCACTGATAATCTCGACTTCATGGTTGCAAAGGCCGGTGGCGAAGATCAACTTGGAGATGGATTCAACACACTAGTTTGGACTGCTTTCTCTCTATTTGTTCACATCGATAATACCGATGACTCATTCCAAGGACGTTGGATGACTGAGGATTAATCAAGTTAGAAATAGGTGGGAATATGTCTTCTTTTAGAATCTGCTCAAATTGCTTTGGCTCCCAAGTTTATCCATATATGGGGTTCATGACTGGAGAACGTTACCAATGTCAAGACTGTGAAGAGATACTAGTAATGCCGATTGAGTTTGATAGTACTGAAGATTATCTCGAATTCCTCAAGATACAGAGTCCAGAAAAATTTGCTGAAGTTGAAGGTGAGTTCAAAAGTGCAGAAAAAGAACCAGAAGTGCCAAAAAATACACAAAATGGCGAGTCGTTTGAATTATCCCCTAGTAATGAAAAACTGTCACATATTTGCATATTTGAAAGTTGCCAGAAAGGGAAAAAAGGTGGAACAGATTATTGTCGAGAACATTGGCGTGAGGGTCATGATCTTGAATTTTAAGATTGTTTAAATCTTGAAATCATTGAAGATATCTGTTGACTGTAAACCAATCCTGCAAATGCCATTGAAAATATCTACATACTCCACCAGATAAATCCAAATCCAATCTAGACAAATCCATTTCTAATTGGCCAATAATAAACCGATAAATAATTGTTGCAATAAAGGGTAGAGCTTTGCTAAACCCCATGATACGTCCCTAATTCTTGGTTCATAAATATTGGAATGGGTAATCAGGCAAACGCTCAAAAACCGCCGAAAGCAATTAATCTAGGGATTGCTTTATCATCTCAATTACAATAGAACACTCATGAAAGTAGAGGCGTTGTTTGTAACCGTTCTGTTTGTTTTGCTACCAATGGCAGGTTGCCTGTCATCATCTGCCGATGAAACAACAGAAGATGACGAAAAAGGTATGAATTCATTAATCCGTATTACAGATGAAGACTCTGGTGAGAATTGCGCCTATGGAGGCGTGAAAATCGAATCCGGAATTGACATCGATAATAATCAAAATCTATCGGATAATGAGGTTGATAGTACCTCGTATGTGTGTAATGGCGAACCAGGTGACGATGGGATTTGTAATCCAGAAGACTGCATTGAAACACCATCGGCAGTAGATCAACTAACTGGAGGGGGTTGGCACACATGCATGATCAGAGAAAATGGTTCTGTAATGTGCTGGGGCAACAATTACTACGGACAAATTGGCGTAGGTTATCGTAATGCATCGGGGGGAGTCGATCCTGCTGATGTCACATTTTATGGAGGACATATTGCAACACAATTATCTGCTGGAGGATTCCACAATTGCGCAATATTAGATGATGGAAATGTAGCCTGCTGGGGATATAATCAAGATGGTACATTAGGAGATGGGACAATGGATGACCGCTATGTCCCAGTGCCGATGCTTGGCTTTGGAGATGGCATCACTGCAGAGTTGTTATCATCGGGTTACTATCATACCTGTGCCTTACTGTCTGACCACTCTCTTTCATGCTGGGGAAGCAATGAATATGGCCAGATTGGAAACGGGGAAATTGATGCTAATGATGGAGTTAACACACCATTTATGATTGAACAATTTGGCCCTGAAAGCAATGCTTCTTTGGTGAGGTCAGGAGGTCATGCAACCTGTGTAGTCACTACCGATGGAGAACTATATTGTTGGGGCTACAAAGCCCTGAAGGGTATCACAAATAACAATCAATACATCTCCACTCCAGCACATATACCGCATGAAGACCCTGTGACTGATGTCTCAGTCGGCGGGTACCATACATGCTCACTCCTAGATAACGGGTCAGTAACTTGTTGGGGAAGAAATGATTTCGGCCAGCGTGGCTTAGGATACATACAAACAGCATCCGATCCATTTACTGAACGTGATTACATTGATTTCGGAAACAATAGAAGTACTTTGCAAGTGTCTGCCGGAACTCATCACTCCTGTGCAATCCTAGAAGATTGGGAAATAGTGTGTTGGGGGAACAACACCTATGGGCAATTGGGCAATTCTCCGTCTCCATACGAGGCCACACCTATTGCCGTTACAGGTCTCGAAGGAATGGCAAAGCCAGAGAACCTATTTCTCGGAAATTTCCATACATGCGCTATTTTTGAAGACAAGACTGTAGCTTGTTGGGGTAGAAATGTGAATGGACAAGTTGGCGATTATACCACTGAAGACACATCGATTCCAATCATCTTAACGATTTAGATTGAGTCTAGTTTCCATCAAACCTAAGACTCTCTCTTTTGTACAGTGGAAAACCATTTTTCCAGAAGAAAAGTAACACGTTCGTAGTGTTTCAAAGCCCGGGTACCGGGTGAACCCATCCAAATAGGTCTTCATCGACTTCGTTTTGGATATTAGTTAGCGCATCATACAATTGCTGTGTTAGCTTTCCAGGTGTGACCCCGTCACCGTATGTTGCTGTATTATCACCTAATGTGATAGAACCAATTGGGGAAATTACTGCAGCAGTACCACAACAAAATGCTTCTTCAGCCGCCATAGCAAAATCGGCTGCAACCTTTGTTTCAACTACTTCGTAACCCATGTGACGCGCTAATTGAATTATTGAGTCACGCGTAATGCCTGGCAAAATAGTGCCAGTTAATTCAGGAGTATACAGCACTCCATCTTTCAAGCAGAAGAAATTAGCAGCGCCAACTTCTTCCACATATTTGTGCTCTTCAGCATCCAGATAGATTACCTCTGCAAATCCCGCGGCTTTCGCTTTCTTAGAAGGCATCATACCGGGAGCATAGTTTCCAATAGCCTTGACCCCACCTGAACCGCCGGGAGCAGCTCTGTGGTGTTCATCACTGATTAGCAACTTGATGCAACTCATTCCACCTTTGAAATAAGGCCCAACTGGTGTTACATAGATCATGAAAGTGTATTCTGGTGCAGGCGCAACTCCAAGCACTGGCCCACTTCCATTTAGAAGTGGTCTAACATAGAGTGCACCTTTGCCCATTGGAGGCACCCATCGGGAATTCTGCTGCACACACTGTTCTACCGCATCGATGAAAATGGATTCTGGAACGGGGGGCATCTTCAGTCGGTCAGCACCGCGTTGCATTCGACGAGCATTTTCTTCAGGACGGAATAGAACTATTCTTCCTGCAGCCGTTCTGTATGCTTTCATTCCTTCGAATAATCCTTGACCATAATTGATTACTCCTGCAGCAGGAGAGATAGAGATGTTACCGTAAGGAAACATTTCTCCAGGTTGCCACGGAGCATCAATTGCAGTCTTTGCAATGTACATTTTATCAGTCTCGGTCATCGAGAATGTAAGGGAGTCCCAATCGACCGGTGCTTGGCTCATCATAGAGGACCAGGGCCCACCGGTATTCAATGATTGTGCGCAAATTATCATCAAGTGCACTTTCGACAAGTAGTTGGCCTATTGACTTCTACATTACAATATGCGCTGGAGTGGTGATGTGGCAATCATCACCGGAAGGTACGCATCTCAAGATGATGCAACAGTCATGGAGCTGTGGGCGCGTGCACGTAGTGGTGAATCCATATTATTGCGTGTCCATGGAATAAAACCGTGGTTCGAGATAACACCAAATGGCCGATGGGATGAGTCTCAAAGTTTCGATTTACTAGACTGGGTCTCAAGTCACGAAGATGTTAGAGAAACCGAAGGACCTGAGATGAAACTTACTGATTTGGGAATCAAGCCGGTTTGGAAGGTTTTTGTGACTCAGCCATTCATGGTGCCTAAAATCCGTAAAGAATTATCTGGCCGATGTACTATTTTATCAGGCGATATTCCCTTTGTAAACCGGTTTTTTCTTGATGGTGATTTTTCGATGCATGTTAGTGTAGAAGGGGAGGTTGAAGTAACCGAACACCCTGTAGACATCTGCCTTGAAATCACAATGGATGATGTGAGTAATTGTGATCCATTCCCTGCTCCTTTCAAGATATTTTCATTTGACCTAGAGACCTCCATTGCTCACGATACAATACTCTGTGCGGCAGTTGTAACCGAAGACATGGGTAGCGGTGAACGGACTAGACATACCTTTGCTAGTGATGAGGAGACAATACTTCGTGACTTGACTGAATTGGTAAGAAGCAGCGACCCTGACATTATTACAGGTTACAATATCGATAATTTCGATATGGGTAGAATCTTCGATAGAGCTAATCTCATCTCTAAACGTGATAAATCTCTCAAAGCAGCAACAATGGGCTGGGGCCGTGTTGCAATTTCAGAAGATGGCAGGCGCAGAGATACTCTCTATCCGACTAGAGGAACAGCACGTGCTTGGAACTTAGGTGGCCGTTGTATAATGGATGCATGGTGGCAAGCTAGACAAGCCCTAAGGCCACAACGTGAAACACTGAAGTTTGTTTCAGCACTATTATTTCCAGACGATGAAGACATGCAAAAGATGGATGTCGACGCATCCAAGATGGATGAAGAATGGGCGGCTAGGCCCGATGTAGTCATCGAATACTGTTTACGAGATGCAGAATTACCTCTAGATATTATGCACAAAATCCAAGCATTCAGAAGGAAAGAAGCAGTTGCTGCTGTAGCAAAGGTTCCACTTGATACCAGTGCAAATGGTACGACCTCACAACTGATTGATTCACTAGTAATTCGTATGGCAGATAGAACTGCTATTGGAGTTCCATTAACTGGTTCAGCTGATAAAAAAGAGGGACAGATCACCGGTGGATATGTTCACGATGTCGAAGCAGGATTACACCCCTGGGTTGCAATTCTTGATTTCAAATCCATGTACCCCTCAATAATGATTGGAAAAAATATTTGTTATACCACTAGAATTGGTGAAGGCAGTACAGACCAACCGGTTGATGGTGAGGAAATCTATACCTCTCCAACTGGAGCGAAATTTAGAAACGAAAACGGAAGGCGCGGAATGGTTCCGACATTACTTGAAGATTTGATGTCGCAAAGAGATGTTCACAAAGCGGGAATGCGTAATGCTAATGACGATGCAATCCATTCTTATCATGACCAAATGCAGTATGCTGTTAAGATATTAATGAATTCATTTTATGGCGTATTCGCAAGCGGTTTTTATCGTTTCACTCACCGTGATTTAGGTTCATCCATTACCGCTTGGGCGCGACAAAACATCAAAAAAATAATTCAAAAATTAGGCGAAGAAGGTCACCATGTTGTGTATTCAGATACAGATTCAATATTTGTTAAGACACCAGTTGAAGGTGTTGAAAATCCTCGAGAGGCGATGATTGAGTTTGGCCATAGCACGGCAGAACGGTTCAGTGAAGCAAGTGCAGAACTTGAATTCGAAACAGGGCTATCGGTTTTCTTTAGCCATGGTGCTAAAAAGAGGTATGTCGGCCAAGTTGTATGGCCGAAAGAAAAGATGATGATCAAGGGTTATGAGACCCAACGCACAGATTCATTCAGGTATTTGACAGATGGAATGAAGCAGATGTTCGAATATGTGCTTTCAGATGACTCAGAGGCGGCCATCACTTTGGCAATCGAGACGATAGCAGCAGCTAAGGATGGTAATGTTCCAGTTAGAGATTTGATAATGAGTAAATCATGCAAAGGCCGATGGGATAAAAAAAGAGCCAAATGGGATTTCACTAAAGATTATTCAAATCCGGATTCGATGATCCAAGTTAGGGCTGCAAGAGCACTAATCGACAAAGGACTCCCATTTACCCCTGGGATGAAAATTGCATATATCGTAACAAATGCACGAATTCGGCCCATGGAAATAGAACCTTGGCTAGAAGAATCTCCCGTTACCAATTACGACGGACAGTTCTATGCCGACAGATTAGCAACCGCTTTTGGCAGAGTTACAGAAGCTTTTGGCTGGAACGCGAAAGATTTGCTGTCTGGAAACCGCCAAACAGACCTATTCTCGTTCTGATTGAGGGGTCAGGAAGGGCAAGGGTTGAATGGGACGAGGTTTCCTCCCTGTGGTGATGAAGCCCCTATTGATGGCCCTGTTGTTCATTTCAGCCAGCCTAGCAGGCTGTACGGTTAGTGAAGATTCCACCTCTGGCGAGGTAGAAGCAATTTTCTCGTTTGAACCGACTAAAAACATTCGTTCGGGCGAGGATGTTGAATTCGATGGAGGAGCATCCTTGCCTCCAGGTTCATCACTCACCTACAAGTGGGATTTCGATAATGATGGAGATTATGATGAAACAGGTAGGACCGCGACTTGGTCTTATCCAGATTCAGGCTCATACGATGTAACTCTCACAGTGTCTGACTCAATTACTTCAGATACACAGACTCGTACAATCAATATTATCGATGCAGATGCAGAAGAGCCAAACGCAGATGCAGGCTCTGACGCTCCGATGAGTGACTGCGAAGGAGAAAATGTAAATTCAGGAAGTTTCTATTTAGCATATATTTGTGAAATGGATAGGAGTTTGTCAAGTAAAAATATTCTAGCAACTACTACAATTACTCTTGATGGCTCAGATTCCGAAGCCGGTGGAACTGGCGAATACATCTCCACTTGGGATTGGGACTTGGACCTAGAGCGCGATGAAGATGGTGACGGGGACTATACTAATGATGCAGATTTGACTGGAGAAACAGTTGATTGGAAAGAAGTAAAACCAGGTGAGTATAAAATCGCTCTAACGGTCACCAATGGCGCAGGGCTGTCTAATACTGATGAAACCACAGTGTATGTCAATTATGTAGGAACATGGAACGACTTCTCTATTGCAGGAAATACATCAAACAGCCCTGTAGATATCGATTTCAATTTCCCAGTAACCCAAGAGCAAGATTCTGGAAACACAATTAGGTGGGCGAAAGGTGAATTGGTTTACCTGAAAGAAGATGGTGATTGTACAAATGTACCTGGTACGAATAATTGCCGTGCTAAACTCGACCTCTATGGTTTCAATTCTACCGATGAAGAAGCTGGAAATACTAGTGCAATCGGCTTAGATCAACGCCAGAGTGGCGATTGTGATTCAGATACCGATTGTGTAATATTCTCATTAAGCGGTTCCTACCATTTCAGTGAAGGTAATTGGAAAGACGGCGAATGGACTATGACTTTGCGTAACGAGAAGGTTAATGATTTGGATATTGAATCTATGACTATCCGCCTTGTTTACAAATGAGGTACTGGAAGGCATTACAACTCTAGTATTCCCACATAAATAACAGGTTACCGCGTCGCGGTCTTCAAATAGGGGAGTTATGTCGGCGACTTGCTAAAGGAGTGAGCATTATGGGATCTCAATGGGAAGATAAGAGTAAAGACCACCGAAACATTGTGTTTATTGGACACGTTGACCACGGAAAGTCGACCACAGTCGGTCGTCTTCTTCTGGACTCCGGTCACATCGAAGAACACGTTATTGAAAAGAACGAAAAGCTAGCTGCAGAATCTGGTAAGGCCGGATTCGGACTTGCATATGTTATGGATGGTCTAAAGGAAGAGCGCGAACGTGGTATCACCATCGACGTTGCTCACAAAGAATTCTTTACACCAAAGTACTACTGGACTATCATTGATGCTCCAGGTCACCGTGATTTCGTCAAGAACATGATTACTGGTGCTAGCCAAGCAGACACAGCAGTTCTACTCTGTGCTGCAAACGATGGTGTCAACGCTCAGACTAAGGAACACGCTTTCCTAGCAAAGGTTCTAGGTGTTGCAGAACTAATTATTCACGTTAACAAGATGGACATCTCTGGTGTCGACTGGTCAGAAGACAAGTACAAGTCAGCATGTGCTGAAGTTACAGGACTTCTAAAGACAGCAGGATTCGGCAAGCAACTTGACCGTATCCCAATGATTCCAGCATCCAGCCTTAACGGAGACAACGTCTACAACAAGTCTGACAAGTGCCCATGGTACAGTGGACCTACACTATTCGAGGCTATCGATTCCGCAGCAATGCCAAAGAAGCCTACAGACAAGCCACTTCGCCTACCAATTCAGGATGTCTACAAGATCTCCGGTATTGGAACAGTGCCAGTTGGTAAGATTGAAACCGGAACTCTAAACGTTGGTAAGACAGTAATGTTCAACCCTTCACAGAAGTCTGCTGAAGTCAAGTCAATCGAGATGCACCACACAATGGTACCTAAGGCAGAACCTGGAGACAACGTTGGATTCAACGTTCGTGGACTTGCTGCTGACGATATCCGCCGTGGTGACGTTGCAGGATACACTGACACAGAACCTACCTTTGTTCGTCACGACGAAACTTTCGTTGGACAAATCCAACTTATGGATATTCCAAAGGCAATCTCAATCGGATACACTCCTGTATTCCACGCTCACACCGCACAAGTTGCTGTGAAGTTCATGGAACTACTAGAGAAAACAAACAAAGCTGGAAAGGAAGCAAACCCTAGTTTCTTGAAGACTGGCGATGCATGTTTGATTCGCTTCCAACCTACCAAGCCAATGGCTATCGAACAGATGGACACATTCCCTGAATTGTCCCGCTTCGCTATCCGTGACATGGGTAAGACCGTCGCTGCTGGCGTCTGTCTAAAGATTGACAAGAAGGCTTGAGATCCGACTGGACTACGATCCGAATGGAATAGGTGAATATCATGGCAGCAGTGACCATCATCAAGCTAACTGGCGAAAACCATCGTGACATCGATGCAGTCGCAACTCAGATTAAATCAATTTGTGATAACGGCGGAATCAGTCTACGTGGACCAATCCCCCTACCAACACGTCGTCTTGTGGTACCATGCCGCAAAGCACCTGATGGTGAAGGAGTTGAAACCTACGATCATTGGGAGATGCGAATCCACAAGCGTCTTCTTGAAATGGATATCACCAGCGGAAAGGATGAAAGCGCTCTAAGACAGGTCGCTCGTATTCCAATCCCTGATACCGTTAGCATTGAATTATCGATGCGTTCGATGAACTGAAGGACATCTACAGACATGATGGCGTTAAACGCCAATTGTGAATAACAGGTTTACCTTTTGTGTTATCAACAAATGCTTGTTCATTCACAGTGCAGCTATTTCTGCCACACCAGAGTCTACAAGATAATTCGCTGTAGTTTCATCTAGGAATAGTACATCTCCGGCACCAAGTTCAATTTCACCATCTGCGGTGATAATTGGATCATCCATAGATTGTAAGACTCGTATCCTCAACATCTGGCCGTCATCTGCAGGTTCTGAAACATCTGGAACAACATCAACAGGTGCATCAACAACCGCTTCTGCCGCAGCCCAAGCATCAAAGTCCATCTGCTCCTTCTTTTTGGAAGGTGCGAGTTCCATTGCTGCTGCATGGCTACTACCCTCGTCCATCGAACTTGCGATAGGCCGCTCTTCAACGGGCTGGATGCCCTCTAACTCAGGATAAGCATCTGCTTTAGCAAGAACTTCTTCTTCATCAATTTCCATTTCTGGCAAAGGCTTGTTATTCTCTTCCAACGCAATTGTTGGTGGACCTTGGCCAGTTAATCCTCCACTTTCCGGGATAAATTCATCCAACTGAGTAGTTCCTGCAGCCATAGTGAAATTTTCTGCAAACTCTTCGGAAGCAAGACCCTTTTGCATAGCATTCCAATTTACCGTTTGTTTGAATCGATTCAACTGTTCAGTTGCATTCGAATAGAATTCACGCTCCGATGGGTCATGGCGTGTCCAATCGAGACTAGCAAGGACTTGTCCTTCCTTTCCTCCTTCACTACGAAGCGCCATGGTTGCAGAGTGTTGCATCATAGCAACCAATCTCTTACGTGCAAGTTCTGAAGCAGTTCTACGAATATTGGCCTGTCGCTTCTGCATCGTTTGCATTTTCATCGAAGGACCTACTGTTTTGTAAACATCATGGATTTCAATTTCGACAGTATCAAGCAACTGGCCGACTTTTACCCAGAAATCTTTACGCGGAAGTGGCATTGGTACACTTCTACCAACTTGCTGTCTCAGGGTTGAGAAAAGTTGCTCTTCAACCTCTTTGGCTTGAGCAGGGTTGAGGAAGGTCCGCTCGGCCATGCTTATTGCCGTGGCGCGGGTCACCTATCAACCCTTCAGCCAACAATACCAAACATAGCGAACGAAGTTTCAAACCTACCGACCATGGGTCCACCGGTGGTGGACCCAATTAGACAGGCTTTCTTCATCGCTTTCCTAATGCTGCTCACACCGTGGGCTGCAGCGGATATTGCGACATGGGAAGGTCCTATTGTATCACCTGATTCTTCGGGCCTTAGCCCTTCAAATTCATCATATGATGGCTTTACTTTACCGACTAATCATACAATTACCGATTCGAGCTTCGAACTGTCTCCGGAATGGACAGAAGCCGAAGATAATGGCACCTATTGGGCAGCAGACTCCCCGGGGGGATTTTCTGTGGGAAGTTCTAATGGAACGTCATATCTTACTTCGAGTGGAGATCTTACCCTTGCACCGGTCTCCAGTTATGGCCAAATGACCGATTTTGAATCTAATAGCCCACAATTTTCCACATGGTCTCCTCATGGCGACCCAGTCTGGATGCCAGTAAATCTCTCAAATGTGACCTATGGTCCATCCAATACAACATCTGGAAACATGGTTGCTGGCAGTAATGGGACTATCTTACCTGGCTCTGAGGGATATATCCGCTCACAATTCTGGCCAATTCCAAGTGTGGTTCGATACTTCAATGTCTCATTCGACCGTTGGAATTCCTTCGATTCTGATGATGAATCAAAAGTTCAGTATTCAATCAATAATGGTCAGAATTGGCAAACTTTGGACAACTGGTCTGGAATTACAGCCGATTGGGTAAGTGAGTCATACCCGCTTGATTCTATTGTAGGTAATGCCAACAGCATTGGGTTTCGCTACTTCATAAAAACTTCAAACTCTTCTTCAAACGATGTAGGTTTATTCATTGATTCATTCAATCTATCAAATCAAGGAGAGCCTCTTGGAACATGGTTTCATGGCAATACAAGCGGAGAATATTCTGCGAATGCCGACGGTTCACTGATAGTGCCAATCGATATTTCAGGACTTAATGGCCCTCTCGAATTTATGTATTGGGCAAACTGGGATATCGAGGCAGGTAATCATGATAATTTGGTTGTGATGATATCATTAGATAATAATTCAACATGGACAATAATGAGCCCATTACCTGGTGTTCCTGGGCTAGGAGTGCCCTCTGGAGGTGCGACTTTCGTTCAGCAAACATATGGTTGGCGTGAAGTTCAGCATCCCTTCCCCTCATGGGCAGTAGGGCATGTCAATGCATCTAGTGCATTACTGAAATTTAGAGTGACTACTGATGGTAACAAGAATTACGGTGGTAGTGCAATAGATGGCTGGGAAGGCATAATGATCGACGATCTCAGGGTTCTTTCAGGCGTAGGCCTTCCCAGTATGCAAACACGTATGCTTGCAAATTTCACCAATCAATCAGGTCAAACGCTAGTTTCAGTTCAAGGAAATGCAAATGAGTGGCAATATGTGACATGGGAGGGCCATAATGGGCCATGGTCAGCCACCGACTCATTCGAGGAAGTACAAGCACTTCCAACTGGGTGGCGTATCGACCATGAGCGAGGAGCAACCCCTTGGGAAATAGGTCAAATTTCTACAAATAGCGGGTATGGTCCTAATTCTACAATATGGCCAAGTGGTTCAAAGGGCATGGGAATCAATTTAGATGGAGTTTATTCAAACGATGTTTATACCCATTTAGTTTCACCAATCTATCATATTCCTCTCGGCTCGACTGCCAGATTAACATTCAATCATTGGATTTGTTCAGAGGCTGCATGGGACGGGGGCTCAATTTATTCTTCAATCGATGATGGCATTACATGGCAACACTTTGGTGGAAACATTTCTGGATTTTATGAAAGATTATCTCAAGTCAATACTAATTCGCCGTTCCATGGGAAAGGAATTTTTGACGGCTCAACGGTGAATGGTGGCTGTGGGAACTCGAATTCTAACCAGACTTTTAATCGAGTTAGTGGAGACATCTCTAGTTTAGCAGGAAATGATGTGAGAATCAGATTCTCATTCTTTTCAGACCAATATCTCGAAGAAGATGGCTGGTATATCGATGATGCCGGGATTGAAATTGACAGATTTCAAATGAATGGTACATGGATAAGTCCTGTAATAGATGCAGATGAATCTGGTTGGGCAAGATTAAGTTCACTATATTGGCAACCCGATGAAACCAATATTACAGTAGATGTGCTTGATATCAATGATAATGTAATTGCTGGGCACGAGGATTTGCAATTACCTTTCGACCTCAACATTGCAGCATGGCAATACCCCCAACTGAAATTTAGAGTTGAATTATCAACGGAGAATGAAACAATTACTCCCAGAATAAAAATTATCCATCACGGAATAACCGAATATTTCACATTTGATATCCTGAAACAGACTAATCCTACAATGCCAGATTGGGTCACAGACCCATCATTAGATCCAACAAACTCCCTCAAGTATAGTGTAATGATAAATCTCCCTTCATGGCGACCATACTCAGACATACGCGTAGATTGTGATGGGAATGCCTCGGCTAGTATTCATCCAATTTTACATAGAGTTCCAATATTGGGCCCGGGCTATCCAGTACCTGGAGGTGGAGGGCAACCAACGGCAATGGATGAGAAAGAATGTGGTGAGGTATTGGAAAATTCATTTGGACCAGCCCAAGCGATTACATTGCATCTAGATTTCGAAGTCGGAGAGACATTTGGTTGGTTCAAATTAGAACCGATTACACTACGTGCACCGATAGATCCTGAAATCGACATAGGTGATGATGGAATTGTTGATTGGAAATGGAATGGGACATTCCACCATACTACCGAATTGTATTCTCTTGAAATCGATAATATTGTAACTCCACTTTCTCAATTAGGAGGATTTGAAACTAATTATTCTAACAATCTTAAATTCTCAATTCTGATTCCTGCTAGAAATTTAAGTACTGATTCATGGGATTGTGGTGCAAATTTCCATTGTTATAATGGCGGCATAAATTTCCTTACAAATGGGTCACAGATAGCAATGATGAGCGAGGAACATATTTGGATAAATAATTCTGGATTTTCGCATTACATGGTTGAATATCAATTCTCATTTACAACAAACCATGTAACTTCATTTTCTCTATTATCAATAAATTATATTTCAGGATTTAATCATTCGATAAATATCAATAACTCATTGACTGAACAGTTGGTTATGAATGGAGATGGGTCTTCAACTCTACCTGTAAACATCAGAGTTCAAAGAGGGGGGATAATTTTCAATGGAGAGATTCTACATGAAAAATCGATAATCGATACTTGGGTCTCCCTGCCCAATGATACCTTCAGGCCAGGTTATATCCAGCAGGCAACTTCTAATCACCAGATATTGGAAAATTCTCCTGCATTAGCAGCAGTAAATTTGAAAATTTCCACCATACCTCAAATTTCAGGTACGGTTGCTGAAGTAACAATCGATAATCTCGAAAACGGAGGGCGTTTCATTCAAAACTCTGGTGCAGGAGTGCTATCTCTTGATACAACAAACAGTAGTTGGGATGGTGCAAATGTAACTTGGTCACTTGAATCAAAGTGGCTCTTAGATGATAATCAGCGTTTGTACTGGTTTGCTACAGGAATAAACTCCGATGGTTTCTCCCTTGGACCAATAATGGGACTTTCCGGGTCGGGACAGTATGCTGCATCTACCAACGACCTCGAAGTTATCGCTCTCAAAGCTTGGTCCAATAATCGTTCATTACATGATATTGGAAACCCATTGTGGCCACTGAATGTAAAAGCAAGCGATGAGATTGTAATCTCAGGTGAAGTAAGATTCTCCGGTCTTGCAGGAATAAATCCTCTTTCACAAGATGTCGATGTTGAAATTTCTTTATCAGACGATAGCGATGTACTCTCATCAACAACGATTAATATCGATGGCAATGGCCAGTTTAATACTACAATTTACAGCCCGAATTTAGAAACATTGAGTGGGCAAGAGTTGACAATTACTCCTCGCCTAATCAATATAGGTCAACAATCCAGTACTGCCAATGATGCGACTTCATATGCTCAAGAAATCAAATTCATCTTTGACACAGGTAATGCTGAAATAATTTCACTTGAAGTAAATGCGCCAGGTGGAAATCAGCCCGCAGATGGCCATGTATGGCATCCCGGTCAAGATATTCCACTTCAATTGAATATTGCCGATGATAATGGACTACCCAGTAAGATGGAACTATTTTACAATCGAAGCGGACGAGGTTGGGAGTCAATCGACTTCCTGACTCCGGTGGGTGCAACATCAGCAATAATCGATCTACCTTTAATCGATGAATCATCAGTCCCTCTATCAAGCGAAGAGAAGGGTTGGCTGGATGTTTTCATTCAGGGTACGGATTTGGCAGGAAATCCAATAGTGACTGGCGGCAACATGGATGAACCCTATGCAACAATTTTTGTTCAGCCGAGATATGCGACTTGGATAAGTGGGGATTCAATTGGACTTGACCGAGTAGATGATTATCTATTGCCAGGAAATACTCACAGGTTTAATTTCACATTATCAGATGATAACGGAATTGAATCAATTGATTTAGTACGAATTGACATGGCCAAAAATAAAGATTGGTGTGCGATTGAATGGATGCCATGGAGCAACGAGATAATTCATGATGTGGGATGCTTCATCAAACCGCCTAAAATAGAACACAACCAGCACTGGCAGACCAATACTTGGGATGTAACGGTTGATTTTGAGTTACGGTGGGACCTAGAGGAAGATATCGGCTCAGATGAAAATATCCCCGCTCTAAAGTTGTGGGATGAAAACGCCCCACTAGGGGCTGCATTCACAGCGATAAATCATCTATCATGGGTGATTCATAGTGGGATTGATTTACGGGTTGTTGATGTTGAGGATAAGGTAGCTCCATTGGGCTCTTTCAATAATAAAATAATTTACATTCATGCCCAAGATATCATTGATATCGAAGTTATTGCTTACCATATGGGATATGATATTCCAGTCAACAACATGCCTTTTAGCACGACATATCTGATGCAATTATTCGGTGACCTCGGTTCTTCTGAAACAGTCAATTCATTCAATAGTGATGGTAGTTCTACCAGTAGAGAAGTTTTGGATTCTGCGTTTTATGGTTCACAAATCAAAGTAGTTGTAAATCTTAATTCTATCTTCGGCCATAGTGTCACAGGTGATTCAATCGATATTGTCATCGATGATTCAATCCCAACCATTTCGATATCAAGTGGCTCATTGGTCAGTATAGATTCAGATAAGTTGGGAGAAGTGCCGGTAGAAGTAACAATCCAAGATGGGCATGGCTTAGATACCGATTCGGTAAATATGCATTGGAAATATATTCGGCAAGGTCGTTTGATCGAAAACTCAGGCGGCAGTATATCGATTCCAATCCAATTCGAAAGTGTTCGAAGTAACCTCTATTCGGGAATTATCGACATGGATACTTCACCAGATTTACAGAAGGGTGACTCAATAATTATCTGGTTTGATGGAAAAGATGCCTCTGGTCGAGAAATTCAAGGAAATGGAACCAGTGCCGTTGATCCAATTCATACACTAATTCGCTGGATTGCCTATGAGCCAGCATTGGATGAAATAATAACGACTCCCTACAGGCCAAATGTTGGCGACATCATTACCATTGAGTGCTTACTTTCCAATACAGGATTATTGGATGGAAATACAAAGATATCATTGTTAGATGGTGACGGGATATTGTTAGAGGAATACAATCTGACTTTACTAGTCGATATGGAATTATCTCACACATTTGAAATCGAAGCTTGGGCCGAAGGGGACCTCGGATTAAAAATTCAAATTGATAATCAGCCCCCGGTACCGATACCACTCTCGAATGTTCAGACCAATAATGACCAATCTTCTAGTTCAGAAACGGTCTTGCTAGGACTGTCAATTTTATCGGTATTCATTGCCGGATTGTTACTGATTACTGCGAATGTTCATCGTAAACACCAGGCTACCTCCGATGAGGAAGAATGATGTTTGATGAACTCGGCGGGGGGGCTGTAGCCGGAGTACCCGAGTGGTCAAAGGGGGCGCACTCAAGATGCGCTGCGAAATGCTTCGTAGGTTCAAATCCTACCTCCGGCATCTCAACTTTATTGTGATATATTATTGATAATTGCTTCACAAACAGGCTCGAATGTATCACCGCGTTCGAATGGTGAAATCACCTTTGCAACAGCGGCTAACTCTTCGAAACAACCGCCTACTGCGATGCTATGTCCGACTAAATTAAACATCGAAATATCATTAGGTGCATCCCCAATTGCTAAGACGTCAGCAGGAAGAATCCCCATCTTCTCTAGTGCGATTGTCAAGCCCTGGGCTTTGGAGATTTGTGGCTCCATTAGATGAATTGCGAAACCAGTTTTTACTACAGATAAATCCGAAAAAGCACTCTTCGAAATCAAATCGTTAATCATCTCCAAGTTTTCATCAGGGAATAGGCACCATTCCGATTCTCTCCAAGCATTTGTAGTGATACCTTCTGGATTTAAATTCAATTTTTCCCCTAGCATCAAAGCCGCATCTTTTGCCCGTTTCCCATCAGCGCGAACAATTGGTTCACCCCATTTAGGGTGCCATACTACTCCGCCATTTTCACAGACCATTGGCCCTGTGGCTCCGATAAATCGCCATAACCCATAGGTGATAGCACGTACATTCCCAGTAGTCAAAATGATTGGAATATTAAAGTCCTCAAGCCGTCGCAGTGCAGCGATTGCACCCAAATTGATTTCTTTATTTGAGTCGGTGATTGTGCCATCAATATCAACAGCAATGGCCTTTGGAACCCACCCCTTTGGAATCCACTGCATAAACCTCCCTCGAAGGTATTATTCAATACGCTTGCGATACAAGCCTTCATGGGCGATGAATGGCCGCCAAGAATTGTGCAGGGTGATTCAGAGGAATTCCTATCTCTCGAAGGCGAGGACTCCCCACCTGTAAAGGTGAAACCTCGTTCTCGCCGTTCGACACCCAAGATTGAGAGTTCCAAGAGCCTTACAATCGATGCAGAGAGTATCGATATGGAAGTATTAGAAGAATACGGCGGGAGTCACAATATTTGTTGGCCGATTCAAGACATGGACTGTCCGGACTGCGCTTCTAAAGCAATGAGTGCTCTAAATCGATTAAACCAAGTTAGTTCATCAGTAGTCAGTGCCACTGAAGGCACAGTGACCATTGATGTTAATCTTGAAATTGGAAATATATCCGAAGCTTCTGCGATTTTGCGTTCGCTTGGCAATGCACCCGATCTTCCATTTATGGAAATATCCGGTGTAGAGGCTAGCGCAATCGCAACGAGGCATTCAGTTCCTGTCAAAGGCCTACCTCGGATTTTCCGCCGTCAACCCGGCATCTTGGATTGTGAAGTCAACAAAGAGGGAATTATTATTCTCCAAGTGGTACCAAACCCAGTAACTGAACTGCGAATCGCAATGGAGAATTCACTAAAAGCAGTTATTGGAGGCGAATACCGTTTAGTTGCAACCTCAACCAAAAGGCTGTCTTCTGGTCAATGGAGAATGATAGGTTCAGGATTTGCGTTTATAATGCTAATAGCAGTCCTAATCTGCGAGATGCTTACTGAAAACCCATGGATTATTGGCAGTTTCGGAATTGTTGGAGTCTCGATTGGGGGATTCAAAATGTTCAATCAAGGATGGGCTTCAATCCAAAACAGACAACTTGGATTTCAAGTTTTAACATCCTTTGCAGTGTTGGGTGCTTCATATCTTCAAGCATGGGAAGAAGCTTTGATGGTTTTGATCTTGGTTTCATGGACTGAACATATGGAAGGCGAGGCGCTGATTAAGGCTAGAGAGGCAATGCAAGGAGGACTTGACCGACTTCCACGTACTGCCCGCCGTATAACGAAGAAAATTGGTGGGAAAATATCTCTAGTTTCAGTTTCTCTTCCTATGGCTCCTATGGCACCAAGTACCGCTAATTCAGAAGAGATTCCAATTGGATTGGTAATGAAAGGTGACCATTTAGAAATACGTAGTGGGGAATTGATTCCTGCTGATGGATTAATTGTGTCAGGCGCGGGTTCTGTTAATCGCGCACCACTTACTGGTGAATCGGCCCCAATCGAAGTATCAATTGGAGATGAACTTCAAGCGGGACTTACATTATCCCGTGGTCCAGTAAATCTCGAAGTAACTGCGGTTGGCGAAGATACGAGGCTTTCAGGATTAATTGACAAGGTCCATTCATTCAAAGAAAAACCAACTAGACTACAAGGTGTACTAGAGAATTTTACAGCAATTTGGGTGCCAGTTGTATTACTTGGCGCAGTACTAGCATGGCTTGTTCAACCAGAGGCTGATTGGAAAATCATTCTACTCCTCTGGGTAGTAGCGTGCCCCTGCGCTCTATTACTCGCTGCACCTGTGCCTCACGCTGCAAGTTTATCACAAGCTGCAAAATCGGGGGCTATTGCCCGTGGTGGCGATGTTCTAGAATCCTTATCAAAAGTAAATCTTGCACTGCTAGACAAGACAGGCACTCTAACCTCCGGCAAGCCACGACTTGGAAAAACCACTCTGGGTAAAGGACGTCGTCGAAACCCTGCAATTGCACTTGCAGCAGGTCTAGAAGTGTCTTCTAACCACCCCTATGCCCAAGCAATTATCGATTTGGCTAAGAGTGAAGAAATAATTCCAATAAAGATAAACCAACTATCCGATGGTGAAGATGGAGTATATGGGAAGATGATGAATTCGGAAGTAGCCTTGGTCAGGGCAGAACAATCAATGCTCTCTGGCCATTTGCTAAAAGCATTGGAAGAAGCGCTTAGTAACGGCCACGGAGCAAGCCTTCTGTTAAAGGATGGGAAACCGGTTGCGTTATTTACATTCATTCATGATGACATAAGAAAAGGTACAGGTGATTTGGTAAAATCCCTTCGCGCTCAAGGTGTAAATGTTGAGATATTATCTGGCGACAATCAAGATGCTGTCAACGCTTTAGCAGAGAAAATCGGCATTCCAGCACAGTCGGCTCATGGAGAGATGACTCCCGAAGGAAAGGTGAAATGGGTTCAAGACCGCTCAGTGACTCACATTACAATGATGGTCGGTGATGGTTTCAATGATGCAGCCGCAATGGCAGCAGCAGATATCGGAATAGCAATCGGAACTGGAGAATCTGCTAATCTAGAGGCAGCGGATGTTCTAATCCCTGGAGATGACCCTAGACTTATTTCAGAGTTAGTCACACTTGCAAAGCGCACCCGCTCTATACTGGTCTGGAACATTGCTTATTCTGTAATGATTACAATGGCCTTAGTATACATGGTATTAGCAGGAATTAATGATAATCTTGCCATTGGAGTATTGGTTCATGAACTAAGTGTAATTGGTGTTATCATTAATGGCGCACGCCTTTCTGGTAGTGGGGGAACTTTACGTTTGATATTAGAAATTGGTAAATCCATTTGGACTGGAACCATTGATTCATTCAAGGCCTTATTGTCTCCGCCTTGAGGCAAATCAAACGCTACCTTCAAGCCAAATGGGTGCTAAGGGCTGTTTAACGGTGGACTTAGATGACTAGAATCCATGCAGACCCGGTCAGCACATCTTTGATGCATCCTACACGCCGCGCCCTCTACGTTGCCCTTTTAGGGGCTGATGAGTATACGACAGTTCAACTTCAGGAAATAGTTAGTGTAGACCGTTACAATCTATATCATCATCTGAGGAAGTTGGAATCACTAGGACTAGTGATGAACCATCGAGACCAAGGTCGGACTCGCTGGTGGTGTGTAATCGACAGAGTGCCTCTACCAAACGATGGAAGTACACAATCTAGTGAGAATTCGTTAGGCACCATAGATCTCTCAAATCCAAGAGTCCAAGCAGCTGCAAGAACAATGCTTAGAGAACTTGCTCAAATGTCTGGAGGCAATCTAAATCTTGATTCTGCAACATTAGAGAATCTTGAAATCACCGGTCGAAGAAATTGATTACTAAAGTTCGTTAAAGTATACAAGGTGAGATTAAAAATGTCAGATGAAGAAACACCCGGCATCGAATCAAGAATTGCAACTCCAGATTTATCTTGTCCACGTTGTGACAATCTCCTACCAACGGGATTAGGTGTAATTACATGTGCAATGTGTAAGTCAGAAGTGAAGGTTGAACACGAAGGAACTAGGCGCGACTGGAGAGAAGAGAAAGTTGGCTGCCCCGAATGCTCTAAAGTACTGATTTGTGGTGTTGATAAACGCCCTGCTAATCTTCAGTGTAGTTCCTGTAAAACACATTTTGTTCTAAAGCCACATCGTCCCAAGTTAGAAGTTTCTTGTCCTTCATGTGAGCGTAAGTTACGTATGAATAAGCGACCAGGAACGAGGTCTATTTCTTGTCCAGCGTGCGAGAACGAGTTTGAAATAAAATTTTGAGGTTTTACCATGAAAACAACATTCCGAATGATGGGAATTGCAGACTTCATTACAATCGCCAATGGATTACTAGGTGTAATGGCCGTAGTATTTGTATTGCTAGCAGTTGAAGATATGGGAAAGCCATACTATGAGGGAGGAGTGCTAACTGATTACATCTGGGCTGCAATGCTTTGTGTGATGCTATCTGCCTTGGGCGATATCATTGACGGGCCTATTGCTCGAAAATATTCAAAGCGCCAACTCTTGGGTGGCTCTCTAGATATAATGTCTGATTGCATATCATTCTGTGTTGCACCTGCCTTGATGATATTTGCAATGTTTGGTAGAATGGGGCAAGCATCTCCCATATGGACGGTCTCTCTGGCAATAGGGTGCTTTTGGTTAATCGCTTGTGGTATGCTAAGGTTAGCTAGATTCCAACACGAAAAAGGAGGTTACGTTCCATATTTCTATGGCCTGTCCTCACCCGCCAGTGCCTTAATTTTACTATCTGCGGCAGGGATGATCTGGCTCCAACCATCTTCTAATATCGGACCAGATTTGACTACCTGGGATTGTTCAATGTGCTGGGGTAAAGGGCAAGTAAAACCATATTTTGATTTCTTGATACTCCCACTACTGTTGATTTGTGGTGGATTGATGATTTCAGATCGTAAAATGTCCAAATTAAAATCAGGTTTACAACTTCGAATTTCATCAATTCAATTTGCAGCATTATTATTTGCAATTATTCATGCAATGACATTGACACACCCTTCTGATGCTGGCGAGAACCTTTCTGGAACTTCATTTACAATGTTTTTATTCATATTTTCACTGTTCTGGACAGTGGTATATGTGGTCGGCGGGCCTCGATTAGTTTCTGAAGTTTCAATACCTGAAGAAAATGAATAACGGCAAGCATCTTTTGTCGTATAAACCGCCTCGCGTGATATATCTAGTATCGCGCCCCTTATCTATCATGAGAACGGGATGTGCAATTGGATGGGGATCCAATGAGTGTTAGCGAAAGCAAGTCAGGAACGGGTACAGGATTGAGGAGAAATGGCGATAAAGGCCAAACCGATCTTTCTGCACTACGCGCTCAGTTCACGTCAACACCATCCCCATCGTTAGACCAAACTATGATGCAGAGTTCCAGATTCCGAGAAGAAGAGAAGTTACGTGCAACACTTCGCAGGGATAACAAATTACGCAGAGAAGCATTAGCAGAACGAATTTCGTTAATGCAAGACCACATGGCAACTGATATTTCAAGACAACATGAAATGACCCTCAATGCATTTGAAAATGATTTACGTAATCAAATGGAAGAGGAATTATCACAATTAGAAAGTGAGACACTAACCCGCGAAGAAATTCGCCTTAGAGAGATGCATGAAATGCGTCTCGAAAGAGAAATTCAAACACTCAAAGAATCTCTAGATATCGAACAGGATAGAAAAGTCGAGGAGCATAGAATCGCAGTTATTTCTCAATTAGAAGGTCAACTTTCAGAAGAACACCGCCGTCGACTATCTTTTCAGAGAGAACGACTCGAATTAGAATTCAATCAAGCCCTGCAGAGAAAGATTCGCGACTTAGAGGCAACAATCCAAAACCAAATGGAAAACCGTTTCGAAGAAATGGAATCGAAAGAAATTGAACGCCTAGAGGAATCTCAAAATCAAAAACTTGCTGAAAGAGAAGAAGCACTTCGCAGAGGAATCCGTACACGTCTAGAACAGCAACTAAAACTCCGACTCAAGCAGAGAGAAGCAACTATGCGTTCAGAATATGAACGCCGTAGTTTAAGGTTGGAAGAAGATATTGCAATTTCAATCCAAGAAGAATTGGAATCAAAGTTGACAGCAGAAACTAAAGAACTCGAAGATAGAATGCGACAAGACATCGAACTTGCAGTCGCACGACGCAGAGAAGAATTACGAGTTGAAGTTGAAAGACAATTGGAATCACAGCACTCAGAGAAGTTATCTGAAAGGAAGAGTAGATTGCGTGAGAAATATGACCTCACTTTCTCCAAAGCTGTCGATGATATATCACGCTCACTAGAAGGGGAAATAGAAACTGAACTAGAAGCACGAATGGACCAAGAGTTTGCATCCTACCGAAACGCTCGAGAAGCAGAGATTCAAAATCGCTTAGCCCGTTTCCGTTACGAGCGTGAAGCCGAACTTCACGATCAACTTTCAGAACGCTATGATTCAAAGAAGACCGATTGGTCTGAGCGCCTAGAATTGGAATTCAATGCGCGCGAAGTGGCTGCACGTAAGGCGATTATGTCCGAGATAGACGGCCGCCTAAGGAATGAAAGGATAACCCATGAAACGGATTTGGATCTCCTGAAGGAAGAAACAGTTCTCGAATTAGAGGCGGAAATGGAAGACCGTCTGGCAGAATTCAGAACTCGCAAGGAAGAAGAAGTCGCAACACAACTGGAAAGGCAACTGGATAAGCGTGAAGAGATCATGCGTAACAAAGCCCTCATCGAGGTACGTAAGCGTGAAGCAAATATCCGTGCAGAAATTGAAGCTCAACTCGGCGTCAAGCGAGCAGAGATTAGAGATCGCCTCTCCTCCCTGACTCAACAGATGGATGACTTCCGCGCAATGGCCGAAGTCAAGATGAGAGAATCTATCGAAGGCAAGGTCCAGAATCAAATCGATGCAGATAGTGAACGTCTTACTCAACAGCAATCTGAGTTTGATACTCTAAAGTCACAAGACAGCCGTGTTGAAAAGCGCCAATCTTGGTTACAGGCAATATCTGGGCAGGGAACAAAGACCCAGGCCCCGCAGATGGGAATGGATCCTAGTGCTCTGGGTGCAAGGCCTAGTACAATCGGCTCGAATGCAGGTAGACAAATGCGTGGGGCTATGGCACAAGCAGCAGCACAGCATACACCTTCAATGGGATTATCTGGAATGAGGGCACCTCGTTCAACCGCACAGTCACTTAGCGGAGCACAACCAATGGCTAGGCCGGTAAAAGCACCTATCGGTGGAACTAACCTTCCATCACCTGGAGCCGCTTTACCACAACCAATTGTGCCTAAAGTTGTAAGACAACCAATTTCACAACAACCAGTCAGTCCCCCTGTGGTACAAACGCCAATGGCATTAACACCTGAAGTAATACCAGAACCTGAACTGTTGGTAAAAGAACCAGTACTCGAAATCCAAGGTCTAGAAGTAGAAGACATTGTAGAAACAGAAGTCACTGAGTTATCGATACCGGAATCAACCATCATTCCAACCGAATCGGTTGTGGAAGAATTAGTTCCGGATATTATTGAAGAAGAATCAATGGATGATCTTCTTGAAGAAGCTCTAGATGAGTCAATGGAAGAAGAATTCAAAGAGGTTCAGGAAGTAGTTTTGCTAACTCCTATTAAGAAACTTGAGTCTGTTGTAGAACCAAAAACTGCAGTATTGAAGCCAGTTACGATTAAGGTGCTTACTCCGGTTGCTAGAAGAGGCCCACCGCCATCTTCTGCACCAGGAATTAGGCCTGATGAAAAAGTGGTTAAAGAAGAGACTGCGGTTCTAATACCTGTCAGAAAATTGAATCCTGTGAGGTCTCCAAATGCGACTCTAAATATTGCACCAAGCAGTGAAGAAGAGTGATTTGACTCAAACGCGTTACTCCGTTCGATTCATAGGGAACCTATACTTGGCTGTAAGTATGAGGAAGGCACTTGCAGTACTCCTTGCAATATTATTGGTACCAGCGATTCCATTAGTTGAAGCCGAATCCAATTTATTGGATGTTGGCCTTATTGATTCTGTTGATGGAAGATTTATCCATACTTCCTTTTCGTCATCCTCAACCTTATTGACGCTGACAACTACTGGAAATTTGTCTGAACATTTTTGGGGTAGTGGTGAATTAATTACTCAATGGTCAATCGAATTGAATATAACTGCAAATTCGGCGACACCTGATTACACTGGTTTGCAAATTGCAGTTGCACACACCGGTGGCGTGTATGTTGTAAATACAGAATTGCGGGTAATCGCAACATCATACAACACTTCTAGTTCAGTTGATTCAGTTGTTTGGGATACAGATGGTGACTTATGGTTTGGTCACTTTGGTGGAGAACGTCGTGCCAAGGAGTATGGTGCTACTGGCTGGACAAACGAAGCGACTCCGGCCCACAATACTGCAATGACAGCAATGACAATTATTTCAGAGGACAGACTGGTAACTGGCGGTAGAGACAACCTAGTCAAAGTAACAACCCAAGAGGGTGTCTTAGAAGAATCAATTTCAGATTTCTCAGCATACCCAACAAAGATCATCAACGATGGTAATGGCAATATTATTGTCGGATGTAGTAATGGTGACTTATTCAGATATGATTTCTCAGATTGGACATACACTTCAACTGCAATCTCAAGTGGTCAAAGCATACTTTCGATAAGCTTAGCCGCTGATGGTAGAGTTTTAGTTGGCACCCAAAATGGTATGCTACACATCATGAATGGAACCTCACTAGTTGAAGAAGAGAGTTTTTCAGCTGCAGGTAGGGTCATGATGGGAGTATTCGGGCCAAATGGTGAATTATACATCATTACTTCTTTCTCTTTAACTTCAAAAATTAGATTATATGATTTAGATAGTGATGGCGATGGAGTCACAGACAGTGTCGATGCCTTCCCTCTAGATTCTAGTCAAGACGTGGATACAGATGGTGATGGATATGGAGACGACGCCCAAGGAAATAATTCTGACGCGTTCCCTAATGATTTTTCACAATGGCTTGATAGCGACGGTGATGGCTATGGCGACAATCCTGATGGGAATGATTCTGATGCTTTCATTAACAATTCAGGACAATGGGCAGATAGTGATGGTGATGGCTATGGTGACAACACTAATTCCGAAGGAGGAGATAGATTCCCCGATGACCCAACACAATGGTCCGACCAGGATTTTGATGGCTATGGTGATGAGGCCACAGGAACTAATGGAGACCACTGTCCCGAATTGAATGGTTTCTCAACAATTGACCGAAGGGGATGTAAAGATACAGACACAGATGGTTACTCAGACCCGACTGATGATTGGACAATTGCTGATGGAGCAGATTATGCAATTTATGATAAAACACAATGGATAGATACCGATGGCGATAGCTATGGTGACAATTTATCTGGTAACGACCCTGACGCATGTCCGCTAGAATGGGGTAATTCAACTAGCACTTATGTTCCAGAAATTGCAAATGATGGAACGCTAACACTTACCTATGTTGTAATTGATAAGTTTGGTTGCATAGATTCAGATGGCGATGGATTCTACGACTATGGTGATGACTTACCTGATGACCCACGTGACTACATTGATTCAGATGGCGATGAAATCGGATATAGTCAAGATTACAATGATTCTAACAAATTGGTTCAGACCAAAGAAGATCATTGTGACAGAGTTCCCACGGACCAATCAGAAATGTGCCTTGGAGTAAGAGACGCCGATTATCAAAATTATGTGAATAGTAAGGATTCTGGAGATTCTGCATTGGGATATAATGCATGGAAAAACTCCCTTAAGTCAGCCGAAGAAGAAGAACCAACTAGTGACCAATATTGGTCGACAGCCGCAGAAATAGGGCCCTTCCTCGGTGCCGGCTTTGCAGCTATTGTTGCAGTTCTACTGATTTATGCTGGCATAGGACGTGCACGTCGCCGTAAAGCACTGGTAAAGACATACGGTGTGCCATTCATACCCGAAGAGAATAGTGCTGAAACTGAAGCACTGGAAGGAAAAGCAGGCCTTTCTGCAGTTGGAGGAGTTGACTCTGACAAATATTGGGAAGATGAAGTTGAACCTATGGAAGTAGGTGATGATGGAAACGAATTGGGCGGTGGGTTTGATGATATTGACCTCAAAGGAGACATTTCCGATACCGCTGATAATTCTGAAGTTATGGAAGAATCAGCCTCATTGGAAGAACTCGCAGGACTACCTGAACAAACAGAGTCCATCGAAGTCGACGAAAACCTAGAGCCAAAACAGGCTGAAGCAGAGGCTCCACCGGTTCCTGCTGAAGGATTACCTGAAGGTTGGACTATGGACCAGTGGAAATGGTATGGAGCAGAATGGCTTGCTGGGCAAGGCAAGTGATTAATCGGAACGCCAAACAATTGGCAAGCACGATTTCAGATTGCCTAATTGCTTTCCAGAATAGATTGGTGCACCATCTGCTTTGAGTGTATTAGTGATTAACCACAAAATCGCATTCCAACTTTTAGCATTTGCAAATAGTTCAATTTCACCCATGGTCGCTTTTACGAGTAATTTCCCAGCATCGCTATTGGGATCAAATACTGCATGAACCAAATCTTTGGTTGAAAGCAAATATCCCGATGGCCGCCAGTCCATATTGAACACCTCATACCTTGAATGGCGATAGATTCAATCGCTGAACTAAATGTTCTGCATTGACATCTGCTACTTCTTTCATCTGTGAACGTAAACTCTCGAGTTCACCATTCATTTTTGCTAATTTATGCGCACGAATTAACTCTCCGAGAAATGTATCGACACTACGGTGCCCATCCATCGTTCGCAGCGTATTCAATTGCCTTCGGATTTCGTAACTTACACTTACCGAGGTCATACCTTCGCCAGTCATAGTAAGCCTTGGCACCTGTTGACTACTTGAATATCACGCGCAATAGTGCAATCAATCTTACAATATCAACACAGTCTCAGAAAGTCCGCCCTTGTTTTTCAAGCAAAAGACGCGGGTGTTCTGTGACTCCAAACCGCCGTCTCATCTCTTGTACCCGCTCATGGTATTCCTTTGTAAGTGACCAATATTCTCGGCTTCCAGCCCCAGCTCCACTACTACTTGGTTTGTTCAGAATCACAGTTGGTGCACCAGTCCAGGCTGCTTCGGCAACCTTTGCCAACCTTCTAATTGGGGTTTTGAATACTTTTTTCGGTATTTTTGATTGAACTTCATCACATACATGGAGCGACAATTTTGATCGTTGGTCCACCATAGTCATGGCAACTCCAAAAATCTTCAAGTTTCTATTGATTCTTTTTTGGATCATCTTTACACTATTCATCAGCATACTGAATCCTTCCAATGCATAGTATTCTGCCTGTACTGGGATAAATACCCAATTTGCAGCACATAATGCATTTATCGATAATAATCCTAGAGAAGGTGGTGTATCGATAATAATATGGTCGAAATTATCGATGATAGGGGCGAGCGCCTCTCGAAGCCGGGTTTCCCGGCCAATACGGTGACTGAGTTCAATCTCTGCTCCAGAGAGATGTATGTCACTAGGCAGAAGCCATAGGTTATCAATGCCTAAATCATTTGGAATTCGTTTCGAATTTTCATTACGCTTTGCCCAAGCTTTCCTCATCGAATCAGTCAAAGCCTGCGGCGAAATCAGGTATTCTTCCATTAATGGTAAATCTTCACCACCGTCATTAACTAGTAAATCGTATGCTGTTTTTCGGATTTTTTTCTTTTCAACACCAAAAGAAGTTGCACAATTACCTTGTGGATCTAAATCGATTAGTAGAACTTTGGCCGGAGGTACTTTGAATTTGGATGAACCTTTGGCAAGTGCGGTGGCTAAATTGACCGCAGTAGTCGTTTTAGCACAACCACCTTTCTGGTTTGCCACTGCTACTACCATCTTGTAAGGGTTCATCTTTCACTCCTCAACGGCCACTGCCGAATCATACGAGGGAGTCTCCCCTCTGTAAAGAATGGCATTCGCCGAGTGGTAATCAGCCCTGTTGGATGACAGGAACTGGAACTTCAGATAGAATCTTTCGAACAATGTGCATTCCAGTAATTCCACGAATCTTAGCCTCTGGCTTCATATTGATTCTGTGTGAGATAATCTGTAGTGAAATCCCTTTGATATCATCTGGAATTACATAATCACGGCCATCGATAGCAGCAGCAGCACGTCCTGACTTGAATAATGCTTGAGATGCACGAGGAGATGCACCGTTTACTACACGGTGGTCTTCACGTGTACGCTGTACGATTTCAATAATGTAAGATAAAATTGCAGGGTCTACATGGACAGTCTCCAATGCTTTTTGCATTGCAACGACCTTCTTTGGTGAAGTAATCTGTTCAACATCGTGACCATCTTTTCCACGTAGTTTTCGACGAGCCAGAATTGCTTTCTCTTCGGCACGATCAGGGTATCCCATACTCATCTTCATCAAGAAACGGTCCATCTGTGCTTCTGGAAGCGGATATGTTCCTTCTTGCTCGATAGGGTTCTGAGTTGCAATAACCACGAACGGTGCTGGTAACTTGTGAGTAATTCCTTCGATTGTAACCTGCTTTTCTTCCATTGCTTCAAGCAGTGCTGCCTGTGTCTTGGGTGGTGCACGGTTAATTTCGTCTGCTAGTAGTATGTTAGCAAAAAGTGGACCTGCACGCAGTTTGAATTCACCGGACTTCTGGTCATACATGTATGTCCCCATAATGTCACTCGGAAGCAAATCGGGAGTAAATTGAACACGCTTAAACTTGCAACCTAGGGCTTGAGCGAAAGTATTTGCAAGCAGTGTTTTTGCAAGTCCTGGGAAATCTTCTAGCAGCATGTTACCATTTGATAGAATTCCGACAGTTACTCTTCGTAGGTTTTCATTCTTACCGATAATAACTTTTGAAACTTCACCCATTAACGAATTTGCAATCGAAGAAACGGTTGCTATGAGGTCTTTAGTACGGTGGTCACCTGCTGGTGCGCCTGCTTGGAATCCTGCATTCATGGTAATAACATCCCTTGGTACAAATTGGAACCGGTCCATTCCATACTTCAAGGTATTGCGTAAGTAAGTCGGAGGTAATTCGTGCAGAAACAGCTCTTAACGGCCCCAGAAGTGGTCATTCTTTCTGTGAAGTCGGGTGATTTCTTCGAGAATTTCTTCTTCGATCGAAGTCAACTCAATCTTGCGTAATCTCTTGGCATGGGCGGCAGGGATGTCAACCCAGAATTCATCGCCTTCATCGATATGGCGCCCAACAGTTGGCCCCATTACGGCAACTGCTAACTCGTCACCCTGTCGCCCTTCCTTTACTTCTTCACTGGACCTAGTTCGAAGACTCTTGATTTGCCCTATTTGTGTTCCATCCAATTTCATAATCCGTTGGCCAACATGGACGCGACCCCCAACAACACGCATTCCAACAATTGCTGGACCTTTATTTCGGAAGGTGTGATCTGCGAGGTATAGTAAGTGACCCGGATAAACAAGATTTTCTCTTGCAGCGGCTTCCATTTCCGCCTTCGTGGCACCTCTCCACTCTTCAAATTCTTCAAGAATACGATATATGATGTCGGCGGTAATGAATTTAATTTCAGCATCTGGGCCTTCAAGACGAGGCTGGACTTCAGAATTGCCTTTTACTGAAAAGCCGAGAATAATTTGATTTAGAGGGTCTTCTGCACATTGTGCAGTAATGATGTCTCTTTTGTTAACAGGCCCAATTGTTGCCATGCGAATCGGTATTTCCAACTTGTTTAGTTCAAAGGCTAGAGCCTCAAGTCCACCAATGGTATCCGCTTTGATAACCACTCCCTCTTCTGCGATATCGACTGAGATTGTTGCTTCTTTACGCGCTTCAGCCTCCGCGGCCTTTTTCGCTTCAGAGTTGTTTGTTTGGCGTAAGGTGGTGCCAGCAAGTACCTTTTCAAGCCCCGGTGCAACGATTTTCAAGCCACATGCTGCAATTGCGTTATCGCAAGACTCCCATCTATCGCCCGCATCGCGCATTTCAGACATACCCTTTGGTCTGAACATACCCTTGATGTGAGTAGAAAATGGTCCATCTGCTCCAACAAGTGTGATAGTGTCGCCAACATTTAATTCACCACGATTTAGAATAACATCAATGGTTTTTCCTAGCCCCCTCTCATCTTTCATTTCAAGAACCGTGCCTTCACCATCACCTAATGTGTCTCTAAGTCGCTCTTCAAGGAACCTTTCTGCCAGTCCGACAGTAACAGTTAGCAAATCTTGCAACCCTTCACCGTCTTTTGCAGAACATGGGACCAATGCGAGGTTCGACTTGAAATCCCTAATCTTGTCATAGCGCTCAATGTTGAATCCATGTTCGCTGAATTGACCAAGTAGTTTCCAATAGCGATCTTCGAAGTACTGCTTGACATCATCACGTTGGTTAGCCCATGATTCAATGAACGAACGACCATCTTCGGTCCTCCATCCGTGTAAGCGGTCAACCTTGTTGGCAGCAATTACGAATGGAGTCTTCTTATCACGAAGGATTCGAAGACTTTCGATTGTTTGAGGCTGTAACCCTTCCATGATATCTACAACAAGGATTGCGATATCAGCTAAAGCTCCGCCACGGCTTCGCAAACTTGTGAAAGAATGGTGACCGGGGGTGTCTATGAACAGTAATCCTGGACTGTTGAAATCCTTTCCACCAGTCATGGCTGCACAAGTCTCATTGAGAATTTTCGCAGGAACTTCGGTTGCTCCAATGTGTTGGGTTATGCCGCCTGCTTCACGGTCCATCACACTAGCTTGTCTCTCGTTACCAAGTGATCTAAAATGATCTAAAACACTAGTTTTACCATGATCTACATGCCCAAGAACTGCAACAATAGGTTGGCGCTGCCAGCCGAGGTCTTTCACCACCTCTTCAGGAATGGTTTCGGAACCATCTCCCTCTTCAGACATATGCAAAACCCCAATTGCTTTTTTAAATTTACAATTGATAAATAATCACTCGTAAACCCAAGACTGACTGTCTTGTTTCCATTCGTTAACGCCTTCAGGGAACCAAAGTCCCAATTCGAATTCAGCGGTTTCAGGAGCATCTGATCCATGAATCATATTGTAACCAATGTCCATGCCAAAGTCGCCACGAATAGTTCCAGGGGCGGCTTCACGACCATTTGTTGGGCCGATTAAATTTCGAGCTACATTGATTGCATCTTTACCTTGCCAAGCCATGCAAACAACAGGCCCGCTAGTTACGAATTTGATTAGTCCAGGGAAGAATGGTCTTTCTGCGTGAACTGCATAATGTGTTTTTGCAATCTCTTCACTCGCAATGACTTGCTTTAGTCCAACCAATTGTAGTCCCTTTCGTTCGAATCTCTGAATGATTTCTCCAACCAGTCCGCGCTGTACACCATCCGGCTTTACCATGACATAGGTAGTCTGCATACTATTTCCACCAGTGTGGCCGACTGGCAAGCCCTATTTGAGCGCAGCGATAGAAAATACTGGCTTTCTAGTACTAAGCGCCGCCTTTAACGTAATGGCGAGTCCATTTAACACGGCGAGAGTTTCGCTTTAGTTTGACTGCATTTTTGCGAGACTTACTGTTCGCGAACCATTGTACTGTCCCGTCTCTGCGGATAAACATCAATCCTGTTCCCGGTTCGATTATCTCTCCGGAGAAGCTACAAATTCTCTGTTCTGGCATATTGATCACCTATAGTTGAGCTTACGTGCTTCACGACCAGTGTCACGTAGCATCAGAATATCTCCGATACGGACAGGTCCAATCACGTTTCTTGTAATAATACGGCCCACGTCACGTGGGTTAGGTGCATCGTTGACACGCACCTTTACTTGAGTAGCTTCACCAGTCATACCAGTTCTACCTACTACTTCGACAACCTCTGCAGGCCATCCTCCGAGTTCTTCAGACATTTCTTATTCCTCCGAATTCAGTAAAAACTTCAGTTGGAAAGCCCCTTGACAAGCTCTACAACTTCGTTGAATTTTTCTTGAGCACCTTTTGATACTTCTAAAAAGGCAAGAGATGCAGTTTTTACGCCACCAGGCATACCTGCTTCTTTAGCTAGGAATTCTTGGCTAGGAACGTATCCGAATGGGATACCTTTCTCTGCGCAGATTAGCGGGATGTGTGCCAGTAATTCTGGCGGGTTAACATCCTCTGCCATAATGATGAACTTTGCAGTACCGCGTTCCGCAGCCTTAGTTACCTCATTAGATCCTTTTTTCATTCGTCCGTTGTTGTTCGCCTGAATCATCTCGTAGATTTTATCTGCGACATCATTAGGGGTTTCGTATGACACGTGTGCACTCATTGAAATCACTCTCATGCTTATGTGAAGCAATGTTGCGCACGACCTCTCGAATATAAACGCCACGGATAGAGGGCCCGAGAGGATATTCACAAATCTTCCAGTATTTTACGCACACCACGAGCCAATGCGGCACCGCCGGAGATAACAGCCCGGTTATTGGCCAGACTAGAGGTTGCATACACGCCATCGACATGATTTGACAATCGCATGATGGCGCCACCGGTGAATAATCCGTGAGTACATGCAGCATGAACTCCTGTAGCGCCCTGACTTCGTAATGCATCAGCGGCTTTGCAAATAGTGCCCCCAGTAGCAATCATATCATCGACAATTGCAACAACCTTGCCTTCAACATCGAGGTCTTTCGCCTTGTGAATGATAGTATGCGCATCAATACGTGTCTTTTCTAGGTATGAGAATGGGAGGCCGATCGAATCAGCAACAGCTTTTGCACGTTCAATAGCGCCCTTGTCGGGGGAGAGTATGAAATCAGGCTTCACAGTGGTTTGTAGGTAAGATGCAATCTCAGGCATAGCAGATGTAAATTCTACGGGGATCGGCATTTCCTCCAAGGCAGCAGGCGCATGTAAATCGAAAACAACAATGCCATCACAATGAGCGGCTAACAAACGGCCGATTGCTTTTGCACTAATTGCCTCTCCAGGGCGGAATCTCTTATCCTGGCGAGAATAGCCGAAGTAAGGAATCGCTACAATCACACCAGCGCCAACTGGCTCCATCGACTGAGGCCCAATTTCATTTAGGTTTTCAGTACGTCCCTCCCTTACATCCCTCAGTGCTTCAAGGAGAAGTAGAGTTTCTACAATCCCTGAGTCTGGGAATGTATTTGAAACCAATACTACGGGCTCTTTACGAACAGATTCTATCGCTTCTTCTGGAATTCTAATGTATCCTTCAGAATCAGGGAATCGCCGTGCCTCGAGAGAATGGTGCTCCCATCCTAGGTGTTTTGCTAAGTCGATAGCGAGGGCGCGGGAATTGCTACCCGAAACCACTACCATGTTACAAGGGCCTGTGAGGGGGCTACATGAGGGTTATCATCAAATCCACAATTGCAAATTGCTAGTTTTTCGCAATTATTGCGACGCAATGGCGCCCTAAGCAGTTCTAAGGTGCGCGAGGCAGGACTCGAACCTGCGACCTCCCGGTTATCAGCCGGGTGCTCCAGCCGACTAAGCTACCCGCGCAAAGGCAAGTCGGCGACCGGCCATCCCATCATAAAGACGACGGTATGCTTCACTCTACTTCTGCAGCGGGGTCGTTGACCTGCATGTAAGAAGGTAGGCCAAGCAACTTGTCGAGAGTTCGTGACAGAACTACTTCATCCAGGCGCTCACGTGTACGTGCTAGTGCTGTAATTGGAATATTGATCGTACTTCCGATACCATGCTGGACCTGGACGCCAATACGTGTCTTGACAACTATGGCGCGGTAAGTTCGCTTGAATTTCACCAAATCAGTAATTACTCCAATTTCCATTCCTTGATTATCTAGTACTGCTTTGTCGACCATTTCATCAGGTGCGTATAGTTTCTCATCGATACGGACGGTGTTTCTCCAGCGACGCTGAAGTTCACGCATTGATTTTGAGAGTTTTACCGCACCATCATTTCTGATGCTGTGGATTAACTCCTTGTGTAGTGGAGCAAGTTCTGCAGGTTTGCGCATGAATTCATCTGCAACCTCAGGCTCCACCATTATGCGCATCGAGCGCACTCTCGCTTCGTTCGGATGGTGACGTTCTCCTACGATCGTCCCCACCTTTGTATCATTCACGTATACATCCCTCTGGAGTAACTCCTGGATGTCATAATCGTTGTTTGGCATTTTCCCATCTCCTCGGCCTTGTGACTCTTGGCCAATCTCTCCTCTACAGTGACGACTCTTATACTTGCCCCCGTCAAATAATGTATTTCCAATTGAGTTTGACGCATAATCCATTTATCTCCAATTGGAAAAGCATACTTATTTCATTTTTAACAAAGGGTGTAAAAGTTTACTTTCAATTGGTGTCGCATAATCCTAGAGTAAAAATTGCTTCTAGGTAAAATTATCAATTGAATATTTAAAAATCCAATTGAAAAATACTTAAGAGAAACCTCATGAAGAGAGAACCTTCGGCTTACAATAATGGCAATATTGGTCCTGGGGGCGACATGTTCACTTGGTGAGGCAGTAGTCGACAAACTCCTTTCTCTGGATGTTGACGTAATCGCTGTAGAGGATAGCCATTACAAGAGAAACTCTACCCTATTGGAATACTCAACCGCAAATTTGTACTCCGAAGGCGATGGGTATTCGATATCATTTGATGGCAGTGATGCGAACCTTGTGGTGGGCAAGGATTTGATAATTCATGATCTGATTCCATCACGGGCAGATAAATGGCTAGCTCCCGAAATAATTCGTTGGGCTAATGGAGAGGACATGAATAGCAGTCCACGTTATTGGTTGAGTGTAATCGATGCCGCTAATGCAATAGCGCATATCCTAAGGGCTGAGAAGAAAATCAATCGAATCGACATGTGTGGTCGTCGTGAGTGGTTGGCCAAAGATTCAAAATCTGAATTTGATATGTTATGGCAACGCACCCATCAAGGAACGAGTGGCAAATTCACTGCAGAAACTTTGTTTGGTCATGAAATTGCAGGGATGGATGCTAAACCAATTTCTGAGATTAGTGGTAATAGACCTGATTTAGAGCCTCTCCACGACTTACTTTTGGATTTGACTGGTGACGGATGGAGACCTCTAGTTCCCTTCAGAACAGCATTAATGTCACTAATTGCAGGCCTTCTGGTTTGAGTCGGGTGGTTATGGAAGCAAAATTAGTTCACTTCACACTTAAAGCAGCAATAATATGAAAGTACATGGATGGGAATACTTTCAACTAATCCATAACCCAAAACCATTATCTTTACCGATTCATTTATTGCGAGTTGTAAGTTGGATTAGTTATGACTAAAATTAAGTCAATTGATAATCTGTTCAGAGGGTCTGTTGGCCACCTAGTGGCATATCTGGAAGCATTGTGATGTTCTCACCACGTAGACTTGGCCCTGAACTAATTGTAGCGAAGATTCCCTTGTCTGCCAAGTTGTGTGACAATGCGAACCAAGTACGGCCATATGCATCGACTCTGATGTCTAAGAAGTCACCAAGCCCGCCACATCGGTTGTATCCACAGTCGTTTTCTATGTCGATAGGGTCTCCTATGGCATTGAGTTGAACAGTTGTGAGAAGAGGAGTTTCGTTAAACGCATCTGTGGTATAAGTGAGGTATGCATTCCAGGTTTCTTCATCTCCTTCAGTCTCACCCACATAACCGAATGCTACAGTTCCAGCATCACCTGCAACAACAACTGGGAACCCTGTGCCTGAAAGGTTGATTGGCGGAGCGATCATAGTTGCATTAGACCAAGTATCACCTTGGTCTACTGAATAAGACCAATATGGCATATTGTCTAAGCCCATCCACATAGCATGGACGTTTCCTTCACTATCGACTTCTACTTGAGCTTCTTCAGCATTCCAAGTATCCGCAATACCTGTTTCAGTAGTTGGTAAAACATGCTCTGTCCAACTTATTCCAGCATTAGTTGTTCGGAACACAGAGTATCCATCGCCAGTACATCCCTTGTTTCCACGGTAGAAGTTTCCGTCTACACTCCCGACCAAGTGCGCTGATAATCCTCCAGAGTTACAGGAAACAGGAGCGCCGGAGGTTTCAGGACCCCAGGTTGCGCCTCCATCTTGGCTTGATGAGCATAGAGGGTGAGGTGCATTTCCATTGATACAAAACATCCAGGTTGTTGGGTGTAGTAATGCTGGCATGTTACTGCTAGCAATGGTTTGGTGGTCTTGAACGGAGTAAATTTGTGTAGCCACACTAGGGCCATTCCAACTTGCTCCTTCATCATCTGACCACTCAACTGTCATACCCAATAGAGCATGCATGTCGAATTTCATGATTCTACTTGTCCATGGGTCGACATAGATGTAGGGATCGTTAGAATTGGCAATTGGCAGGAATGGATCATAGATATTTTCACAACTGTAATCCAAAACATCGTGCATTCCAATGAGGTCACAAGAAATAATTGCAGTTGAACCCGCTGGTCCGTTACCGTAAGAACTCATTACCATCATGTCATTCTGAGTAATTCCCATAGTTGGCTCAAAAGTTGACATACCGATTCCGTAGTAGGTTCCAACCGCTTCATACGGGGTGTTTCTATCAGTATATTCGAACTCATCATTACCCCACGCATCAGTTCCGCCAGGGAAATGGTACCACGTTAAATCAGGTTTTTCAAAATTCCAAACCGAAGGTGGCGCTACGATATCTTCCTTTTCATCATCGCCAAAGCATCCTGCTAGTGATGCACTTACCATCAATAATGAAAGAAAGATTGTTCGCATTTCACTCACCGAATAAATCACTTCCAAGCAGAGGCAGTAATACTGAAGCGTCACCCTCAACACAGACATTAGGTGCCTCAGGACGCATTTTACCCCAACTAATTGCTTCACGAAGACGAGCACCTGAAAGGCTCCCATCGTGTTCTGGTGCTGTGGTGATGTATACGGCGGAATCAAGTCCTCCGCGGTATTGGTTCCACCAAATAACGTGATGCTTGGAAATTCCCCCTCCTACCATGAGGGCGTTTGATTTCTCAACATCCCACGTTAGGTCACTCATTACTTGTTCATCAGCAAGTGTATCGATGTGGAAATCTCTGTATTTCTGTCTAAACATGAATAATTGTGCACCAATACTTCCATCAGTAATTCCCGGGATACAAACGGGGACTTGATTTTTGTAAGCCCAATAGATTAGGGAATCGGGTGTTCCTATACGCTTGCCCAGTTCCCAAACAAGATGTATAGAGCCGAATCCAAGCCAGACATCTGCTCCCTGTTTTCCAGTTTCAGCGAGCCTATCCTTGCGAATTTCTTCAAGAACAGGCATAACTACAGCTTCAATAATTTCACCATAACTCGAGTTCGGAACAATCACATTTCCAAGTCGCATCAACTGGTGTTCACCCAGTTCAATATCGTCCAATTCAAATGATCCATGGTAGTAGTGCTTGTATGACCTAGCAATATCATGGTCAAGCATGCCACATGTTGTCGAAACAACATTGAACATTTTTCGCTTTATTGCTTCGACGAAAAATCCCCTGGTACCCGTTGCACAAAGGCATGCAGGGAATGACAACCAATTTGTGACTTTACTGGCATCACCATCCACTTCATTAAGTTCTGATTTCATACTTGTGAGAATCTCTCGTGCGTATGCGAGTTTAGTCGCAGTGAAACCACCGGCGGAGGCCATCTGGTCAATGAGCGAACTAGCGTCAGTTAGTTTCGCAAAATCATAGTCTTCGACGGGCTTGTCAAAAGACTCAGGGTCTATTCCCATGAATGATGGCGTGCGGCTTTCGCATATGAAACCCATGACTATGTCATGGTGATTCAATTTCCACTATCATATCACGTAACATTGCGGCTCTTTCGAAGTCAAGTTCTAATGCTGCTTGCTGCATCATTGCCTTTAATTCTTCAATTGAAAAATTAGTTTCTTCAATTGGTTGAGAAATGTTACTGGTAACTGAATTAGAGCGAGCCCATTGCCCGGCTCCAACGTTGAGATTACTCGCCCAATCTCCACCTTTCCTTCCACCTTTAGAGCCCACTAATCGTTTGCCACCAGAAGTTCCAGCGATTAATTCGTCAATATCGCTGCCCATTTGTGGCAGGGCTTTTTGAATCGTAGAGGGGATTATTCCATGTTTTTCATTATGGGCAGTTTGTCTTTCTCTTCGTTCAAGTGTTTGACGTATTGCTGCAGTCATTGGAGGGCTCATAGAATCAGCATAGAGGATGACTTTGCCATTTGAGTTTCTAGCGGCTCGACCGATTGTTTGCAGAAGGCTTCTTTCATTTCTTAGGAATCCTTGACGGTCAGCATCAAAGATCGCAACCAAACTAACTTCAGGAATGTCCAATCCTTCTCTGAGAAGATTTATTCCAACGATTGTATCAATGTGTCCTATTCGTAGGGCATTGATGATTTCAGTTCTCTCAATCGTATCTATTTCTGAATGTAGATGGTGAGCCTTGATTCCCATCTTATTGAGGTACTGTGCAACCTCTTCGGCGAATTTTATTGTTAGAACAGTAACTAAGGCTCGCTCACCTTTCGCTATTCTTGAATTTATTTCCGACATCAGATCGGCAATCTGCCCCTCGGTATTCCTAACTTCGATAAGTGGGTCAAGTAGGCCAGTAGGTCGAATCTCCATACGCGGTATATCCTCGATTATCTGCAGCATGTCGTACATACTTTCTGAATCAGGGTGTTTCTTTGGGTATTCGGGGGTATCGACGCCACCGCCTCCGGCCATATGGCGTAGCCCTAATGGGGCATCTTGACCCGTGACTTCACAGAGATGTAGGAGTTCTCTTTCACCAGGCGTGGCACTTACATACACCATCTGGGGGACTAATTCCTGAAATTCATTAATTTTTAGTGGTCGATTATCGGCTGCAGAAGGTAGCCTGAATCCATGTTCAATTAAGTTCAATTTCCGACTCCTGTCTCCTGCATACATCCCGCCAACCTGGGGTAGTGTTACATGTGATTCATCCATTATCACAAGAAATTTATCTGGATTGCCATGGAATTGCTTTGCAGCAGCTGCAAAGAAATCCAGTAAACAATACGGGCGCTCACCATGATTGCGCCCATCAAAGTGCATAGAATAGTTTTCAACAGCAGTACAGTGTCCAATCTCACGAAGCATTTCAAGGTCGTACCTTGTTCGTTGTTCTAGGCGATTTGCTTCTAGGTCCTTTCCTTCGCTTTTTAGTCCAGCAACTTGGCCATCAAGTTCAGTTTCAATATTCTCGAGGGCTGCTTCGAATCTTTCAGGGGACACCATGAAGAATTCTTTGGGGTGAATCCACGCCTCATCCAGTTCATCAAGAATTTCCCATGTAATCGGGTCACAAATTTGTATGTGTTCAACGCCATCAAATCCGAATCTAATTCGTAAAGGGTCGTCCCTACTGGGCATCCAAATATCTAGGTTTTCTCCGCGTAGGCGTACTTCTCCTCGCTTGAGATCAGTTGTCGTTCGATTATATTGTAATGCAACCAGTTCTCTAATCAGATCGATCGGTTCGATGGTTTGACCTACATGTGTCCGACAATGATATTCTAGGAATGTTTCAGGTGCGTTTAATCCGTAAATACAGGAGACGGAAGAAACTACGATACAATCGGGGCGACTAACCAGACTTGCGACTGTTGCGAATCGTTCTTGCTCGATTCTTTCATTGATTGAGAGTTCTTTATCAATATACAAATCCCTCTTTGGTAAGTATGCTTCAGGTTGATAATAGTCGTAGTGAGAGACAAAATACTCGACACGATTTTCAGGAAATAATCCAGACATCTCTTGATGCAATTGGCGTGCTAGTGTTTTGTTGTGGCTCATTATCAAAGTAGGAATATTTAGACGCTCAATAATGTGAGCCATTGCGAATGTTTTGCCAGAACCGGTAACGCCCAATAGCACACATCTCGACTGGTTATTTTCCAATTGCAAAACCATTTTCTCAATTGCACTTTCTTGGTCGCCAGCGGGTAGGTGTTCAGAGTGTAAACTAAATCGGGATATCTCGGGCGACAAGTGGTCCTTTATCGCCCCTTCAAGGGCCTTCGATATGTCGAAGGGGTCACTCATATTCTCACAACCTATGGGAGGTACAACCCACCATTAACGTGTATCACCGCACCGGTGATATAATCTGATTCTTCACCAACTAGGAATGAGACAGTCCCTGCAATATCTTCGGGGGTTCCAATTCTTTTTAGAGGGACTTCTGCCTCTCTACTAGAGCGTTTTTCTTCACTATCGCCTGCCAGAATATCTGTGTCGACAAAGCCTGGTGCGACAATGTTTACCCTCTTGCCTTCAGGAGCAAGTGATTGTGCTAGGGAGCGGGCCCACGTTGCTAGAGCAGCTTTGGAAGCAGAATAGTCTGCTCCGTGTGCGGAGCCCCTTGTTCCTAATTGACTACCAATTACACAAATCCTGGCATTACTGACAAGGTTAGTCTTAATCGCCTCCCATACCAAAAAAGCACCTTCGAAGTTGGTTGACATCGTTCGCCTCAAGTGATCAATATCGAGTTCTTTGGCATCTATACGGTCGTATCTGCCATGGTTTATGACTAGAACTTCAATACCTGTCGATACCCATGGATGTGTTGCCAGTAATGCAACTTCTCTAGCGTCGGTTACATCACAATTTACTGCTACAGCATCTATACCCGAATTTCTAATTTCGTCCACTACCATTTCAGCAGGTTTTGAGGAATTACAGTAAGTTAGGAGGATTCTGTAACCATCTTTCGCTAACCTTTTCGAGATAGCGGCTCCGATTCCGCGGCCCCCTCCGGTCACTAAAGCGGTGCGCATATCATGTCTTAGGAGGGCACTTGCTCAATAAATCACTGGAGGAATTGCGCAAGTTGTGGCGGCTGCCAACCTTCAGGTTTCAGTACCTTTCCGTCTTCTCTGCGAATGACCTTACCATCCACTAATTTGGCCATATTGGAGCGATGTACTTCATCAAATGCATCATCATAAATATCTTGCATTCCATGATTGATTATTGTTCCTGCAAGAATATATCCAATGTCAGCCAGAGCATCTAGCACTTCTACTAAATCGCCAGCCCTTGCGGCTTCGGCATATTCTTGAACTTCCTCAGTTAGGAGTTTAATTCGTAATTCAATAAGTTCATCTGGGCCTAAGCCAGGGTCATCACGTCGAGGTATTTCGAATGCCTGATTAAATTCAAGTAGGGACTTGACGATTGGATTCATACATCACGGGGGCTCACGCCGCTCTATGAAAGTTGCATTGCCGCCAAGAGTATCCATCCAGTGGAAACATGTGCTCTAAACCACCATTTTTGGAATTGTGAACCAGAGGCAGTGAGTACTGTAATCACAAACAGCAGCGAAATTACAGTTCCGGCAACAGAGACTACTGAAAAGGCAAATGCCCACAATGGAATCGAGAGCAGCATAACAGTCATTGTAACAGGGGGTTGGAACCTTGCAGGAAATGATTTTACTCCATTTTCCTTATCGCTTTCAATATCCATTTGTGCATATCCCAAATCAAATGCTGCAATCCACAATCCTACTCCGATGGAGACATACAGTAAATCAGGATACCAAGAGTTCGAAGAGATCTCTCCAGTTATTGCTACCCACGCGCCTGCAGGTGCGAGCGCTAAGCATCCGCCTAGCCACCAGTGGCAAAGCCAAGTGTACCTTTTCAGATAAGGGTAGATGATGAATACGATTACAGGGATTGGGGAAAGGTATAGGCATAATGGATTGAGCATCCAAGCCCCTCCTATTAGCATGATCAAGAATACACAACACAGTATCCAAGCCGTTTGCAGAGACATTGTACCTGCTGCCAAATGCCGGTCTGCAGTACGCGGATTTTCCGCATCGATATTACGGTCGATGATCCGATTCAATCCCATTGCCAACCCTCTTGCCCCAACAGCTGCAATCAATATCCAAAGTAATTGGAATATAGTGGGGTCGCCGGCCATAAAAGCTCCAATGAATACAAATGGTAAACTGAATAATGTATGCTCAATTTTAACAAAAGATGCAATTTGTTTGAGGTCCATTACATCACCAAATTGTTAGGCCACGGCGGCAAGTCAAATCTTTCAATTGATTTGAGGGTCTCAGGGTCATGCATCGTAATTCCTGGCCAACGCCTTACAGTAGATGGCCCCTCATTGGAAGGAATCGGAGTTGTAGCGTCCCAGAATATTCTGCCATCTTCTAGGATAAAATCACGTTCAACTGCGAAGCGAGAAGTGAGTTGCCATAGTAGTCGTCGATTAGCACCTTTGCCATGTAAATCCAAGTCATTATCAGTGACAAATAGCCAGCGAAGTTGTTTTTCAGAGTCCAATTGCCAAATTAAATTTCGCAATTGGTTTATTTTATCACGCTGAGCGGCTGCAGCCTCTTCATTTGGCCATTGTGATCCCGTACGTGGACTGGGTCTCCCTTCAATCTCAACAGTTACCACGAGCATTGAATTTCTAAGGAGGAGGCAATCTTCAATTAATTCTAATTTCGAAATTTCGTCTAGTAGCGAATCGCTAATTCCTGGGGCCGCTTCTTCTCCCTTCCTCCAAGGAGGGCACTCCTCGACAGGAGAGCCTTCGACGGGATTTCCGCTTCTTGGGTCAGATGGAATAATTGTTGTAGCATCTATTATTAATTTCGAATGTACATTCTCATAGGTGGAAGCCGGTTCCAAAGAATCACTT
>ERZ1046148.58-NODE-58-length-62000-cov-7.137009_pt1 | contig 62000 bp, 48 predicted proteins | sample MGYA00383090_ERZ1046148 | MGnify/ENA primary metagenome ERZ1046148 (study PRJEB29581, sample SAMEA5548360) | metagenome | biome: marine; feature: coastal; material: water | depth 25 m | study: Short-term variability in the microbial, nano- and picoplankton dynamics... | reverse complement strand
ATCAACCTCTCGGACGATTGCGCTTACGGAATGCTGAGCGTTTCATATCACCGAGTATTTCTTTAGCGAATTTCAAACCTCCTTTGAACGCAAGCCACGGATGACGGACGTACCAAAGAGGGTTCTTCATATCTCTAAGCGGGTAGCGTAATTGAGCAATTATACCCTCTGGCATATATTCGTCAATACCATATTTTTGTGGGCGTTTATCCTTGGGCATGAAGTAAGTACCAAAGATTAGATCCCAAATCGGTAAGAAGGTGGAGTAATTTGTATTATGGGCATCCTTTTCATTGGTGTGGTGCCAATGGTGGAATTCTGGAGTAATCACTAATTTATGTAGTGGTTTCATTTTCCAGTTTACATTTGCATGAAGGAAAAGACCTAAGAAAATCTGCAGAATTGCTAGAGCGCCAGTAAGTTCTGGGTCAAAACCAGCGACGATTAAGAAAATAAAAGCTGGAGCGATAAGTGCACCATCAAGAGGATGACCGCGAAAGCCACTAGCCCAATCCAGATGTTCGGTCGAATGATGTACTGCATGAAATCTCCATAAGCACGGAATTTCATGATAAAAGCGATGGCTCCAATAAACGGTGAAGTCGAAAAGTAGGAATGCGACGATCGGCAGATAGTTGGAGGGTATTTCTGCGACCAGTGGGCGGATTAACAAGCCAGGAATCCACGCTAGACTTATGACCCCAATGACGATAATAATAATTCCTGCTGCTGCCCCAAGCAGGGGCGATGCGATAGCATAACCCATGTCAGTGCCTATTCTGGGACGACGTATTTTCTGTCCTTTATGCCGAGGAAAAATTTTCTCAAACGGCACTACTAGGATGAATAATAAAACTAGTACAACCAATCCTTCTTGTGAAAAAAACACTCCTGCCGCGATTAAGGCGATAGCCATTAATCTTAGAATCCAAGTTTGCAGTTTGCTGCGTTTAGGTGGAGGCAGTAAATCTAAGGCTGGGCTCTGTATTTCTTGCTCAGGAGGACAAAAATCCTCGTTATGGGGGGCTAATGGTGAATTCATAGTACTCGACACCATAGCAATGGACTGCAAAACCTCTCATTTTAATGTATTTCATCTAATCTATTTCTGATCTTCTAAATACAATTATTCGATTGGTATTAGTGCCCTTTTTTTGGTTAGAAACGCCCCATGTATTGGAGGTTTTAGTAAAATCTTGGGCATTGATTACCACCGCAATCGGCTCTAAACCTGCCTTGACACCAGACGGTATAACCAAATCCTCCATCAGTATCTTACCACCTCTGACTTCTCCGACTTCAAATGCGATGTAACCCCCTGGCTTTACCACGCGATTAAGTTCGACTAATACCTCTGTAATCATCTCTTGCCACTTATCTAGGCTCTTGATTTGCGAGATCGCAATGTCGGTCGAATCTAGACCTAAGAACCAACAGCGCAGCCAGTTATCACCCTGATAGTCGATGACATCTAGAAACGGCGGCGAGGTTACAACCAAATCAATCGAAGCATCGGCAAGAGTAGATTTGGCTGCATCATTACATGATAGAATTGGGTTTTTTGATAACGATTTACCATCCCAGTCTTTGAGTAGAGTTTTACTTTTAGCGAGAATACGAGGTAAGATGTCTTTCTGCGGAGGGATTTGTTGGCGTTTAGCATTAATTCGTTTTTGAGATTCAAGAGAAACCGCTTGGTTTGGAGGCATTGAATAAACAGAAAAGAATCCGTTGGAATGACCAGTTAAACGATTTATTGCGACCATGCGTATCCACTTGTCGATAGAATCAATATCTCCTTGGCAATGCTCCTTCAGTGCTATAATTTGTCGAAGTGTATCGGGGTGAAAGAAGGTCAATAAATCATCATTAGACTCTTTGTTAGAACTGAGATCTAGTTCTTCAAGGCGCTTTTCAATTTGTAATAGAGTAGGCGGATTGAAGCGCGGTTCTAGCAAGACTTTACTCAGAGGGTTGATGTCATTTCCCAATGGCTTTCTTCCAAGTAATGCCGCTTCTAAAACAGTGGTGCCACGGCCCATGAAAGGATCATAAATAGAATCGCCAATTTCAGATAAACGTTCGATAAAAAAGCGTGGTAGTTGCGGTTTGTAACAAGCCCGATAAGAGATTTCATGCAAGCTATGGGCTTTGCGTTGAGCGCTGGTCCAGAATTCATTGGTAATCTTTGGAATAGTTCCTCTTTTACCATCTGAAGACCATTGAATATTTTCGATTACAGATTCTCCCCATCGATTAAATTCGGAGACATCAGCGATGAAATCTGCAGTCTCCATGGCTAGAGGACATAGTCGGCGGTACAAGAACTTCGACCCCAATATTTGCCGCAGGATGATATATCCGAGAGTCATGTACTAAGTTGGTGAGAGATAGATGAAGTCACTTTACTGGCGTTTTGTTCTCGCAGCCAAGGCTCGTAAATCGAGGCGTTTGCGAAAACGACTCGGCCCTAACATCAGATCTATTATCACCGAATCCGAAAACGGAATCTTTGCAGTCGACCCCGAAGACCTTGAGGTTGGAGAAAAGTTGCGGAAAGGCGGCTTTGGTTTAGATGAAATCGAGCGACTCAGCAAATATCTTACTGGAGAGTCCAAGGTTTTGATAGTTGGTTCGCATATTGGCTCATTGGCAATTCCCTTGGCGGAGAAATGCGCTGATTTAGTGGCGATTGAAGCGAACCCAGACACGTTCGAATTATTAAAATTAAATATTTCGTTGAATAACTGTAGCAACATCAGTGCTCATAATATAGCAGCAAGTGATAAGCGTGAGCAGTTAAAATTCCTCAAAAGTAGAGTTAATTCAGGCGGAAGTAAACGTACACCGAAGAATCATAATTTCATGTATGATTTCGATAAGCCTGAGGAGATAGAAGTCGAGGCCTATTCTTTGGATGAACATCTCGGCGTGGAATCTTATGGCCTGATTATCATGGATATCGAGGGTTCAGAGTATTTTGCTCTAAAGGGCATGCCCCAAATCCTCGCACAAAGCAAGGTGTTGGTCGTGGAGTTTTTACCTCACCATCTGCGTGATGTTGCGGGGATAACAGTAGATGATTTCCTTTCAGCAATCCCTGAAGAATTCACTAAAATGACCATTCCTTCTCAACAGAAAACAATAGGAAAAACCTCTTTTGAAGCGGAACTAAAGGGTATGTTCGCTGCTGAAAAAGGTGATGACGGTTTAATTTTTGAGAGAGATTGATCCGGATTTTGTCCTTTTCCACTCACCGACGGTCATGCCTTCAGCATTAGCCATCTTACGCTCTTGTGCAGCTTCCCATGCTGAAACCCCTTGTAATTCACTTAGGTAATCGAGATGCCCAGGACTGGTAACCACCATCACATCGTCAGCGGTGAATTGTGAGGGTGAGGTATAACCGCAAGATTTGGTCAAGAGCATCACCTCATTCTGTAATGCCTGAGCATACATCGAAACTCGCTCGCTTGCGCCCTTGACATCTAAGGCGCGCTCGCGCTTTGCATCTTGTGTTGCTATTCCGGTTGGGCAATGATTAGAATGGCAATCCAAGGCTTGGATACATCCGAGTGCAAGTAGGAATCCACGGGCGATGTAGACCGCATCAGCACCTAGCGACATCGCCACAACCAAATCAATTGGTGTTGCCATTTGTCCGGCGGATATTAATGCAACTCTATCACGAACTCCATATTCTTTCAAGGCAATATCTACCACTGCAATCGCTTGTTTCATAGGCAAACCAGCATGACTTGCTAATACCAAAGGTGCTGCACCGGTACCTCCTTCAGAACCGTCGATAGCGATATAATCAGGTCCTCGGCCTGGCTCAGCAGCCATTTTTTCAGCGATCATTTCAATTTCATCAGTATGGCCTACGACTAATTTGATACCGACAGGCTTGTCACAAATCTTCCGAACCCGGTCTAAGAAATCAAACAGTTCGTCGACATTTGAAATTTCGACATGCCGACTTGGTGATATTATATCTTGACCCATTGGTACATTACGGATTGTGGCGATTTCCTCAGTGATTTTTTCCTTGAGTAACATGCCACCTTTTCCAGGTTTTGCACCTTGGGCTAATTTTACTTCAATCATCTTAACTCCGGGATGGGCTGCGAGTTTTTTGAGCAAATTATCATCCAATGAGGAATCTTCTTTGCGCACACCAAATTTAGCAGTACCCATTTGGAAGATAACACCTCCTCCTTTCTTGTGATAGGGAGAATACCCTCCTTCCCCGGTATTGTGGAAAATACCCGCTTTCTTTGCCCCGATATTAAGTGCTGAAATCGCTCTTGCTGAGAGTGAACCAAAAGACATTGCAGATATGTTCACGAAGTGTTCCATAACCACTGGATTTGAGACTCCAGTATGCTTACCGATAACCAATTGGTAATTTCCTTCTTCGTCGGTATTTTTGTCAGTAGCTGGCCGGTCGGTAAAAGTTGATGGCAATACATGATATGAGCCGACAGCATCGAAATCAACTTGGCTTCCGAAGCCGATATTGTTGGATTTACCAGCTGCGGTTTTGTAGACCCAATCTCTAGTTACGCGGTTAAATGGTTTTTCGTCGAGGTCGGCCATAAACCAGTATTGACGGAATAATGGCCCCACGCCTACTGCTACTTTTCGACCCCAATAGAGTACGGGAAAGGTACGTTGAATTGGATTATCAACTTGGGTGACATCGTGTATGAAGAGCACTGCGATGCCACAACCGATGGCGATTGGCAGTATTACTGGAATGCTGAGAACGGTTTCGATTCCAAATTGTGAAGCGAATATTGGTAGGCCATACCAAGAAATTATTGTAGTGCTTGCTAACCATGCTGCCCACCAAGCCCAGCGCTTTGATTTCGACTTTGCCATGTCCGGGCTATCATTGTCCTTACATTTTAATCATCGCATGATTGTTGACGCAAGGATTCCAAGGCCACTGCTGAAAGAGCGACTTGAAGGTTGTAAGAAGGTACAAATCCTTTCATTGGTAATCTCACCACTTCATCGGCTGATTCGAGCATCTCTGTGGAAACTCCGTGGCGTTCAGCTCCAACAACCATAACCAAATCACCTGTCAAGTCGACATCCCATGGTGCAACTTGACCACAATCTTCGACTACCACTATTTTCAGGTCGTGTTTTTTGAATGTCAATAGTGCCTCTTTAGCGGATATCCATATTACAGGGATGAAGCGGTCTGCACGCATGCTTGCACGAGTAGCAGTACGCCGTAGATCATTTGTTTGTGGAGTTGTAATCACGACAGCATTTGCTCCGCTGACTTCGGCTGTACGTACACAAAAGCCGAGGTTTGTCGCATATTCAACTTGATCAAGCATCCAAATAGTTCCCCCGTTAGCACAGACCTCGTCTAGAGTTGCATCGGGGTTTCGACCTACTAAGGCCATCACTTCATGCTCACCCTCAGCAGACATGCGCCATAAATCAGTGGAAGAGCCGATTTCAACAGGGATATCTCTTTCGAGACAAAGTGCTTTTACTTCTTCATCGATAGAATCGCGATTCATCAAAACCAGAGTTACTTCATCTCTAGTAAGTGCAGCGATTACTTCTTCACGTCCTCGCACCTGCACATGATGACGAACGAGCCATACCTCATGAAGACGTCACCCGAATGGAAGCAAAGTCCGCGTGGACAGACTCATAAAGGGATGTCAAGTCGCCGTGATGCTCAAGAAGCAGGTGAACATGATGGTTCAAGGTCTCTATCAACACGTCCGTAAGACTTGGAACCGCCCAAAGGCTACACAGGAGCACATGGATCGCATGGCTCGAATGTCCCAATGGCGCCGTGAACCAGTCAATTGTAGAATCGATCGCCCAACGCGTATCGATGCTGCCCGCAGACTCGGTTACAAAGCTAAGCAAGGCGTTGTAATGATCAGAACACGTGTTCGCCGTGGTGGTCTTCGCAAGAGCAAGATCAACAAGAAGCGTAAACCATCCAAGGCCGGTATGAGCAAGATTACAATGGCAAAGAATATCCAGAGAATGGCTGAAGAGCGCGTTAACCGCCACTTCCCTAATCTAGAGGTACTCAACTCATACTGGGTTGGTCAAGATGGTAAGCACAAATTCTTCGAGGTCATAATGATTGATCCTCATCACCCCGCTATCAAGTCCGATAAGAATCTTGGTTGGATTGCTGAGACTCATCACCGTGGACGTGCCTACCGTGGTCAGACAAGTGCTGGTAAGCGTGGTCGCGGTCTACACAACAAAGGTAAGGGTGCAGAAAAGTTGCGTCCTTCTCTAAAGGCTCGTGGCAATATCGGCAAGTGATTTCCTCACTGCAGTAAGTCTTCTATTGAAGGTCATAGGCTAATCACATATCTCTTCTCAATACTTGAGAACTGATTATCTTAAGCCGCTGGTCTGATAGGGTGGCACCTTGTCACTTAGCATGACGGGGTGAATTGATGAGCGATGAAGGCATGAGTCTTACCGCATTTTCTGGCCTAGAAGTGTTCCTTCCAAACGGCCGCCGTCTTGGTCGGGTTCACGATGCAGTCATCGATGCCGCTGAGATGAGTTGTTCGCACTTATTCATCCGTGAAACCGACAAGGAATTGGTAGAAGGCGGTGTTCATTTGGCTGTTCCTTGGCGTTGGGTAAGGGCAATCGATGACATCGTTATTTTACGCTGGTTCCCCGAAACTCCAATCCCTCTGGGTAATTGAGGAATTGATATGACATTGGAATTACATGTTCTAGGTACTTCTTCGGCTAGACCAGCCCATGGCCGTGAGGTTTCAGGCTCGTTCTTAGTAACTCCAGAAGGCAATCTTGCAATAGATTGCGGCGAAGGATTTCAATCACGTCTTGCAGCACAAAAAGTAGCATTAAAGGGAGAGAAAAAAAGACTCAAGACTTCTAGATTAGGTGCAATCTTGCTTAGTCATGGACATCTTGATCACACTTGGGGAGTACTTCCTTGGTTGAAGTCTATGGCTCTCGATGGCAGGACCCAACCGCTGATGGTAATAGGACCTACATCATCTACAAACATCGACGCTCTACTCTCTGGAAAAGAGCCTGATGAAGAGCCTGAGGTCGATTTGTTTCATCAATATTCCATTTGGAGACAACTTGGTGCTACGAGCGACATCCTTGGATATCAGGTCGATTGGATTCTTGGAGATGGCCAAAGGTGGTTTTCACTTGATAGGGGTTTGTTAGATGAACTTCAACAACCCCTTTCCAAGGTGACAGTAAGCGCTCACCCAACCAAGCACAGTGTTCCTTCTTTTGCTTGGCGCATAGCTACAGCAGATCGCCCAGGTGTTTTCGACCGGAAAAAAGCAGAAAAATTACCAGAAAAAATCCGTATGAAACTCTCACAAGGAGATAATGTAGAGTTTGAAGGAGAGGAGCTTCAGCCATCTGATTTCCGAGGCCCTCCAAGGAAAGGGATTTCTTTGATTATCAGTGGAGATACAGCGGAGTGCTCGATAGACGCGGAATGCGATTTACTATTCCATGAAGCAACATACCACGACTCTCATCAAGAATGGGCTGAGAAATTCTTGCATTGTACGGCCTCTGGTGCAGCACGTACTGCCGTTCAATGTAATGCAACCCATCTTGCGATTACCCATTACTCGTCACGTATTGAAGATCACAAAACATCGCTTTTAGAGGCAATGGCTGTACATGAAAACGTCATGGCTTGTAACGATGGAGATCGTCTTGAACTCACTCCCGACGGTTTGCTGAATCACCACGTAAGAGATGAGTCGGGTTGGTCTGTCAATTAAGGGCGGGTTTGAAGTGCCCTGCTGCATTGAGTATACCATGCGAGGGAGAGCGGTCATCACCTTCTTGCTGGGATTATTGTTTGTCTTACCAGCGGTTTCCGCTGTCGATGGCCGAGCAGCCCCTGGTTGCGATGAAATGGATTTATCATCGATTTCATCACAGGAATTGATTACCAGTGATCGGTGTATTAAATTAGACCTTGGCGTCCATTCTTCAGATACTGTACTTGAGTTCGATATCGTTGTATCTGAAGGTGATTTGGACTTACTTTTATTCGATGAGAATGGTATTCTAGCTTATGATTTAGGTAATTCGTATCGCGGTAGTGGTTTCATCGCTGATGCCAGTTTTGAGACCGCCTTTGGTGAGTACGAGTATGACTGGAAAGTACCACTTTCGAGCGTGAATAAAAATTGGTATATGGTACTTGATAATCACAACCATGACGGCGATGGCGGCCAAGGGGGACAAGGATTGGTCGATGCCAGAGTTGCTTTCACCATGGATGTTTCAAACGAATGGGAATGGACTCCTTATCACAATGTCGTTAAAATTGGTTCCGGGGTCAAAGAGACCCTATTGGGTGAAGGAGATTTAATACTAGACGCAGAAACTGGCTTAGAGATAAAAATTGAACCTATTAGTGGTTCAGCTAATATCTATATCCAAACTTTAGAACAGAGTAGCGGTAGTCTTTACATTTCTGGAACATTGATGGAAGAAGTTGATTCAACCAATTCATTATCATGGTCTGTCCCTGCGAATTTCAACGGTCAGTCATTGATTCTTCAATGCGATAATAGTGCAGGTTCTGAAGATTTTAGAGCGACTATTACAGTTAAGGCTACGCCGCCTCTTAATGCAGTCATTACCGATAATATCGGTGATATTCTTGCTTTAGATGAGATCTTCACCTTGGATGCTACTTCTTCGCCAAATCTTCTTAATCAGATATCTGTTATTCGTTGGGATATGGACGGAGATGGTTCATATGAAAGAGAGGGGTGGACAATTCAACATTCTTATGATGAACCTGGAATGTACAATGTATCTGTTGAATTGATTTCTGCTGTTCAATCGACTTCTTATGCCACTGTAATGGTAGAGGTATCGGATATAATCGACCCTGTCGCTAGAATTACTGGGTCAGGCACCCAATTACTCGATGGTCGCTGGAAAGTTGAGCCTGATTCAAAAATATCTTTTTCGTCAATCACCTCAAGCGATGATGATCAAATTGCAACTCGTGCTTGGTCTTTAGATGGCACGCCGTACGACGGTGGTCAATTAATCACTTTGAACTGGTCATTACCTGGCACTCACAATCTGATACTGACTATTACCGATAATTCTGGAAATGTGGATTCCAATAATGTGACAATATTTGTTGACGACGAAACCAAACCTGTTATCGATGAACAAACGATAGATTCACTGAAATCTGGATTGGCAGGTGATGCAATAACATTCACGGCATCTGCAACAGATGTATTCGATGATTCATCAGCATTAATCTACACATGGGATATTTACCCCAATTTTGATTCAGATGGAGATGGCGATAAGAGGAATGATGCAGATTTAACCGGTAGGACTGTGAAGTATTCATTCGAAGAAGCCGGTCGTTACGATGTTGTGTTAACAGTCAGCGATGTATCGGGCAATAGCGATAGTTATCCTTTCGAAGCGGTAATTTCAGCACAACCGGAGTCCAATTCTAGTTTTGCAATATTTGTAGTTATTCTCTTTGTCGCAGCAATAACCGGCGTATTAGGTATTGTAGGCAATCGCATAATGCAGAGAAAGCACGCTGTGACTCTTCTTGTCGAGAGGGGCTTTTCCATTGCTGATGCTGAAGAAAGAGTGAATTCTGTAACACGTTCTAGGAAGTTACCAGTTTTGGCAAATGCTATGAAATTGGCTGGTATAGAAGAAGATCAAGCATTGACGCCAGAGCAAATTGCAACTGCTGCTAAGGCTGCTGAAATGGCTGCAATCTATGGCTCGGGAGGGAGTACTATGCAAACACGTGATCCTAATGCTGGATTCAGGCCCCCCGTTCAACAAAATTCGCAAAGTGCTGCCATGTTAGCAGGGGAAGCATTAGCAGGATTGATGGAACCTGAATCGCAGCCATCGGCCAAAATAACAGAATCAAAGAACTTAGATGATGATTTCATTAATCAACTTCGAGGCTCACCATCTTCAATCCAAGAAAAACAACCGACTTCGACTACTAAAGCAAATGTTCGTAGCGGCGGGATATCTTTGCCAAGTTCCAAAAAACCAGTTGTAGTGGCTCCAAGTGGAATAAAAGGCACATGTAGTGCTTGTTCTAAGAGTTTCATGATTGATTTACCATCTGGAGTAACAGAGGCATTAGTCGATTGCCCTCATTGTGGCGTCGAGGTATTATTCACGCGTTGATGCCTCTATAATATGATCAATATAGGGATGGGTTCTTGAGTCTTAGTGCCGCGAAGCGGCATGATGACAAAGCCAGTTGTCCGACTTGTCCATGCCGGCCTACCCCTGGCTGTCAAGAGTCAGAGAATGGCCTTCGTCATTTTTCTGATAATGGTAATCCCGGTTTTTCAACCAGTAGGGGCGGATCTTTCAGTGGCCAAAGATGACTTTGGTGTGCTCGACGCAATGACCGAGGCCCTTTCAAAAAGAAGCGAATCTGGCGAGGATGAATTAGCACACAATAGTGCAGAGGCTGTACTGAGTGCAGTTACTGCTAAAGGGAGACCGGTGGCAGATGGCGATGCAATTCTTGCTACAGATGGAGTTCTTGGGGGTATGAGTATGAGGGATACAAGTCCACCTCCATTAGATCACCCGCGCCCATATGAAATGCTCACTAATGCTTCCACACATCCTCCCGGCTGGCCTAATAATTTACTCGATACCTTGTTTAGTCCACCAGATGATTTTAGCGACCCATTGGCAATTGGAATCAACTCTTACGCACTTTATGTAAATTATAGTGCACGTGATAATGGCCCACAATATGAGAATTGGACTTATGGCACTTTCACAGGAGAACTACTAACCTTCACTGATTTCTCGCCTTTCATGAACCGAATAGACCTCGACGGAGATGGTGGCGACGATGTTGAAGTCGGCCTAACTATTCTCGGCTTAGGAGAGTTTGGCCAAGGTTGGGGATTTGAGTTAAATGGACTTCTCCTTGAACAAATATGGATAAAACCAACTTTCCAATGGCGCATTGATGTGTTGAATCCTGACCAGGCGATGTGGGATGATATGGCAAGTATGGAAGTTAGTCTGATGAAAGGTTTCGCTTACGATCTCTCCTTGTCAGCAGCTGGCGAATCCTATGCCATGGTGCTAGATTCAAGATTTACCCAACCGCCTAACGATTTCGAAGTAAGAGTAGGGCTCGATTTGATAGAACTTGGCGTTACAGAAACAGTTCAATTGACCTTTACCGAACTACTAAATCTAGCCACATCAGCAGTTGGAATCGCTGATGGTGTCAACGAATCATCTTTGGAAATACTAAGTGTCTCAGCGCCTTATTCGATTTATATCAGTAATCCAGACCGCGACTCCTCAGATACACAATCTAGATGTGAAGATGCATCTGGATATTATGACCCTGAGATTCATCATTTGGCTGAATCACGTTCACATCGATGTGCATTTGGCATTGGCATTGGCTACGTACATTTTGCTCCATTAGAAGAGCAGACTAATGAAAGAGAAGTTTATGAGATGGGTTATCTAGATATTGGCTTCCATCCTGTCGCAGGTCAAAATCAACTTCCAAATGAGATAGACTTCATCTTACGTAGTGATGGTGGAAGTGGAGTTGGAGAAAATTCTTACGATACCGTGGAAATTTTTAGCGACAAAAATATCGATTTATGGTTCCACTACTTCGAAGATAGATCTAATTTCATTGTAGGTGCTCAGAAGCATGGCAACCTAACCGATTCTCGGGGATGGATTAGGGGCTTACCAAGCGGTACTCTTCACCAAGATGAGATTGCTTCTATCTTCACCATGATTGGTAATGCGCCTTCGGATGACAATTTCCCCGGGCAGTTTCCTTCTCGACTTTCATTGATAATTGCAATCAAGAATTTCACTGCTGACAGCACCCCAAATGTTGATGATGATAGTTTACCAGTAAATCCATCTGACAACCGTTGGAATAGTTTGATTTTGATTGCTGGAACAGAACGAATTGCCAGCCTTACCTATGAATCTGTATTCCAGAGACATGGTTATTCCAATGATCGTTCTGCTACGATGGTAGAATTCATCGACATTCCCGAAGTATTGGTAATCGTTGGTACTTTTGAGATTCCTAGCACCACTCGTTCGCGAGTAGAATTTGGCAATGCCCCAGATTTATTTAGTCAATTCTTTGATAATCTAATTCTCAATTTAGTTGAGATCATTCTCGATATTGGGACCATAGTCAATGGTTTGCCTGAAGCGTTGGTAGATACCGCTGGTAATTCAGGTGGCGAAATCATAGTTCAATGCTATAACCAAGTAAAGAAAACTCTACCTTCTGGTAGTACGAGAATAGAGGTGGAACTCGGGTTGGTTGGGGCTGCGATAGCTAGTTCAGACCAACCGGTAATGGTAGACACAGACCATATCATACTCGCAGAGAACACAGACTTACCGTCGGTCGTGGGAAGATATGGTGCAGCAACTCCTTTAGTTCCAATTTCGATGAGTATACGGATGGGTAATGTCTCCGGATTCCACTATTCATACGATCAAATAAATGACATACGAGAGATAGGCGTAACTGGAACTGCAGGTAGTGCGCTTATCATTGGTCATCTTCTTCATGAAACTGGGACCACCGATGGCCAGTTGAAACAATTCGCATCGATTTCAAACAGACCGAGTGACCTTTTCATAACTCAAAGCGGTGTTGTAATAGACTATTCATCCAGCGGTTCAATTGATTCAATTACCTACAGCGGTGAAGGTGGCGGCCAATATAATTCCTTACGATTAGTTGGACTTTCTACAGAGTTCAGTATTGAATTAGGCGACACTCTTGGTTTTGTATCAAAAGATCCAATTTCTGCTATTGAAATTCAAATTTCCAATGCGACAACACCATTGACAATGAACGGAGACCACGTACGTTATTGGATTGATGAGACAAGTGCTGAAGCAAGTCTAAGTGTTAGGATTTCAGATGTTACCAGAGTCAATCAATTCCCTCCGGTTGATCCAGGTGGAGAGGGGACATTAAGCAATAATCGAATTGAAATCGAGCGCAGCGAATCACGTCCATTTTCGATATTAATTGATGATATTACTGTCCGTGAAGATAAATTCAGAGGATTATCCGGGCGCGGACTTATCGACCCATTACCGGCAAATATCAGTTTTTCAGTACCAAGTTCTGGCGAATCTAACATCCTAAAAGTTCCAGATTTCGGTGACGACAGTGGCGTTTTAGCTCTCTCGTTTTTCCTCGGTGAAATGATTAGTTTTGGTGGCTCAATAAATGATTTCGCTCATAGCATAATGGTCGATCTCGGTGATATCTCCGGCGAGAATAAGAACATGACTTTAGGTTTGAATTTAGTAACTAATGAAGAATTTAATCTAACTCTAGATATGAGAAAAGGCAATAATGTTCCTCTTCCACCTAAATGGGTACATGGCCTTTCTGGAGAATTCTATGAAGCCACAGAGTTGCAATTCAACCTCAGCAGAATGCCAACATTCACTGAAACATTACGTACAGATTGGGCTGAGGTAATTTCTGATGGCGTGATAACTGAGAGTGAAAACGACGATGCGGTAAACACTCTGACCTGGGCTGGAATCAATCAGTCTAAGCGGTTGGTAACTCTCATGAGCGATGGCTATATTTCCGATAGTGAAATGTTGACTCTAGATTTAGATCTCCTCTTGACAAATGGCGTTAATTTAACCAATCGTCGAGCATGGTGGGGGCGCATATGGATGCCTAATCTTCCAGCAGGAAATATTACTCTAGGATATGAATTGAATTTCGTCGAGGAAATACCTACCTTTGAAATTGACATCCAAATGGACAATTATATGCCTGAGCGTCCGCTTTTGACTGTGTTGATGAATGGCATTAAACGAGCAGATGTTTCGATAATACTCGAAGGATTGGACACAGATCTAGCGCGTGATTTATCTGTGAATGCATTTTATTCTACAGAAACAGATCGGGTAATACCTAGATTTTCGATTGATATGAATTATGACATAGGGGAATCGATTTCGGTATTTGAAGCTCATCAAATAGATCATTTACGGGGCATAAGGTCCGATTTGATTATGTTTAACGCTCCTCGATCAGCAACACTTTCAGCGACTATTGGCGATGTATTGATCGCGGATTTATTCGTACCGATTGAATATAGGACAAATAGTAATTCAGCAGATTCAATCTATCTGCAACAATTACGGTTTGTCGATGACCGGTGGTGGCCATCGACATTATTCATGCGCGATGTTCCAAGTGAGATGCATTTAGCGGCTCTCCCGTCTTCTGAGTTCAATATTAACGAGGAAAGCAGCTTCCAAGGGATGTATACAATAGATTACGAGTCGAACAGCGACCGAATGGACCTTTTCCTTGAAACAAAGGGCAAAGCACAGAATGTCCAAGGTGGTAATTTGATGATTGCAGAAAACCTACCTGATCGTTTCGTGATGGAGACTACAGATGATTGGGGTGCGCGTATTTCCGCTTCAGGAAATGGAGTCGAGAGGATTTATCTCAAACGCACAGACTCACCAATGATGCCTGGCTTCTCGATGAAGTCGGCTCAAGTAATAGGTGAGAATTTGAAGAGCGTTACTATTCACATGCCCCGTTATGCAGGCATTCCAATCGTAATACTAGATGATATCACCAGTGGTAGAATCGTTGTTACTGGTGATATGCGTGCCGACCTTATGGGCTTTGAAATAGATGGCCGTGGCGTTCTACTCGATGCCCAATTTACAGGCGTAATTCCTACTGCTTCCAGTTTAGGAGTTAATGGTGTTGTTACCGATCTTTCATTGATTGGAGAATTAACCGGTGGTTCGGTTGAAACTACGCACATAATGGTTGGAGAACCAATCTCTACTCTGATTTCTACAGCTCTTGCGACGGTGATTAGCTGATGGAACAGACTGCAGATGAACTAGTTGAAGAAGCGTCTAAGAGGTATAGCGAGTATGTCCAAGATATAGCTGAGAGAGTTCATCCTTTACGCGTTGCACTTTCTGGATTACTATTGCTAATTTTGTTGGGAGGGATTGTTAGTACTTGGTATTGGGTTATTCCTCGCGATGATGTAAGTGTTGAAACCTTGTATCTACAACGCTCAGGACATGTTATCCTTAGTGAGATTCACAATGATGGCAGCAGAACTATTACCGATGTTTCAATAATGGTACAATTTTTAGATTCTCAGGGTGAAATGGTCGATATGTTTTCGGTATCAATCGGCAATATGTCTAGCCATACAAGTGTGGCAGGAAATGACATGGAATTAGTGATGACAGGCATCTCGATTTGGGAAGAAAATACGATTAGGATTGATTTGGATTGGACCGATTACTCGGGCGAATCGCACTCTAAAACATGGAATCATCCAGTCGGAGAATGGGTGTATGAGAAGTTTGTAGACGAGCCCTAAGGGCTCGAAGTTAGAATACTACAGCGGACAACCCCTAAAACAAGTAGAGAATAGCACGTGTCGTGCGAACTGCCTCATTGCTGCTAACTCTCTTGCTCCTGAGTAGTTTTTCTTCAATGCTCACTCCGGCAAGTGCACCTTCGGATGCAGAGGAAGAATCACAATGGCGCCGTATCGAATTAAGTGCTGATACCATGAAAGATTTGGTCGGTAGTATCGACCTCTCAATTGCCGATGAAGAGAGAGCAATTCTCGCGGACTCGAGAATCGGAATCTATGATCAAAGCGGTTTGTTACTAAAGAATCAAATCCCCGAGGAATTACTATTGCCTCGTGACGATCTATTGATGTTATTGATCTCAGACCAAGTTCAGATTGCTGCTGCTAGGGCCACTCTTTCGCAAGTCGAGGGCCTTGCCATTCGTGAATATATCTCGCCATCAGGATTGTTAATTCAAGGAACAACCAGTTCCTTAGAACAAGCTAAATTCAGCAAAGGAGTAGTTGCTAGCCTACCGGTTCCAGTAGCTATGGTTGTCGATGAATCCCTGTGGAATCAACCAAGTCAATTGATAAGAATTGAGTCTTGGAGAGATGAAGGATTGTTACCTGGAGTAAATTTGAAAGATGGATTTGGTTACTCGCTTCATCAGGACATTCATACAGTAGCAGCAACAAATCTAGAGGGTCTATTCATGCTTGATGATGGCCGCTATCGCGGTTTATTTACTGGCGACTTGGATGAACTAGTAGAAGTTGCATCAGAGTCATCGATTGCTTGGCTAAGAGCAGAACCACAATTTTCAATCGATAATAATAATGCCCGTTCGCATATGAGAATTACCGGCTCGTATGGCATTCGTGACTATTTTACAACCCCTCTCAATGGTTCTGGACAAATAGTTGCAGTAGCTGATTCAGGACTGGATGAAGATCATGGTGATTTCGGTTCGAGAGTAGTTGGCAATTTCGATGTCATAGGCGATGGCTCAACCGCAGATTTACACAGTGGTCACGGGACTCACGTTGCTTGTTCGGTATTAGGAGATGGAACTAGAGGCTCTTATGGAGGAGTTGCACCAGGTGCTGAATTATATCTACAAGCTATGGAGAACGATAACACTGGTAATTTCCAATCTCCTTCCTTCAATAATCTTGTAAATACCGCATATAGCGCCGGTGCCCGTATTCATACAAATTCATGGGGCTCTGCACAAGCTAGCGACCAAGGAAGATATACCTCCGAATCAGAAGATGTTGATGATCGCGCTAATTATTACGATCGTTATTACAACGGTGTTGAAGGTTTTACTATTCTTTTTGCAGCTGGAAATGACGGCCCTGGAGTAGGTACGGCAAGTTCACCTGCAACCGCTAAGAATAGCGTGACAGTAGGAAGCCACCAAAACCGATACAGCGGTTCTCCTGATACGGTATGGGATTCGTCAAGCCGTGGCCCTACTGACGATGACCGCATCAAACCCGATGTCATCGCACCCGGAGCTTATGTTCGCTCATGTCTTTCACAAGACGCGACCGATACTTCTGGCGGCACAGTACAGCAAGGAGGATGGTATGTCGAGTATTCAGGTACTTCGATGGCTACCCCAAATGCCGCAGGTTCTGCTGCTTTGATACGTGAATATATCTTAGAAATCGCACAGAGGCCAGCTCCGCAAGGAGCGTTGATCAAAGCATTACTCGTACTAGGGGCAAGGGATGTTGGCACTCGAGATATCCCCAATAATGATGAAGGATGGGGTCGAATTGATTTACAAAATACCCTTGCACCAAATGGTAATCGAGGGATATGGGTTGACGACCGTTCTGTACTATCTGGAACAGGTAATTTCAAGACATATACCTTCGATGTTACTACTTCCAATCAGCCGTTTAAAGCCGTCCTTTGTTGGTCGGATGAGCGCGGTTCAAGATTCTCTACTGACCAACTTGTAAATGACTTGAATCTAGAGGTAGAAACTCCAAGTGGCATAATATATCGCGGCAACCAGTTTAGCCAAGGGCGCTCGATACAAGGTGGAGATTTTGATAGTACCAATAATCTCGAAGTTGTGTTAATCGACTCTGCCGAAAGTGGCATTTGGACAATCCGTGCAAAAGATGGCGGGCACAGCGGGCAGCGTTCACAACCGTTTGCACTCGCAGTATCAGGTGTTGGCGTAAACGATCTACGCCCAGATCCGATGGTCCTTCCAGATGTGTCCACAGATATAGCAATCCCTCAGATTGGAGACGATGTTAAATTGTCGATGTCAATACAGAATTTTGGTAATGTTGAAGTCAAAGACGTCGAAGTTGAATTCCTCGTTGAAAACATAAGTCAAGGGAGTATAAATTATGACCTCGGACCTGGGGCACTACGAAATATTGCATGGAATTGGCAACCAGTAAATTCCGGTGGTAATACTATTTCTTTCGTAGTAGATCCAGATGGATTAATCGATGAAATTTCAGAAATCAACAATCGTATCGATTGGGTGATCAATGTCACAACTCCTGGTGTGAAATTAGAGTCACTTGAACCAACACTTGTTCTTGGTAATGAAGGGGCTACAACCTCTTCGTGGAATGTTACGCTCACGAATACCGCATTATTAGCAACAAATGCTTCTGTAAGTATCAATTCGGTGACTCGAGTAGACAGTGGAGTCGCGATGTCCTGGTATGTTAATGTCGGAGATGGCAGTTATTCCTTAAACGGGAGTGAACACGTTGACTTCTCTGTTACGATGGTCCATCCTGGACTTCCTACACCGGGCGCATATGTAATCAGTATTGTAGGCAATGATGACGATAATTTCATTCAATATCCATATGACTTAGAGTTTGTAGTTCCCGTGTTAGGAGTTGCCAGATTTGAGTATGATTATAGCCAAATACCAGTGGATCCACGTTCTGGAAGTTCAATTGATTTCAGATTTTACAATGACGGTAATGGCGATGTCGGGTATGACCTCTTTTTGATATCGCCAAATGGTTGGAATTCTGGATTTGACGACCTTTCCTCACAAGGAGGAGCCAGCTCAGGTTCTACAGGTTTGATGCTTGAAGATTCGATGCGAGAATTGTCAATCACTTTCACTCCTCCATTGGTTATGTTGAGAGCAGGAGCAGAATATAGTGTTACATTTAGAGCAATTACACAAACAGAAAACCCACAAACATTTGATTTCGAGATTCCATTATTTATTTTGGAAATTAAGAAAGTCGACATCTACATGAGTACAACTATTGGAGAAATAGCACCTGAGACCAGTTTTAGTCTATTATTCAGTTTCGAGAATAATGGTAATCTCAATCTCAATCTTACTCCAACATTAAACCTCCCTCTCGGCTGGACCCAAACCAACCAATTAGTCCCATTCGAGATATATTGGACGCAAAGTCATGAAATTCTAATCAATATCTATGCTGGTCAGGCGGCGCGATCTGGACAAATGGAATTAGTTCTCGCTAGTGGCCAAGATTCGTGGTCATGGGCACAACAGGTTTCAATTGAACAATTAGCGATTATCGATATTGAATTTGCTAGATTAGAGATTGCTGGTGAGCAATGGGATTCTGTAATGGGGTCGGGCTCACATCCCACTTCAGACAGAATGAACTTCACATGGATAGTGACGAATGATGCTGATAAAATATGGTCACCAAATATCGATTTGACCATGGATGACTACCTTTTCGGAGAATGTGATCCGATGGAAAATGTGAGCAGTAACGAAGAAGTTCTACTTACCTGCACCCTAGTTCTCAATAGTGCTGCTACTCCTGGTTCTGAACCTACGTTTACTGTGACTATGAGCGAGGGTTCAATAGTAGAAATCATCAATGTCAGTTTGGTAGTTGCATCTGAGCGTAGTGTTGAATGGGAGGTGATTGGCCCAAAGGAGTTCAATGTTGGCGAATCAGCATCTATCAAGGTAGAAATTGTCAATACAGGTAATGTTCGTTTAACTCATACTTTACAGATTGCCGGTCCTAAGGGTTGGCAGATTAGTAGTGACGATACCGATGCAATTTTCGACTTAGAAGCAGGCCAATCCGACTCGGTTGAGTTGACAATCATTGCTTCAAATGCAGTAAATGGAGAGCTCCTATTATGGCTGAGTAATGCAGAGAATGTCGATTCTTCCTCTACTACTATTATGGTTAGTTCTAGCGGAGAGATGACCGATATCTCCTCTTCTGAAAGTGAGACATCTAACGTAATTGGAGTCATTGGTCTACTGATTATTTCATTCTTAGTCGGGCTGCTAATTATACAGATTCGTTCTAAAGTATCAAGTAAAAACACCCCCTCTCATAATTTCCCGAAAACCCCACCAAACTTTAGCAATACAAACACAGTTAATGCAGTTGAAAATAGCCAACAGCAAGAACTGAAAGAATACCACGAACAAGCCGAGAAATATGCCCAGTACCAAATAGAACTTGCAGAATATGAACGGAAGATGCAACAATATGAGGGGCAGACTAATCAAATCACTGGCGAATTGGATAAAACCCCCGAAAACAACGAAGTAGAGGCGGATTCAACCGATGACGAAACAATGACAGATTCGGATGAATCCTGACAAATAGTGGACAGACTCTTTAGGTACCGTTGCGAGGCACATTCCATGGAGACTTTCCGAGATAGTAACTCCAAAGGTCAGACTCGACTGAGTATCTTTCTGATAATGACCCTCCTTTTCTCGATAATACCATACTCTGTTGGTACGGTAGAGGCTGAAGCAACCATCTCACTCTCCGTCACTCCCGGCGCTCAAACTGTCGACCCAGGAGAGTCCGCAGAATATACTGTTAGAGTGTATAATCAAGGCAGTGAACCAATCACTGTACAACTCAATGCAGCTAATACAGGAGATTGTACGGGTTACACTACTCAAATTGGTCAAATTCCAGGCCCCGTGGAATCTGGTGATTTTGGCGAGACTACCATGAACGTCACTTTATCACAAAATGCAGAAGGCGCCTGTGACACTACAGTAACAGCATCTGCAAATGAGCAATCATCACCACCTCCCCCAACGACAGCAGAACAAGTAGTTACGACAACAGCTGGCGATGGTTCAGGCAGTGCATTGTTTGGGGTCGACGTCACGGTTTCTAATCCAAGCCTAACATGGGATGGCTCTTCGGAAGAAGTCTTTTGGGACGCAGAGGTTGAAAATACTGGTCAATCAAGTGCGAATATTTCTCTGGTCGTCGAAGAGAACTTAGGTCCTGGTTGTGGAAGAACAGATGGCCTTGAAGTGAGCGTAGAACCAGATTCAATTCAACTTGATAATGATAGTGCGGAATGGGTTGTGATAACAGTCATGGTCCCTGATGGTCAAGAAGCAGATGAGTATTGCTGGGAAATAACTGCAACCGTTCAGAATGGCGGAATTGGCGATAATAATTCGGATACCGAACCATTTTCTTTAGATGTTCCAGAGATTCATTCCTGCGATTTAACCCTCGATAAGACCACGGCTTTTGCAAACCCAGATGAAAGCGTATCTGTAATTGCAACTTTCTCCAATACTGGTAATTCCGAATGGAATATCAAGATAGATGTTGAAGGCTCAAGAGATTCTTGGGCCGAGATATCTGGGGCTGAAAGTGGAGTTTTGCCCTATGATGACGGTAACGGTATCGTGGAATTTACGATTATAGTAACTCCAGATGATTCTATTGAGGCGAATAGTGAGACTACGCTGACCATTAAAGGTAAGGAAGCGGCGAATACAAAGTGTTCAGAAACACTGAGGGTCACAATTGGCCAATCCTTTGATGCGGGACTATCACTAGATTCGACATATTTGCCAGATATAGATCCTGGCGCAAATGCTTCAACTTTGATTAGAGTGACAAATCAAGGCAATGGACCGGATACCTTCCGCGTCACAGCATCTTTACCACCTACCGGATGGGCGATTTCACTTAGCGATTCTACCGTGTCCATGGACTCTAGGCACAAGGGCGGTTCTAGCGAAGTAGAAATACAAATCTCATTGCCAGCGGATGCTCTCGCTACCGATGAAGTAGTAATCACAATCACAGTTATGGCAAATAACGGAGGCGCTGCATATGCAACTCAAGATCTGACGATAACAGTCGCTGCATTCCACTCAATGGAAGTAGTCGCAGAGTTACAAGTTCAAGAAGGTCGGATGAATACTTCAGTAAACTTCCCAATAGAGGTTTCGAACACAGGAAATATCGATGATATATTCCGATTCTCAGTTGTAAGGCATGAAGCAGCGAGTAAGTGGGATTACCATTTCGAAGACGAAGATGGAAATATTCTCAGTAGTAGTATTTCGGAGGCCACAATAGCGGCACGCACAACCGAAACCATAACCTTCGTAGTTCAAATCGGCGGAAATGTCCATTGGGATAGAGATGTTCTATCGGTACGCGTTACAAACAGAGGAGACACCGATAACTCGGACCCCGATGGCGATGGAATCTACAATAATCAGGTAGAATATAATTTCAGTGCTTATCTTTCAAATATTAATTATGGTATGGATGTAAGAATAGAAGGTGGCGGTTCAGATGGGCGCAATAGCATAGAGCAGCTACCCCCGGGTGGTTCGACTAGTTACACTCTCTGGGTGCGTAATGTCGGAGACAGAACTGCTGATGCAATTTTCGACTTATCTGGCCTCGAAGGAACAGCCACTCGTACTCTGTATTATGAAGGTGAGATTGTTAGTGATGGAATAAAAATACCGAAGGGTTATGGGATTTGGAATATCAATGAGAGTAGGTTTGTCCTCGATGAAACCGGAAGTCCATATTTCGATTCCGACGAAGATGAATTAATGGGCTTAATGATAGATAATAAACTAGTAGATGGGCACGAATCTAAAATGTTTGAATTGAAATTGGAGTTGGTAATAGTTGTATCAGAAGGCTCTGAGAATGGAGATAGCGGTATACTGGAAATTATTGCTGCTGCAGAAAAGAGTTCGAGCAATCGCTCAGGCAGAGTTCAGATAACGGTTACAGTTCAGACAATACAATCAGTAGATCTTTCACTTGATGGCGACTCCAGCCGAGTGGTTAATTTCGGTGGCCTAGGGAGTAAATCCACATTTGAAATAACTCTAGAAAACAATGGTAACGTCGATTCAGAAATAAGGGTGTTTGCCAGCGAGGGCCTACGAGGCTGGACAATAGCGCTGTCTGCAAGTTCGGCATGTGATAGTCAAGAGAACGGCGATCTGATTTGCGACATAGGTGTCGGTGAAACAGTCACAATCCGAGCTACTGTTCGCCCTCCTTACGAAGCATCGGTGTCCGATGAGTTCTCGTTTACCTTTTCAGCTGAACCTGTCGATACAGGAATAGTAGGCCGTAAAAACATCGAATTAACGGTTGCTGGTGAACCTCCAGGTGATATCTTCGGAAGTATTTCTGACGAGAGAAGTTTAGCAGTAATCGGAGTAGTGGTATTAGTTGGATTACTCTATCTTCTTCGCCGTAAACCTTGATTGACCCCTTTAGGGGTCCCATAATCAAAGACTAACCTCATCCATTATTTGCGACAACGCTTATGGGCGGCTGATGGCTGGCTGTAAGTAGAGCGCGTTCGCTTTATCTGGTGTTTGTGATGAGCGGAGTCGAATCGGTTTCTAGCGCATATCTCGCTGTTGCTCTGATGACCCTTGTTGGAATAATGGTGCCTCTTGGTGCTTTTATCACGACTTGGTTCCTAAGACCTCGTACTGATCCTTCACGCCCAAACATCACCCGTTCATGGCTATTGGAAGGTTATGAGACCGATCATACACTATATCCACGTCGGCTTTCAACCTACGAATGTGGTTCGGAACCGATAGGGGATGCGATGATTCAATTCCATTTCCAATATTATTGGTATGCGATTATATTCCTGGTATTCGATGTTGCTTTCATGTTCCTCGCATTAGCAGGTATCGTCGTTGATGACTCTACAACTCAAGGCTCACAGATGAGTATAGAGCAAGCAGAATCTAAGTTATTGGTTGCTAGTGTATTCTTTGCAATAGTCGTTGCCGGAGTATGGCACGTATTCAGAAAGAGAGGCCGTATTTACATCTGAGGTGTTAAGAATGGAAGACGAAGGCCAAAATTATACTGCGTTCAACAGCCGTTCTCTAATTGAAATGGTCGGTAATGTGACCGATGAAGCATTAAAAGCAACAAAAATTAAACAATTCCTCAGTGTTCTAGCCGGGCGTTTCTTCAATTGGACAGGGCGAAAATCATTGTTTACTCTCCACCTCGGAATCAAATGCTGTGCGATTGAAATGGCTGCATCAGCGACCCCAAGATTCGACGCAGAGAGATTCGGTGTAATTTTCCGTTCTTCGCCACGCCAATCCGACGTCCTATTGGTTAATGGGCCCGTGACAAAAAAATTCGCAGACCCAATTGTCAGACTTTGGGAGCAAATGCCGGAGCCGAAGTATTGTATCGCAATGGGTGAATGCGCGATATCCGGAGGCCCTTATTTCCAGTCATACAATATTCTCGAAGGAGTCGACACAGTGATTCCAGTCGATGTTTACATTCCTGGCTGCCCACCGCGACCCGAAGCATTGATCGACGGTTTCGGGAAGTTACGCGAGAAGATTATCCGCATAGGCGGCGTTCCTTCACAAGAGCGCAGTGATGACAAGCCAATCATTATCGGAGATGAGTGATATGGGGATGAAACTTACCTTAGAGCAAAATATCGAGGCGTCGAACTCTCGTGCCGAGGCAGTCAATTCTCGTTTTAGCGGCACTGGTATTGTTGCGGAAGTTGTTTCCCATAGCGACGGTGTCGAAGAAACCAGAGGGCGCGCTGGGTATTCATTCATACGAATACAAACCCCAAGCCAGCACTGGGTTGCATTAGCTAAATGGCTAAAGTACGACCAGGGTGTCAATTATTGTTCCATGATAACCGGGACACACTTCCCGGAAGGAGACGAAAATCACGGGTGGGATGTCGTGGTTCATCTGATGCGAATACCAGTAAGGAACGTGGAGCCAAATACCGCTGAGGTTTATGTCGCAGAAGAACTCAAGGGCGTGGACATCCCTGTCGAGTATGAGATAATCATACCCCTTCCACAAGGAGATGCCCCTACGGTCCCTAGTGTACAATCGGTTTGGGCTGGCGCCAATTGGAATGAAAAAGAGACTTGGGATTTGGTGGGAATCAGATTCTCTGGGCACGAAGACATGTTCCGCGTTCTAAACCCCCATGATTCTCCATCCGATTTCCACCCTCTGCAAAAGCAGCATAAGTTGAGATATTCAGAATTTAATGAAATGTATGACGACCCCCAAGGATTCGTCCGTAAACCAACCGATGAGGGTCGTGTTAAGTGAGGTGTAATGTATGGCGCAAATGTGGATTACTATGGGCCCTCAACACCCTATGACGCACGGCCTATGGACTCTCAGAGTGAAGGTCGATGGTGAAACCGTTGTCGATGCAAAGGCAGAACTCGGTTACATCCATCGCGGCGTAGAGAAGATAAGTGAATCACGCGACTTTTTACAAATCACTCCATATTGCGATCGCCTATGCTATGTCAGTGCTATGACATGGGCTAATTCCTACATCTACGCAGCCGAGGATTTACTCGAAGTACAAGTCCCCGAAAGAGCAGAATATATTCGTTTGATTAGCGCTGAATGCCAGCGTATTGCCAGCCATTTGATGTGGCTAGGGGCATATGGCCCGGATGTCGGTAATTTGACGATTATGACTTGGGCCTTGAGAGATCGCGAATTATTCCTTGACCTATTACAGGAATTGGGCGGTTCTCGTATGCATTACAATTACCCGCGAATAGGCGGGGTAAAGAGAGATATTCCAATAGGATTCGCCGACCGCCTCAAAGCGAAAGTTCAGATGTTCGAACATCGTATCAAGGAATACGAGATGCTTCTCGACGAGTCGACAATCTTCCTTGTCAGGTTACAAGGAGTTGGCTACACCAAAGCCGAAGAAATGGTCGATGCAGGAGTTACTGGCCCCAACCTTCGTGCTGCTGGCGTAAATTATGACGTGCGCTGGGCTCATCCATATTCTGTTTATGACGAAGTAGACTGGGAGCCAGCAGTCGAAAAACCAACTTCTATCAAAGGAGCAGATTGCTACGATAGGTATCGTGCTAGAATGTTTGAGATGCGCCAATCATGCCGCATGATACTAGATGCAATCGACAAGATACCAGGTGGCGCCAACAATCATTATGCTAATGACGATGAAATGATTATCGCCAAAGCACCGACAAGAGCACCTGAAGGAGCGACTGGATTCAGTAATTATGAGTGCACAAGAGGCTCTTCACAATTTTATATCAAGGGAGGAGGAGAAGGACGCGGGAAGAAACCATACCGTCTTTCAATCCGTTCACCAATGTTCATTACAATTCCATATATCGCTGATACAATGATCGGTTACAAGATAGCAGATATACCTGCAATCATGGGTAGTTTCGACCCGTGCATTGGAGAAACAGATAGGTGAGGTGAGAAATTTGGAAGATGTCATACAGATTCGAACTTGGCTTACCACATTGATTGGTGACGGTCTAGAGAGCGCCACAGCAGATACATCCCTCGCTCCACACGCGGGCGACATCACATTCTTCCTAGTGACGCTATTATCGTGCGTGATGGCTTTCGCCCTCATCATGCTCTCAATGTTCATGATTCTCTGGCTTGAGAGAAAAATACTCGGCCGCCTGATGGATAGGCGCGGTGCAATGACTTCCTTACGGTCTTTATGGGTCGGGGAAAACGGAGTGACCGCTGGAGAATGGTGGAAGAAAATACCTTTCGGACTCGGTACTCCAGTTGGCGCAATAGTCGCTTGGCTGAACAAAACCGCTGGCAATCGCGACCCAAAAAATCCGACCGTAGACAGAGTGAACAACCGCTCTTGGTATGGTTTGGCAATATTTCCTGGATTTTTCCAAAACATCGCTGACGGTTTGAAATTTATGACCAAGGAGCACATGGTCCCTAGCCGTGCTGACAAATTTATCTTTGAATTAGCACCCTTCCTAGTTATCTCTTCAACTGTTCTAATCTTGGGAATGATCCCACTCTCAAGTCAGATATATGGGGCCAATCCTGAATTATCAGTTCTCTTTGCATTCGCAATTTTTGGTATTGCGCCACTCGGTGTATTCTTTGCAGGCTGGGCTTCCAACAACAAATATACCTTGATCGGAGGAATCCGTTCAGCGGCCCAGTTAACCGCCTATGAGATTCCAATGCTGATAACAATCCTCGGTGTATGCGTACTTGCTGGTTCTTTCAATTTCTTGGAAATAGTTCACTTCCAACATTCATCTGGATCATGGTTCTTGTTCTTGATGCCGTTAGGGGCAGTCCTCTTTTTGATAGCTATGATTGCTGAGGTTGAACGTATACCCTTCGACATGCCAGAAGCAGAGGCGGAATTGGTCGAAGGCTGGTGGACTGAGTATGGAGGTATGCGCTGGGGATTGTTATTCGCTGCTGAATACATGCGCACCTATGCCGCTTGTATCCTCTTTGCGATATTCTTCATGGGCGGATGGCATGCTCCATTTGCAGGGCTCATCGGCAGAACCCCATACATCGGAGGAGCGTACCTCTTGATTCCAGGAATTGTTTGGACATTGCTAAAGGCTTGGCTAATCTTCTCCTTTGTTTTCGTTTGGGCCAGAGCAGCATTGCCACGTATCCGAACTGATCAGATTCTAGAATTCGGTTGGCGCATGTTATTGCCTCTGGCATTTATCCAATTGGTTTTGGTCATCATATACCGCCTGTATCTATTCGACGCAGGTTCGGTTCATGATACGATAGAAGGCGGTTGGGCTTGGAATCTTTATGGAATTCCATTCGGACTGCCAATCTTAATCACTGTTCTTTCCTGTGTACTATTTTATTGGTTACTGAACGATGAAGACCCCGTTGATACGAAAGAAAGAATGTTCCACGTGCGTACATTGGAACCTGCAGGAAAGCACGTAGCGGGTACAGACTGAGGTGAAATTATGCCAGCACATCCACGAGCCAAACCGAATTTCAGGAACCTTTTCTGGTATCCATTCAAGATGACTATGATAACTGCACTCCGCACCTTCCCAATTATTGGTAAGAGATTCACTTGGGGATATCACAACAAGCTCCACCCCGAAGTTGTCGATGACGATAGTAAGGTTCGTGCAAAGAATGGCCGTTGGAATGATGTTTCAAAGCACGAGTATACCGCAGATAGAGAGGGTAGTGACCTTGTCCCAACAATTTGGCGCCCTCAGACGATTCTATATCCTTATGAGAGACTTGAGGACATGGAACCATGGCTCTTTGTCCCTGGTAACTACAATGGCAGGATAGGTGTCATTTGGGAAACCTGTACTGCGTGTAAATTATGCGTCACTGTCTGCCCTAACGACTGTCTACACATGACTACTGAATTGAGAGTCGATGTTCTAGATGATGCTAGTGGAGAATGGGAAGGTCTCGGGGCTGAACTAGAAGTTGGACGACCGGCGGCCGTCGAAATTGCAGGCGTTTCTGCTGTAGGAGATGGATTTGACTTAGTCACTGCTCACGAGGCACCACCTGAACAATGGCGCTTTGGCGAGGTTCTCGACCTCAGTGGAGATTCTGCCCGTATACGTTGGAATGATAGCGGAGAAGAACAAATGGTGGCTACTGATATTCTAAGGCCTGCAGACGATCAAATCGTAAGCGGCAGGATCGATATTGGCCGATGTATGTTCTGTGGCTTATGTATGGAAGCATGTAATTTCACATCCTTCTTCATGACCAATGAATACGATGGCATGTCGGGTTTCACTCGTGAAGACCTTTGGTTTGATGCTTCAAGAACTAGGGTTTTACCTGGTGTACATCAAGAAGCAGTCGACGCCGAATTGGCTAAGAGAGCCAACAAAGAGAGAACAAAGCGCGAAAAGAAGGCAGCAAAAGCAGCTAAAGCCGTGGAGGGTAGTGCATGAGCCTTGATCTCGCCGAAACCACAGAAATCGCAATTTTCTTCATCCTCGCAACGATTGCAATCGGGGGAGCACTTGGATTGATTTACGCACAAAGAGTAGCTCATTCGATGATGGCCCTGATATTCTGTTTCATGGCAGTTGCAGGCATATTCATTTTGATGAGTGCAGAGTTTGTAGCGGTTATTCAAATATTGGTATATTTGGCGAGTGTAATGCTCGTTGTTCTTTTCGGTATAATGTTGACACGACGTCAGATTCTAGAGGAGGATTTTGAATGAGGTCTCTATCTGCATTCGCAAGATTCGGCCTTCTTTTCATGGGCTTTGCTCTAATTTCTATCGTTTCAGCACCAGATGTATGGAATAGTGCTTCCACAGAGGAAGTTACAACATCACAACTAGCCGATGGAATGTTTGGCGATTGGGGTCTGGCATTGTTACTACTGGGTATTTTGATGGCCATGGCTATGATAGGTGCTGCATATCTCGTTCGTGATGAGCGTATTGAAAATCTAGAATGGGAATACAAAGGCGGTGATGTTGAATGATTGATCCAGCTTGGGTTTCTGGCCTTTCAGTAATTCTGTTTATCCTTGGTCTCTGGGGCGCTTTTACTCGTAAGAATGCTATCGTTGTTTTGATGTGCATCGAGTTAATTCTCAATGCAGTAAATCTCCAATTTGTTGCAGCAGCAGCTTATCATGGCGATGTCACAGGTTGGATTTACACGATATTTGCAATCGCAATTGCTGCCGCTGAAGTCGCAATTGGACTTGCAATTTTCCTATCCATGTATGGTCAGCACGAGACGATTTCTCTCGATGAGGTAAATTTGCTCAAACATTGAGGTGATGATGATATGGCAGGTTCTGGAATCATTGATTACGCGATGTGGATAGTATTACTCCCCATCCTAGCTTTCCCCGTGATATTATTCCTCGGGCGGGTGTTTAACGGATTGCCCCAGTGGCGAGATGGTGCCAAAGAAGGTGGCATAATCTCCTTGGTTGTGATGGGAGCTTCACTTCTTCTTTCTTTATTATTGATAATGGAGAACCTCAATCATGTCGGCACTGCTAGTATCTATACATGGTTCACCAGTTCTTGGTGGGACGGTTCTACAGCAGTAATGGAAACTAAGATATTCGGTGTCGGCGTATATGTCGATCACATTACTGTAATGCTTCTATTTGTGGCTAGTTTCCTTTGTTTCCTAATCAACGTATTCAGTATTGGTTACATGAACACAGATCCAATCAACAAGGATCGTAACCACCGCTTCTATGCTGAGTTCCTACTGTTTTGTGCAGGTATGCTCGGAATGGTCCTTGCGGATAGTTTCCTTTGGTTATTCATATTCTGGGAAGTAATGGGTCTTTGCTCTTATCTATTGATTGGATTTTACTACGAGAGGCCAAGTGCAGCATATGCGGCCAAGAAAGCATTCCTAACCACTCGTGTTGGTGATGTGTTCTTAGTCATAGGTTTGGTAATGCTCTGGGATATGTTTGGCAGTCTTGATTTCGCTGTAGTCTTTGACACCGCTGCTATACAGGCAGTTGATGCAGGGACCTTACAACTAGCACTAGGAATGATGTTCATCGGCGCAGTAGGCAAATCTGCCCAATTCCCACTACACGTATGGTTACCGGATGCAATGGAAGGCCCTACCCCAGTATCTGCTCTCATCCACGCAGCAACTATGGTTAACGCTGGGCTCTACCTAGTGGCTCGAATGTTCCCATTCTTTGCAGCAGCACCACTCGGTTCTATGACTACTCTTGCGATAATTATCGCTATGGTCGGCGGAATAACCGCTTGTATGGCGGCTCTGATAGCATTCGTTCAAAACGATATCAAGAAGGTATTAGCGTATTCAACCATGAGCCAATTGGCTTACATCTTCACTGGATTGGGAGCGGCTCTCTGGTTGGTCAACAATGGGCATGAAACACTTGCAACAGTTGCCTTTGGCGCTTCACTATTCCATTTATTCAACCACGCGATGGCCAAAGGAATGCTATTCATGGCTAGCGGTTCTGTAATTCATGAGATGCATCATGCGCACCATGAGGTACATGCTCATCACGACGACGGCCACGACGGCCACGACGACCACGACGACCATGACGACCACGATGATTTTGATTCGCAATCAATGGAAAATATGGGCGGTCTCGCCAGCAGAATGCCAATAACGGCTACAGCAATGCTAGTTGGCAGTGCTTCGATTATCGGTATCCCTCTGATAGGTGGTTTCTGGTCCAAAGAAGGCATTATCGCTAAAACATGGCAAGTCGGGCTCAAAGAACCGATCTTCTTACTACCGGCTATGTTGATCTTAATTTGCGCAGGAATGACAGGATTTTACATGTCTCGAATGTGGTTTATGACATTCGCTGGTAACCCGAAAACAGAGGTTGCTGCTAAAGTGAAAGAACAGACAGCATGGATTCCAATACCTTTGGTTATCTTGACCTTTGTAACTTTGAGTGGTATTATTTTCGCAGGTCTTCACTCAACAGATTGGCTGGGTGACTCCACCAATGGGCACTTCTCTGATTTCTTTGGCGACAAAGGGATTGGGTATGAGCTGGGCCATGCTTTCGCGAATCACGATATTTTCTTATTCATTCTAACTTATGTGACGATTGGGTTATCTTCTATCTTCGGTCCAATGCTAGCAATGACTCTTTACGGCGGTTCTTTAGATGAAGGTCAGAAGGCTAAAGGTTGGATGCAGTGGCTGATTAACCTCAACTCACGTGTCAAGACCAATTTCTCTTTCGATAACAGCGCTTGGGCAAATAGTGGTCTTTCACGAGCACTGGACAATCGTCTTTACTTCGATGCATGGTATGATGCAGCTTGTCTCAAAATAATAGTTGGACTAGCAAATGTTGCTGCTGTTTTCGACCGCAAGGTAATCGATGGTGCAGTAAAGGGCATCGAGTCCTCATCACAAGTAGCTTCGAGTAAAATACGTTCACTGACCACAGGTTCAGCCCGTGATTACATCATGATGGCGGCCTTGGGGACTTTGACGATATTCATTCTTATCTGGGGGGCTGCTTGAATGGGTCAAAACGCACCATTGAAAATCAAAGAACGGGAATTTATTCTAGTCGGTTTGTTCCTGATGTTGACTGCGGCAATCGCTGCACTATTCCCTAATATCGCATCACCAAATGCCAATGGAGTCATCGATTGGATTTCGATACCATTGGTTGGTTTCCCAATTCTATCGAGTATTGTATTATTGGCATTTGCAAGCCAAGAAAAAGCTAGTCGTATGACTAAACTCGACTCACCAGTTCGTTTGGCATGTCTAGCATTTTCTCTGGTCCCTCTCGGTATATCAACTGCCCTTTTCTTCGATTGGTTGGCTGTAATCGACTGGACTAATATCGGTTACAATTCCTATGTTGTTAAACATCAATACGTCTGGATTGACAGCATTGGTGTTTCCTGGCACGTTGGTATGGATGGACTATCGTTCCCGATGGTTTGGTTGACAGCGATCTTGGTGCCAATCACAATCGTCATGACATGGGACGAAAAGAATGGTTCTTCTTATCACCCACTACTATTGTTGATGGGCGGATCTTTGATTGGAGTATTCGTCGCTCTAGATTTGTTCATGTTCTATGTATTCTGGGAATTAACACTTATTCCTATGTTCTTTTTAATCCTCAAATGGGGTGGAGAAGAACGCAGATATGCTGCTCAGAAGTTCTTCATCTACACATTCACAGCTAGCGTGATTATGTTGCTAGGATTAGTAACACTCTACTTCTTACAACCAGTTGGAACCGGTGCGCACTATGGTGAACTAACAGGTAGAACATTCGACATGACTCTATTGATAGACAGTGCACGAAGTGGAAATCTGGATGGAGGCACATGGCTGGGAATGGATATGCAAAAAGCAATATTCCTGATGCTTATGCTTGGTTTCTTAGTTAAGTTACCAGCGGTTCCATTCCATACTTGGCTGCCTGATGCTCACGTTCAAGCACCAACTGGGGGCTCTATGCTATTGGCAGGTGTGATGTTGAAAATGGGTGCATATGGAATGATGCGTCTACCTGTAGCAATGTTCCCTGATGCAGTTATGTTCTATCAAGATTTAATCATGATAATCGGTTTGGTATCTCTGGTATGGGGTTCGATTGTCTGTCTTGGACAAACTAATCTGAAACGAATGGTTGCATATTCCTCGGTATCACACATGGGTATTATCCTACTTGGTATTGCTAGTATGCAACCCATAGGTTATGCAGCAGCATTGTTCATGATGTTCGCTCATGGATTGATTTCCCCTATGCTTTTCGCTGTTTGTGGTGCTTTCAAGCATCATTACCATTCAATGGAAATCGGTTCAATGCGAGGTATGGCAAAGTGGAGTCCATTCCTTGCTGTTTACATGATGTTTGGATGGATGGCTAGTCTTGGTCTACCACTTCTTGCGGGATTCGTAGCCGAGTTGATGCTAATGATTGCATTCTGGCCGGCCTATGGTTGGTGGATCTTATTGCCAGCATTTGTTTTGGTAATCACTGCAGCATACTACCTATGGAGTATGCAGAAAACCATCTTTGAAGGTGGTGATGAAGGAGAGCCTCCGGAATCCTTGCATGGAGAAACACCACCTGATATTTCTGGCCATGAGAACGTAGCCATGTTCATTCTGGTTCTGTTAATCGTACTCTTTGGAGTGATGCCATTCATCGCTCTAGATATGATGAACTCTTGGACCAACAATCTATTCGAGATGGTTTTCGCTCAACAAGGAGGTGCTTGAAATGGAGACATTCAATGCTTTTACCGACGGATTTTTCTCTAGTTTAGCACCTGAGTTAGTACTTTTCATTGGTTTACTTCTAGTGATTTTAATACCAAATCTTGGTAATTCTAAGTTCAGAATACCATCGACTGGTATTCGCGTTCCTTGGTTCCTTGGTGGCAAGCGCTTTTCTTTGACCGCTGATCCTAGAATACCAGGTTATCTGACCAGTCTAACCCTAGCGGCATCGTTTGTTCTGATTGTACTTTCACAAGCTTCTGAAGCAAGTGTAGTTCTGATTCAAAGCGATAGCGGCATGGATTTACTCAAGATTGATGGTTTCAGTCGGTTATTTGAGATGCTATTCATCGGTGCAATTCTCGCTGCATCATTAGCAAGCCTCGATAGATTGCCAAGTAAGAAAGGTGAGACAGATGACGCTGATACACTTTACAACAATCGCCGGCAAGTCGATTTTTACATCTTGTTACTAACAACAGCTCTTGGAATGTCAATCGTTGCATTGGCACAGGATTTATTCATCCTTTTCATTGGTTTAGAATTAGCAAGCCTCTCGACCTATGTGTTAGTTGCTTTCCAGAAAGAGTCCAAATCTGGTAGTGAAGCGGGAGTGAAGTACTTCATCGTTGGTTCGGTAGCTAGTGGTGTTGGTCTATACGGGCTTTCTCTGCTATACTTATGGGCTGGTTCTTTACAATTCGATGTACTAAGCGCTGCATGGGATGCTGGTGCACCGGCTCTAGCATTGGTAGGATTAGGGATGGTTCTGGTCGGCTTTGGCTTCAAGGTTAGTGCAGTGCCATTCCACTTCGCTGCTCCTGATGCATATGCTGGCGCTTCTAGCACAGTTGCGGGATTATTGGCAACTGCTAGCAAGGCAATGGGAATGCTTGGTTTGATTAGATTACTAGTTGTAATCGCAATTCCAGATGGTGCTGAAGGTAGCGCTGTATGGTTGATCACCCTTGCAGTATTATCTGCAATTACCATGACTTGGGGCAATATAGCAGCACTCGGTAGTAATAATCCTAAGAGAATGTTAGCTTACTCATCAGTCGCTCATGCTGGCTACATGTTGGCAGCATTGACAGCAGTGGGTTCATGGCGCTGGGGACATGTTGCTGCTCCAGTTGGGTTTGCTGAAGCAATACTTGGAGCGATAGTCTTCCACCTAGTGGTCTTGGTTGCTTTCAAGATGGGCGCATTCCTAGTGTTAGCATTACTCGAGATGGAAGGAGGAGCTAGTAGATTATCCAGCCTTGCAGGTTTAGGTAGAAGAGAACCACTACTAGCCGCTTGTATGTTTATCTTCATGCTTTCACTAGCAGGTGTACCTCCACTGGCAGGTTTCTTGTCGAAGTTCCTTTTGATAGCAGGGATTGTCAAGATGTCAATTGGCGATCTTTCGACAACTATTGCCCAAGATGGAGCATTATCGCTAGGTTCTCTACATTGGATTTGGTGGTTCGCTTTACTGATTTTCATCAATAGTGCAATATCATTATTCTATTATCTTAGAGTTGTAGTTGTAATGTTCTTTGATGAACCAGAAGAAGGTCGGAAGAAACCTCTACCAAAGGGCTTCTTCATTCGTGTGACAATTTGGGGTTGTGCTATAGCAACAATACTCTTTGGTATTGGTGGAGACACCTTGGTCCGACTTTGTTTCACAGCGGTAGAGAATTTGCAATTGTAATAACCAGTGGCTAAAGGGCGTCCTCTGCCTTCAAGTAGGTAGGGCATCTGGACGAGATATGGGCCGAAGGCGTGAAGAGAAGGTCGACGAGGAGGAATTAGCTCGTCTGATGTCTACCGAGGGCGGCGCAAGCAAAATACGCGTCAAGATGCCTAATACCAAGGTCAATGAGATGTTTGCAATAGCTGAAAATATTCTCGGTGGGCGCAGAGTCACTGTTCTTTGTGCAGATGGTGAGACTAGAATGGCGAGAATACCTGGCAAGATGCGTCGCCGCCAATGGGTTAGGGAAGGCGATTTGATAATTGTCTGGCCATGGGATTTTCAAGATGCAAAAGCAGATGTAAAACATCGATATACCAAAACTCAATCGATTTACCTCTCTAGAAAAGGTGCTTTGCCAAAGGATGTTGACATCTTTGGAATGAATGCTATGACTGATGACTTCGATGATGAAGATGGTCTATTCTCTAATGATTCTGATACAACTTCGACTAAGTCCGAACCACCGGTAGAAGAAGCAGAGACCGAGGAAGAGGATGACGATGATGAGGACCTTGATGCCTTATTCTCTTGAGTTGGTAAACACCTCGCTGTTTAGGTGATGGCATGGAAGAAGACGATTTTGATGATTTTTTAGATGATTCAGAATATGAAGAATCTGAGCAGAAAGCATTTATCAAAGATTTAGACCGGACTGATAGTTTTGGTTGGATGAATGAGAAGCGTTATACCGATATGTTCTCTAAAATAGAAAATGGTTTACAAGGTGTTCTTGGCAAAGGACAATTCGAATGGGTCGACCGTCGTGTATTCGACCAAGTTTTTGACCGTTTGACTCTATTGAGCTTATACAAACTGATGACAAAAGGTCACTTCGATACACTAGACTTTCCAATTGCTCGAGGAAAGGAAGCGCATGTATTTCATGGGACATCTGAAAATGGTCCGGTGGCGGTAAAAATATTTCACACATCCAATGCGGTTTTCAAAAATCTAATGCAGTACATCGAAGGCGATCAGCGCTTTGGGGGTTTGAGCCGCAGGCATCGGAATTTAGTCGACATCTGGGTCAGGAAAGAATATCGAAATCTCTTACGGCTTGCTAAGTGGGGATTACGCGTACCAGAACCGATAGCGGTACAAAAAAATGTACTTGTGATGGAATATATTGGCGATGAAATATCACCGGCACCCCGTTTACGTGATACGGAAATCGAGAATCCAGAAGAGGTATTTGATTATCTAATTCGTTTTACCGCTACTGCTTGGCAAAAAGCAAATTTGGTTCACGGTGACCTTTCTGCTTACAATATTCTTTGGCATGAAGGGGAAGCAGTAGTTATCGATGTGGGCCAAGGAGTGGTGCAAAACCATCCAAAAAGTGAAGAATTCTTAGTTAGAGACGTTAAACAATTAGTAAGATGGGCTAATCGTAATGGCATAGATGTTGAATTGGCAGAGGCTATGTATGATGTTTTAGAGATGGATCTCGATGAAGAAGAATAGTAATTTGAATCGTTGATGACAAGTTTCGATTAGTCGACGTGGCATTGAAGAAGGGCAGTTGCGAGGCCCGCTTATGCGACAGAGCCTACCTCGGGTTCCTCAAGACCGAATCGCGGTCTTAATCGGTAGTAAGGGTGGCACTCGTCGGAAACTGGAGGAAGCCTCCGGTTGCACTCGTTTAGTTATCGACTCTGACACCGGAGATATCGATGTTTTTTGGCCGGAAGCAGGCAAATTCGACCCTGTTAAGGCATTGAAATTACCTGATGTCATAAAGGCAATATCACGTGGAATGGCGCCATCAAATGCAATTCAGTTATTACAAGACGAATGGTTCTTTGAGATAGTGGATTTACGTAATCACGTTGGCAAGAGATCAAATCAACAACGCAGAATAAGGTCGCGATTAATTGGTTCCGGCGGTAAGATTCGAAAATTGATTGAAGATCTTACCGGTTCACAAATCACGATTTATAATTCAACAGTAGTAATTGTAGGTGAGGGTGATGGTTTATCTTTGGCTCGTAAAGCGGTTGAGATGTTATCCCAGGGTTCAGAGCATGGTTCTGTAATCAAAATGCTGGAAAAAGGCCGCAAACGTCTTCGCTTAGAAAATCGTAATATCGATTATATCGAGGCTAAAGAGGATACATCTGAAATCAGTGCAGGTTTCCAGGCTTTGGTACCTGGGCTAAATGCAGTTGTTCGCAGAAACCGCCGTCTTAAATCTCATCAGGTAGACCCGGATGATGAAGAGGCTGTGATTGCTGTGATGAATCTGAATTCTGATGAGAGCGTTCAGTGGGAAGAGGAGTGAAGTTCCGCTTCTTCATCATCAATCCCAGGGAAAAACCTACCAGTAATAGAATTACTATACTTGGTGCAAAAGATGGTACTGCACCTGAATAACTTAATGATGCACCTGTGACAACTAGGTAGTGTGCATTATTTCCTTCGTCTCGCTCATCAATGAGATTTAATGGATCAATCGTCAAACGTAAATCCCATTGCCCCCGGTCAGACACCGTATAGTTCCAACTAAGGTTTTCAACTTTATCTCCGAGAGACCCAGCAGGAAGTAATTGACTTTCGACTAGTGTCCATTGTACGTCAGCATCACGGTCTGCTGGCGCTGCTTCTAGCCAAATTGTCAATGCTCCACCATAGGCTTCATTGATCTCTATTAGGCTAGAAATTTGTACTTGTCCGGTATTTTCCCCCGGCTTTACTACCAGTTTGTCGAGAGTGGTTTGTGTCAGATTCCAAGACAGGTCTTTACCAGGTAATATCTGGAATGCAGAGGGAATAGTAATGAATTCATTTCCAGCTTCATCTACTAAAGTAGCTCGTAACAATAGATATTGTCTACTTTTAGTCGCCCAATTTGTCAAACTAATCGTCCCACTGAGTCCGGTTTCAGCAATATCTAGCCATCCACCTGAAATGTCAGGAATCGTGCCGATGCCATTGTAATCAAAACCATATTCGATTTTACTTTCAACCAAATCTATTCCCGAGCCGTCATCATATGCAGCAAAAGCAATATTGGCAGCATCGCTTTTACTCGATGTTAATTCATCGACTGTCCATCCAACACCTTCTGGATTTGTAACATCTACCCTGATATTGAATTGTATTTCTTCACCTTCGTTTCCAACTAAATCAACTGCTTTGAAGCCGATTAATGTTTGTCCTTCGCTAAGGTTGAGCGTAGTGGATTCAGTAGTTATGTCAGTCCAAACTCCACTTTGATTCAATTTGACTTTTGCGACACCACTACCGCTACCATCGTTGGCAGATGTTAGAATGTTATCGATTAGCACATCTGTTGTATCTTGCCAAACCCCTCCATTACCTATGGTTGGAGAAACCATTGTAGGAGGACTACGGTCAATACCCATAAACAGGGTTTGAGATGCTGATAGACCGCTACCGTCGTAAACAGTAATTCTTGGATTGTATGTCCCTTCCGCAAGATCGCTAGGGCTCCATTCCCATCCATATGCCAAGGTACCCGGACCATCGTTAGGAACGCTACCAGAGCCAGGGGTGTTGACCAGTCCAGCCTGAGTCAAATCATCATCCGATGCGGACCAAGAAAAACTCAAAACCCCGTTTTCTTCAACATTAAACCAAGCTCTATCAGAGTTTGAAACACCACTACCATAGTCTGGATTAAGAATACTAAAAGAAGTGATTACCGGGACTTGATTTGCAATAGTAAAATCATTTGAATCAAACCAGTCAGTATGTTTAGCAACATCAGAATCCCATCCTCTAACCCTTAGTGAGTAACTATCATTGGCGTACTGTGTACTATCGAGATGCATCAACCATGGTGTCGAGGTCATATTTTCAATTTCATTCCAATTAGTAGAATCATTGGATATCTCTACTTGTAGATTAACAAGTGTTCCCGTCCCACTGTAAGCGAAAGTCAAAGTATTCGTTCCAGTAATAGACTCACCAGCATCTGGGCCATTGGTGAAACTAATTACAAGAGCACTATCTGCATATTTCACAATTGATTTTTCTTCTAGCAAAGACTCTGTTGGCCATGAAACCATGACCAAAGAAAGTGCCAGAAGAATCAACAGTAGTGGCCTCATTAGTTACACTGACGCGGGGGGTCATCCTTCAATGCTCGCATCATATACCATTATTCGGGCGTGGTTACTTTCCAACAACAAGCGCTGCAACAAGGCTTCTGATTCGATTGTTTCAAGTGCTGTGACCCGTCCATTCTAGTCTATGCAAAGGCGGACGGCCATCATCATCGCGTCGCTCCTGGTGCTGTTAATCGCTTCTCCAGTCTTGGTCCAAGCCGAGGATAGTAATGGTGTACAGGCGAGCACAACCACTCTTTCCTTTAGCGGAGATGCTGTTGAAGGTGGAACTATTATTTTCACCCTCAGCCTGTATAATTCAAACCCTACTAAAGCTACAGGAGTAACTTATTCGCTTTATCGTGAAGAAATATCTCCAGGGTATCGTCTGAAAACAGCGGCTACAGACATACCGGGAGAGACAGCAGTTGAAGTTAATGCCACATGGAGTAAATTAACTGCAGGAGAACACAAAATATGGGTTGAGTTTGATAATGGTGGTAATGTACAGACTTTCTTTGAATCATTTACAGTGGAAGCATTACCCAATCTAGAAGTGTTATCAACGAGTTTTGACCCTGTTTCTGGAGCTATGAGTGGAGATCAAATCGCAGTTAATATTGAAATTGGAAATAGTGGTACTGTAGATGCTGGAGGCAGCACTCTAAGCATTGATTTCGCTGGTTCAGTCACTGAGCACATCACTCCTGCGATAAACGGCCAATCGACAGGATGGGTAAATACTACTTTAGTCGCTCCTGATGCAGGTACTTGGCCGGTTGATATTGAGCTCGATATTGACGATCTAGTAATCGAATCCGAGGATGAAAATTTCTATTCCAGTCAATATGTAGTTGACGAACGTATGGATTTGTATCACAAAGGCGATGTGACAGTTACTACTGCAGAAGGAGCTCTAGATGGACCTTGGACCTTCTCTGGTATCCTCGGTCGTACGAATGGTCAAGGAATTAATGAGGTTAACATGAGGATAGAGGTGCTGGATTCAAGCAATCTACAATTGCAACCCTTCGTCGTAAATATTAGTGGTGGTGAAGATGCAATTAAACAATGGTCACAGACATTGACTAGGGAGCAATTAGCCCTCAATACGGGGATATATCATTTTGAGGTGGTAATTGATCCATTTTCCACCGACTCATATATCCAAGAAAATACTAGTAATGATCGTATACAATCTACTTTTACGATATTTCAGATCCCAGATGTTGTAGTTGACGCAACCGCGATACCATCAACTCCAGCAGTTGCTGGCGGCGATAGTCTAACCTGGACTGTAACTCTCGCAAATACTGGTCAAATCGATGTCACCGGATTCATCCGCTATAGTTGGGAAAACCAAACAATGGATAGTGGAACAATAACCATTCTTGCTGGAGAAAATGGTATGCAATGGACTGTTGACTTAGTTGCAGACACTGGAGAACATACTGCTACCTTCACTGCAGATTGGTTTGAGGCAAATGGTTCATGGGACGATATCTCCGGTAATTCTCATGCCGAAAACACAGTAAGCGTGTTATCACAATTACGTCTTATTTGGTCTGATATTACTGAATCACTAGTTGATTCGAACGGTGAAAACGCCGTTTTGCCTCTGAAAGACGGAGAGAATTATACTGTCTCAATAGAATTATCTTCATTCGATTCAGGTTCGTTGAATTTTACTTGTGGCGAATCTGGAGGCAAGGTGTACGAAGTAATTCCAGTTGTAGTAACAGGCAGTAATCAATGGGTAACTCTTAGTTGTACTTTTACTGCAAATGCGCCGAATTCTGAATTAATGCTGATTCCATCCGATGGCGGCGTCACTTCGACAAAAACTTGGAGTTGGTCAACAGTAATGCCATCGGGCTTTGAAGTAAATCAAAAAGAAGATTATAGTTTCGCAACAGCGATGATAGTTGGATTAATCGGTTTAGGTTTGATAGCTATCTTAGTAGTTGCCATTATTCTAACTAGAGAAAGTGATGGTGAGGTCGAGAGAGACATCTTTGATTATTGCCCTGCTTGTGACGGTGAATTGGAAGGCGATGAAAACCGATGTCCACACTGCAAGTTCAATCTCAAGAAGGCAAGAATGCAATTCCACGATTGTGAGTCATGCGCGGAGTTGGTACCAGATCTCCTCGATAATTGCCCATATTGTGGTGCTGCCCAAGACACATCAAAATACTTCGAAAAGCGCGAGCGCTTGGAGATTAAACAGACTATTGATTTACCAGATGAAGAGGAGATTGATGAAGAAGAAATCGTTTCAGGAACAGAGGACTTCGATAAAGCAGTGCAGGAGTTTGGTTATGATGCTGAAGACCTTGAAGGCCATTGGGATGAGAAACTCGCCGATGCTGAAACCAAGGTCGAGGAAGCTCAAGGAAGACTCGATATTGAAATCGAGCAATCAGAACTTGATGATGAGGCCCTTGAACAGATAGTTGAGACCACACTCAAGAGTGTTAGTGATTCATTCACTGGCAATGATATTGACGCCATACTGTCAGAAAAAGACGAAGTTGTCTCCCATGCCGATGATGGCGATGAATTAAGTGCAAGCGATGCTAAAATCCGTGGTCGCTTGTTTGAAATTACTGGTGAGAAGGGAGTCATGCCCGGTGATAAGGTGACTATTGGCGGCGCATCTGATTCAGTATTAGTTGGAAACGAGGTACCAACTGAAGCCATGGATTTCAGTTTCAAGGATGATCAAGATAAACCATTAGCAGAATCTCCGAGAAAAACTCCGCGTCGAAGAAGGAATAAAACAGAGGACCCTGTTGAAACCCCAGATGCTGTTGAAAAGGCTGAATGTGGGGTTTGTGGTGCTGAGATTGGTCTTGATGAAATCGAATGTAAAACCTGCGGTGCTAGATTCGAGTGAGTGCCTGTCAGTTCTCATAGGGTTCGTCATCGCCATGCGGCTCGGTCGGAAGTTAACTTCATTCAGACAAACTGCCGATTTGGTAGCAGTGCTTGAATGCTTTGACACCATATAGCCGTGCCATTGATATCATGACGCCTACTGAGCAGGTCGATGAGGGCTAGGTTAGTGATGCCGCTATTGCTGCTATCAGTTCTAATCACCCCGTTAATTAGCGGCTGTATTGGTTTGGTTCCTGCAAGGGAATTCCTTGAAGGAATGCGTGATGATCCGGTTCAAGATACAGATACTAATGAGATCGTAGTGTCGCACACCTTTACCACTCCTTCGCCACAACTGTTCACCCCTGTCCCATCTGAATTCATGGTCGACGGATATGTGACCGAAATCAGTGCATATCTATCGGTCCAGAACTTCCTTTCCGAGCAGACTGATTGGCTTCCTAATGAAACTAGATATGTTCGAGCGGTATTGACTGACGGTACAGGGAATGTTGTTTGGGAAAAAGAGGTCAGTGAAACCAGTACGATTTTGGAGACACAATTACAGCCGCCATTCACCCAAGGAGAGTGGAGTTTGCAAATCGAAGCCCGAGGCTACGGCGAAGAGATATTCAGTCAATTTCAGGACAGTTTCCATATTGTGATTACCATCGAAAGAGCTTGCACAATCTACCCTGGAGAGTCGGATTGTAATTACGATTAAGCATTGAGTAAATTGTCAGTGCAAGCGTGTCTGCGCGAACAATTCCTACATTTGCCGGGGCGTTCATGGTTTCTTACAGCTCCTCCTTCAACCATGAGACGTTGAATTTCTTTGACCCCGTCTTCCAATGTCTTTCGGTTGTGGTCATCCCATAGAATTTGATGATTATTATCACCACCATAACTCAATATTCCAAATGGTGGAGTTTTACCAGTAGTTGCTTCTACAAGATGCATGTAAGCCATTATTTGCATCTTATGCGAAAAGTGTGGCTTCTGTGGAACCCTTCCTGTCTTCTGTTCGACTGGAATAAATTCTCCATCCATGATAACAATCTGATCAGGCCTTCCTCGTAAGCCATTATTGGAATCAATAAGTAAGCCTTTGTCATTTTCACCATCTGAATATGCAACTTCCACTTTTTCATTCAATCCTGTGTTTGTTCTTGCCATTTCTGACGCATTATCGGCCATTAAGACTCTTTGCAACTGCCAGGATGAAATCAATGTCCACAACATTGCTATGGATACGAGTATGAATCCTGCTTGAGATTTATTTTCTGCAGCAGAAAGTCCAATCGCATTTATTCCAAGAATTATTGCTCCTAGCATAAAACTAGCTTCTACTTTACCGCCTTGGAACCAACCGCCGCGAAAATCGATAGGCTCGATAATAGAATCCATCATATTTTCTTGATATCTTTGCAATTTTTCTTTGATTATTGTATTTTCATCGGCAATTTTCAGCCAAGAACGCCATGGAAGATAGGTGGCAAAAATACCGATGATTAGCCAAACTAGAGCCAGTAAAGCGAGATATTTCGCCATATCTACAGGGAGTATATTTTGATCATCTAGTTTTGTAAAAGCAAAAGCATCGATGATAAATGCAATAATTACTGCGAACCACCATGACCATATTACCAATGCTCGGTTTAGGACTATTTGCTTGAGTCTATACTCCTCCATATTCTCGTGAATTTCTGCATGTTTCACCAACCCCGCTTCTATTGCATCTCCTCTACCTTTAGTTCCAGTACGCGAAAGGTGCCAAGATAGGGGGCAATATCCATGTCGTTCTAAATCAGACGCAGAGACGTGTAATGCGTGACCATTACTGTTACGCCAATATCCGTCAGCATCTTTGATTGCTTTGGGTTTGGAAGTAGATTCTGCCCCCTCTTTCATGACCCCCACCCATATGCAGTTGATTGCAATCCTAAGATGAACCTTTCCTCTATATGCTATGCAGCATCACATTTGGCTCTCTTTGGAATCATTTGCGATTGCGAAGCGGTTTAATATACGGGTCTTGTGGCCGCAGCGCTGAGGATTGAAATATGACCGAGTCTAGCGAATTGCTAATCGATCTTGAAACTTATGAGACCCATGCCGTACATATCGGTACCCAGCAGAAAAGTGCTGACATGAGTAATTTCATTCAAGAGGTCAGATCTGATGGATTGTATCTTCTCGACGTCAATATCACCGATTCTAGGATTCGTACAATTGCTAGTTTCATCAACCGTTATAATGTTGCAAATGTGATGGTTGTTTCTGCAAGGCAGTATGGGCAACGACCTGCACGAAAATTTTCAGAAGCAGTTGGCGCAAAGTCCGCAGTCGGACGTTTCATACCAGGAAGTTTGACAAACCCTGCTCTTAGATCATATGTAGAGCCAGATATTCTAATGGTTACAGACCCTGCTGCAGACCAACAGGCATTGAGCGAAGCAGTAGACTCAGGTCTGCCAATAATCGCAATCTGTGATGCAAATAACAATCTACGCAATGTCGATTTAGTATTGCCTGCAAATAACAAAGGTCGCCGTTCTCTTGCACTTATCTTCTGGTTACTATCAAGAGAAGTTCTCAAGTTGCGCGGGGAAACTACTGATGAAGCTTGGGCTGAAGCAAACGATCTTGAAGATTGGGAATCAACTTTCTGAGCACCCTTCAGCCAAATAATCGGTGACTGAAGTAGCAAAGTCTTCTGGTTTAGTGTGCGAATGCATCATTTTTCTTACCTTTTTAGCACCTGGTAATCCTTTTGTGAAGGCTACAGCATGTCGCATCATCCATCTTGGTCTCAACCCAGTTGTTGAATTTGCTAACTCTATATAGCGATTCCAACACCATCTCCTAGTATGAAATATTCTTGTAGATTCATCGCTAGAAAACCAATTGTCATCAGCCCAAGGCAGATCATCCTCTTCGATCCAGCCTAGGCCTGCTTTAATTTCAGCAAAGACGGATGGCCTTCCTATTGCTCCTCTTCCAATCATTAAGCCATCTGCATGAGTGGCTTCAAGACAAGTACGCGCAGATTTAGTATCAAAAACATCTCCATTGGCAACAACTGGAATATCTACTGATTTAACCACATTTGCGATACTATTCCAGTCGGCTTCTCCTGAATACCTTTGTCTTAGAGTCCGGCCATGTACGCATAATCTCTGTGTACCGATATCTTCGAGTCGTTTGGAAATATCGAGTACTGTGTCGGGACCAGAACCAGTGCCTAGCCGCATCTTGGCACTTACAGGAGAATCAACTTCCGAAATTATCGAATCAGTCATCGCAACTAGATCATCAGGTGTCCCCATCAATGCAGCACCAGCACATATTTTGGTTACTTTTGGTGCGGGACAGCCAAAATTTAGATCAATAATATCTGCAGTTTCATCGAGCATCTTTGCAGCCGTAACCATTTCCATTGGATTGCCACCAAATATCTGGGGAATAAACGGCTTTTCATCAACGTGACTTTCGAGTCTTGCCCAAGAGTTTGCGACTTCCCTAGATAGGGCACTGGAAGAGGTGAATTCAGTAATTGTAACATCTGCTCCACATTCTCGTGCTAACAGCCGGTATGGTAGTTCTGAGACTCCTGACATTGGAGCGAGAAAGAGTGGTCTTTCATCACCATCCCATTCACCTTTAGAGAGGGGGATCATGCTAGACTCTCCTCTAGCAGTGCGCCTACTCGCTTCATACGGCGAGTAATACGGTCGAGGTTATCGATTACTTTCTGTTGCAGTGATTGTGGCGATTCACCTGCGAGTCGATATCCTAGAGCCAATCTTCCGCCCAAGAGATTTAGCAAGAGCATTTGCTTTTGCGAGTCGATGTCCTTGAGACGAGATGCTACTTTGTCTGGAGTCAGTTTAGATTTAGCGAGGTCTTTGAGAATAATTAGTGGTATGTCAAGGCGTTCAAAACCACCTTTGATTAACAGCCAGTCCTCTCCGCGTCGAGAATACTGGGTTGTCATTGCAGACCATAATGCGGTTGCCAACCTATCGGTCCTTGGCACACGTTCTACCATCCCAGTACTACGAAACCTTTCGAGGATACGCCCAACTCTTGGTTTAGCATCCTTTACTGCAGCCGCAGCTTCGTCAATAGAAATTGGTGGTCCAGTGCTCAAAAGTAATTTGAAAAGTTCTATACTCGTAGAACCAGAGAGAACCTCTTTTCCAGGTCTTTCTCCTAGTAGTCCTAAATCATTCATCAACTGACCTAGGATAGTTCGATCTTCTTCTAATGGGTGCCATTCCTTGATTTGGATTCGAATGCCATCATAATCATCAGGCGGCAATTCAACAGCCATTCTACAGTCACTTCGGCTCCAAAAACCAGCGATTTCTTCCATTCGTTGCAATAGAGATATTCTAGCTGCGCTTGCAAACATTTCAATCGAACGCGCAATCGAACCACCTTTCAGATGGTATTTCCGCCAACCATTACCTGAGGTATAGGATACTAGTCCTGCTTCAACTAGGCGTGACATGTGATGATGAATCGCTGCTGGAGTAAGGGCCAACTCTTCAGCTAGCATGTGATTGTCCCATGCTTTTTTTGGGTTGCTAAAGAGATGGTCAGATAAGATTCTATGGATAGGTTCTGCTAATCCTAAGTCTGCAGAGGCCTCTCCTTTTCTACGCAGTAGAGTAAATGAGTCTACTAGCCAAGAGATTAGCGAATCACTATCTCTTTCACTTACCGGCAGCGGAATTTCACTGAGCCGGACCTCGAACATGAAGATAGTTGTAGGTCAGAAGCCTATCAAGATGGCGCAACTAATCATTGCTAGAATAGCAAAAAGATGGTGTTCAATCGCGGCCATCATTCCATTCGTAGTCTATTGGATGGGTTTTATTGATGGTTTTGGTCTCTATTAGAGATGGTGAAATCTCTAAGCGATCTTCTCGGATAATACCACGACGCCTGAGAACTTTTAGAGCGCTATGTATGGTAGCACGGCTTCTACCGATCCTTCTTGCAAGTGCTGCTTGGGAACGAGGGATTCCATTTTTCTGTAAGTCATCCACAATCATACGCTGAACAAGAGATAGTCCGATTGGCATACGCCTGGCTGCTTCTTCTAAATTGACAAGTTGGCCGCGTAAATCAATTATCTGCGCTTGACCTCCAGCAAAATAACACGTTCTACCATTAACTTCAGCGATAGATATAGACCTATGACTCTGTAGAACATCGAGGTGATGGCGTAAGGTTCCGTTTGCAGCCCCCATTGTCGTTTGTAATTCTCGATAGCAAAGTCCTGGCTTTGCTTCAAGTGTTCTCAAAATTCGAAACCTGAATGGGTGTTCAGTAGCAATAACTCTACTTTTGACTCCAGCTCTTGACAGTCCCATCATGCCAATAGTGGAAACTAAACCACCAGCTAGGCCAACGAATCCTCCGGCAGCGCCGGCAATGCCAGCACTAATCCAAGGTCGCTGTCGCGCCCATTGAGCAATCAATGCCATGCACTGCTCTGAGGTTACTCACATGTCAATGCATCGGCTGCAAGATTCATTTTGTGCGTACTGAACCGTGATGAATTTTTAGATGTGCGACCAAGGGTGATAATAATCTTCCACACAAATTACCGTGCGGACTTAACATGTATAGAACTTTGACAGGAGGGCCTTCATCGACCTGGCGAATCATCATGCCTTCCTCAACTAAATAGCGTAATTTATCGGATAATGTACGACTAGAAATGCCAGTTAGTAGGGTTTTTAGTTGGTTAAAGCGTCTAGGACCTGCAATATAGAGAGTTGCTAGAATCTCAGTAGTCCACCGACTTCCAAATATTTGCAGTGCTTCAACTGCTGCTTTCACTTCCCAGTCAGTATTCCAAGGTCCTTTATTCGAATATTGTTCTAGTATTCCTCTAATATGTACTCCATTGGCAATAGTGCCTTGAATATGTGTTTCTAAATCATTAAATTCAGACTCTGGAATAACCATTGGAGGTTCTGGCATGAATGTCTGAAGAGTTGTTCAACGTTAAACTTAGTGTATTGGGTAAATCACTCATAATCCACCGGATGCGCCAGCACCAACAAGCAACAGGGAAAAGAAACCAATCCCTAGTAGTGTCAATCCAATGATTATCCAAGATATAACTTGAGCTACTTTAGCCGAACTAGCGTCGGGATGTCCTGGCATTTGATTTGTGACAGCCAATGCGCCATTGGCGATGATGAGGGCTGGAATAGCCATACATATCGCCCCAGCACCTAAAAAAATAGAGACAATTGATAGAATCAATGCTGTCTGAGCAGATGTCTGTGGATATGAACCCATTACGACTCCCCCTGGCATCTGTTGCATCATCACAGGTTGACCAACCATTTGCGGTTGGCCATATGGTTGATGTTGTGGTTGTGCGACCGAACCCATCACTGCTGATTGTGGAGATCGGGGAACATTCTGGGGTGGTTGCATATAGACTGCTAGGCTATGTAAGGTTTCAATATGCCGCTCACTCGTCAATATAGGCAGGTTTTCGTCCTTCGATTAAAGCACTGAGTCCTTCTAAGGCATCAGTTGTCGAAAATATTGCATCAAGTCCGTCCAATTCGTTTCGAAGACCTTTTTCGAGAGTTGTAGTAGCCGAGGCATCGATCAACGAACTCGCCATTCTCAAGGCGATTGGTGCAGTGCGAGAAAGCGCTTTCATTTGCCGAGAAATATTGCGGTCTTCGCTATCGAATCCTTCGGGGCAATTCCCATTAAGTAGAGTTTCAAGATTCTCATCTGAATAGAATGATTCAGCAAAGTCTCCAACTCTTGAGTTAGCAACAGAGGGTTTCCCTGGATATTTCTCAGCAGGTTTCCCATCTTTTGCAATGGTGCTGATTGTCGAATCTACCATTGAGGACTCGACCAAGTGAGTAACTAATCCCAAATCAGCAGCGGTTCTTGAATCCATGAAATTACCTGCGAGGACAGCCCATCTAGCAGCAGGAATACCACAAATACGTGCAGGTCTCTGAGTCCCACCAAGGCCAGGGAAAATGCCAATGCTCGTTTCAGGGAATCTGAATTGAGTTTTCCGAGTACCGATACGATAATCACAGGATAACGCTAATTCCAAACCACCTCCAAGTGCGAGGCCAGTGGTTAGGGCGATTGTAGTCTTGGTACTATTCTCAAGACTGTTGAGGAGCCGATGACCATCCGCAGTGAATTCTTCAATCGCAGGAATATCATTCGCACGTATTTTATCGACAAAGAATTTCACATCAGCACCGGCGACAAAGGCCTTACCAGCACCGTCGAGGACAATGGTACTAACAGCATCGTTAGCATTTATTTCATCAACTACGGTTTGTAATTGTGCAACCACACTTTCGTTAAGTGCATTCATCGCTTCAGGACGATTTATGGTAATGGTCGCAACATCATTTTCAATAACACAATCGATCCACTCGAAAGCGAATTTATCATCTCGCTTCAGAACGTTTGGTAAATCAAAGCCGGCGATTTCGCAATAGGAAGAGGCCATTCTTTTGGCTTCTTCAATTCCGATTCGATTCATCAATTCAAAGGGGCCTTTAGCCCATCGCAGACCGACTTTTGCGCCCCTATCCACATCTTCAATCGAACAGATATCTTCGTCAACAATTTGTCCTGCTACAGCAAAAACTTGCCCAAGTAAACGTTCACTGATAATGGTTGCAACCTCTGGCGTGCATTCTTCTTCACCATCGATTTCCCACATCTCATTTGCCTCTATTAGCGCTCTAAGACTTGCAGCACCCGAAAAGCGTGGAGTGTGTAATTGCTCTGCAAGATAATCGGTTGAATGTAAGGCGATTGGTGGACCTGTAAGGTTCATCAAAGCGAAAGGACCCATGCCAATTCGGAAGGCCTTACAAGCGACTGCGTCGATTTGAGCAGCACTTGCAATTCCTTCATCAAGAAGTAGACATGCTTCATTGAGCCAGGGGACAAAGAAACGATTTACGACGAATCCCGGTCTATCTGCACAGACTATGACTACCTTGCCTAGCGCCTTACAGTATTGTACCGTGCGTTCGATGGTTTCAGCACTTGTTTCCTTCCCTGGTATCACTTCGATTAAGCGATTTTTTGCTGGGTGAAAGAAAAAGTGTAATCCTACGAACCGGTCGGCTCTTCCACATGCTTTTGATAAGTCGTTTACCGAAAGTGAAGATGTATTAGATGCGAGAATGGTTTTTTCATCACATGCTTGGTCTAGTGTTTTGAAAACCGCTGTCTTAATATCAAAATCTTCGAAAACCGCTTCGATTACTAAATCAGTATCAGAGGCGGTATTCTCAACTCCAGTGACTCCTTTGATCCGGCCTTTGATATCGGCCACCTGCTGTTCTGAAAAAATTCTGCGAGCTATAGCCTCGTCAAGGAAATCTGCGATAATACCTCGACCGCGTTCGACCCATTGCTCTTCTCTATCGACCATTTGTACGTCGAATTCTTCTTGGGCTGTTTTCTGAGCAATGCCAGATCCCATATTGCCAGCGCCGATAATCGCCACACTCTGAATAGGTTGCATGACGTTGGCGACCAAGGGCTCCATCATGAACTCAGCGGCTGAATTAAGTTAGCATCTCTCTAATTATATCTGCTAATCTCTTACTTTGTGCAGCAACTGTCAAATCCATTTCCTTGAGATGCTTTCGTCCTTCCAGTGTCCAGTTTTCCCTTTCTTTATCCGCCTGTTTAATAGCGGTATGCCAATCATCATCTCTAGCTAATAAACGCCCTGTTTTGCCATCGATTACCGTTTCTCTAAAACCACCCTCGTCTGCGACGATAACCGGGCACCCCATCGCATATGATTCTGGTATGGTCATGCCAAAAGGCTCGTTACGAGCATGACTGACCATTGCCTTAGCGTGGCGCATCAATGTACACAGTTCTTCTTGAGAAACCCTTGGTAGGGCATGGAGCTTAACTCCACATGATTTAGCATGTTCATTCACCATATCATCAACTCCGCCACCTAATTGAACAAGTGCAATATCTAAACCTTTGAGACTTGAAATCGTATCCCAGATTCCCTTTGCCCACATTGCTCGGCCAATATTGATGACATATTCTCCTTTGGTCAGTTCGTAGAGTTTAGAAATTGTAGGCCAATCCTCTTTTTCACCGGCCTCTTCTGGCCAGATTTCAGAATCGACACTAGGATAAAGAACTCCTGCTTCAACTCCGTATACCTCTTTTATTCTGGCAGCAGTATGTTTTGAATTACCACTAATCTTTCCTCTCTTTGCTGCTTTTAGTAGCAGTTTTTGGTCTATTCTTCGCTGTTTAGCCAATAATATCCCAGTTAGTGTAAGGTTTTGTTTTGGCACACCATCTACGCGATAATGTAGGTCTGTACTGTATAGTCCGCGGTCGGGCTCAAGCATGTGAGTATGAACTGGTAACTCAGCAGGAAGATACTCGACAACCTCCATCGATCCGACCCCACTGGTAATATTCACAGCATCGATATTAGCGATAATTGTAGCAAGGCTTGGTCCCTGCTCTGTAATATGCAACATAGAATACCATGATTTACTAGCTCTTATACTCGATTTAGCCCGCATTTCAGCCCAAGCACCAGAGGAATATGACCATGCTTTTACAGGCGTCAACAATTGTATATCGAGGTCGTTTAAACGCTGTCTAGTCTCAGAATTGGCAAATAAGGTTGCGACGGTTATATCGAAATATTCTTTCCATCCTGCAAGGTTGTTGAGAAGGTCTCTCTCTCCTCCACCATAGTGCTCAAAGGTACCTTTGGTCACCAAAAGGCGGATACGTTTCGGCTCGCCCATGAACCTTGAGAGTCACTGTTCTCTATAATATTCAGCAGTGTAAGTCAGGCCTTCACGTAGAGATATTTGACAAGGTCCAGTAATCGCCCATGTTTTGGTCATGTCGGGTTGACGGCGTAAAGGGTCGTTGCTTCTCTTTGGCAGATGGATCGGAGAAAACTCTCTTCCAACAACTTTGTGAACCTCTTTCGCTAGATGTAACATGGTAATTTCCTCATCGTTACCAATATTGAATACCCCAATTCCCTTTTCACTTTCCACTAGGGTTAGGACCATACGTACGTGATCATCAACGTGACAGAATGCACGGGTATGCAAACCGTCACCAATTATCGTAAACTCATCTTCAAACAGAGCCCTCTTTACGAATTCAGGAACGACTTGTCCAAATTTCGATGCGTCCATTCGGCCGCCATAGGCATTGAATATCCGTAGTAGAGTCCATTCGATGTCATATTGCTCAGCAAACATCCTGACATAAAAATCACCGATTGATTTGGCGGCGGCATAAGAATCACGAATGCTGTGAATATCTAAGCGAGTAATGTCGGTTTCAGCACTAGGGATATTGTCTGGATACTCCCCATAAACTTCGGATGAGGATGCATAAGCGATTCTTTTTGGTTTATGCTCGCAGGCTTCGATAGCCTTTAGCAGATTTATAGTAGCCATGACATTGGTGTCGAGAACTTCAAAAGGCCTATCGTAGAAATATTCGGTTCCGTTTATAGCTCCATAATGGAGGACAACATCGGGTTTGAAATTCTGAATAGAAGTACTTAGAGCAGAGATATCACCACAGAGGTCCAACTGTTCGAAAGTAAAATTTTCAGACTCTGGCATATGCGTAGCACGGCCGCGGAAGAGGTTATCAATCCCATGAACAACCCAACCTTTTGCTAATGCACCATCACATAGGTGAGAACCCAAAAAACCTGCAACTCCTGTAATATATACTCTCATTTCAATCAACTTCCAAGACCTATTCTCTCAATACCAGATATATTTCGGTAAGAATTCCATAGATCTATTATCAATCCCTTTCCAACGAGATCAGCACCAGAATCTTTCCAGATTGAGTGCCGAACTGCCATGATTACGGTATCATATTTTTCTTCATTAAGCATCGTTGGTAAGTCTGTTCCAGTATTCACAACACGACTGGCCACATTTGGCCATAGTTGGGTGTATGCGTTTCGACCTAGTTCAGGGTCACAGACAGAAACCTCATGGCCAGCATCTAGTAAAGACTCGATTAGAGGTTCGCTGAAGGCCATTCTGAAATCATCGACATCCTCTTTGAAAGAGAGGCCAGCAACCAGTACACGGTTACCTTTGACGCGTTCGATGGTCCATGGGACCAAGGCCTGTGATGAACGTAGAGCCGTTAGCCACACCGAGGGCAATTCTCTCTTTGGCTCAACATTCTGGAAAGCGTATTCAAAAATAAGTGGATCTTTGCCAAGACAATATCCACTAACAGGCCCAGGTAGAGCAACTGAATTCCGATCATAATCTTGGTTTGCAGCATTGATGACTTCTATTATATCGACACCATTTGCACTGGCAGCAACCGCAGCATCATTAGCGAAAGCGAATCTAGTATGGCGCCAAGCATTATCGATTAATTTTACGAATTCTGCAGAATCAGAATTACTCATTTCTATCAAACCACCGCCGATATGAGAAAACAACTCTTTTGCTTCCGATAGTGCTTCGGGGTTGACAGGTCCGATTATTTTTGGTAGACTTCGCTCTTCACTGATAGCCATTCCTTCTACTAATCGTTCGGGAATGAACGCGAGATTCAAATCCTTGCCAACTTCAAGGCCAGTTGTTTGTTCTATGTGTTGTGCGATTAAAGAAGTGGTTCCAACAGGTAATGTCGTACGGAGGATCAAAGTTCTTCCTTTGAGCCCATCTCTTGCCATCAATCCATCGATTATGGTATGAAGGATACTGAGGTCAGCGGGATTTGGCCATGGTAAGACGTGGACTCCAATCGTAACTACAATCCAGCGGATATTCGTAAAATCTGTAGCATTTGCATCATCCCAAGTCATGGGGAGGAAATTATTCCCTGAGTGTTTTTCAATTAATTCACTAAGACCAGGTTCTTCGAAAGGAGCCTTCTTCTCTTTGAGAGAAGCGATAGAAACTTCAGAAGCATCAACACCTCTTACGACAAGCCCACTATCGGCAGTGACTAAGGCAACCGGCAAGCCGATTCTGCCCAGACCGATTACGAGAACCTCATCCTGCATATGGCGCGCTCTCAAGATTCACACTTGAACGTTATTGCATCACGATGGTTGAGTAAAATTTCTTCACAAATGCTAATCGATGTTCTCAGCGAGCCGACCCGCTTATCTTCAGGTCTGCTTTCAACTGTATCATGCGCAGGGTTTTAGTCGCCAGGGGAGGGGCTCTGTCGCCGTTTTCCGGGCTCGGTGGGAGCCATGAACGCTTTGTCAATCTCCTTGCTGCTGGAGAGATCACAGATTATTCATTAGTAGACACATTACAATATCCGCTTGCAGGTAATCCCTTGTCAAGGGCATACCGACGATGGATTTCACATCCTAAAAAGGTGGCAAAACTTGCGGGTAAAGGTCAAGCGGATATCCTCCACATAACAGATCAGGAACAAGCACATCTGGTGCCTAAGAATTGCTCTATACCTGTTGTTGTTTTTGTTCATGACATGTTCCATATCGTTCCAACAATTGTTGATTCAGGTAAAGAAATGGTAGAAGTCGGCAATCACAACCCTTCTCGTTTACGTCGATTCGACATCGGGAAATTGCGCAAAGGACTTTCTCGGGCTAATCTCTTCGTATGTAATAGCCCTAGCACTGCAGAAATCATTGGAGATATATATCCGGATATACCTGCTATTTCAGTACCTTATTGTATCGATCTTGAACTCTATGATCCCCATAAAAATTTACGACCAAAACCGGCTTGGGTTTTGGATGGCAAAATGAATCTCCTAATCGTCGGTAGCGAAGAGGCGCGCAAACGTCTCGATTTTGCTATTGAAGCAGTATCACACCTTCCTGAAGATATACGTTCACAAGTAATAATACACAAAGTGGGAGCAGAATCATCATCGGCTTCTCGGAGAGAATTAGAGGATCTGGCAATGGCCTGTCAAGTTGAATTAAATTGGCTAGGTCGGATGGAACAAGAAGACCTATACGCAGCTTACCAACATACAGATGGATTACTGTTCCCTTCTTGTGCAGAGGGTTTTGGTTTGCCAGCGGTTGAAGCATTAGCAGCGGGGTCATGGTCATTTGTCGCAGATTTCCCCGCCCACAACATGCATCTTCCTGAAGGTAGATGCTTGCCTAAATATGATCGTCAAGCATGGGCTGATGCAATCGAAAAGAAATTCCACGAGCCCCGTGGAATCAATGAGGAATCATTAGAATTGGCCCAGAGATATTCCAACAAATCATTTGCATCCAGTATGGCTAAATCATGGGATTCTCTCTTTGAATAGATTAAGCAATTTTAAGATGCTTAACCGAGGGTGCAATTCCCAAATCCTCTGGGAATGACACTTCCGCTTCAGGTATTGGTATAGGGATTATTTCATTGCCTATTAGAGCGACTCTTGATGGCCGACTGTCGGAGAGAACTCTACGGTTTGTTAGGGGCGCAATAGCGTTAGAGAAATTTAGAATATCTTCATGACTTGGCATGTTTTCCATGGATAGGTTTTCACGACTATGACCAACAAAAACGTAACCTTTTGCTTCTATCCAATCCGGGTCTGCACGGTTATCTAGTGCAGCGAATTCACGCACGTTTTGCTCAGACATATTTTTGCCCTTGATCAAAGTGTGCCTACATACAATTCTGGTATCTAATGAAGGGAGAAGATCGATGGTTTGCTCGAATCTGTCCCATGCTGCGCTATTCCATTTTGGTTTACAGATTTCATCGAATACCTGTTTATTTGGAGCATCGACGCTAACATAGAGTTGTGTCGGCAAAGTGTCCAGTTCTGCCAATACTTTAGGGAATGTACCGTTGGTGACTAACATCGTAGTCATGCCGTGTTTGTGGCACAATTCCATATATTCAGAAAGCCGAGTGTAAAGTGTCGGCTCACCGTTTAAGGAGATAGCTACATGTTTTGGATTTTGAGCATCGAGCCATTTCTCATGAGGAACGGCTTCATTTCCTCCGAAACCACTCAATAATCGACGCTGGGCGCGTACTGATTCATACAGCATTTCCAGAGGGTCTTGGTCAGTTAGTTCAAGCGAATCCATATGTGGTTCACGCCAACAATATGTACAGGCTAGATTACATTGGTCGACCACTGGTGACATTTGCATACAATTATGGCTAGCAACACCATAGAATTGACCTTTGTAGCACTGTCTGTCGCGAAGTAATGACTCCTTAGTCCAATGACAGGTTTTAACTCCGCCGTGTTCGCCAATCAAATGGTAACGCTGTTTCTGTAATTTAGCCTTCAGTAGAAGATCCATTATTCTCACTCCTTGAGCCGTTCCCGTCTTTCGCAAAGCGGTCGCAGGGCGGCTCGGAACAACCTCTCCTGAACGTTTTACACTTTGAATATTAAAGGTGTTTTAAAATATACCTGATGTTGTAAAAACACCTACCTGTTGGCCCCCATACCAACCATTGATATAAGTGGCGCTTTACAATTTACACTGAGGCAACAACATGGATAAAGAGCTTGAAACTTGGACTGAAAAAATAATGGACGAACAACAGTATAGGAGTGGAATCTTCACAGATTTGAAATCTCTATTTACTCGCTTAACTGGAAAGAGGGCGAGCCGTACTGTATCAGTAAATGGTGAGTAATATGGGCGATGTTACACCTAGTGTACATGTCGATCATAGCATCATTGAAAACGACATTATTCCGACTTGGGCGAGATTTTTTCACAGATTATTTTGGGGCAGTAAAATAGTTGTAAAATAAGACATATACCTGACATGTCGTAAAACAAGAATATAATAGCAGTTCTTTTGAGGTCGCTTTAGGGACCTAGAATGTCATTGTTGAAAGTAAGCGATTTAAAGAGGTCATTCGGAAGTGGTGAAAACCGCCTTGATGTCCTTAAAGGCGTGGAAATGTCTATCGAAAGTGGGGAATTGGTGGCATTGATGGGGCCATCAGGTTCTGGTAAATCCACTCTTCTCAATATCATTGGTGGTTTGTTACCTGCCGACACGGGTTCTATCGAACTCGATGGGAAAGAATACGGTTGCAAAGGTCCTGCACAGGTTGTTGATATTCGTCGTGAGAAAATCGGATGGATATTTCAGGACTTCCATCTGATTGCCCATCTCAGCGCTCTTGACAATGTAGCATTAGCTCTTGAAGTCGCAGGGGCTACAAGCGCTGAGGCAGAGGAAAGGGCAATTTTGGCCCTTGATAAGGTTGGACTATCCGATAGAGTTCATCATATTCCTGATCAACTAAGTGGCGGCCAACAACAGAGAGTTGCAATTGCTAGGGCAATTGCTGGTAATCGTCCGGTCTTACTCGCCGATGAGCCAACTGGTAATCTCGATATTCAGAGCGGTAATGATGTTCTTGAATTGTTTAGAGAATTGTGTCACGACGAAACCAATCCAATTTCTATTCTGTTGGTCACCCACGACCCAGAACTTGCCAGTCAAGCTGATCGGATGCTCTTACTCAATGACGGTAAGACTGCAGCCAGCAATATTCGTGAGGCCTGGGGAATTGATGGAGGTGAAGAAGAATGAGTTTCAAACGCCGTATCAGAGACTTTCCAGATAACATGCGCCTTGCTGCAATAAGTTCATGGCGCGGTAGAGAGCGCGGATTGGCTGTTTTTGCCGGAGTGTTCCTTGCTAGTTTAGTGATAACCACGGTACTGTCTTATGGTGTTGGATTATCACAGATTTTCTTCCAGGAATCTCTCGAGCAAGAGCCTTTTGATGCAAAAATAGAATTTTCTTCAGCACCAGCTTACAACACCACAGGGTGGAGTAATGATACTTCTGTAATGACAGGTGTTTGTGACGAATTAATGCAGTGGGAGGAAATAATGGATTGTACTGTCGTCTTTGGGCGTCAAGGTATTCATGGAGGGGGTTTCTTCAATGAAGACTTTGTAGTAGCGCAACCACTGGTAATGGATTCCATTTCAGCGGTCAACCCGCTCTGGAGCAATGTTTCGTTCAATTATCCCGAACTAGCAGATGGCGGCCCTCCAATTTCCAATATGAGAGGTATACGTTTACTTGGTCCACAAGCATTTGACGGTGAAATCAGTGAACGTCTAGGTGGCCAGATTATCAGTGGCATGGGTGAATGGCCAACTCCTGAGGTTATGGAAGAAAAGAGAGGAGTGATCCTACCATCTAATGTTGCTAGTGAAGCCAAAGCAGAAGTTGGTGATAATTTGTCAGAGTTAACATTCAAGTATACAGTTGATAAGAAATTGGCTGTTGAAGGAGGTTTCGAAGATGATGAATGCGCAGGTGACGTTAATTTCGCAGACAATGGTTTCATTTATTGTAAGGTCCCCATCACTCTTCAAAATTTGACTATAGTTGGGATTTACGAACCATGGGATCTCGGGAATCCTACGCTTGCTCCTAATCCAATATTTACTATACATACAGTCATGGATGATGCGGATAAAGTGAAATTAATCGATGCAGATCACATCTATCTTGGAGTTACATTAGACCGCACTCAGATGCCAACTTCTTCGACGGCTGAAGCTGAAGAATGGTTACAAGATCTCGGAGTGCGTATCGGCGATAGCACATTCGCTGATGGCCAAATAGAGTTGTATTATTTTGATATAGTTGGTGGCACTATTCTCTTCCTGAATATTTTCCTTGGTTTGATACAAACTTTTGATTACATAATCATGATTCCAATTGTAGTTCTATCACTATCGGTCTTGATTTATGGATTGATTTTATCTTTGGAACAAAGGCGTCGAGAAATCAGTATCCACCGGGTTATAGGAGCAGATTCTAAAGGTTTGCAAGGTATGGTTTTACTCGAATTATCAGTGATGGCATCAGTTGCTTGGCTCGTAGGGTATCTACTCGCCCTAGCGGCTGTACCATTTGTCCTATCAAGCGTAGGATTCATGGCTTTCAAAACAGGAGATATATCCGTAGATCCAGCATTAGGACTGGTTTCAACTATGGCAACAGCAATCGCAACAGTAGGTTTAGCACTTCTTTTCGGTCGCTCTCGTGCTAGAGATTTTATTGAATTAGAAATAGAGGAAGGAGTCCGTAAGGTCATTGAAGTAAATAAGCCAAAGCGATGGCTACACTGGTCGCTTTTCCTCATCGGTCTTCTCGGTATGATTGACACTTGGTTGGAAATGAACGGTAGTGAAGATGGCATCATCTCTAATTTCTTCATCGAAGGACTGATCAATATATTCGGTCCATTCATGCTCTGGATTGGTGGAGCCTTACTGTTGGCTCGAATCGGAGCATCAGGTCCTCAAATTATGCAATTGATATTTGGTCGAACCGCTCTACTAAAAGATGTAAAGCGCGGACTTCAAGGTTCTGGATCAACAGAATCAGTCAACCGTCTGGCGATTATCATGCTTCTAACTCTCTCAATTGTCACTCTTGCAGCCGTGCAGGGTTACACCGGAACTTTGGTTGATGAAAGAACAGCTAGTGCCACGGTAGGTTCAGATTTACAGGTTACCTTTGAAGAACCAGTCAACTCATCTACAGCATTATCAATCGTCGAACAGGTGTATGGCTCTGATGTTTCATTAGTGGCGACAAATATACCATCTCTTACTTTGAGATCTGCTGATAATGGTGATACTTACCAGTCATGGGTACTACTTGACAGTAACAAGGATGTCCTAGACTGGCCAGAGCAATCGATACCAGGTGATTCAGTTGATACAGCGCTTGCCTCATATCAAGATTTGACATTTAGTGCTGGTGAGGACGCGGCATATTCTCTCAAATTATGGGGTTCAGGTCGCCGAGGTGGAAGTTCAGATGCTGGTGATGAATTACTTGCAGTTGGTGATGAGAGAAGTGAAAGCTTAACTCTAATCTGGGATGAAATTTCTTTTGAAAGTGGTCAAGACGGTGATGGAGCAGCACCTAGTCTGGCTGAATTATTCGCTGGCTATGTGAGTCTTACTAAGACCAACATGAGTGGATTAGACCTTTCAGGACAGAATTTATCCAATCGCGATTTCGGTTTGATGGATTTGACTATGACTAATCTTTCAGGAGCGAACCTCTCAGGAGCGAACCTATCTGAGGCATTACTACTTGGAACTACATTCAATGGGGCGAACCTCTCAGGAGCGAATCTCGATAATGCTATCATTATTGAACAAGGTACTGCGTTCAATGGTACTGACCTTTCCAATGTAAGTATGGTTGGAGCGTACGGATTTTTCGATCTAAGCGACGTTTCCTCAATCGAAGGAGTCACCTGTCCAAATGGGCAATCATCATCGGTCTCTACATGTGCGTCTTTAGATACCCCGCCACCATTGGCTTTACCTCTATTGAGTGCGCAGGTTTCACTAAAAATCAATACCGTAGAACACAGAATTGAATTACGATATATCGGGACACATGAATTTATTCCTGGAGTATCATCGGTTGGTATGTCAAATGCTTTGATAATTGGCGAAGATTCATGGAGACAATTGATCGGCGAAGATAATTATGTCAATTATACATCTAACAATTGGATACTAAAAATCGATTCAATTGAGGGTGAGAACCTTAAGGCTTTGAGAGCAAATGTTGAAGCTGATTGGCGAGTTTCCAGTGCTATGGATTGGTCCACTGAACACGAAAAGGTGGAACGCGATAGTGGTTTGATTTTCGGCACTCCTGGTCTGCTTTCTCTACAATTCGTTGTCGCTAGCCTTGCGGCTATTGCATCATCCTTTGTTTTCCTGTCATTAGTGCTTAACCAGAGGAAAAAGGAATTGGCGATCTTACAAGCAATTGGAGCTAGTCCCAATCAAATTATCAGATTGGTTTTGTTTGAGATTTTGTCAATCGTCATAGTTTCAATGGCTCTTGGTGTTCTACTCGGAATGGGATTAGCATTAGCATTCAATGGTTTCTTCGGGGTATTCGGATTTATTTTCCAAATATTCGGTTCCACTGCGACACCGATAGACAGAGATCTTGTTTGGCCATGGTTTGAACTGGGAATAGTTTCACTTTCAGTGTTCATTGCCGTGGTAATGGCACTCTTGTTCACTACGAGAAAGGCATTGCGTTCAGACTTAGCCAGTGTGCTAAAGGGGGAGTGAAGATGGAAGAGAAAGAGGTTATTCTAGAGGCGGACAGTCTCTATCATGTCTATGAATCGAAGGCGGAGGACGGTAACGTTGTAGCTTTACGTGGACTTCATGTGAAAGTATTTGCAGGTGAGGCAGTAGCAGTCGTTGGACCATCTGGTAGTGGAAAATCGACTCTTCTCAAATGTCTTGGTGGGTTGATGAAACCAAGCGCAGGGTCTGTAGCTCTTGCGAGTAAGAATATGACAAGGCTTTCTGGAAAGGAACTCGTTGAACTCAGGCAGAAAACGGTTTCATTTATCTTCCAGGAAGGTAACCTTCTACCTGACCTTTCAGCCCGTGACAATGTGGCGCAACCCTTGCGCCACCAAGGAGTCAAGGCAAAAGTAGCTCACAAGAAGGCAATGGAAATTCTCGAACGTCTTGGAATGGGGCACAGAGCAATGGCAAGGCCATTGATGCTCAGTGGTGGTGAACAGCAAAGAGTAGCTATTGCTAGAGCATTAATTACCGAACCGCGCCTAATCTTAGCCGATGAACCGACTGGTGCACTGGATCCAATAACAAGCAGAGAGGTACTGAAATTATTCAAAGACCTACACGATAATGAGGGCGTGTCATTCTTGATAGTAACTCACTCTAAAGAAGTCTCAATGTTTGCTGATAGGTCACTTGAATTACGTGATGGCAGATTTGTTGCCGAACATGGCAGAGATGTTGACGTCGAAGACCTAAGTGCAGGTAGAGAATTAATCGTCGATGACTTTGGTACCGTTACACTTCCACCTGATTTACTTACCAGAATGGGTGGCCCTGGCAGATATTCAGTTGGTGATGTTTCAAGTGGCAATCTGCGATTAGTAGGCGAAGAAGTATCTG
>ERZ1046148.52-NODE-52-length-65381-cov-26.084147_pt1:62500-65381 | contig 65381 bp, 68 predicted proteins | sample MGYA00383090_ERZ1046148 | MGnify/ENA primary metagenome ERZ1046148 (study PRJEB29581, sample SAMEA5548360) | metagenome | biome: marine; feature: coastal; material: water | depth 25 m | study: Short-term variability in the microbial, nano- and... | reverse complement strand
ATGTTTTTAATTTTATAAAATTTACTTTCAATTAACAAAGAAAAATTTGTTCGATTATTTACAAATTTAATAATCGAACAATTAATTTTTAAATTTATTTAAAATCTAAAAATATAATCCTAACATATCAGGGAAAAAGCGATTTATTTCAATAATAAATCCTGCAGTAAATGTCATCCACAATGTTAAAAGAACAGGAGCTGTTGATAGATATTTTTGAAAATCGTTCATATGAATAAAATCAATATTAGCGTAAATAATTAATGAATTTAACGAGGTGATACAGTTATTTCTTCACTAACTGCCACTAAATCATTACTGATTAATTCTTGCCATGCTGAGATTGGCCAAATATAACCCGTTGTCATGATTTTTAGTGCTAAAGGAACATTAATAATAATTTCACTTTCACTAGGATTAGCACTTGTACTTACTGCACGTAAATATTTACGGCCAACCCAGCCAATCCAACCAGAAATATATATAAACCCAAATCCTGGTAATATAAATTCTGCTGCATGACTCCATCGTCCATCTGCAATTAGATGCGGTAATCCATCTGTACCACATAATAATTCCGAACGAGAATATTTATCAAACCGAGCTTGTGTACGCTCAATTTGTTGTTTTAATGCTAAAGCTGGTGGAGAATCTGCTTCATATTGACTTGCTCGTTGCTGTAGTTTTTTTACACTTGCATTTAATCGTTTTGTAAAAGCAGGAGATTCACTACATTTTGTTAAACCGCCAATATCAGCTAATGCTTGAGTTGGAGTTAAAGCAATTAAAACAGCGAACAATAAAGTTAATAAATTGACACGTTTCATTAAAAATCAAAGAAATTAAAAATATATAATTTAGTAAAAAATTTCATAAAAATTCAAATTACTAATATATATAATAATTTAGTTTTAAATAAAAAACCATTTTTATTTAAATAAGTAAAACAAGTTTAAAAAAAATAATTTAAAGAAATAAAATTTAACTAAACAGAACTAAAAAAATATAGATAAGATACTCTATTAAATATATAAATTAAAATTAGGCTTAACTAAAAACTAGAGAGCAAAGATTTGATATTCATCATTTGCACTCTAGTTTTTTTTAATTATTCAAGGTCACGACGATTAGGGTTTCGCGAAGGATCACTTGAAAGGAAACCAAAAATAAATAAAGAAACAAAAAAGATAACTGTTGTGTAAACTAAAATTTTTAAAGTTAACATTTAATTTTTCCTAAAAACTGTTTTTAATAATATTAATTATACTAAAATATAATAATTATGACTTATTTAATTGAATAAAAAATCTTAATCATTAATTTTTTAAATAAATCCTTATGATTTTAAAAGTAACGGGTAAAGTTTAAAAACAGAAATTTCAACTTGTTTATTTAACAAGTCAATAACACGGTCTGTATTTAAATTTCTAATTGAAATATAACCTTCAATTATAAGATAATCATTAGGTTGATAATATTTCGCAATATCATAACTAAGCTTTCCCCAAATTGAAATTTTAAGTATTACCTTAACATTATTTTTTCGAACTTGAGGTAATTGAACTATTAATTCAGTAAGCGCTGTTCCATCAGCAAAAAAACTTTGTCCTGAATTTTTAATAATTTTTACAGCAAAAATAACATAATTCATATAGAGTTATATGAATTTTAAATAATTAGATTTTTTTGTTTTTGAATATCTTCAAAATTAATATCTCTTAAACGTTTTAATAAACGAATAAAATATTCTAAGAAATAATCATCTAATTGATTAATCTCATTTGGTTTAACTTTAAAAGTTTTATACAAATCAAATGTTGATTTTGAAAAATCATTTTCAACATTTAAAATTTCTACAAACGCTAAGCGATCACTAATATTTTGGCCCCACTCAAAGAAACCTAAAAATTTAGTAATTAATTTTAAAAGGAAAAGTGGGATTTGATTAACTTTAGCTGATTGACCAGCAAGCTGCTCACATAAATTTATAATTTCGGAAGAAACCCATCCTTTTGGACCACCTAAAGAGAAAGTTTTATTTTTAGTTTCAGGAAGTTGTAGGGATTTTAAGCAAAATTTAGCAATATCCTGAGTATCCATATAAGATACACAAGTATTTTCATTTGTTACCCAAATAGGTAAGTTTTCTAAAATTGGAATTGCATATTGCTCAATTAAACCTTGATAAAAACCAGTTAAACGAAAAATTGTATAAGGAATTGCAGCTTCTTTTAATTTAATTTCAATTCCTTGTTTCATTTTCATTAAAGGAATATTTGAAAATTGATCTAAGTTTTGTGTAGAACAAAATATAAATCGTTTAACTTTTGCTGCTTTTGCAGCTTCAATTAACGCTAATTTACCATTCCAATCAACCGTTTTTACTATATCTAAATCAGATGGACGGCTTGTCGAAGCATCAATAACAGCAGTAATACCTTGAAAACAGGGAGGAATTGTTTCGGGTATACTTAAATCACCGTAAATTAATTCCGCACCCCATTCTTTTAAAAAATTAGCTTTACGAAAATTACGAACTAAACATCTAACTGGATAACCTTTAGTTAAAGCTTGGAGGACAATTTGACGTCCTAAAGTACCAGTCCCACCAACAATTAATAAACTCATATTTATATCTCAAACAGTTTATAATTTTTAATTAAATATTGTACTTTGTAATATATCATCTGCTTCAATGTTAACTAATTCTTTTTTAGTTAATACTTGGCCTCGACTATCAAAAATACGATTTGCTTGACGCATTCGAGCTCTATCTAATGCGTTTTTAATACTCCGAGCATTCGCAAATAATGGTTTTTGTTTTCTTCTAGCAATATAATCAGTTAATGCAATTTCGGCTTGTGGTGTTAGTTGGTATTGT
>ERZ1046148.52-NODE-52-length-65381-cov-26.084147_pt1:57500-60000 | contig 65381 bp, 68 predicted proteins | sample MGYA00383090_ERZ1046148 | MGnify/ENA primary metagenome ERZ1046148 (study PRJEB29581, sample SAMEA5548360) | metagenome | biome: marine; feature: coastal; material: water | depth 25 m | study: Short-term variability in the microbial, nano- and... | reverse complement strand
GCAATTCCAACAGTGTTCTTTTTAGGTGGTATTACTGCTATGCAATTTATTCAACGATAAATTAATATTAATATAAATATATAAGGTAAATTTTATGACAGGTCCAAATCCAAATAAACAGGCCGTAGAATTAAATAGAACTTCTCTTTATTGGGGTCTTTTATTAATCTTTGTTTTAGCGGTATTATTTTCAAGTTATTTCTTCAATTAATCTTTCCAAATAGGAGTTTTTTATATGGCAAATACTGGTCGAGTTCCTTTATGGCTTGTAGGTTTAGTAGGTGGTTTCGCAGCATTAACGCTTGTTTCTTTATTTTTCTATGGAGCTTACTCAGGTTTAGGTTCATCATTATAAGAATTTAAACATAATAGATTAATCGTAAATAAAAAAATGTATATAAAGTAAATAAGTTTTCTTATTTACTTTATATATATATATATAAATAAAGTGAATTATTTTTTAGTAAAATTTTTAAATTCTTCAAGGAGATCATCACCATCATCTTCATCTAGACCATCAAATTTAATTCCAAACTTTGCTAATAGCTGAAGGAAACGTTTCTTTAATCTTTCTCGACGATAGTGCCATAGAATTTTTGAATTTCGACGTTTTGCTTTTTGAATAGACTCTTTATTATCTTTATCTTTTAAATATTTTTCATAGTCTGTAGTTGTCATATCATCTAAAGTACCACGACCTAGCCAACCGTACCAGAATCTAGGTAACATACTATATGCTTGCCGAATAGTTCCCCAACGGTATTTTCCTAATTTTCTAGAAGCGTTTCGACTAATCATAAAAGCTCTTTTATCTTGCCAAATTGTATGGCCACCACTATAAAGACTATCTTTAGGTCTTAAACCAATATGTAGTTCTGTGTTTTCTGTAAGAAGTGGGAAATAAAAATATTGACCGCATAAAGCATGTAACAGACCTAAAACAAGAAACACATATTGAACAGCTACTAATGTACATAACATACCTTGTACCAATTCTAATTCACGAAAATAACCATTAGGAATTAATGTCTCATTTACATAATATATCAAACGATTTTGAACATAAATAAGTGGTCTTTGAATAAAGTCTGCTCCCAGTAAAAAGGTCCAATGCCACCTTATGAGGTATGGGCAATATCTTTTATTTATTCTCACTATAAAAGTATACCATAACATACTTGATAAGTATGTTAGCTGTACAGTAACGAAGCGATAAGTTTCTGGGATAATTTTTAAAGTCATAAAATAATAAATTTTATCACTTAAAAAATGAATATCAGTTGGTAAATAAGCCCAAAGCATTGATATTGGGTCATAACGATAATCATTATTATTTGTTATAGCCACAAAACCTCGAAGTATAGGTGCATAAAATTTACCAGTATCAAAATCTGTTCCAACTTTTCCAAACATTTCGAGTCTTTCGTAAAAAACCTCTTCAAAATCATATCCAAGATTATGGGTTAAAGGAGACATCCATAAAGTACGGCTATAATAGTATGCTAAATCTCTTAAGTGCATATACCATAAATAACCTGCGCCTAAACCTATACAAACAATAAAAAATCCTGTTTTGATATTATATTTTTTAGAAAGAAAAATAAAGCGTATAACTAAAATAAAAACTGCAAGATTCTCAATATCAACAAACCCTAAACCATGTTGATAGTGTTCCCAAATATGTTGAATGATTAATTTAAAAGTTTCAGAAGAAACTGGTGTTGAAACTTCAACTCCAAGTAACTCTGCATACTCTTCATTATTAAAACGATCGTAAATACCTAAAAAATCAAGGATTGTTTCTTGATCAATAGTAATTAATAAAGATAAAACACTACTTAACCAAAATTGTAAATTGTTTATAAACATATTTTATCATTATAAAATAGTATATTAATAAAATTAATATTAAGTTTCTAATATTACATCATATGATGCAAGGGTGATTTTATAAAATAATTGAGAAAGATGTCAAGACCTTTTTAAAAAAATAAAAAAAAATTTTAATATAATTTTAAATTAGCTTCTTCATTAACAATTATTCACCTAAATCACAGTATCATTACATAATAGAAATCACCATTAATAATCTCATCTCTTAAATATCCCAAATCAAAATTCTAACAATCAATTTTTCAGTTTTATCAGATATTATAAAGTACACTAGAACTTCTATTAAATCAGTAACAGCGCCAATAAAGGTGCTATAGGCGACAAATTGTGTTATTTAATTATTCTAAATAAAAAATTGTTTCATACTGAGTTAGATTTTAACTAATTAACTAAACATTAGTTAAGATAGAGTATCAAGGTAATATAGGTCAAAATTGGTAGAAATAAATTTCTACCAAAAAAATTAGAACATAAATAAGTTTTTTACCAGTAGCCTAATGAAACAGCTTTATCAATAGGTAAGCAAGCTCCAACACCAAACCAAACAGCAAATATAAACCCAGTAATAAATACTAAACTTGCAATTGGACGACGGAATGGGTTTTGG
>ERZ1046148.52-NODE-52-length-65381-cov-26.084147_pt1:22500-47500 | contig 65381 bp, 68 predicted proteins | sample MGYA00383090_ERZ1046148 | MGnify/ENA primary metagenome ERZ1046148 (study PRJEB29581, sample SAMEA5548360) | metagenome | biome: marine; feature: coastal; material: water | depth 25 m | study: Short-term variability in the microbial, nano- and... | reverse complement strand
AGAAACAATTTCAAAAAACGAAGTTAATCAAGCTATTGATCGAGTTATTGGTGGTATTGCAGGTAATCCTATGGAAGATAGTAAAAATAAAAAATTAATTGCTTATCATGAAGTTGGTCATGCAATTACAGGTACAGTTTTACAATCCCATGATGAAGTAGAAAAAATTACAATTACTCCAAGGGGATCAGCAAAAGGTCTAACATGGTTTACACCAGATGAAGATCAAAGTCTAATTTCTCGTTCAGCATTATTAGCACGAATCATAGGAACATTAGGTGGCCGTGCTGCAGAACAAGTTATTTTTGGTGACCCAGAAATTACAACTGGTGCAAGTAGTGATTTACAACAAGTAACTAATTTGGCTCGTCAAATGGTAACTCGTTTTGGTATGTCAAACATTGGTCCAATCGCTTTGGAAGATGAATCGAATGGTCAAGTATTTTTAGGTGGAATGACCCAGGATTCAGAATATCCTGAAAGTATTGCTGATAGAATCGATGATGAAGTATGTAAAATTATTAATTACTGTGAGGAAAAAGCCCTTCAAATAATTTTAGATAATCGTGTAATTATTGATTTAGTTGTTGAACGATTATTAGATATAGAAACAATGGAAGGGGATGAATTCCGTAACTTATTAAGTAGTTATACAATTTTACCAAATAAAAGCCTAACTTATGTTTCAAAATTAGCTCAGTAATACAATGGTAATTTTTACTATTAAAAAATATCACGATTTTAAGTGGTAACGGTTACTAGGTTCATAATTTTAAATATTGCTATATAAACGCTATAAATATAAAATGAATCTAAAATAGAGAAAGTTTAGAAAATAATTTTTATTCTTAGCTTTATTATTAATATTTATTGCACTTTAAAATACATTTGAAAATTTAGGGAAGTTTATGGCAAAAAAAAGTATGATTGAAAGAGAGAAAAAACGAATTAAATTAACTAAAAAATATGAATCAAAACGCCAAGCGTTATTAGAAGAATATAATAGTACTAATGACTTTAACTTAAAATTAGAAATTCATTCAAAAATCCAACGTTTACCTAGGAATAGTTCTAAAATTCGTATTAGAAATCGTTGTTGGAAAACTGGCCGTCCACGCGGTTTCTATAGAGATTTTGGGGTATCACGTCACGTGTTACGTGAGATGGCTCATCAATGTTTATTACCAGGGGTTACTAAATCAAGTTGGTAAACTATAAAAATTAACAAATTATATTTAAATTATAGATTTAAACTATAATCTAGATATAATTTGTTAGAGTAGTCTTAAAAATAATATACTCTAATTCTTTAGAATCAATCTACATTAGAAATTTATATAAAAGATAACATTATGATTACTGATTTTCAAGTTTATATCGCATTAATGTCAGCTTTATTAGCAAGTGTTTTAGCTATTCGTTTAGGTGCTACACTTTACCAATAATTTAAACTTTGATCAAAAATTTATATATTTAACTTATAGTTATGGTAACACAAGATTTAAAAAAATTCTCTTCACCTGTTTTTCCATTTACTGCAATTGTAGGTCAAGAAGAAATGAAATTAGCTTTACAATTAAATGTAATTGACCCTAAAATTGGTGGGGTTATGATTATGGGAGATCGTGGAACAGGAAAATCAACAACAATTCGAGCTATTGCAGATTTACTTCCCGAAATTGAAATTGTAAAAGATGATCCTTTTAACTCACATAAATCAGATTTAGATTTAATGGGGAATGAAGTAAAAATTGCAATTCAAAATGGGGAAACATTAGAGACAGAATTAATTAAAATCCCAATGGTCGACTTACCTCTAGGGGCAACAGAAGATCGTGTTTGCGGAACAATTGATATTGAAAAAGCATTAACTGAAGGTGTCAAAGCTTTTGAACCAGGGTTATTAGCAAAAGCTAATAGAGGATTACTTTATGTTGATGAAGTTAATTTATTAGATGATCATTTAGTAGATATTTTATTAGATTCGGCAGCTTCTGGTTGGAACACAGTTGAACGAGAAGGAATTTCAATCCGTCATCCTGCTCGATTTGTATTAGTTGGATCAGGTAACCCTGAAGAAGGGGAATTACGTCCACAATTATTAGATCGATTTGGTATGCATGCAGAAATTCGGACCGTTAAAGATCCAATTTTACGTGTAAAAGTAGTAGAAGAACGAACATCATTTGACCAAACACCAATGGTGTGGATAGAAAATTATGAAACTCAACAACAAGAATTACGTACTCAGATTGTTGAGGCTCAAAAATTATTACCAAATGTTCAACTTGATTATGATTTACGCGTTAAAATCTCAGAAGTATGTAGTCAATTAGATGTAGATGGACTAAGAGGTGATATTGTAACAAATCGTGCTGCAAAAGCACATGCAGCTTATAATGGAAGAGATAAAGTAACAATAGACGATATCGACCGTATTATTACTTTATGTTTACGTCACCGTTTACGAAAAGATCCATTAGAATCAATTGATTCTGGTGATAAAGTATCAAAAGTCTTTAAAGAAATATTTGAAATCGAAGATTAAATGTTAACTCATAAAGAGTTAACATCAATCATAAATATGCACCCCTATGTTAAAGGTTATTAAGATTAACTACTTCTATAATCAATAGAATAAGATAGATATAGAATAAATTATATTTATAAATATTTAATACTCAATTCTCTAAATAAAATCAAAATATTTCGTATTCTAGTTAAAATGTTTAAAAAAAATTCTTTATTTAGTATTTTATAATTTTTTTATTTAAGATTAGCTAAGCTAATATCAGCAATTTAATTACTAAAAGACGTTTTTTAAAACTCTTTAAAAATTTTTTTTCTTAATTTGATGAAACTAATATGTATTATCGGTAGAAAAATATTAATAATAAAACTTACTTTCGGTTAGAAGTGACAGTAAAAATATTAATTTAAAAAAGGGAGTGACTATGACTACTCCTTTAAACGGCCCAGGTGTTCGGGATGCAATATTAAAATAAGGAAAAATAACAATAGAATCAACTGCTTACTTCTGGAAAAATATTACAAAGGGAGTTCAGTAAATTAGTAAACTTATTTTCTATTATAGATAGGCTTCTAAGGTTAAAATAAAAGGCTATATAAGGCCTTAAGGAGCTTCATACTTTGGGAATAGGTAAAATGGCGGCCGGGGTATATGGCGAAAAAATAATACTTTAATATCAAAAATTAAGTTTCGCATTCTTTATGAGTTACAAAATAATACAGTAAACTAGTTTATGTCTTTATATTAAAAAACTTCAGCAATGATAATTTTTCTTATGTCGTTGCTGAAGTTTTTTAATATAAAAGTGAATAATTTTCATCATTTACTTTTACGCTTTTTCTCTTCTTTATTTAATCTAAAAATTTGAAAAATCAGTTTTTTTTATTATTAACTATTAGAAATTAAGTTCAGCAGCTTGAACTTTTTCATATTGTTTCTTCTTAAGAATTAAAAGAACTTGAGTTAATAATAAACAGAAGCAGAAAGCTAAATATCCTAAAACTCGTGATGCATCTTGTAATACAATTTCTGATTCTTCCTGACCAAATCCACCAACATTTGGATCAATATTTAATGGTTGATCTACTTTTACTATATCACCTTGTTTTACAAGTAATTGTAAACCTGTTGTGATAGTTTGAGAAGTTGTTACACCATTAGAATCAACAATTGTAATTTTAGAATCACCTTTTTCAGTCGATGTAATTTCAGTAATTTGACCAGCTTGACTTGCGCCAAAAGCGTTCATATTACTCTTTTCACCAGTCGGATAAACTTGTCCACGACCACGGTTACCACCAGCATAGAATGGATATGATAAATATTTAACATCTGAATCTTTATCAGGATCAGGTGCAACTACAGGGAAGATAAGTTCTTGGTGCGTCTTACCAGCAATTGGACCTACAATTAAAATATTATCAAACTCTGTACTATATGGTGAGATGAATACACCTTTATTTTTTGCTTTAACTTCTGGAGAAATTTGCTTTTTAGAAGCTAATTTAAATCCTTTAGGTAAAATAAGGATTCCACCAACATTTAAATCTGCTGGTTTACCATCAGCACCAATTTGTTTACGAGTTAAATCGTATGGTACTTTTATTTCAACTTCAAACACAGAATTAGGAAGTACACCTTGTGGTGCTTCAATCTCAATAGCTTTTTGGTTTAAATGACAATTAGCACAAGCTAATTTACCATTTGCTGCACGTGGATTTGAATAGCCTTGTTGAGCAAACACGGGATATGCAAATGAATTTTCTACAGAAAAACCAAATAAACTTATAGCAATCGTGAAAGTAAATAAAAGACTTTTAAAAAACTTGTTAGTTGCCATGAATTAAATACTTTTTAAGTATATATATAAATTAATTTTTTATTAAAAACAGGATACCTACGCCTGAAAAATAAAGTAATAATATTGCAAAAGAAAGCAATAATTGCGTAAGAGGATCAGTAGAAGGTGTTAAAACTGCTCCAATAATTGTTGACATAAGTATCACATATCGCCATGCATTTAACATTTGTTGGGCTGATACAAAATTTAATAATCCTAATAAAATTTGTATAATGGGAATTTGAAAAGCTAAACCTGTACTATAAAAAAGAACAAGTATAAATTCAAAATATTGGTCAAATGACCAAAGAGGTTCAATAACTTCATCACTATAATTTAGAAAAAAAGTTAAAGCTGCTGGAATTAAAGCATAGTAAGAAAAAAGTAAACCTAAGCCAAACAAACATAATGAACTCAGCAATAAGGGTAATATTACTTTTGTTTCTTTTTTCGTTAATCCTGGCAATAAAAATAAAATAATTTGTCCAATTGCAAACGGACTCCCAAAAAGTAAACCTGTATAAAAAGAAATTTTTACGGTTGAAACAAAATATTCACCTGGTGATAGTTGAAAGAACTTTACATTGTCCACAGGTAATTCTAATATTTTAACTAAAAGTTTAACTTCAATAAAAGCTATACAAGTTAAAAATAAAATTATCCAAAATATATGGAACAATCTTTGTCTAAGTTCTTCAATATGTTCAGAAAACGGTAATTCTAAAATTACTGTTTCATTATTTGTAAAGTTAAAATCAGAATTTTTTACCATAAAGTTAGTTTCTAGATCTTTTGTTTTTTATACTATCTGTTAAGTAAAAATATGGTGTCTTATTTTCAACTCAAAATATCTATATAAAATTAAATATCAGTAAAAAATTCCTTAGAATTTTTTACCAATATTTAATTTTATGATAAGTAATTTATACCTTCAAGACGTGCTGTAGCTTTTTTTAACTCAACTGAAGCATCAAGTCTTGCTTTACTTGTTTCAGCTTTTTCAATTGCTGATGTAGCTTTTTCTAACTCTTTAGTAGCTTCATTTAATTCTACAGCAACAAGCTCTTCTACGTCATTTACTAGAACCGTAACACGATTACGATCAATTTCTGCTAGGCCACCACATAAAATAATGGGTGTCCATTTATCAGCTAATTTAATTCTAAGTAATCCCGTATCTAAAGCGGTGATTAAAGTTGCATGTCCATCTAACACACCCACTTGACCAGTCAAACCAGGCAAAATAACTTCATCTGCTGTTGTAGAGCAAATAACTCTATCTGGAGTTAGAACGCGAATGTTCATAACCATATATTAATTACTCCTTATTTTAGAGTTTCTGCTTTTGAAATTGCTTCGTCAATATTTCCTACAAGGTAGAATGACTGTTCTGGTAAATCATCTAATTCACCATTAAAAATCATGTTAAATCCTTTAATTGTATCTTCTAAACTTACATATTTACCAGGAGAACCTGTAAAGATTTCAGCCACAAAGAAAGGTTGTGATAAGAAACGCTCAACTTTACGTGCACGAGCAACAGTTAAACGATCTTCTTCAGATAATTCATCAATACCTAAAATAGCAATAATATCTTGTAATTCTTTATAACGTTGTAATGTTTCTTTTACAGTTTCTGCAACACCGTAGTGCTCTTCAGTAACAATTCCAGGTTGTAACATTGTTGAAGTAGAATCTAATGGATCTACCGCAGGATAAATACCCTTCGCTGCTAAATTACGTGATAATACTGTTGTAGCATCTAAATGTGCAAATGTTGTTGCTGGAGCCGGATCAGTTAAATCATCGGCAGGTACATAAACAGCTTGAATCGAAGTAATTGAACCTTGAGTTGTTGAAGTAATACGTTCTTGTAACGCACCCATTTCTGTTGCTAGAGTAGGCTGATAACCTACAGCAGATGGCATACGACCTAATAAAGCAGATACTTCAGAACCAGCTTGTGTGAAACGGAAAATATTATCGATGAATAATAAAACATCCTGTTTATTAACATCTCGGAAATATTCAGCCATTGTTAATGCAGTTAAACCTACACGCATACGTGCCCCTGGAGGTTCATTCATTTGACCATATACTAAAGCTACTTTAGATTCAGGGAAATTAGTAGAATTAATTACACCTGATTCTTTCATTTCTTCGTATAAATCATTACCTTCACGTGTTCGTTCACCTACACCACCAAAAACTGATACACCACCGTGTGCTTTAGCAATATTATTAATTAATTCCATAATTAATACTGTTTTACCTACACCAGCACCACCAAATAAACCAATTTTCCCACCACGACGGTAAGGTGCTAATAGATCTACAACTTTAATACCAGTTTCAAAAATTGATGGTTTTGTTTCTAATTCTGTAAAGGCAGGAGCTTCACGATGAATTGGTAAAGTTTCATCTAAAGAAACATCACCTTGCTCATCTACTGGCTCACCAATTACATTAAAAATTCGTCCTAATGTTGGAACACCAACGGGAACAAGAATTGGAGTACCTAAATCAATAGCTTCAACACCACGTTTTAAACCATCTGTTGAACGCATTGATACTGCACGTACTTTGTTATCACCTAATAATTGTTGAACTTCAACAATATTTCCTATTCCATCTTCAGTCGGAATTTTAAGTGCACTGTAAATTGGAGGTAAGTTTCCAGCTGGAAATTGAATATCTAATACTGGACCAATAATTTGACAAACGTAACCTTTATTTGTAGTTTCTACCATTTTGATTTTAAATATTTTAAATATTTAAGAATAAATATACTTTCAGAATTCAATAAATTATTCAAAACAATAACAAATTTAAAATTTATTAACTATTTACAATTGTACACCAAAATAACTGGAATTATTGAATAAAATGTTTTCTTATTTCAACTTTTTAATGTTCTTTAAAAAGAATCTAAAGATTTTGCTCTCCCAGTTATTCTTAACCAATTCCGTGCTCTTGGATAATTGTCAGGTGCTAATTTAAGAGCTTGATACCAATACTCTGCCGCTTTATCAAATAACCCTTTTGCTAATTCAATATATTCATAATCTTCAGAGATTTCCATTGCAGAATCATAATCTTGAGAAGCCATTTCTAATGCTAAAAGACCTTGCCTGTGATAAATGGCTGCAATGTTATTTAGAGCTTGAGGTAAATTTGAATTTAAAGCTACAGCTTGGTGATAATATTCTAGTGCACGTGGATAATTTTCATTTTTACCATAAATTAAACCAATATTATAAAGTGTATAACTTCTATCATATTGATCTTCATCTAAATATAATGATTCATAATAATTTTCTAATGCTTCAGCATAATCACCGTCCGCTTGAGCGGCCATTCCAGCTTTGTAATAAGCAAAAGCTTGTTTTTCTTGTTTACTCGCAGGTAAAAGTTTTAAAATAAGATCTGAAATAACTGTAAATACACGATCAATAAAATTCCTTACACCCATACGCTATAATTCCTCCTTACCTCATCTTAATAAACTTTAACTTCTGAAAAAATTTAAAGTTCATTAGAAGCTACATATGGTAATAAAGATAAAACCCGTGCCCGTTTAATAGCTTTCGCAATTTGACGTTGTTGTTGCACTGTTACTCCTGTCGCTCGACGTGGAAGAATTTTTCCTTGTTCTGTAATAAATAATTTTAATAAATCAATATCTTTATAATCAATTTTTTGATTAATTCCAATAGGCGCCAATTTTTGTTTTTGTGCTAGCATACTTTTATTTTATTTCCTTATGAATAGTTGGTTTATTGCAATGTGGACAATATTTTTTAAGTTCCATTCTTTGTGGATTATTTCGACGGTTTTTTTGAGTTAAATATCGTGAAACACCTGTAGAACGTTTATTTGTATTTGTTCTACATTCGGTACATTCTAAAGTTATTAATATTCTAGAACCTTTATTTTTTGCCATATCAATTCCTATAATATAATGAATTTTTAATAATATTTTTACTTTAGTATATTGCCTAAATATTCTTATCTTATCAAGGGTTTAATATATTATTTTAAAAAATATTGAGAATATAAAAATATTAAGCCTAAAAACTTTTCATTTTTTATTAAATATATTATATTTTATTAAACAGTAATATGAAATTAAATATAATATAAATACTGACTTATCAATCTCTAAATTTTATTTATGGCAAATAACAAATCAGCAAAAAAACGGATATTAATAAATAAACGAAATAATCTTCAAAATCGTTTTTATAAAAGTTCAGTTCGAACATTAACTAAAAGATTTTTAAGCGATTTAGAAGTTTATAAAGATTCACAAAGCAATACTGACAAAGAAAAGGTGCAAATTGTACTAAATTCAATTTATAGTTTAATTGATAAAGGTTTAAAAAAAAATGTTTATCATAAAAATACAGCGGCACGAAAAAAAGCAAAATTAGCTGCTTTGTTAAAAGCTGCAAATTAAAAACATTGTTTAACCTTTAAAATAACCTACTCAACATTAGGTTATTTTATTTAAAAAATTTTTATTAATTAATAAAATCAACCTTTCCACAATAAGCTTACCACTATAATTGAGTTAAAATTCATTTTAAACACCGTAAACAATAATAAACTTAAGTATAAAATTCTTAACTATTATCAGTAAAAAACTAATTACCACCACTACAAAGATCTATAATTTCATTTCTTTCGTCAAATAAATTCCTATTTTCTTACTAAAAGATAACTTTATATTGATAAATTAAACACTTTAGAATTAAATACTAAGTTGAATCATAAGAAACCGATAAAATTAAAATCTTAATTTATTTTACATAGTTATTACCCATAATAAACTCTCGTAATCATTAAATTTAAAATAAATTACTAATAAAACTTTTAAACTACCATATGATGAATTACACAACTGCTCTACCTGATTTTATTGAAATGCAACGAGTAAGTTTCTGTTGGTTTATTGCCCAAGGACTAAATGAAGAACTAAATACTTTTTCAAGAATTTATGACTTTAGCCAAAATACAGAATATGTTTTATTTGGCCAAGAATATAGTTTAGTAAAACCGATTTATAATATAGTACGGGCTAAAAAATATACAGCAAATTATTCTGCCCAACTCGTTATTCCTTTAGAAGTTCGGAATAAGAAAACAAATATTATAAAATACCATAGTAAATTTCCTATTATTAATTTACCGTTAATGACAAGTTCTGCGACTTTTGTGATTAATGGTTGTGAACGTGTTATTGTAAGTCAAATTATCCGAAGCCCAGGTGTCTATTTTGAGAAAAATAAACATCAAAAAAAAAATAAAAAAATTAAAAGAATAATATCTAGTGAAATTGGAAAATTAAAAAGCTTTACTCCACCAAGTGAAATTTTGCCTACAGAAAACCGACTATATTTTTTAAAACCAACTAATAAAAAAAAATTAATTAGTGATAAAAAAAAGAAAATAAGATTTATTAAAAAAGAGGAAGATTGGAATTGGCAAGGAGAAACAATTAATATTTATTCGTTTAAACAACTAAAAGAGTATGAAATTAATTTTGGATCTTCATTTATTGAATATTTTAAAGTTTATAAAAGTTTGTTTAAAATAGAAAATTTATCTACAAAAATAAAACGAATTAAAATTTTTTTTAAATGGGTAGCATCTAATGAAAATTTCCTATTACCTAATAACCAGCATAGAATTTTTCTAATAGTCAATTGTTTTAATTTATTAATAAAAACGATTACGAAATACAAAATTTTAAAAAAAATAGAGAATTATAACACTAATGAATTAAAAGAAATTAACCAAATTAAAAAATTATACGATAAGATATCTCAAAAGTCAGAAATACTCTTAAAGTCAAATATTAACATAGAACTACTTATTTTTTTACTTCGAGATTTAGATACTTTTACACAGCTTAATAATTTTAATTTTTTAAAATCAAATATTATACCAAAAATTAATATAACTATTAATAAAGATAAAGTACAATCTAATCTTTATTTCACAAATAGTTTTAAAGAACTTATTAAATTCAAATATAACGTTACTAAAAAAGAAAAAGATAAAAAAAGAAGTCAATCCCAAATAAAAATATTTAAAAACAAAACCAAATACTTAAAAACTAAATCTAAAATTATTCAATATAAAGATGATCATTTAATAAAAGACATTTATAAAAAAAAATATGAAGAAAAGGAACTATATACTGCAACATTGATTCCTGAATATGGTTCATGGATTAGATTTGGTTTTCAAAAGAATACCAAAATCAACATTTCGAAACATCCTATAAAAAACCAAGAAGATGAAATTATTATTCAACTTGATAAAGTAACCCAAAAACCAATTATTCATTTATTGAAAGAAATGGGTGTTAGTGATTTAGAAATTTGTCAAAACTTGCAAAATTCTGAATTCTTTTATTTTAATAAACCACTATTAACCCATTCAATTTATCAACCAAATAAACTATTACGTTTTAAGTTAAATAAAAATTATTATAAAAATATCTCTGAATTTTCTAGAATTTTTGATCCCGCCTATTATCGTTTAGGAAAAATTGGTCGTTCAAAATTAAATAATAGATTAAAGATACAACTATCAAAACGAATTACTACAATCACATATGAAGATATTTTCGCAATAATTGATAAATTAATAACCTTATCTACTTCTAAACAAGTTAGTGATGACATTGATCATTTAAAGAATAGACGGGTTCGTTCTGTAGGGGAATTATTACAAAACTTATTTCGTATTGGATTTCAAAGATTATTAAGAAAACTACGGAGTCAAACAAATAAAACATATTCAAGTCAATTATCAAGTTTTAATATCGTTGGCGCAACTATTCGAGAGTTTTTTGGTGCGAGTCAATTGTCACAATATATGGATCAAACAAATCCATTATCTTCATTGACACATAGACGCCGAATTAGCGGTTTGGGACCTGGGGGATTTGATAGAGATCGTATTAGTTTTGCTGTCCGAGATATTCACCCAAGTCATTATGGCCGTATTTGTCCAATAGAGACACCTGAAGGACAAAATGTTGGTTTAATTGCTTCATTAACAACATGTGCAAGGGTTAATGAATCTGGATTTTTAGAAACACCGTTTTGGAGAGTTATTAATGGAAAAGTTATTAAAACGGGGAATCCGATTTATTTGACAGCTGATATTGAAGATTTTTATAGAATTGCTCCTGCTGACATATCGACAAATGAAGAAAATTATTTAACAAAAAATTTAATTCCTATACGCTACAAGCAAGATTTTTTAACTGTTACTCCATCTGAAGTTGATTTTATTGCTGTTTCTCCAATTCAAGTAGTTTCTGTTGCTGCATCTTTAATCCCATTTTTTGAGCATGATGACGCCAATCGAGCGTTAATGGGTTCAAATATGCAGCGACAATCAGTACCATTATTATTACCACAAAAGCCTATTGTGGGAACAGGTTTAGAGAATCAAATTGCATTAGATTCTGGTATGGTAATCAATGCTCAACGAGAGGGGATTGTAGACTCAGTCAGTGCAAATAAAATTATTATCCGTGAAAATTCCGGACAACATTGTAAATATGATTTACAAAAATACCAACGCTCAAACCAAGAAACATGTATTAATCATAGACCAATTGTTTGGGAAGGTGAGAAAGTTAAATCAGGTCAAATGTTGACTGATGGACCAGGAATAATAAGTAGTGAGCTTTCTTTAGGACAAAATGTTTTAGTAGCTTATATGCCATGGCAAGGCTATAATTTTGAAGATGCAATTTTGATTAATGAACGCTTAGTATATGAAGATATTTTTACATCAATTCATATTGAAAGATATGAAATTGAAATTGATCGAACAGCAGAAATGTCCGAACAAACAACCAATAATATTCCAAATTTAAGTATTTCTGATGTTCAAAACTTAAATGAAGATGGAATTGTTACAATTGGGACTTTTGTAAAACCAGGAGATATCTTAGTAGGAAAAATTATTCCTAAAGATGATTCGGAACAATTACCAGAATCAAAATTACTTCGAGCGATTTTTGGTGCAAAAGCAAAAGGAGTTCGTGATACATCATTTAGAATGCCTGAAGGAGAATATGGAAGAGTTATTGAAACTTTAACATTTAATCGAAGAACAAAATTAGCATATAAATTTGAAAAAATTCAAATTTTTATTGCACAAATAAGAAAAATTCAAGTAGGGGATAAAATTGCAGGTCGTCATGGAAATAAAGGAATAATTTCGCGTATTTTACCCCGTCAAGATATGCCTTTTCTTCCAGATGGTACACCTATTGACATTATTTTGAATCCATTAGGAGTTCCTTCAAGAATGAATGTAGGACAATTATATGAATGTTTATTAGGATTAGCAGGTCATAAATTAAATCGTCGTTTTAAAATCCTACCATTTGATGAAATGTATGGCTCAGAAATTTCTCGAATTTTAATTAATAAAAAATTACGACAAGCTTCAATTGAAAATAATGAAGCATGGCTTTTTAACCCTTATTCACCAGGAAAAATGGTACTTCTTGATGGAAGAACAGGTAAAGAATTTGATAATCCCATTACAGTTGGTAATGCCTATATGTTGAAATTAATTCACTTGGTTGATGATAAGATGCATTCTAGAGCAACTGGGCCTTATTCATTAGTAACGCAACAACCATTAGGTGGAAAAGCTCAGCATGGTGGACAAAGGTTTGGTGAAATGGAAGTTTGGGCACTTGAAGGATTTGGTGCATCTTTTACATTAAAAGAACTGTTAACAATTAAATCGGATGATATGCAAGGAAGGAATGAAACTTTAAACTCTATTATTAAAGGTCAACCAATACCAACTTCGGGTATACCAGAATCATTTAAAGTTTTAGTCCAAGAATTACGCTCAATTGGGTTAGATTTAAGTACTTATAGAATTGATGAATTTAGTGCAGATCAATCGTATGAAATCGAATTAAATTTAATTGAAAAATATAACCCGTTACTAAAAACATTCTCTCATACATCAAACATAAATAATATTTCATTTTAAAAATTGAATATGATACGCTCTGAAAAAGAATTTGATTATATAAAAATAAAATTAGCTTCTCCTATGAGGATCTTAGAATGGTCTCATAGAAAATTGCCTAATGGGCAATTTGTCGGGGAAGTTCAAAAATCTGAAACTATTAATTACCGGACATTTAAACCTGAAATGGATGGTTTATTTTGTGAAAGAATTTTTGGCCCAAGTAAAAGTTTAGAATGTGCCTGTGGAAAATATAAGCGAGTTCGGTATGAAGGGTTAATATGTGAACGTTGCGGAGTTGAATTAACCGAATCACGAGTTCGGCGACACAGAATGGGTCATATTAATTTAATATATCCGGTTACACATGTTTGGTATACTAACAGTCGACCAAATTATATAGCCCTACTTCTTGAAGTTGAACAATGTGAAAAAAGATTAGATAGTGGATGGACAGAATTTGCGGATACACGAGATACCAGAGAAAAAGATAATAAAGATATACCTGAATTTTTCTCTTCAGATATCAGTAATTACCTTACGAGTCCAAAAGTAATTCTAAATTGTAAAAAATTTTTAAAAGAAAAATCAAAAGCAAAAAAATCTAATATTGTAAATTTTTATGATGAACGAATAAAACGAATAAAATTAGCATCTCTTGCCTATTTTATTGCTGAAGATGAGATTGCCTTTTATGGGCTTCATTGGGATTTACAGCAATATCGCCGTTGTCGAGAATTAGGGTTTACAGGATATCCATTAAAGCCACATTCAAAATCACACAATCGTCGTCGGAATACACCAAAATATTTATTACGAGCAACGCCAAATTATTTAATCGGTGCTGTTTTAATTAAACGTGAACTAGAAAAATTAAACCTTGATCAAGAAATCATTAAAACACGTAATTTTATAACACTGTGTAGTAAAGTCCTTCATAAAGAACAACCCTTTTATAATTTTTCACACTGGTCTAAAAAATGGGAGTATCAACGTATTTATAAATTAAGGGATCAATCAATTAAACGAATTCGTATTTTAGAGAATCTATTAATAACAGGTGCAAATCCCGCATGGATGATTATAACAATACTACCCGTTATTCCACCTGCCTTAAGACCAATGATTCAATTAGAAGGTGGGCGTTTTGCAACTTCTGATTTAAATGAATTATATAGAAGAATAATTACTCGTAATAACCGTCTCCTTCGACTATTAGAAATAGATGCCCCTCAATTAATTATTCGAAATGAAAAACGAATGTTACAAGAGGCGGTAGATACTTTAATTGACAATGGAAAACGAGGAAAAATTGCTTTAAGTGCAAATAATCGACCCTTAAAATCATTATCTGATATTATAAAGGGAAAACATGGACGTTTTCGCCAGAATTTACTAGGAAAACGAGTAGATTATTCTGGTCGATCTGTTATTGTTGTAGGACCAAGTTTGAAATTAAACCAATGTGGTTTACCTTACGAAATGGCAATTGAATTATTTCAACCATTTATAATTCGTGAATTAATCAATCAAGGGTTAGCAAGTAACATGAAAGTTGCTAAAAATTTGCTTCAACAAAATGAGCCAATTATAGATCCCGTACTTGAAAAAGTATTATCAAATCATCCTATTTTTTTAAACCGAGCACCAACATTACATAGATTAGGAATACAAGCTTTTGAACCTATTATTATTCAAGGTCGTGCTATTAAACTTCATCCTTTAGTTTGTTCAGCTTTTAACGCAGATTTTGATGGAGATCAAATGGCTGTTCATGTTCCACTTTCTTTAGAAGCGCAAGCAGAATGTTTTATGTTGATGTTAGCACCTTATAATTTTTTATCACCTGCAAATGGTGATCCAATTATTATGCCAAGTCAAGATATGGTTTTAGGTTGTTATTATTTAACTGTAAATAATATTAGTGGGTTATTAGGCTCTAATCATTATTTCGCAGATTTGAACGATGTTATTTTAGCATATACTCAAGATCAAATTGAAATTCATACTTCAATCTGGGTTCGATATAAATATAAAATCTCTAAACCTTCAAACTTTATAAAAAAAATTAAATTAAAAGATGAGAGTTCTATTGAATATTATGAAAATATTCAAATTCGTAAAGATAAAAATAATAAAACTATTGTTCAATATTTACAAACCACAACTGGACGTGTTCTTTTAAATTATACAATTCAAACAACGTTAAATCTTGAACTTTAAAGATTTTAAATATTTGAATTTTCAAATAACAATTAACTAAAAGAATTATGAAAGACTATATTTATCAAAATACACTTATTAATAAAAAACAATTAAAAGAATTATTAGCATGGAGTTTTTCAAAATATGATTCTATGCAAGCTTCTTTATTAGCAGATGAATTAAAATATCTTGGATTTAAGTATGCAACACAAGCTGGTATTTCAATCAGTATTGAAGATTTAAAGGTACCAGTCGCAAAAAATGAAATGTTGGAAAAAGCAAATAAAGATATTTTAAATGCAGAAAAAATTTGCTTAAAAGGAAAAATAACCGATGTCGAACGGTTTCAAAAAATTATTGATACTTGGAGTATAGCTAGCGAATCATTAAAAGATAACGTAGTAGCATATTTTAAAACATATGACCCTTTAAATTCGGTCTATATAATGGCATTCTCGGGAGCTAGGGGTAATCTGTCACAAGTTCGTCAACTTGTAGGTATGAGGGGACTTATGGCTGACCCTAGTGGTGAAATTATGAGAGTTCCTATTAAAAAGAATTTCCGTGAGGGATTAACAATTACAGATTATTTAATGTCTGGGTATGGAGCTCGTAAAGGTATTGTTGATACAGCATTAAAAACAGCAAATTCAGGTTATTTAACACGCCGTTTAATTGATATTGCACAAGATATTATTATTAGAGAAAAAAATTGTTTAACACCTGCTTCATTTATAATTGACAATGAAAATAAATTAGATAATGAGCAAATTATTGGAAGAGTTTTAGCAAAGTCAGTTTACGACCCAGAAACTCAAAAGTTAATTGCTCCAACGAATACACAAATAACAATAAAATTATTAAATACATTTAACGAAAAACAAGTATCAAAATTCCATATTCGCTCACCATTAACTTGTAGTTTATATCATTCTATTTGCCAAACATGTTATGGATGGGATTTATCAAACCAAAATCTAGTTGATTTAGGAGAAGCAGTTGGTATTCTTGCTGGGCAATCGATCGGAGAGCCAGGAACACAATTGACAATGAGAACATTTCATACAGGAGGAATTTTTACTTCTGAGGCTCGACAACAAATTGTTAGTCCCACAAATGGAATTATCAAATTTTCTAAACTTTTAAAAACGATTATATTACGTACAAATCGAGGTGATGATGTTTTAGTTACGAAAAATTCTGGATCATTAATATTAATACCTGAGGAGGATGACAAAAAAATCATCCAGATGGAATTATTACGAAATACGATGCTATTCATAAAAAGTAATCAGTATGTAAAAAAGTCTGAAATAATAGGCGAATTAATAAGCACAGAAAAACAAACTTTAACAGAAAGAAAACCAATATTAAGTGATACAGCTGGTGAAATTTTTATTCCTAGATTAAAAATTAGAACAAATTTAATTACACAAAACCGGCTATTATGGATTTTATCCGGACAAGTTTATCAAGCTCCTATTAATTCTTTTTTAAATTTTTACATAGATCATAAAATCAATAAAAACAGTTATATTTTTAGAACAAAATTAATCAATCAATATTCTGGATATATTAAATTTTTTGATCATAAAAAGAACATATTAGAACAAAAAATTCAAATTACAAATGATACCTATTTTTTGAATAATACTTATGCTCAAAAAATTCTGAAACCTATAACTAATAAAAATTATTTAATTAATTGTAATAACTTAAAATATTTGGTTACATTAAAAGATTCAAATTTTAAAAATTGGAAAAGATGTAATAAATATAAATCCTTTGCACTTTCATTTAATAATAATTTTAAGACTTTAACTGGTGGAATAATGTATTATGATCAACGAACTAAACAAAAACAAAATACTATAGATAAGCTTATTTATTACAATATACCATATGAAATAAGTAAAGAAGACTATGAAAAAATAAGTAAGAGTTATTATGAAACTTATTTAAAGAGTTTAGGAACTAAAATTGATAAAAATGGATTTATTTTTTACCAAAATTGTTTAAACTACCAAGAAATGGAAAATATTTTTCTAAAGTTAAAATTAAGAAAAAAAATTGTTCATAGTTCCTTAATTTGGCTTTCTGAAGAAACTTATAAATTAAATTGTGATAAAAATATTCTATTAGTCGAAAATGGAAATTTTATTTCAAAAAATTTTGAAATTATTCCAAATATTGTTTCAAAAACTGCAGGAATCATAAGTGTTTCTCAAAAAAATAATATTATTGAAGAAATTGCAATTAAAGCAGGGTTTGTTTATCAAGGAAAACAATTTGAGCAATTAGATAAAAATGTTTATTATCCAGGTGAAATTATTTTTGATAATATAGAAATAACACAACCCTCACTATGTGAAAATATTACAACAAAAGTTAGTAATCAATTATTAATTCGTCCTTTTACTATTTATGAAATTCCTAAAGAAAAAAATGTAAAAAGAATTTTCGCTAATACAAGTAACACAGAATCAATTTTTAGAATAATCAATAAAACTAATTATTTATATAAAGCAAATCAAAAAATTAAGACATCTAGTAGTCTAAATTTAGTTTCTCAAAGTATAAATTTAAATCCAAAAAACTCATTACAAAATAATATTACAATTGATTTGAGCAATTGTTTTAAGATGAAACGTTTAAACTTAAAAATTTTAGAAAATTTAGTCTTAAACCAGTATATTCCTGCGCATTTAAAATATACAAATTTGCAACCTTGTTTACTCGTTGAACCAACTCAATTTACAGATTGTTATACAACTATAGGATATCTTGAATCTGTTACAATGAATTCTCTAGAAATCGTAAAATTTAAATCAAAACGTTCAAATAAAAAACAAGTTTTTTTAATATCTAATGATGATTGTATAACAGTTAAAAAAGAGCAAGGCAAAAATAAAACAGTTAATGAATTAATAATTGATAATATTAAAGTAAATCAAACTGGAAAAATTTTAATTGATAATGGGAAATTTTTAACTATACAAAAAGGGCGCCCTTATTTTTTCCCAAATTGTAAAACTGATGATTCTAAAGAAAAGGTGGATTTACAATATAAATTAATAACCTTAAATAAGAACATTTCTAATCATAAAATAAATACTTTTTTAAATTATTATGACGTTACCAAACGATCAATAGTAGAAAAATTAGATCCAAATAAAAAATTGTATGGATTTAAAATTAAATTTTCAAAAATGTTTATTAAAAAAAATGGAAAGTTTTATAGTTCTCCAATTCCATTATTTTTAAAAAATTTCTCATTAGCTAAAGAAAATGAAGAAATAAAGAATCTTCAAATTAAAAATACACAATTAAAAATTAAACAGTGTTTACCATTACTATTAAAAAGTTCTGTCTTAATTCCTAATAAAATTAAAGAAAATAGATCTTTTAATACTAATTTAACAGGTTTAAAATTTTTAAAATATCCTTTTAATAAATCAATTGGAATTCATTCAATAACAGAAGATTATTTTGAACAAGAAGTAAATAGTATGTATTGTAAAAATGGTGAATTTATTGAAAAAAGTGAAGTAATTGGTTTATTAAATTTTGAAAAAGAAATTACTGGGGATATTGTTCAAGGTTTACCAAGAATAGAAGAATTATTAGAAGCACGGAAAAAGAAACCGACAAATAAATACTTAGCAACAAACCAAAAGAAAAGTTTACTAATTCAAAAAACTAGTATTGATTCGAGTTTTGAATTTCAAAAATTAGGAACAACAATAAAAGAAAACGATAAGATTAATCCTCATAATTTATTAAAAATTTACTTTAATTATTATGGAATAAAAAAACAATTCTTTTCAAGTAAAAAAAATTTTACGACTTCATATAGATTAGTAAATAATTATGAAGCAAGTTATAGAACGTTTAAAAAAATTCAATTATTAATATTAAATGCCGTTCAGTCAGTTTATCAATCACAAGGTGTATCAATTGCAAATAAACATTTAGAAGTCATTATTAAACAAATGACGACAAAAGTTTTAATAACACATGAAGGTCATACACCACTATTACCTCGTGAAGTAGTTGATTTGTATCATATTCAATATATTAATGAAATTATTGAAGCTAATAACAAACGCCCAGCCTATTATGTTCCATTATTATTAGGCATTACAAAAGCAGCCTTAAATAATCCAAGTTTTATTTCAGCAGCAAGTTTCCAAGAAACTACTCGTGTATTAACAAAAGCTGCTATCGAAGGGAGAGTTGATTGGTTACGTGGCTTAAAAGAAAATATAATTATTGGACATTTAATCCCATCTGGAACGGGCTATCAAAGTTACACAAACTGTTTTAATCTGAGTTCACAAAATAAAAGTCCAATTAACTTAGAAAAAATTAAAATAAAAATCTAGACTTATTTCTTTTCAATCTGTTGATCTTATTCTATACTAAAATAAAGTACATTTATTTAATTAAGGAGTTATATAATTTTATGGCTGATATTAACTTAGCCCAATTACTAGAAGCTGGTGTTCATTTTGGACACAAAGCATATAGATGGAACCCAAAAATGTTTCCATATATTTATACAGAACGCAATAATATTCATATTTTAGATTTAGTTCAAACAGCTCAATTATTAAAACGAGCAAATTCTTATGTTGCAAAAGCAGCATCAGAAGAAAAAACATTTTTATTTATTGGAACAAAACGTCAAGCAAGCGCGGTAATTGCTCAACAAGCAAATAGTTGTAATTCATATTATGTAAATCATAGATGGTTAGGTGGCATGCTAACAAATTGGATAACATTAAAAAGTCGAATTGAACGTTTAAAAGTATTGGAACAACAAGAAGTTGATGGAATTTTTGCTTTATTACCAAAAAAAGAAGCATCTTTACGTTTAAAAGAATTAGAAAAATTACGAAAACATTTAAATGGTGTTAAAAATATGGCTAAATTGCCAGATGTGGCAATTATTATAGATCAAAAACGCGAAATGACTGCTATTCAAGAATGCCGTAAATTAGGTATCCCTATTATTTCTATTTTAGATACTAATTGCGATCCTGATTTAGTAGATATTCCAATCCCAGGAAATGATGATGCTGTACGATCAATTAAATTAATTTTAAGTTCATTGACAGATACAATTAATCAAAATAGATCTGTATAACTAAAAAAGTTTATTAATTAATATATAAAATAATGTTTTATATTAATTTAATTACTATAAAAAAGAGTTTAGAGATACCCAAACTCTTTTTTGTAATAACGAAATTATTACGTTAGTGAAACTTTACCACCTGCGTCTTCAATTTGTTTTTTCGCATCTTCTGCTGCATCTTTACTTAAAGCTTCTTGAACCATTTTAGGTGCTGATTCTACAAGCTCTTTTGCTTCTTTTAGCCCTAATCCCGTTAGTGTCCGAACAACCTTTAATACTGCAATTTTCTTATCAGCTGGAACTTCATCTAACATTACAGTAAATTCTGTTTTTTCTTCTACTTCTTCAGCAGCAGCTGGCGCAGCTGCCATCATAACACCACCACCACTTGCAGATGCATCAACACCAAAAGTTTCTTCAATTGCCGTTACTAATTCTGATGCTTCTAATAAAGTTAATGTTTTTAATTCTTCAACGATTTGATTGATTTTATCTGACATAAAAATTTTTATTTAAAATATATATAGTATTTACTTATTCAATGAAGTTTTAATATATTAATCAAATACATTTAAATCTAATTGAATAGATGGTCCCATGCTGGTACAAATAAATAAACTTTTAAAGTATTTACCTTTCACACCACTAGGACGATTTTGTTCTAGGGATTGATATAAAGATGTTAAATTTTCAATTAATTGATTTTTTGAAAAATTCGCTTTTCCAAAACTTACATGAACAACACCTGCCTTATCTGCTTTATATTCAAATTTTCCTTTTTTGAACTCAGTTAATGTTTCTGGTAAAGTGGTACTAACAGTCCCTGATTTTGGTGATGGCATTAATCCTTTTGGACCCAAAACTCGCCCAAGTTTTGCTAATTTTGGCATCATATCAGGCGTTGCAACTAATAAATCAAAATTAATATTACCTTGACTAATATCATCAATTAATTCTTGACTACCCACAATATCAGCCCCATTTTCTTTTGCTTCATTAAAATTTGTTTCATTTGTTAAAACAGCAATGCGCGTCGATTTACCTACCCCATGAGGTAATGTTACAGTTGTTCGTAATTGTTGATCTGCATATTTTGGATCAATATTCAGATTAGCATGTAATTCAACAGATTCAATAAATTTAGCCGTAGCAGTTTCTTGAAGTAAATTAATTGCTTCTTCTAAACTTGAATGAACAACATTTTTAATTTTTTTAAGGTTTTCGTTTTGACGTCTGGATAATTTTCGCATATAATTTCTTTCTTAAAAACTTACAAACTTAAATATTAATCTATAATTGTGATACCCATATTTCGGGCAGTTCCTTCAACAATTCTTATTGCACTACCTATTTTAGTAGTATTCAAATCTGGTAATTTAATATTAGCTATCTCTTCTAATTGGGATTTTGTTACAGACCCTACATTTACTCGATTTGGAGTTGATGAACCTTTTTTAACTTTTGCAGCATTAGCTAATAAAACAGATGCAGGCGGCGTTTTAAGAAGAAAAGTATAACTTCGATCTTCATAAACTGAAATTTCTACTGGAATAATCAGCCCAGCTTTTTCAGCTGTTCGCGCATTATATTCTTTACAAAAGGCTGCAATGTTTACACCATGTTGACCTAAAGCTGGTCCTACAGGAGGGGCCGGTGTAGCTTTTCCAGCAGGCAATGCTAATTTAATCAATGCAGTTATTTTTTTTGGCATATAATTTTATTTTTGTTTCTTGGTAAAATAGAGATGTATAATTTTAACTTTAATTAATGAAAAAAAGATTTAATATTTTTCTTAAAAGCTCTAACTTTTAATCCAAGTTTAAAATCCTTACAAAATTAATTCGTTACGGAAATTTTGAATAATTAAAATTCTATTTTCTAACACACACCTCTTTTTTCTTAAGAGAAACGCGTCCTGAAGGACTTGAACCCTCGACATCTAATTTTGGAAACTAGCGTTCTACCAACTGAACTAAGGACGCATATACTAACATCATAATAAATATATCTTTAAAAGACAAGGTTTCCTATTTTATCTCAAGGCAAAATCTAAATTTTAATGAATATGCAAAAATTTAATAATAAAGTACATTTTTCAATTTCAGAGACCCCTTTACCACATAACTTCGTAGCAGAAAAAATTATTTTAAGTTGTTTATTAATTAATTACGAAGCAATTGAAATTACAATAAAAACTGTTCGAGTTGAAACTTTTTATTTCATAAATCATCAAGAAATTTATAGAGTCATTATAGAAATGTACCGGAAAAATCTTCCTATAAATGTATTTTCAGTAAATGATTTTTTAAAAGAAACTGGTTGTTTAAAAAAAATCGGCGGTACAAAAGTTTTGTTAGAACTTCTTAATCAAATTCCTAATTTAGTTTATTTAGAAGAATATATTCAATTAATTCAGGATAAATTTTTACGACGCTCGTTAATTAATTTAGGTTATGAAATAATTAATTCAGCTTATATTACAAATATTCCATTAGAGAAAATTTTAAATGATTTAGAAAAAAAATCATTTAAATTGACACACGAATTAATTGAGGAAAAAAAATTAACTACTACGGAATTATTTTCAAGTGTTTTCTTAGAATTAAAAGAAAAATCGTTAAAACCTGAATTACCTGGGTTAGGCTCGGGATTTTATGATTTAGATTGTTTAACACAAGGTTTTCAAAAATCTGATTTGATTATTCTTGCTGGTCGACCTTCTATGGGAAAAACAGCTTTTGTTTTAAACATAACGGAGAATATACTTAAAAAGTATAAAGTACCAATATTATTTTTTAGTCTTGAAATGTCAAAAGAACAATTAATATATCGTTTGTTATCAAATGAAACGGGAATAAGTCAAAATCGTTTAAAAATTGGAAATTTATATAAAGAAGATTGGCATGAATTAAAAGAAAGTATTCAAAACTATTCTCGTTTGCCCTTTTTTATAGATGATCAGGCAAACCTAACAACTCAAGATATTCGTTCTAGAATAAAAAAGATTTTATTCGAACAAAATAAAATTGGGTTAATTGTTATTGATTATTTACAATTACTTTTAAGTTCCAACTTAAAATCTGAAAATCGTGTTCAAGAGCTCTCGCAAATTACTAGAACACTTAAAAGTATTGCTAAAGAATTTCAAATCCCAGTTATTGCATTATCTCAGTTAAGTAGAAATGTTGAAAATCGAATCAATAAACGACCTATTTTATCTGATTTACGTGAAAGTGGCTCGATTGAACAAGACGCCGATTTAGTATTAATGTTATATAGAGAAAATTACTATAACCCAATTATTGAAAAAGATAAAAAAATTACGTCAGCTGAATTAATAATCGCAAAACATCGTAATGGTCCTTTAGGTACAGTAGAGTTATCCTTTCAAACTGATCCTACCAAGTTTTCTAATACTTTTCTTACTCTTGAATAAATGCCCAGACCCAGATTCGAACTGGGGACACGAGGATCTTCAATCCACTGCTCTACCAACTGAGCTATCCGGGCTTACTAAATATTATACTACATTCTCCTTAAAATAACAATATTAATATTGTTATTTTAAGGAGAATGTAGTATAATATTTATTGGATATAGTAATTAATATAATTTACTCAAAAATCTAAATATGTCAGGATTGTAAAATAGCAGCATAAGATTAAAGAGTAGATTAGTATTTTACTATATCTAACTTTAAAACATCTCTATTTAGCCTTCAAAAATAAAGTTTTTTATATTTAATTATCAATCCATACATATATCTATAAATAATATGTAGAATTTAAAATTCAGAAACAAAATAATAAAAATAAATATTAACAATACGCAGCACAAGAGTATCTCACATTAAAAAATCTACAATATCAAAGCATTAATGTATGCTTAGTCTAATGAATTAAAGATTTACTAAAATTACATTTTGGTAAATCTATATAAAAAGCTTTAATTAAACGCTAATATAATGATTCTTTCTAATTAAGAAATAAAAAATTGCAATAACCTCATAACTTGGTAAATGCTTCTTTGATTTATTGTATAAATTGGTATATTTCGTTTATTTGCTAAATTTTTTAATCGGAAATTTTGTCTAAGATGTTTTTTCAAACCTATCACAATATTTGCTTCTTTAACTTGAGTTGTAATAATAATTCTATTTTCAAATTTTGTTAAAATTTCTCGAATTAAATTTTTTGATAACGAATAAGGGTAAATAATCAAAGTTGGATTTTTTAAAGTTAATGAACCAAGACTTTTTGGT
>ERZ1046148.52-NODE-52-length-65381-cov-26.084147_pt1:0-2500 | contig 65381 bp, 68 predicted proteins | sample MGYA00383090_ERZ1046148 | MGnify/ENA primary metagenome ERZ1046148 (study PRJEB29581, sample SAMEA5548360) | metagenome | biome: marine; feature: coastal; material: water | depth 25 m | study: Short-term variability in the microbial, nano- and picoplankton... | reverse complement strand
ACAGAGTTATGTAAAAAAACTTACATAATTTTGTGTTTAGAATGTTTAAAATATTAACTTATTAAGTAATTGATATAGAACGAGCTAAGAAGAATGCCCAAGTTGTTCCAATACCACCTAATAAGTAGTGAGCTAGACCAACAGCTCGACCTTGAGTAATACTTAATGCTCTAGGTTGAATTGTAGGAGCAAAGTTTAATTTATTATGTGCCCAAACAATTGATTCAATTAATTCTTGCCAGTAACCACGACCACTGAATAAGAACATTAAACTAAATGCCCAAATGAAATGTGCTCCTAAGAAAATTAGACCATATGCTGAAGACGCTGAACCATATGATTGAATTACTTGCGAAGCTTGTGACCATAAGAAATCACGTAACCAACCATTAATCGTAATTGAACTTTGTGCAAAGTTTCCACCTGTAATATGTGAAATAGCCCCATCTGGTGTAATTGTTCCCCAAACATCAGATTGCATTTTCCAACTGAAATGGAAGATTACAACTGAAATTGAATTATACATCCAGAATAAACCTAAGAATACATGATCCCAACTTGAACTTTGACATGTACCACCACGACCTGGACCATCACAAGGGAAACGGAAACCTAAGTTTGCTTTATCCGGAATTAATTTTGAACTTCGTGCGTATAACACACCTTTTAATAAAATTAAAACAGTTACATGAATCGTAAAAGCGTGAATATGGTGTACCATAAAATCAGCTGTACCTAATTTAATTGGCATCATTGCAATTTTACCGCCAACTTCAATAACGTCACCACCGAACGCATAACTTGTTGTTGCTAAAGCATTTGGTGCTGTTGTTCCTGGTGCTAATAAATGGATATTTTGAATCCATTGTGCAAAAATTGGTTGTAATTGAATTGCTTTATCCGAGAACATATCTTGAGGTCGACCTAATGCTCGCATAGTATCATTATGGATATAGAATCCAAATGCATGACAACCTAAGAAAATACAAACCCAGTTTAAATGTGAAATAATCGCATCTCTGTGTCGTAATACACGATCTAATAAATTATTATAGTTATTTGCTGGTGTATAATCACGAACCATAAAAATAGCACCGTGCGCTGCACCACCAACTACACAAAAACCACCAATCCACATATGGTGTGTAAATAACGATAATTGTGTTGCGTAATCTGTTGCAATATACGGATATGGAGGCATTGCATACATATGATGCGCTACAATAATACTTAAAGATCCCATCATTGCTAAGTTAATAGCTAATTGAGCATGCCATGATGTTGTTAAAATTTCATATAATCCTTTATGGCCTTCACCAGTAAATGGACCTTTATGAGCTTCTAAGATTTCTTTCATGTTGTGGCCAATACCCCAATTTGTGCGATACATATGACCAGCAATAATAAATAAAACTGATAATGCTAAATGGTGATGTGCAATATCACTTAACCATAAACCACCTGTTACAGGATTTAAACCACCTTTAAATGTTAAAAAATCAGAATATTCACCCCAGTTTCCACCAAAAAATGGTGCTAAACCTTTACTAAAACTTGGATATAACTGTGCCATTAAATCACGGTTAATTAAGAATTCATGTGGTAAAGGAATTTCTTGTGGTGAAACACCTGCATCTAATAATTTATTAATTGGTAATGCGATATGAATTTGATGACCAGACCATGATAAACAACCTAATCCTAATAAACCAGCTAAATGATGATTCATCATTGATTCAGCATTTTGAAACCATTCTAATTTTGGTGCAGCTTTATGGTAATGGAACCAACCTGCAAATAGCATAATTCCTGACATAGCTAGTCCACCAATTGCTGTCCAATATAATTCTACTTCGCTAGTAATTCCTTCTGCGCGCCACATTTGGAACCAACCTGATGTTGTTTGAACACCTTGGAAATTTCCACCAACGTCTGCATTTAGAATTTCTTGACCTACAATTGGCCAAACTACTTGTGAACTTTGTTTAATACTAATTGGATCTGTTAACCAAGCAGAGTAATTAGAAAAATATGCACCATGGAAGTGCATTCCACTAATCCATAAAAATATGATTGCTAATTGACCAAAATGTGCACTGAAAATTTTACGAGAAACTTCTTCTAATGAGCTTGTTTGACTATCAAAATCATGAGCGTCAGCATGTAAATTCCAGATCCATGTAGTTGTTTTTGGACCTTTAGCTAAAGTTCTCGAAAAATGTCCTGGTTGGGCCCATTTTGCGAAACTAGTTTCGACAGCGTCTTTTTCTACAAAAACTTGTACATTTTTTGAACGACGCTCTGTTGAGCTTATTGCCATTGATTTTCTCCTTTCGGGAGACGGAAATCTATGAAACCCTCATAAAAAATAAAAAATAGTTAATATGTTTATCTATTTGTTAAATACGAGTTTTCATTATATTATTATACATGATTTTTAATTTTATCGAACAAATTTTTCTTTGTTAATTGAAAGTAAATTTTATAAAATTAAAAACAT
>ERZ1046148.51-NODE-51-length-65650-cov-8.357558_pt1 | contig 65650 bp, 62 predicted proteins | sample MGYA00383090_ERZ1046148 | MGnify/ENA primary metagenome ERZ1046148 (study PRJEB29581, sample SAMEA5548360) | metagenome | biome: marine; feature: coastal; material: water | depth 25 m | study: Short-term variability in the microbial, nano- and picoplankton dynamics... | reverse complement strand
CCTGCCGCAGTCACTGAGGCTTTGCAAAAGCGAGTTCAGCACGGTGTTTTCGGCTACACCGAGGCATCAACGGAGTTGAAGGAAATTCTCGTTGCTCGGATGAAGGACTTTTATCATTGGGAAATTCAGCCGGATGACCTCGTGTTCTTTCCCGGAGTTGTTGCTGGTTTAAACCTTTGTTGCGCTGGGTTGTTGGCTGAGGACGAAGCCGCTGTCACCGCAACCCCAGTTTACCACCCTTTTTTTGCTGCGCCCGAGAACCAAGGACGCGAGTTGAAGCGTTTTCCCATGTCCTATGAGGCTGGCACGTGGCAATTTCCCATGAACGCGCTCGAGCGCGCTTCCGTGGGAAACTCAAGACTGTTAATGCTTTGTAATCCTTTTAACCCGATAGGTCGAACACTCACCCGAACTGAGCTCGAATCGATTGTTGATATCAGTGTACAAAATGATCTGATCATCTGCTCCGATGAAATCCATTGTGATCTTGTGCTTGATGGGAGACCGCATATTCCAACGGCTTCGATTAGCGAAGCCGCGGCGGAAAGAACGATCACCTTGATGGCACCAAGTAAGACCTTCAATCTTGCAGGGCTAGGAGGCTCGTTTGCTATCATCCAGAATCCGCTCCTGCGAGAACAGTTTGAAGCCCCCAGAGCGGGACTGGTCGGTAATGTGAACCTGCTAGGCTACACCGCAATGCAAGCCGCTTACGCGGATTGTGAAGGGTGGCGGCAGGAATTGTTACGTTACCTTGAGGGGAATCGCGACTACCTCTCCAATGCAATAGAAAATATCCCCGGAATTCATATGAGCCCACAGGAATCGACTTACCTTGCCTGGCTCAACGTTGCAGAACTCGGCTTAAACGATCCGCCTGATTTTTTCGAACAGAAAGGACTGGGCATGTCCCCGGGAGAGCAATTTGGTGATAATCGATTTATGCGGCTCAATTTTGGCTGCCCGAGAGTGCAGTTGGAAAGGGCTGTTGCGCGTCTTGAAGCAGCTGTAAGCAGCGCCAAACATTGATTAGATTTGACCATTTTTATATCTGAAAGGGTTGCCACGTGAGACTGTAAATCACTTTTGACTTGCTGTTAGACTTTTAAAATAACCAATAGGAGCGGAAATATGCCTGAATTTTGTAGCGTCGAAAGGGAAGGTCCCTTAACAATTGTCACTATTGAGCGTCCCGATGTAATGAACTCACTTCATCCGCCGGCACAGGCTGAACTTGCTCAGGTGTTTGATGAGTTTGTAGCTGACCCCGATCAGTGGGTTGCCATCATCACAGGCGCCGGAGATCGAGCATTCAGTGCAGGAAATGATCTGAAATATCAGGCCTCTGGAGGAAAAATGTACTCTCCCGCGAGTGGCTTTGCGGGCCTGGGCTCCCGTTTTGATAACCCCAAGCCCATCATTGCTGCTGTAAACGGGATTGCGATGGGAGGCGGCTTTGAAGTTGCACTCGCTTGCGATCTGATCATTGCCTCGGAAAATGCCATCTTTGCACTTCCTGAACCGAGAGTAGGGTTGGCTGCATTAGGCGGTGGGATTCACAGACTTCCCAGGGAAATTGGTATGAAACAGGCGATGGGCATGTTGCTTACTGGGCGTCGCGTGCCGGCAGAAGAAGGCAGGCAGCTTGGATTTGTCAATGAAGTGGTACCTGTAGGGGAAGCACTGAATGCTGCGAAAGCTTGGGCTGGTCAAATTCTCGAATGCGCCCCGTTATCGGTGCGAGGCAGTAAAGAAGCCGCTATGCAGGGAATGTCTGCTCCTTCACTCGAAGAGGCGATTAAAGGTAAATACGATCAAATATCGGCAATGTACGGTTCAGCAGACTTTGTTGAGGGTCCGCTTGCTTTTTCAGAAAAGAGAGCGCCAAACTGGAAGGGAGAGTAGATTCCCAGCCGCCAGCATCTATGTTCACTCCTAGACACGCTTGCGGGAGCAAGTGCACTCAGGCATTGTTGAAAGCTTCTATGCCTGAGGAGATACTGCGATGTCAGAACATCATGTGGATCAGGATTATCTAGCTAAAAGGCAGTTAAAGAAAGGTACGGCAGGTTGGGTCTTGCTTGCCGGCCTAGGCGTGTCTTACGTAATTTCTGGCGACTTCGCTGGCTGGAATTTTGGCATTGGCGTGGCCGGTTGGGGCGGTTTTGCCATCGCCGCCGTGTTGATGGCAGTGATGTATCTTACCCTCGTACTTTCACTTGCAGAGATGTCTGCTGCGATTCCAGCAGCAGGCGGTGGATATAGCTTTGCCCGCCAGGTGATGGGACCTAGCGGGGGTTATCTAACAGGTCTGGCAGTTCTCATTGAATATGTGCTGGCCCCCGCGGCAATCGTTGTTTTTATCGGCGCTGCTGTTGAAGCGCTCGTGGGGCTTAATGGTCCTGTTATCTATGCCACATTTTATTTCATTTTCGTCAGCATACATTTGATCGGCGCTGGCGAAGCACTAAAGCTGATGATGGTGATTACTGCCCTCGCGGTTTTTGCGATTTTGGCGACCGCGATCACCTTGTTTGGCAGTTTCGAGACCGCCAATTTATTTGACATTGCACCTGACCCGAGTATTGCCGGCGCGAATGAATATTTGCCTTTCGGCTGGCACGGCGTATGGGCAGCTTTACCTTTTGGTATGTGGTTGTTCCTGGCGATAGAGGGTGTGCCCTTGGCGGCAGAGGAAGCTAAGGATCCTGCCACCGATGTGCCCAGAGGCATAGTAGGAGCCATGCTGTTCCTGTTGGTTACAGCCGTGCTTGTTGTCTTCCTGCTAGCCGGAGCAGTCGGTGCCGATGCAATCGGTAACAGTCCTGTGCCGCTCGTTGATGCGCTTAAACACACGGGCAATACAACGCTCGCCACGACCGTTAACGTTTTAGGGTTAGCCGGTCTAATTGCTTCGTTTTTTTCGATTATCTACGGTTATAGTCGGTTGGTTTTTGCCTTATCGCGAGCGGGGTACCTGCCGCGATTTCTGTCATTGACGAACGAGCGTAAAGCACCAGTATGGGCGCTGGCGATTCCGGCTGTACTGGGTTTTCTGATCTCGTTAACCAGAGAAGGCGATCTGATCATTGCGATGGCAGTAGTTGGCGCAACGATCTCTTATGCATTGATGGCGCTTTCTCACATCCTGTTACGAATCAAACATCCCGATATGCACCGCCCATACAAAACGCCTGGTGGAGTGTTCACCTCATCTATTTGTCTGGTACTTGCTGTCATTGCATTAACCGGTGTGTACGCCTTCGATCCACGTGCCTTCAATTATACGATCGTGTTATACGTGATAGGAGCACTTTATTATTTTCTGTACAGCAAGAATCATTTGGTTGCAAAAACGCCAGAGGAAGAATTCGAAATGTTGGCCGCTGCCGAAGACGAGCTCGGAGAATAGTATTTCGCATCGTCATGATTGTTCGTTAGCCGGTTTGCTTTAGCCACCTGACATAGTACAGTTGAGACTCAATCGGCGATTATTGCGTAAGGTATGCCATCTGCTCTGACGTTCAATACCAAGTTTGCTTACGGCATAGGACAACTAGCAGAAGGTCTTAAGAATTCGGCCCTCAGTACATTTGTTCTGTTTTATTACAATCAGGTCCTCGGGCTTTCCGGCACGCTTGCGGGCACGGCTATTCTCATTGCATTGTTGTTTGATGCTGTCAGCGATCCGCTGGCAGGTTCTCTCTCGGATAACTGGCAGTCCAGATGGGGTCGGCGACATCCTTTTATGTATGCCTCTGCGTTACCACTTGGCATCGCTTTCTTTTTTCTTTTTTCACCACCCGAAGGGCTTTCGGAGTTCTCTCTTTTTTTGTGGTTGACGGTGACGGTAGTGCTTACCAGAGGCGCGATGACCCTTTATCACGTGCCTCACATTGCCTTGGGTGCTGAACTTTCCGAAGACTATGATGAAAGAACCCAAATCGTCTCATATCGCTATTTCCTCGGTTTTGCCGGCTATCTGGTTGCTTACTACCTTGGTTTTGGCGTGTTCTTCAAAGACACTGCAGAATTTCCCCGGGGTCAATTTAATGTCGACGCCTATGCCCCCTATGCATTTGTACTTGCGGTGACGATGGTCGTCACGATTGTCTGGTCAGGTTGGGGAACCCATCACCGCATTCCCCACTTGCCCCTAGCTAGGGTTAAGAGTGAGGCTGGCAAGCTAACGGTGTTAAACGTCATTACGCGCATGTTTAGCGAGATTATCGGTGCGCTGCGTAACCGCTCCTTTGCCTGGCTGTTTGCGGGCACGATGATTATCTTCGTTATGGTGGGCGTTGATGGTGCGTTGAATTTGTATATGTTCGAGTATTTTTGGGAACTCAGTTCCTCACAAAAGCTGACGATCTTGTTGTCTTACCCCGTAGGTATTATGTTTGGTACCTTCATTGCGCCTGTTTGGCACAAATATTTTAACAAACGATCCGGAGTCATTTTTGGCGGTGTCTATTGGGCTCTCTGTCAAATTGTACCCGTCTTACTAAGGTTTCTTGATCTCTTTCCCGACAACGGCACAGAGACGCTGGTTGGTTCTTTGGTGTTTGTAAAATTCACTCAGGGTATAGCTGCTGCACAGTTTCTGGTGAGTTTTAACTCGATGGTTGCAGATATCGCGGACGAACATGAACTTGCCACTGGCAAACGCCAAGAAGGTATTTTCTTTGCTGCCGTATCTTTTGCTAACAAAACGACGACCGGACTTGGGTCGTTTATCGGAGGCGTTGGTCTTGATCTTATTAGTTGGCCAACCCAGGTGCAGAGCGCAGTCGATATTTCACCCGAGAAGTTGGGTCAACTGGGTTTGCTTTACGGGCCTCTTCTTGGGGGATTCGCAGTCGTAAGCGTGCTTTGTGTACTTCAGAATAAATCAAGCCGAGAAGGGCACGAGCTTGTGGTGAAAAAGTTGGCTGAGCGTCGTAAAAAAGAGGCTGAAACATTTCAAGAAGGTGAGCCTGATTCGACAATTACTACTTGAACTTAACTAAGCAATAGAACAAGAATCGACTTTTTGAATGAACAAACCTGCAGAGAAAAATGATGAAAAAAAATATTACTCGCCGCGACTTTCTGAATGGAACGCAAATTGCCATTGGTGCTGCTGTTGGTGGTTCTCTTTTGTCGCCCTGGACCGAAACCTTCGGCGCACCGGAGGGATTCTCGCTAAATCATAACTATTATCCACCTGCAAAAAACGGATTGAGAGGCAGTCACGATGGCTCTTGGGAGGTGATGCACGCCCGTGTCACGGGCACAGAATGGAATGCTGAGAAGGTTGATGCAGAGTACGATCTGGTCATCGTGGGTGCCGGGCTAAGCGGTTTGTCATCGGCCCACTTCTTTTTGGAAAAGCACCCAAACGCCAGCGTATTGATTTTAGATAACCATGATGACTTCGGTGGGCACGCAAAAAGAAATGAATTTGAATACAACGGTGAAACGCGAATAGGCTATGGTGGAACCGAGGCGATTGATACGCCTTCGTCTTATCCGCCTGAGGCATTGCAGTTGCTAAGGGACCTCGGTATCGACCTTGATAAATTCTATGGCGCATTTCAACAAGACCTTTACTCATCGCGAGGTATGGGTTTTAGCATTGTATTCGATAACGAGAAGTTCGGCGAAACGAAACATGTAACAGGGTATGGCCAAAAGCCTTGGTCACAATTTGCAAAGGAAGCGCCGTTAACAGACAAGGCTCGAGCGGATTTTATTCGCGTTCAAACAGAAGAGGTCGACTACTTACCCGGCGTGTCGACGGAGAAAAAATTCGAGATCTTAAGCAAAACCGGCTACTCAGCTTTTCTCAGGGATTACTGTAAAGTAGATAAGCAGGTGATCGATATTTACCAACATTGGGGCATGAGTTTTTGGTGCGTCGACATGGAGGAGGTGCCAACAACAGCGGTGCAGTATTATGACGGTGGTATACCAGGGGTTGATCACACCCTACCGATACGTCAGGGGCGCGGTGTTGACCCATATATATTTCATTTTCCCGATGGTAATGCTTCTATCGCTAGATTGCTTGTCAGGAAACTCATCCCGGAAGCGATGCCTGGCTCCACGATGGAAGATGTTGTCACAGCTAAAGCTGACTATTCTCAATTAGACAAACCCAACCGTAAACTGAATATCCGCTTAAACAGCACCGTGGTTCATGCGCGGAATACAACCGATGGCAAGCACGTCGACATTACCTACGTTAATGGCGGTAAAGCGCGAAAAGTCAGAGCAAAAAAATGCATTATGGCGTGTTACAACAGTGCCATTCCATATCTTTGCCCCGAGATGTCAGAGAAACAAAAACAAGGTCTCGCGTTCAACGTAAAAATCCCGCTTGTCTACACGAAGGTGTTGATAAACAACTGGCAAGCATTTGACAAGCTGAAGACCAGCTTTGTCTATTACACCGGTGGCTTCTACAAACAAGCGGAACTCGCATATCCTGTCTCGTTAGGTAAGTACAAACGATCTCAGACACCTGATGAGCCTATGATAGTTCATATGTGTCATGTGCCCCTGTTTGAAAATCTAAAGGGTCCTGAGCAATGGCGCGCAGGGCGCAGGCAAATTCTCGGCACGAGCTTCGAAGAGTTCGAGAAGCATGCAAAGGATCAATTAAATCAAGCCTTCGCTGAAGTTGGGTTTGATGCGGATAGAGACGTGTCGGCTATTACAGTTAACCGCTGGCCGCACGGCTATTCCTACAGCAATAAGCTAGTGTGGAGTGAAGAGTATGCGGAAGAAGAAAAGCCATGGGTCATTGGACGAAAGCCATTTGGTAATATTCATATTGCGAACTCCGATGCCAATGTGAAAGCCGATACGCAGACAGCAATCGCGCAAGGTTACCGAGCAGTCAACGAGATTTTTGATGTCTCAAGTGCCTGATGTTTGGTTTGTACAACGTTTACATGTCGCTTATTTAGCCCTTTGGAAATCGAGGCGTTGGAGCAGTTGTAATGCAATAGGCCGTTCGCTGCGAGCGGTAATTAGGCAGGCTATTGACTCAATCTATCTCCGCCTGCAGAGTGAGCTTTTATGAATTCAGGGTTGAGAAGAAGATGAAGTATTCAGTTGCATTTGCATCCGAGGTTGATTCATGGCGGTGGGTTAAAAAAGCGGAAGACCTCGGTTTTGACACAGCTTGGTTCTACGATACGCAATTACTGAACCCGGATGTTTTTATCTGTATGGCGCTTGCGGCACATGAGACCAGTCGAATCAGACTCGGTACCGGGGTTCTTGTGCCCAGTAACCGCATCGAACCTGTCACCGCGAATGCCTTTGCTTCCCTAAACCGTCTGGCACCAGGTCGAATTGACTTTGGTGTTGGTACAGGATTCACAGCGCGGCGAACAATGGGATTGGGCGCGTTGCCATTGAAAGAAATGCAGGGTTACGTTGAACGTGTGCAGAGACTATTGCATGGTGAGCAAATAGATTGGCGTTTCGAAGGCAAGGATAGAAAGATTGGATTTTTGAACCCAGACCTTGGATTGATCAATCTTGAGGATCAAGTGCCTCTGTGGGTCTCAGCATTTGGTCCGAAAGCAAAGCAACTAACAGCTGAGTTGGGCGCAGGTTGGTTGAATTTTGGTGCTCAGGGCGCGAAACAGTCTTTGATTGAAATGCAGGAAATCTGGGAATCTTCGGGTCGATCTAGAGAAGCACTCGCTGCAAATCTATTTTTCTTGGGTGCAGTTTTGACCGGGGATGAGGAGACAGACAATCAGAAGCTGATGAAAGAAGCCGGACCACTAACAGCAGTGATGTTCCATAATATGGCTGATGAAGTCGGCGCAATGGGCGGAGCAAACTTACCGACCGGACCTCTGAGCAACGTGATTGCCGAGTACCTTGCGATTCATGAAAAATATGAACCTGAAGATGCGCGTTATCTGACTAATCACCGCGGACATTTAATGTATGTCCGTCCAGAGGAGACCCACATTACGCCAGAGCTGGTCAAGTCAACAACAATGAGCGGCAGTCGAGAAGACTTGATTCTGCAAATACGTGAGCTTCGTGATATTGGTTACGATCAGGTAACGATCCAGCTGGTGCATGGCGTTGAAGATGCGATAGAAGAGTGGGCGGATGTTTTTCAAGCCATTTAGAGAGTGCCAGTCCAAAAACACGTTAGGTTTGTGAAAAACTGTAAGACTAAAGATAAGTCAGCCGGTGATTCTGATTTTTGTTAGAGAGGGCATGTCAGTGCAGTCTTGCTGAATTGACATCAGCTAGCGACGATCGATGATGCTGGCATTTTAAGAGGGAAGTTTATGTCAGTTGGGGTTCTTTCAGCCTATATGGTGCTCGATTTTACCGATGAACGAGGCGAAATTGGGCCAATGTTGATGGGAGACCTCGGCGCTGATGTCATTCGCGTTGAGACGCCGAATGGTTCTGAAGCGCGGCGTGCGCCACCATTTTTGGAAACAGATAAAACAGATCTGCGCAGCCTGCAGTTTCTGGCCTTCAACCGTAACAAACGCTCGATTTGTCTGGATCCGAGTTCAGACGCAGACAAGGCAATACTAGCGGCACTGATCGCGAGAACCGATTTTATTGTTGAATCAGGCCAGCAGCTGGAGTCGACATGGGGTACCAGCTTTGATGATGCCAAAGCCTTGAATCCTCATCTTGTCCATGTGCGGATTACTGCTTTTGGCAGTGATGGCCCTTATGCAGAAATGAAAGCTGCAGATCTCACAATCGTCAGTATGGCAGGACCCGTTGCGCTTCAGGGCGTGCCCGGGCGCCCGCCATTGCGTATCAGTGTGCCTCAGGTTTGGCGACATGCCGGCGTTGAAGCGATTGCTGGTGCGATGGTGGCTCATGCCCGGATGAGGAGAACCGGTTCGGCGCAGTTTGTCGATGTCTCTGCCCAATGTGTGATGACTTGGACGATGCTCAACGCGATGGATGCCTGGGCGATCCAGGGTTTCGAATTTGAGCGTATAGGGTCTTCGATTGCGCAGGGGATCGGCCTCACTGAATTAGTCTATCCAACAACAGATGGTCATGTTGTGGCGATTCCGTTTGGTCGTGTGTTGCAGGGTTGTACTGACGCTCTGATCGAAGATGGCATCGTCGATGAATCGTTCCGAGAAATCGACTGGGATATGTTTGAAGCTAACATGCAGACACCTGAAAATCTGCCGATCAGCTTTGATGAGTGCGCAAGGATTTGTCGGCAATTTTTTGCTGGGCGATCAAGAAGGGAGTTGTTTGAACTAGGCTTGCAAAAGCGCGTCACACTGGCGCCGGTCAATACGCTGAGTGAGTTGTTGGGCATGGAGCATATGGAAGCGAGGGAATACTGGCAGGCAACAACATTACCCAACGGGCAAAAAGTAAAGTCTGCTGGCTTGTGGGCAAAACAAGACGCCTTTGAAATGGCGGTGAGGCGAAACGCACCTAGCCTTGGTGAGCACACGGCAGAGATTAAGGAACAACTGCTCTCGACCAGTAAAACACCGGTTGAGCTAGATATTGACGATAAGTTGCCGTTTGAAGGCATTAAAGTCGCAGATTTTGCATGGGTAGGGGTCGGACCAATTTCTGCGAAGTACCTCGCTGACCATGGTGCCGATGTTGTGCGCGTAGAGTCCGAGAACCGTCCGGATGTCCTGCGGGGGGGTGTTCCCATGAAAGACTCAGAATTCGGATGGAATCGATCCCAGTTCTTTGGCGACTTCAATACGTCTAAAAGAAGTCTGACGCTGAACATGAAATCTGCAGAAAGCATCACCCTTGCGAAAAAACTTATTGGCAACGCCGATGTGTTTATCGAAAGTTTTGCGCCCGGCGCAGTAAGTCGAATGGGTCTTGGTTATGACGAGGTGCGGAAGCTCAATCCTGGATTGATTATGATCAGCACGTGTCTGATGGGGCAGACCGGCCCTGCTGCTGGTCTGGCAGGCTATGGGTATCACGCAGCGGCGATCGCGGGATTTTACGAGATAACAGGTTGGCCAGATTTAGGCCCCTCAGCACCATGGGTTGCCTACACGGATACCGTGGCTCCGCGATTTGTCTCGATATTGCTGGCTGCAGCGTTGGATCGTAAACGCCGCACGGGTGAAGGATGTTTTATCGACGTCGCGCAGATTGAAACAGCACTTCACTTTTTAGGTCCGGAAATATTGGATTTACAGGCAAATGGTCACAGTGCGACTCGTAATGGTAATCGATCCCGTTTTTATGGGCCGCAGGGCGTTTACCCCTGTAGTGAAGCAGAGGCATGGTGCGCGATTGCTGTTGAGCAAGATAGCCAATGGCATAGCCTTTGCGAATTGATGCAGCGTACTGACCTTTCAAACGAAAATGTACTCTCGACACATCAAGGTCGTCTCGAGCAGCATGATCGAATAGACGAAGCGATAACGGAATGGACGATGCAGTTTACCCCGAATGATGCAGTCGCCAGACTACAGGCAGTAGGCATACCCGCGGGTGTTGTTCAACGGAGTAAGGATTTGCTGCAAGATCCACAATACAAGCACAGGGGTTTTTACCGATATTTTGATCATCCTGAAATGGGCCATATTCCCTATGCCGGGCACCAATACACTATCAGCGGTTATCACAATGGTCCCAGATCCGCTGCTCCTTGCATCGGTGAGCATAGTTTTGAAGTGCTTGAAAATGTGATCGGATTAACCAGTGAAGAAATTGCCGAAGCTTATGCCAGTAATGTCATTGTTTGAAAAAATTGGTTTGAAGAAATTGGTTTGAAGAAATTGGTTTGAGGAAATCGGTGTGCAGAAACCAGCGGAAGACCGTGTGTGATCGATAGATTAGGGTGACTTTGCTTTTGAAAGCTAAACTCAAAAATCGGAAAGTCAGCGCTGCAAGGGTGGGTTCAGGTCACCTGTATCGAGAATCGGGGATGCATCAATTTCCTCAGCATCCATCATCGCGGCTATCTGTTGTAGAGAACCAATAAGCAGGTGTTTTTGGTACTCTGGTAGTTTGCGATACTCTCTTAGAAAACCAGCCTGAAGTGGCTCGGGCGCGTCCTTGAGTTTCTCTTCAGCGAGGGGCGTTAACCGGATGTTTACCGCGCGTTTATCGCTGGCACTTTTGAATCGACTTACCATGCCATTTCGCTCAAGACGGTCAATGAGACTAGTGACTGTAGCCTGAGATAATACAACTTCACGGGAAATCGAACTCGGTGTCGGACTGCCAAGATCATCGATGACTTGAAGTACTAATAATTGTGAGGTTGTCAGACCAGTGGTCTTCAGAAGTCGCTTCGACTGAAGATCGATGGCACGTGTAATCCGTCGCAGGGCAACAAGGATTTCATCGTAGTCTTTAGGCTGCATTCCCATGCGAACATTATAGAGGAGGTTGCTGGATATTGTCTTCTACTTCCCTTAATCTGCCGTGATGAAACTTGCGAAACCATTTATAAAACTCTCGTTTCAATTCGATGTGGAACGCATGCAATCGGATCTGAATGCAATGCCTGAGTCTGCATGGATGGCCCACCTTTCTGGTATGGAGGGCAGCAGTGCGATCGCGTTTTTACGATACTTCTTCAGAAAACCAGCCTGAAGTAGCTCAGGCGTGTCCTTGAGTTTCTCTTCAGCTAGGGACGCCTGCGTTGCTGTACCGGGAAGTTAAGTGCATAGTGACTTCGAATTTTACGGGAACCAGATGATGGCTTACTCACTAAATAATTTTTGCGATGATACGCGCGCGACGCTTCGGGAAAGCGACGATAGTGCCGGCAGAGAAAAAATCCGGCGAGCACTGGAACAGCTTCTGACTGATCAGGCGTTTTGTGCAGAACATGCGGGTGCCGATAATCATACTGGAATGAAACAGATTTTTGAGGATGCGTCGCTCAATTTCTGTGTGCTGGCTTACAATATGAGAGCCCCTCGTATATCTCCTCCGCATGATCATGGCTCTTCATGGGCGATCTACGGGCAGGTTGCGGGATACACAGACATGACGATCTGGCGCACGGTTGAAGACGGCGAAGAGAAGCTTGAACAGGTTCGTAGCTTTCGGCTAGCGCCAGGACAGGCCGGACTGTTTGATACAAAAGAGATTCACTCGATAGATTATCCCGCCGGGTCAAAGTTCATTCGCGTGACCGGTGTAGATATGAGTAAGGAAGACCGGCGTGTATTTGATCCTGCAACCGGCGAGGTAAAAGTCGTTTCAAGTGTCGGTACAGGTAGCCAGCGATAGCTGGTCACTGCATGTTGCATCTCCCCACACCAGATAACTGCGAGAATTTCAATGAAGGTTGACCTGCATTGTCATACGCATTACTCCGATGGTAAGCACGATCTGTCTTTCCTGAAGGCCAGAGCGCTGGAGAATGGATTGAGCCACCTCGCAATAACCGATCATGATTGTGTTGATGCCTTATTAGCGGCCGAGTCGGTTGACGGCCCTGCAATCATCCCGGGTGTGGAAATCTCATGTATGTGGGAAAACATCGAAATCCACGTCGTCGGCTTGTGTATCGATGCGCGCGAGTCTGGTTTAAGTGCGCTTCTTGCGGAGCAACAGACTAGTCGCCATAAACGGATTGTGAAAATCGACGAGAAGTTGCGTCAGCAAGGTGCTGGAGGATTGCTAGAGTCACTCTCGGGACTAAAAGCCTATGCGTTGACGCGTAGCCATGTGGCCGACTTTCTGGTTGAAAACGGGGTGTGTGTAGATCGCAAGAAAGTTTTCAAGCGTTATCTCAACAAGGGCGGTAAAGCGCATGTCCCCGCCGAGTGGTGCTCGATGTCCACAGCAATCGGTGCGATTAAGGGGGCGGGAGGCATCGCAATACTCGCGCATCCAGGTCGTTACCCGCTAAACAGAGCCAAGCTCAAGCGGCTTGTCGAAACCTTTCGCCAAGTGGGAGGTGAAGCGCTCGAGGCGTCCTATCCAAACATTGCGCCTGAGATGAAGCAGTACCTTGAAAAATTGGGCGTTGAATTTTCAATGTATTTATCGTGTGGTTCTGATTTTCATGATGCAGCGGCTACCTGGACAGATGTTGGCAAGCTGCCGGCACTGTCTTCTGAAGTCGCGGCGCACGCGGTATGGCAACACCCTGTGTGGAAAGCGCGGGTCGATGCAATCTAACGAGATAGCTGATAGCGGTAGAAACTTTTAGCATCGGGCAATAGTGTCTTAAGTGGTGGGCCACCCGGTTTCGTCGGGTTTTCAATCACTAGGCAGGCACCAGCACTCGATTGATCAAGTACCAGTTGAATAATACCTTCAGCAATTTGATCTGCTGATAACATGGGTATTTGGCCAAGAATTGGTTTTAGCCAGGCTGCGGGTTGTTCACCATCACCGGTTTTTTCTATAAATGGCGTCGCCACCATACCGGGTAGCACCGCGTTGACTCTGATATTGTGAGATTGCAAAAGTCCGGCACAGGATTGCGTTAAGTTGACAACGGCTGCTTTGGTGCCGGCATAAATTGGATCGGTTGGCATGGGACCCAATGCTGCGGTAGAAGCGGTGTTGATGATCACGCCGCCACCGTTTTTTGACATCATTTCAATGCCGATTCTATTTCCGTAAATGATGCCGAGGAGATTAACCGAGACGACCTGCGTCATTTTCTCGAGAGGGCTCTCGGGCCAGATGGGCTCACCGCAAATAGTGCCCGCGTTGTTGTGGATGATATCCGGGCAACCCAGTCTACGTTCTGTTAGTGCAAAAAATCGGGAAATTTGTTCCACATTTGAAACATCAACAACCTCCGCAAGTACTTCAGCCCCTTCTCTCGCAACGAACGTTTTCGTTTCATCGAGACCAGATTGCTGGATGTCAGCAAGCGCGATAGCCCTGACGCCACGACGGGCTAGTTCAACTGCTGTCACCTGGCCAATACCTGAGCCAGCGCCGGTAACAAGTGCCACTTTATTCTGGATATTGATAGTTCTCTCCTGTAACCAAAGTTTTTCACGAGAAAATGTGATTAACTACGTGCCTGCTATATAACAATAGGCGACACGCATGGTCAAACCACATATTCCAAGTTTTGGTGAGCTATTAGCTCCTTATCTTTCCGGTGTTCCTGAAGAAGCACTGCCTTTTTTACTGTCGCAATTAGAGCGAACTGCAGCAGCACGTTACCGTGGTTGGGCAGAGGAAGTCCCTGAATACCGAGAGAAGCTGTTGGCCTGTGCTGACAGTGAAGATGAGATCGCAGATCGCGTTGAGCATTTGCTACCACCATCGGATGCCCACAGAGCACTTGTGCTCGAAATGCTGCCTAAGGCAAAGGCAGCATACTATAAAGTTTTTGAGGGTTTGTCGGCGGTTGGACAAATGACCATTCAAGCTGATGCTGAAAAGCAAGGTGCGGGAGCCTGGCAACGAATGAAAATCACACACCCGGCACTCGCCGAAGAAATGGATGCGCTTTCCGAGATCGAACTAAAAAGCGGTGATTGCCTCGATCAGATACTTGGAGAAATGACGACGAAAAAGGCCAGCTACGGTTGAATAAACGGGTTGGAGAACGGCTGTGTTGATGCCTCTCTGATGTATTGATAGAACGCGGCGAGTTGTTCACTTTTCTCGTATATTTCAATCATATGACCGAATTTTTCGACAGTATCGATAAAAGCGAACTCGACGCCAGAGGTTGTCTCGGCTTTTGCTGCAACGTCGAACCCTTGTGACGCAAAGTGCTCATAGGCATCTTTCATAGAATCAACCATCACTGCCACGTGATGAATACCTTGTTGGCCAGGTTCAAACATATCTCTAAAAGGCGAAGGGCCTTCGCTGTCCTGCTGAACAAGCTCCATCATCACATCACCCCACTGACCGTAAGCTGATGTGTGCACAAAATTACCGGCGATGCCGCGTAGCTCTGCCCAGGCGAGTTGGATGTTGTCTGAAACAAGAAAAGGTCCGGCGCCAAATGTTTGGTGCATTTTTGGCACCTCTTCTCTGACATCATCAACAAAGTAGGCGATTTGGCATATTTTCAATCGTGACTTCCCTGCGCATGTAAGAGGCATGTTGTTGAAATGTTGAAGACCGATAAATACGTTGGTTGAAGCTTGCAGGCGCCGTCCGGAGAATTAACACCAGCCTGCCTATTTATAGGCGCATGCTCACTACGCCTTTACGACTGACTTGCCGAAATTTTTGCCGGCGAATAGTCCTGAAAAAGCGGTCCCGCAACTATCCACCCCTTCGTATTGTTGTTCAAAACAGGTGAGCTTACCGTCTGCCAGCCAGTCTTTTAACTGATCTCTGGCCTCGTCATATCGATCAACATTGTGATGGGTCATAAATCCCTGAATTCTTGCACTATTGGTCACCAGTTTAAACAAGTTAGAAGGTCCCGGGTTTGTGCTGGTGTAGTCCGCAACAGCGCCGCAAAACGGGATTCTTGCACCTTCATTGATGTGATTAAGCACATGTTCCAGTATCTGTCCTCCCACGTTGTCAAAGTAGATATCGATGCCGTTCGGGCAGTATTCTGCGAGTTTTGCATCGATATCATCGGTGGCATGATTGATGACAGCGTCATACCCTACCTCATTGACTAACTTCTCAGCTTTCTCGGCACTACTGGTGAATCCCACAATATTTGTTGCGCCCATTATTCTAGCGATCTGTCCTGCGACATAGCCAACGGCACCCGCAGCAGCTGATATGACGACGGTATCGCCCTGCTGTGGTTGAGCAATGTCTTTAAGCCCAAAGTAAGCTGACATGCCAGTGTCGCCTAGAATGCCAAGGTGGTAACTGAGCGGTACATCGTCGTCTGTTGTTAGCGGCACAAGAAAGTCATCTGGGCCTGCAATGGAATGTGATTGCCAGGCCAGTCTGCCCATCAATATCTGCCCGACTGGCAAGTCGGGATTGTTTGATTGAATCACTTTCGAGACGGTTAATCCCATAACCGGATGATCTAGCGCCATAGCCGGGAGCACATCATCGCCAGCATCTTCATCCATCCAGTTTCTAAAACCCGCATCAAGCGAGATAAACAGGTTTTCAACCAGGGCCTCATTAACACCCGGCGTAGGGGTTTCACTCTCTGCGACTTCGAAGTCTTCAGGTACCGGCTTGCCTGCAGGTCTGCGCTTTAAAACAACACTGGTATTCATAATAATTCCGCGAGTTTTGCTCTGTGCCAACTTGCGTCACCGTGTAAGAACTGGCTGTGCATTTGTCGCTTGTGATAGATCTGCACATCCGACTCCCAGGTGAATCCAATCCCGCCATGCAACTGCGTAGATCGGTTGCTGCAAAAAGAGGCCGTTTCTGATGCACTGGCCTTGGCCATGAGCGCACAACGTAAAGCATCTTGTGGTTCGTGGTCGTAGGCACAAGCCGCGTTATAGACCAACGATCGTGTTTCATCAGTCGAAATCATCATATTAACAATGGGGTGTTTTACAGCCTGAAAAAATCCGATGGGCCGATCAAACTGAGTTCTGACTTTTGCGTACTCTGTTGTGGCCTGTAGCTGCCATTCAGCTGCGCCAACCATATCAGCCGCCAGCAACGTTAGGATGGCAGACAATGATCGTGATAAGACTTCTGCACCTTCGCCTGGTGCTGCGATCACTTCAGCTTCAACGCCATTCATGACAACACGGCCCTGATCTCTGGTGAGATCAACAATTTTGTCGCCTTGTAAATCGCAATCACCTGCACTAACCAGGTATAAACCGATGCCCTGTTCGCTATTGGCTGAAACGATAAATTTATCGACCTTATGAATATCCTGAACATACCAACTCGTGCCACTGAGGCTTGTGCCGTTTGCCGTGACGTCAGTAGAATCCGGTTCAAGCGAGCCGTCCTCTCCATGGATTGCAAGCGCCATGCTTGTGCCTTCAGCAACCTGACTGAGTAGTTTATCGGCCTTGGCCTCGCGAAGTACAAATGTCGCTTGAAGTGTGCCGGTCAATGGAGTCGGACAGGCCGCTCTGCCTATTTCTTCCTGAATGGCTGCGGCAGCAACAAGTCCCATGCCTACCCCGCCAGCATTTTCTGGTACGGCCAATAAATGCCAGCCAAGTCCCTGTATCTCAGACCAGTTATCTTGGTCAAACCATGCCTCGCGAGCCGAGCCGTGATAGGGGTCTTCAGTGCCAGCGAGATGGGGTCGCAATTGATCAAGGGGTCGTTTCTCGTCGAGAAACCTTTTGGCCGCATCTTTCAGCATGCCAGTTTCTTCGTCAAAGCCGAAGTCTCTTGGTTGTGTCATATGGATAACCTATTTGGTTTTTGGCAGACCCAGCACGCGTTCGCCGAGAATGTTTCGTTGAATTTCGCTACTGCCGCCGGAAATTGTGCCGGTATATGTGTTCATGTAACCGAGTGCCCATTTGCCATCATCAATCGCATGTTCGTCGCCGACATAGAGACTGGATTTTAGACCTAGCACGGACAGAGCAATCTCGTTGAGCTCCTGGGCGATTTCACTACCGACCACTTTTCCTTGTAGTGGCAAGCGCATCGCGCCGCCGTTGAGCGCCTTGATTCTGGTTCTTCGTGCGTTCTGCATGGTCGCTTCAATGCGTACATAGACGTTGACGATGCGGTCTCTTGCCACGGGATCATCCCAAACTGTGATGCCGTTTCGCTTGGTTGTTTTTGCGAGCTCAATCAATTGGAGAACGGCTGTCAGAGGAGATTCACTGCTGGCAACAGCACCAACCCCTGCGGCGGCGCCTCTTTCGCTGGTCAGCGTCGACATCGCCACCTTCCAGCCAGCACCGACATCATCGATACGATGATTATCCGGAATCACGACATCTTCGAGAAACACCTCGTTGAAACCTGATTCACCTGTCATTTTGTGTATAGGTCTCACCGTTACTCCCTCACGCGCCATATCGGCCATGAAGTATGTAATCCCGTTATACTTATCGTCCTTGTCGTTTCGTGCCAGAAGCAACATCCAACTCGAAATGGCGCCTAAACTGGTCCATACCTTGCTGCCGTTGATAATCCAGTTATCACCATCTTTGATCGCGGACGTTTGCAGAGAGACAAGATCTGAACCAGCACCAGGTTCACTGAAACCCTGACACCAGATCTCTTCTGCGGAAAAAATCGGGGGTAGAAACCGTTTCTTCTGTTCTTCCGTGCCATGAATTAAGAGGGTGGGTGCTGTCATTCCTAATCCAATCCAGTTAATGAAGTACGGCACATTTGCTTTGCGTACCTCGGCACTGGCAATGGCTTGAAATTCTGTGTGCCCATGTCCACCGTAATCTTGGGGCACATCCGTACCGATCAACTGCGCTTCATAACACTTTGCTTGCCAATCGCAGAGGTAAGTTCGGTGGTCGTGAAACGTCACTTCATACGCGTTTTGGGGTAACGGAATTTTTGTGGGCGGAGGGCGATTTTCCTCAAGCCATCTTTGACAGTATTCCCTGAATTCGTCCCTTTCGGACTGTGAGGTTTGCTCGGACATATTATTAACCAACTGTTGTTTCAATCTGTATGCTGCCATGAGTTCCTAAGTAAAACAATCAAGTGTGACTGTTTTGATAATTCTGCTATGGTTGGCGACTCGAAATTTCAAAAAGGTGCCGGAATGCCAGACTTCAAAACCATTCGATACGAGGGTGTCACTAATGGCGTAGCGCGGATTGTGCTATCCAGAGAAAAAGCAAGAAATGCCCAAGATAAGGCCATGACTTATGAGTTGAATGAGGCATTCGATCTCGCCGCTCAGGACGATGAGGCGAACGTAATTGTCTTAGCAGCCGATGGCCCGCATTTTTCATCGGGACACGATCTCAGAGACAGAAGCAAGATCACAGATTTTGATACGGTCAGCAACTGGGGTGGCTTCTCAAAGCCCGGGTCAGAAGGCTCTATGGCCGTTGAGCAGGAAATTTATCTTGGGATGTGTTGGCGTTGGAGAAATTTGCCGAAGCCTATTATTGCTGAGGTACAGGGCAAAGTCATTGCAGGTGGTCTGATGCTGGTCTGGGTTTGCGACATGATCATCGCCAGCGATGATGCAACCTTTGCTGATCCTGTTGTGGCATTTGGTGTTAACGGTGTTGAGTACTTTGCGCATCCGTGGGAAGTCGGCGTTCGCAAGGCGAAGGAAATGTTGTTCACAGGTGAGCCAGTCTCTGCAGAGGAAGCAAAGTCTCTTGGTATGGTAAATCACGTTGTGCCGCGAGATGAGCTGACCCAATTCACAACTGATATGGCCGAACATATTGCGGAGCGTCCCAGCATGGGTCTAAAGCTGGCAAAGCAGTCGGTTAATCAGATGCAAGATAGTCAAGGCTTGTGGCCGGCGCTGCAGGCAGCCATGTCATTGCAGCAGTTAGGTCATGCGAACAACTATCAGATTCACAATATGGCGGTGGATCCAAAGGGTGCAGAAATTATTATGGCTCAGGCCAAAAAGAAGTAATAGTTTCTCTCTTTACAGCGCATACAACGTGCCCCGACCCAAGACTCACCGATAGAGTTTAGGGACGGGGTCGGTCGCTGATATCTAGCCTACATCACAAAAAACATCACACGAGAAGAAACCATGGAACTGATGAGGGACATGGTGTTTTAGCTTGAGATTACATACCTGATTGTTGAGGTCATTCGCAGGGTATATCTGGAGCTCACTCATGTGATCATAGGCGTTGTAAACAACTTCCAGTACATAGCCATCTCCTTCGCTGGTTGCATCGGTTGCCGGCGCGAACATTGGCTCCGATCCGTAATAACCCGGTGGCAGTGTGATGAGCTGTGCATCGCCGTCAAAAGTGATGCGCTGGATAGCATTGAAGAAGCTGTTTGCACCATTGTCAACGGAGCAGGCGGTGTAGTTCACTTCATTTCGTTTACCTAAAAAATCATTATTGAAGGTTGGGAATTCACTCTCTACCTCCGTTAGCTGCTCAGAGGACATTGATCCAGTGATCATGTTGAGTCTGTATCTGTAATACTTCCCCCCGCCAAACCGGTTATCAGGGTTGAAAACGTTGGATAAAGTATCGTTGGCTTCAAAGTTATCTGCGAACATGCCGTCTATAATGATTTCATTGCCTTCCTCGAAGGCGTTACCAAAGTGGATAATGGCTCCAGGGTCTGACTCAAACGTCTTTACGATCTCAAAGCTATCAAGGTCAACAACAATGACCTTGAGTGGAATGGTAGGATCAAATTTGATTTGATCTGAGATGCTCTTGCTGCCGAGCAGGAATGGCAGCATATTGCCAAAGACAATTGAGCCGACAAAGAAAATCGCGTGTCGATCTGTCATGGCAAAGTCATGGCAAAAAGGAAAGCTCTGGAGCGGCACCTGAGTTTTTTTGAACAGCTTTCCCTCTGGATTAATTCTGTACATATTGAGACAGGGTTTCGGACCAGTGATTCCAAACCCCGACATACCCGCCCCGAAGTTGATGTAGTCGCCAGTTCGTGGATGAATCTTGCCGTGGGCACTAAAAACCATATTGGATTCCAGTTGCCCGTCATAGGTAAATTCCCCGACGGTCTCTAGATTAGTTGGGTCCAGCTTCCAGGGTTTACCGCCCTCATTGAGTGCGAGCAAGTGACCACCGTGAAACACACTACTTGTATTAGCAGGATTTGCCGGCATCTTTAGAAAATTAGCCATTAGCCCCCCGGGAAGCTGAGTACCAAAACCGCGGTACAACACTTCCTGAGCAGCAGTTTCCTCGATGTATTTTGGTGTTCTAACGTAGCGATTTTTAAAGTGGGCTTTGCCATTATCAAAGGTGAATGCGCACAGCATGCCATCACCATCAAACCAGTGACCAAAGGGTTGATCACCAATTTTCTGTCGTCCCGGACCATTTCGAAAAAAAGTACCTTTGAGGTTCGATGGTATTTCTCCTTCGACTTCTGTCAGAGCGTAACTGTATTCCTGTTCAAGGTTCTCCAGGCCGCCGTGACAGGTGGGTGCCTCATTGGCCCCTTGGGTTTGAACACTCACGTGCTGTCTCCATTTTTTGTCTGATCATCTGTCGTTCGATAGTCGCCAAATTTTCCATCTCGCTTACTGAGAGCATCTGTTAGTCCAGCAGCGAGTTCCTTGAAATGTGCGCGAGTAGATTCGGTATGGAATGCAAGCGCCTGAATTTCAGTGCCGGATCGAATAGCGGCCCTGACTCCCGTAAGCTCCATTTGTCGGTGCACGGCGCGTTTGTTCATCTGCTGCAAATCTGTGGGTACTCTCGCTATTCGCTCCGCTACTTTGAGCACCTCTGTTTCGAGTGCGTCAACCGGGAAAGCGCGGTTGGCAAACCCGTAGGTCACCGCTTCGTCTCCGGAGATTGCATCTCCTGTAAGCATCATTTCCATTGCCGGACGCAATCCCATCAAATGAGGAAAAAACTGATTGTCCGGCGGACTCATGCTGCGAACCACGGGATAGCCAATTTTGGCATCATCAGCGACGTAAACAAGGTCGCACGATGTTGCTAGCTCGGTGCCACCGGCGAGGCAATATCCGTGTACTTGAGCAATCACAGGCTTTGCTAGATCCCAAACTCGAAAGAACCCGTCAACAACATGTCTTGCCCAGTTGCCATCGCCTGGGGATGTGTGAAAAGGCTGATTCTTCGCGTTGTTCCCCTTGAGGTCATAGCCGGCACAGAAAGCCTTTCCTGCTCCGCGAAGAATTGTTACCTTCACGTCCGGATCGTTGTCGTTAGCTTCCAGCGTCCCGTAGATTTCACTGCGTAGTGTGTTGTTTAGTGCATTTCTCGAATCAGGTCTATTGAGCGTGATCCGTGAAACACCGGGCAGAGGTTCGTCTACCAGAATGTGTTGAAAATCTGTCATTGATGTTTTCCTTTTATCTTTCCGTAACCACACCTGCGGTCACTGACATTGAGTTGTCAACGCGCATGGCGGCACCATTTACAAATTTGGATTCGTCTGAAGCGAGATAAAGAGCCATGTAAGCGATGTCGTTGGGTTCCCCCAACTTGCTGGCGCGCGAAGGCCTGTCATCTTTGCCCGCCATCTCGGCAGAAGCCATTTTTTCCGGCATGCTCAATACCATCGGTGTGACAATGCCGGAGGGATGAATCGAGTTACATCGGATGTTTTGATTTTCCTGTGCTGCCCAGACAGCCACTGCGCGAGTCAGTGCTTCAACAGCACCCTTGGCGGCGCAATATGCGGTGACGACGTATTCACCCTGCAGGGAAGCAATCGATGCCATATTGATGATGGAGCCGCCGCCGCTTTCGATCATTAACGGGATACAGTTCTGACACCCCAGAAAAGTGCCATCCGATGATACTGCGTTGACTCTGCGCCAACTGCTAAGAGATGTGTTTAAAATGTGTCCCGCCTCAACGATTCCGGCGTTATTGACCAATATATGCAAGGCGCCAAATTTTGTTCTGATGTCCGCCACAACTTGCTTCCAGTTGTCTTCGTCACTCACATCTAGATGCATAAATGTGCCGTTGATGTCTTCGGCTACCGCTCGAGCATCGGGGTCCACATCGGCAATGATGACGGAAGCGCCTTCTTTTGCGAACAATCTGCAGTCCGCTTCACCAAGTCCTTTTGCTCCACCGGTGATTAGCGCTATTTTTCCTTCTAGTCGTCCCATTGTTGTTCCTTGTCGTTTTCATTTAAGTCTGTTGGTTGGTTGGCTTGCGAAGCCTCAATACTTCTCGATGCTAATATCGAACGCAAAATCATCCGGTTGTGAACAGTTTTTCGAGGTCTTCATCTGCCGTCTCTAGCAAGGTATCAACCCATTGGTGAAAGTCGTGTCCGCCGCCCTCGTTTCTGCCAAATAATATATGGTCCTTGGCGCCGGTCTTCAGCGCGTGTTGCTGTTTGATTCCTGTAGCGTAGTCTTCTTCCTCAACGACATAGCGAAGAAATTTAAATTGTTCGCGAGCAGCTTTTGCTTCTTCCTCGTTAGGTGCCTTTTCCATCATATAGTTCTGAATCGTGAAGGATGTTTGTGGTGTGTCCCCGGGAAATAGCTGGGAGATCATGACAGCTCGACCACCGCCGTCAAAACCAGCGATCGATACATGCGGAAAAATTGTCCATACACCCGAGATTAAATGTTCCGTCGGCCATTCATCTTCGGGCAAGTCTTCATATGCGCTGAGAGAGGCATCTGGTCCGGAAACGCGCTGATGAGGCCCCCATTTGTAGTAAAGCGCCTTGTTGGGAAAATCTGCGCCAAATGTGTCTTTATGTAAAATGGGTAAATGATAGAGATCCATATAACCATCGTAGGCTATTTTCCAATTGGGTCCTGGAACGATTTGACTGTCAAAGTGATGCCAGGATTCAAACCCAAAGTGAGCCAGCAGCTCGTCATACCCGGATAAGAAAGTGCTAATGTCCAGAGTGGATTTTGGGTTGGTCGTCACCCAGATTAAGCCGGCGCGCTCGAGACAAGGTAGTTCCGTTAGTCCATAACAACTTTTATCGATGTCGCCGAAATCCTTATTTGAGAGAATACCAATCAGCTCTCCTTCTCGATTGTAGGACCAAGCATGATAGGGACAGGTAAATCGATGGGTGTTTCCCTTACCTACTTCCATGACCTGTGCACCCCTGTGGCTGCACATGTTGACGTAGGCTTTTACCTGCCCGCTGTCGGTTCGGACAATGAGCACTGGAGTCGTACCTGCATCCATGGCCTTGTAGTCACCTGGCTCCCGTATTTCAGCAGACATGGCAAGCATCAGTGGCATACGCCGAAATACTTTGTCCATTTCTGCTTTCCAGCGTTCTTTGTCGTAGTAATGGGAAGACGGCACTCGATAAACGTCGGGTTTCTGTTCAATGGTACCTGCTTTTGCATGTGCCAGATTTTTGTGTGCCATTTCGATCAATTGAGAATGAGACAACTTGAAATTTCTCCTAAATATTGACTGTGCAGAGATAAACAGTCAGGCTTGACGGTTTCTTAAACATAACAAAATTAACAAGGAATAACATGCTTGAAGAACTTTTTGGTCTCAAAGGTGAAACTGCGGTCGTGACAGGCGCAGGGCGTGGTATCGGTGAAGGTATCGCCAAGGTACTAGCGGGTGCTGGCGCAAATGTTGTTTGTGCAGCACGCCGCACAGATGAAATTGAGCGGGTTGCTAGCGAAATCCGCGAATCCGGGGGTAGTGCAATTGCTTGCACCACAGACGTCACTGATGAGGATGCCGTTCGTCAATTAGCGCAAACTGCTGTGAGTGAATTTGGCGGACTGCATATGTGGGTTAATAACGCCGGTGGCTCGCCTATACAGGCACCTCTCACAGAGTTACCAAGAGAAGAGTGGGAAAACACGCTTGCGCTTAACCTCACCGCTGTATGGCTCTGTACGAAAGTCGCTGCTGAATTTATGGAAACGGGCAGGGTGCTTAATATTTCTTCACTCGCGGCAGAAGACGTTATTCCTGGCAGTGGCCATTATTCAGCAGCAAAAGCTGGCGTGAATATGATGACTCAGACATTTGCGAAAGAGTTAGGTCCAAGGATCAAAGTGAATTGTGTGATGCCGGGCGCTGTGCCCACAGAAATTATGATGCAGGCGCTTAAGCTCAAAGACGAAGATCTGCCAGCGCTCGACAAAATGCTGAGATTACCGTCCGGTCGGTTAGGTACGCCGCGTGATCTTGGTGCTGCCGCGCTGTATCTGCTGTCACCTGCAGCCGAGTGGGTCACTGGGCAAAACATCAGGGTTTCTGGAGGAGGTTAAAAAGTGATTAATAAAAAAGCCGTTTTAGTAACTCGACCCGAGGGTGATTTGAGTGAAGCGAATTTCAAAATTATGGAAGAGGAGCTGGCGGAGTTGCCTGACGGGCATGTCCGCTTGCAGGTAGAGCATCTGTCGATTGATGCGTTTATACGAACCACATTAGATGCACGCGATGGTCACCACGGCAGTATGGCGTTGGACTCACCGGTAATCGCGCTAGGCACCGCACGGGTGTTAGAGAGCAAGTTTGATGGGTTGAATCAAGGCGATGCGGTGTTCGGACCGTTAGGCGCGCAATCTTATGTTCAGTTACCCGGCGAAATGTTCAGAGTACTTGATGAGTCTGACCAACCCGCCAGGGCTTATCTTGGTGCGCTTGGCATGACAACGGGGTTAACTGCCTACAGTGGAATGATAAATGTTGGAGAGGTGGCTCAGGGCGATGTCATTGTTGTTTCCGCAGCTGCTGGCGCAGTCGGTTCAATTGCCTGCCAAATCGGAAAAATCAAAGGTGCTACCGTTATCGGTATCGCCGGCGGAGCGCATAAGTGTGAATATCTGCTAAACGAGATTGGCTGTGACTTTGCGATCGATTACAAGGCAGACGATATTGGTGCCAAGCTCGATGAGTACGCCCCGGATGGCGTGAATCTGTTCTTCGATAGTGTTGGAGGTGAATTGCTGGACCTCGTGCTGGACCGTCTGGCCATGGCTGCCAGGGTTGTGATTTGCGGGGCCATCTCTCAGTACAATCATCTGGAAAATGTCACTGGTCCTTCGCTCTACTTGCGTGTCGCAGAGCGGAATTCAAGTATGCGAGGCTTCACGGTAGATTATTACATGTCTGAATTTCCAAAAATGGAGTCGGACATATCGGGTTGGCTGAATGATGGTTCGTTAAAAATGCCAGAGCAGGTAGAAGAGGGTATCGATAACTTTCCAAAAGCGTTGTGTATGCTGTTCAATGGTGGTCACACAGGCAAGCTGTTAGTCGCACCTTAGCAAGCTTGAAGGTCACGCTGCCTTAAGCGTGCATTATGACGCGAGCAATGTTGCGTTGCTCGCCTCATAACATCTGAATTATGCACTTAGATCGATAATCACCTTACATTGGTTGGTTGGTTGCCTTAGCGCCTCGAATATCGTTGGCACTTCGTCTAATTTGACCACGTTGGTCACCATAGACTCTGCGTCAATTCGTCCTGCAACCATCATCTCGATAGTAAATTCAAAATCTTCCTTGTCGTAACCCACCGCCCACTGTATTCGAAGTTCTTTGCCAAAAGCCATCAGTGGCACAATGGTATCTGGGTTATCACACACACCAATACCCATGATCAAACCTCGCTTTGGCGCGCGGGCAACACATTCCTGCATAAGTCCGACTGCACCGACACATTCGAACTGAACCTCCGGCCCGCCCCCGGTTAATTCAATAAAGGCGGCACCGACATCTTGTTCAGGGTCTACAAAATGCTCAAAGCCAAACTGTCTCGCCATGTCTATTCGCGCGGGCGCGCGTTCGCTTATCACGATATGCCGCGCCCCAAAAAATTTACACCAGATAGCACAGGTTAAGCCTATTGGTCCGGCTCCAATGATCAGAACACTTTTCCCGCTGACCGAGCCAGCCATTTTTACCGAGTGAAGCCCGACGGCTAGCGGTTCTACCAGCGCACCATCTTGATCATCTAATTCATCCGGTAGTTTGACCACGAGGTCGTAGCCGACTTTGACAAACTCGCTGTAGGCACCCGTAACAGCGCCTAATCCAATAGTTTTGTCGCCGATAAAAGGTAACGAAGTCACCCTGTCTCCAAGGTTGAAGTTTCCTCCGGCGAGCTTGTCACCAATTTCGACAATTTCTCCAGAGAACTCGTGTCCAAAAATAGTATTAGGCGGCGCCATGAAAGCACCTTGCCGAGAAGCGTGAATGTCAGTCCCGCAGATACCACAGCGACTCACCTTGACGAGCATCTCGTCCGACTCGATGGTGGGCTTGTCTACTTCTTGAATCTGGAGCGGTTCGCCCGGTCTATTGAATACTGCTGCTTTCATGAATTCTCTCCGTATGTATATGGTTTGAGTTCTACCGCTATGGCATCACTGAAATCGCTTGTCATTGAGTAAATGTCCTCGCCGATGATGCGTCCATCGGCTGAGAATGGCCAAAAAGTAACGGTTCGACCGGTCGTGGCGTAAAAGGCATCCTCTTCAACATCTTCCCGACCCATGGCCTTGAGCATTGTTCCAGCGAACGGCACTTTGATCTCACCTTCAGTCACCAGGGTGTCGTCTCCGATGATAATACGCTCAATAGCGTATTCGAAACGGTTCGAGCCCGAAGTAATCAGGTTTTCGTAGAAACTTCTCAGATCGTCATATCCTTTAGGACCGATGTCGGTATTGCCCGACCAGTTATGAAATTGGGGATCATCGATCAAGGTGGCCATCAATGCGTCGAGATCTCCGCCGCATTCAGCCTGAACATGCTCTTTTAACTGAGAAAGCATTTGGATACGCCAGCTATCGGTTTCATCTTCTAGCAGGGTGTCTATCAGTGCCCAGTTTCGTCTGCTATCGACTGTTGTCATACGCGTTTCTCGAACTCAATGTTGAGGTCTACGGGTCCGTGCAAAAGAAGACTCGGCAAAAATTTCAGTTCTTCCTCGCCAGCGGGAAGCGTAAAGTTAGTCATTCTTTCCAGAATAACTCTCCAGCTAACGATGAGTTCTTGTCTTGCCAGAGGGGCGCCAAGGCAATGATGCACACCTTGTCCGAAGGCAATTTGAGATTTGAGATTATCTCGCGTCACATCGAAATTTGCAGATTGGTCAAATACTAGTTCGTCCCGATTTGCGGATCCAAATTTGATCATTAGTGTAGATCCGGCGGGAATTTCCACGCCGCCGAGTACGGTATCTTCTTTAGCAATACGCCACATTTGTGTCGTTGGTGTCGAGAGCCGCAACATTTCTTCGACCATGTTGGGAACCAGAGATGGGTCTTTTTGAACCTTTGCCAATTGTTCCGGGTGTGTTGCGAGTAGATGCATGCCTTCAGCAAATGTGCTGGTTGTGGTTTCATTACCTGCGACCAGCAGTTGAGAAATTACCGATAAGCACTCGGGTACATCCATTGGCTTTTGGCCATCAGCGCTTGAATTGACGATATCTGATAGCACGTCGTCGGTTGGGGTCACTTTCCGCTCTTCAATTTTTTTCGCAAAATAATGCTGAAAATCGACGACAAGCTGTGCCGTTCTCAGTAGCTCCTGACGTTCTTGGCCCGCTGCGAATTGATAGACGGAAGCGTCTGACCATTCTTTGAAAAGATCTAGGTCATCGATAGGTACGCCAAGGATGTAAGCGATCATTCTCACGGGCATTGGTACCGCAAATGCGCTCATCCAATTACACTCGCCGTTATCAATAAAGGCATCGATAAGCTCGTTAGCAAGACCAGTGATATAGGGTTCGAGTCTGGCGACGCTACTGACAGAAAATGGCTTTTGGCATAATGATCGATACCGACGTTGTTCTGGAGGGTCCTGAGTCAACATGGTTTCAACACTAGGGAAACCCTGCTTTCTAATATCATGAAGTTCTTCGTCTCTCTCTTGTCGCTCGCCACTCTGCATTAGGGCAAACTTGTTGGAGAAAAGCTTTTCATTCTTGGCGACTTCCACCACTAGATTGTGGGTAGAGACAAAGTAAACCCCTGTATGCGGACAATGATAGACCGGCGCCTCAGCTCTTAGCTGCTGGTTGAATTTATAGGGACACGCTAGCACCTCGGGGTCGAAAGGTTTTATGTCGGTGAGTAAGTTAGCCATGGTTTCTCCTTGTAAAGGTTGATCTGAACCAGACGCCCAGTTTTAGGAATGGAATGAGATAGGGAAGCACCTTTAGCAGGTTAATAACTTTCCAGTCAATGAGAGCCGCATCGAGCCGTGAGTACATAGCATGAAACAGTGCCTCGGCTCGCTCCGGGCTTTGATCAATGTCATCCATTGTCATCGTGAACATGACGAGAATAAGAACGAGATTCAGCTGATAGTCCTGCATCATCTGTTTGAAGCTGTAGTCGGAGATGCCGTACTCAACGAGCTTGTCGTGATAAAGCCTTAATAGGTCTTGCTCAGTTTCTCGTCGGTCCTCAATACTGATGCTTTGGGTCATCCAGCGAACGATATCGGTGATAGGTTGCCCCATGCCCGTCAGTTGCCAGTCTATGACAGCAAACCCACCCCCGTTGTCGGAATGACAGAAAATGTTATCGGATCTGAGATCGCCGTGACTTAAAGTGAATGGAAAGGGCGGTGGGGGTGCCATTTTAAAAAGAGGAGGTAGCAAATACATTAAACGCTTCATTTCTGGATAACGGTCAAACCGACCTGTTTCCTCTGCCTGCGTAATACTGTACCTCATCAAATCCAGCCCTTCACTAATGGGTTGTGTGTTGAACAGAGGTTGGGCCCAATCGAGGCCCGCCAAGCGTTCGCTGTTCCACCAAGTTGCGTGTAGCCGGGCAAAGTTTTCGATGACCTCACGGGACGTTTGCTTTGAGGAACCCGCAACCTGGTCACTGGGCACCGAGGGTGCCAGATCCTGAAGTAGCAGCACAAAGTGATTGCTCTCCTCAATATGCAACGCGTAGTAACAATCCGGGGTCGGAATGCCCACATCCTGACCAATGTCTTGGTAGAACCCTATTTCGCGATGGTAGTACCTCTGTTCTCGCGCCATTTCGCGGGTCGCCTCATTTTGCGCAGCAAATTTGGCAATGATAGTGGCAGGCACAGAGTGTGAAGTTCTAATGACATCAGGCGTTGTTTGGGCTTCGGTTGTCAGCGTGACTCTTGCTAACTGTCCCATGAACCCCTCGCCGACGCCGATGATATCAAGATCAAAACCTGTAATTTTTTCATTCCCCAGATGAGCTGCCATAGACTCATTTAGCCACTCAACGCTAACGTCTTCAGCCTGGAGGGGCGGCGAGATCATTTCTTTTTGTCACCTTTGGGGTGGGGGCTGGTTTTGAGTGTATCGGGAATATGCTCGTGGTAGTTCAAATGAGTGAGCGCTGCAGCGGGGTGAAGTTTTACCTCGGTGACTGCGCTGTTGTGCATGATGTACCCCGGTCCAAAGACTGGCTTCGTACCGAGTAGTATTGAAAGCGCGTGGGCGATAGCAGCACCGTGACTGACGATAATGATGTTTTCACCCGGGTGCGTCTCTCTTATTTCTGTAATTGCAGACACCATTCGTTGTGCCAGCCGGTTCGGAGATTCACCATTGTGTCCCTCAAAATCATCGTCCTCTATGGAGCGCCGAGCAAATCCAACCTCTGCGAGTTTCTTGTAGGTTATCCCCTCCCAGTCTCCGAGAAACCCTTCCATCAGTCCGTCGTGGGTGTGTAGGGGTAAAGCAAGACTTTGACTGATTTTTCCGCCCGTCTGATGTGCCCTGGATAGCGGACTGGCATAAACCCTCTGGTAGGTGCGATCCCAAGTCTTTAGCATCGCCGCAGTATGTTCAGCCTGCTGGATGCCGCGATCATTCAAAGGGCTTTCAGTTTGCCCGTGTGCGATTTGTTCGCTATTGCCAACAGTTTCTCCATGGCGTACGAACATAAGGTGAGAGCCTGTCATCAGGACATCTGCGACATGAAGGTCTGCAGATCAAAATAGTCACGCCAAGCCTTAATTTTGCCGTTCTCTATTTCAAATGTTCCCATAACGGGTAGATCTATTTTCTTGCCACCGGCAAGATCAAATCGATCAATTCTTTCAGTCAGCACTTTGTTACCCGTTTCTGCGATGGATAACGTCTCCCAATCAACACCTTCCGGCTGCATGCCAGTAATAAATGCGGTGGCAGCTTGTTTACCTTCCAGCTTTTCCATAGGAATATTATGATAGATAACATCTTCGGCTAACGCGTCAATCACTGCGTCCCAGTCCATTCTGTTCCATGCATCAATAAAGCTTTCTACAATTTCGGTGGGTGTTGCACTCATTTGATCTCCTATTTTCTTCCTGTCCACCAACTGGCTAGGTCGGTGGGGTATAGTTTCTGCGCTTTGCGCATTCCTTCGTTCATGTCGTCGGTTAGGGCAGGATCCTCAGTGTGCGGCAGCGGGTTCGCGTCTTCCACAGGATCAAGATATTCAAGGCTAATCGATTTGAGTACGTCGGCAAAATCATGACCTTCGTGATGATCCGAGTTCTGATGTCGATAAAACGCCCATTTGTCTTCGAATGAAAGTAGACAGTAGTAAAAGTTTGGTTTTTGACCCTTAAAATACTCGTAGCGCAAGACACCGGTTTCTTCGGTGAAAGTCCGGCCGACCATGTCTTGCATGATGGCTTCCCACTTTTTTTCCTTACCTTCGTGAATTTCGATGTGAGCAATAATAGTTGTCATCGTTCTTCTCTTTGGCCCTTTGAAACAGACGCGTTAATGAAACGTGATCGTATCGTCAGCAAACAAGCGTCGACCGTGACGGTCTAATTAGGCAAATGCCCCATATGCTGTCCACCTGACAGGTCCATAAGCTGGCCAGTGACGAAGCCCGAGGCTTTTTCGTCCGCCAGATAAAGTACCGTCTCGGCGATATCGTCTACCGAACCCATACGTTTCAGTGGGATTTCTGGAATAAATCGATTATCGGTCGCATCATCCTGAAACATAGCAGAGGTCATATCGGTATGAATCAAGCCAGCCGCGATCGAATTAAAGCGAATCTTCTGAGGGCCGTATTCTAGGGCTGCGACTTTGACTGCATAATCAATGCCGGCGCGCGCTGCTGAATAGACTGCAAGTGCAGGGCCAGGCAATCGTGCGGTCAGGGAACTGATTGTCACAATTGAACCTCCCTCAGTCATGTTTTCCGCGGCATACCTGAAAAAAAGCAGGGCGCCGGTGAAGCTGACATCCAGAGTCGGCTGTATAAGTTCTGTCGTTAGCATGCTGATAGGGGCCGCGGCGAGTTGACCGGCACAGTTAACGGCGATATCCACGCGTCCAGTCTCGGCTTTGGCATTCTCGAACAGTGCTTTCACCTGAGCTTCGTCAGAAATGTCACAGCTAATCGCAACACCATTGATCTCGGCCGCAAGCGCCTCGAGTTGTTCTTTTCTTCGAGCAGATACAACGACCTTAGCGCCTGCTGCTGCAAGCCTTTTAGCTGAGGCGACACCGAAACTCTGGGTGCCTGAAGCACCAATGATTACTGCTGTCTTTCCCGTTAGGTCTGACATAATGAGGTCCTTATTAAATTGATTTTGCCAGGTAACCTATAATCAATCTCACCGCAGGATTAGTGTGCTTTTTCCCCTGGTGAGAGAAAGTTATAGGTGTATTATTTTCCGTTAAGTTTTTCTACTACAGCAGCAAAGGGTTCCATCGCGTCTTCTCCGACAGTGATGTAAGAGATGCCGTAAGCTTCCCTGCGCCTGATAAGTTCGTCTGCAATCTGATCGACACTGCCAAACAAAGCATGTGGATGGGCTGCCATATCTTCTTCGCTGAGACCGAACATTTGTGCGAAATTCGACAACACCGGTGACGCGTCATCCATCACGAAGGTGAAATACGCGCCTACCTCGATTTCGATATCATCAAATCGTTCTCCCGCACCTTCTTTGATCCAGCCAATTTTTTTCGCTGTCTCATTTGCGGTAGAACTGTTGACGCCTGCCGGGCCAATCATTCCCGATGAATTGTTAAAGTTAAGACTGACAATATCGGCTTCTCTACCAGCCAGACCAAGAATTTTGGGTGCACCGCCTCCAATCATTAATGGTGGGTAGGGTTTTTGAATCGGTTTTGGAGATCCGTCAAATTCACTCCACTGTAATGTGTCATTTGCAAGACTGATCTGCTCTTCAGAAGCATAGGCTTTGACGCCCTCGATAACATCACCCAGACGCTTGATACGAGTGCCAGGAGAATCCATTTCAATACCGATAGCGGCATATTCATCCTTTAGCCAGCCGGCACCTAAACCTAACTCCAATCGACCACCTGACAATACGTCAATCGTCATAGCGCTCTTAATGAGAACAACCGGGTCATGGTAGTCGACGCAGAACACACGACAGCCAATTTTAATTGTATCAGTGACAGCTGCGGCATAAGCCATCGCTGGAATAGCAGCAAGATTTTGTAAGGGATGATTGCTTCTGGTCAGCGCAGGACCTTCTCCAATAATGTGATCGGCAAGGTGGAAAGCGGAATAACCAAGTGCCTCTGCTCTTTGAACCTTGCCAGCCCATTCAGCCCCAGAACTGGCATTAAAACATTGAATGGCGAATCTAAAAGGTTTGCTCATGAGTTTAACCCGGCGCAATAGCGAATGCCTCGTCGTAACAATTCATAAAATTGTTCGCTTTCCCATGATCCTTTTTCAACCTGTGGATAATAGTCAACCACTGGTTTCATGTCATAGTGCCCTCTGCAATGTCCAAGATTCAGATAAAGCACCTCTCCCTCGCCAACCTTGTTAATGTAGTAAACCGGCCGCGGATCATCATCTAGCCATTGATCCTCGATGAAGCCTTTGGCCTCTCCGGTGTAGTCGGTGTACAACAATTGGTGAAGATCCCCATGAATTCGGCACAGGTAGAGCTCATCGTCTGTCTCAAATTCACCAATATCCTTAACCAGTGGATGATTTTCGTCTGCGGTTTTGACGGTGAACTTTTGGATCGGTGGATGGGCGATAAACTGGGTACCCAGCGTTTCCATAAGCACCGGCGCGATTTCAGGACTATTTACGCCCTCAGCGGTGAATTCGAGAATCGAATTGGTACCGTGAAGTGCAAACCATTTACCTCCGTCACGCACATATTCTCGCAATGCCACTTGTTGTTCTTCTGTAGGTATCAGATTGCATGTGTATGAAATGAGAAAGTCCGAGGCTCTTATCGATTCCATATCAGCATAGTCAGTGGCGACTTTCGTTCGAAAACGGCCTTCCTCTCCAAGCAGTTTGAGTATCTCCAAGCGAGCAAAATCGATGTCGTGGTATTGTCCGGCGGCCACCAGATAAACGGATATGGAATCTTCTGGCATAACGCCCTCCTAGTATTGGATTCGTTTTGTTAGACCACCGTCAATAACTACATTGGTACCCGTAGTAAATGCCGCTCTTGGGCTTGCAAGGAGTGCTACTTGGGCTGCGATTTCCTCCGCAGTTCCCATGCGGCCTAATGGTATTTGCGCCAAAGTTGAATCGTAAAGCGCCGTCATATGATCTTTGATCATGTTCCAGGAACCCCCTTCAATATAGACTGGACCTGGGCTGACGGAGTTAACACGAATACCCTTTGTTCCCAGTTCCTGAGATAACGCACCAGCATAGTTCAGCAGGCCGGCTTTCATCGCGTTATAAGGGCCAGCGCTAATAAAGTGTTCCAGTGCAGCAGTCGTTGAAATCATCACAATGTTGCCATTGTCCGAGGCTTCAAGGCAGGGCATAGCGGCTTCTACGGCGTGAACTGCTGACAGAACATTCAGATTAAACTGATTGATCCAGCCTTCGTCTCCCGGCGCATTAGAGCCGCTGACATTTGAGACAATGATGTCGAGCCCACCTAATTCTTCTGCAGCAGATGTGATCCAGCTTTTGAAGGCATCTCCATCACCAATATCCAACCCCTGACCTGTTACTTTAACGCCTTTGCTGGACAAGCTTTCGACTGCGGCAGCGACTTCCTCTGCATTCCGCGAACAGATAGCGAGATCGCAACCTTCATCCGCGAGGGTTTCAGCGATGGCACGACCAATGCCTTTGGTGGCACCTGTGATGAGTGCGCGTTGTCCTTTTAGTTTGAGATCCATGGTGTGCTCCTTTAGTACGTTATTGTAATTTGAAAAGAGGATAAGCCTAGGCTTGAAAAAAGAGTCAGTCAAGACTGTTTTTTTATAAGAAAACTAGTTACTGCGTCATTGCCCAGTCCAGCGCTTCCTGACTACCCGCCCAGTTGATCGCGTTTTTGAGTAGTTGTTGGTACTCAACGGAATGATATGCCACGGGATCGTCGCCTCCCTGAAGATAAACGATTGGGCTATTCGAGTAGTGTTTTAACCAACCCACAAGATTTGAACTAGCAGGATGCTGCCAATCCTCGTTGCTGTACATTTTTCCTTCCTGCACAACTTTTGCCGCGGAGTAAAAATTGTCCTGATTAAACTGATAGTCACTGGTGAGTAGTGGCGTGATTGAGTCTTCAAAAACCTCACAAAGATATAATTCATCAGTCATCGGGAAAGAGGTTGGCAGATGGGCTGTAATGGGATGATCTTGAAGAACGGTGAGCTCGTGTTCGACACTATGGCGATAGCCGCTATCCTGATGAAGCTTGCCCCTGAGCTCGCCCGGAATATAAAGAAACCTCCCGCCAATGATTTCGGCGTATTCCTCCCAGGCTGGCCATCCAGCGATGGCATGGTGCATAAAAACCATGCCCTTGCCGCTGGCGAGTAGGGAAATTAGGCCTAATTTGTATTCTTCACTTGGTGTTTCGAAGACGGGTCCGCCAGCCTCGAATGACAACCCGGGCATGTCGTAGAAGACCAAAACATCATACGGGTCAGCCAACTCAGGTGTCATGAATACCCTAGCGGCAGGTTGCTCGACATGCGTCCAATTGACCCCGAGTTGATCAAACATGGAAAAGAATTCACCGCGATCAAAAGGGTGTCCTTTAGTGACTAACAGCACACTCGTGTCTGACATGGTGAGGTTCCCGCGTGACCTATGTTGATAAAACGAGTATTGTATATACCACAAATCTAGTAGGGATGAACGCGCAAGTTGAGTAAAGTAGCGGGTGACAGGACACGGCAGCGGGCAAAAAGTGAGAACACGCGCACAACCATACTTGATGCGGCGATTCGATGTTTTTATGAACGGGGCTACAACAACACGACGACCGAGAAAGTTGCGCGTGAAGCGGGGGTGTCGCGGGGCGCGATGCTCCATCATTTCCCTTCGCGTTTTGATCTGATTAAAGCCGGTGTCAATCATCTGCATCAGCAACGACTCGAACAATTTGAAGAGCAAGAGCGCCAGATTCAAGAAAATGCTGAGCACAGTCTCATTGAAGAAGGGATTGACAATTATTGGGCCCAGCTGCACTCACCTTTATTTACAGTCTGGAATGAACTGAGGGTCGCTGCGCGAACAGATGCTGATCTGAATAATATTCTTAAACCTGCTGCACGCGAATTTGAGGCAAAATTTACCAAAATTACAGCCAGTGTTTTTCCTGACTTGGCGTTATCTGAAGAATTCGAGAGAGCGAACTTCCTTTCGGCTTATTTGTTGGAAGGCATGGCGTTAAATGGCGTCTCGCGGGGTAGGAAAGCTGACATAATGGTGGCCTGGTTGAAAACGCAGTTGCGTGAGATGTTCGCTGACGTGACTGATATCGATAGGGATACTGCGCTGAAAGATGGTGTGAAGGGTGTTCGGAAGGTTACGCGTAAAGATAAAACACCGAAGCACGCGAAAACGAAAAAATAAAATCTAGAAGAAAGGTAAGTTGTATATGAAGATTATTATATCCGGCGTCGTAGATATTGATGTTGCTCAAATGGATAAGGCAATGGCCGGTGCTGAGCCTCTGATTGTCGGTGCTCTGACGCAGGAAGGTTGCATGGACTACGACTGGTGTCCCGATCCCGTAAATCCCGGACGTATTCGGGTGTTTGAGCGCTGGGAAAGCGAAGAATCACTAGCCAATCACTTTAATAACCATTGGTATACTGACATGAGAACGCATATCGGACAGTGCGGTATCACAAACGCTGATGTGTTGAAGTATCGTATTGGTGCTGCCGAGCCTGTCTACGACGAAACTGGTACCCCTCGTGCAGATTTTTTCACTGAAAAATAACGGGAGAAATCATTCGATGAAGTTCAACCGAAGATGTCTGAGCGGTTGATATCGGGCGATTATTTTTAGCATAGCCGGTCGAGCGAAAGCTTCGACCCATGCGGCGATATTTGTCAGGCAAGAGGATCGCCTTCACGAGCTTTGAATCAATCCCCTCAAAATAACAGTCAAGCTTGACTGTTTCTGGCTATCATCGCATGATGCGTCCCACGTTCAGCCTTGGAAAATGTATCGTGGCAAGCAAAATATCCAACAAAATATTGACTGACCTTCATTTACGTATGGTCCGCATCCGGCGTTTCGAAGAAGAAGCCGGTAAACTCATGGAAGATGGAAAAATTCCCGGGGCTCTGCACTTGTATGTGGGCCAGGAGGCCGTTGCCTCAGGTGTGATGGAGCATCTTTCCAACCAAGATCAAATCACCAGTACCCATCGGGGGCATGGACACCTGATTGCGAAGGGCGGGGAGTTCGATCGAATGTTCGCCGAGCTTTTTGGGCGATCAACCGGCTACTGTAAAGGCAAGGGTGGCAGCATGCACATCTCTAACATTGCCTTAGGGATGCTTGGTGCTAATGGTATCGTCGGTGGTGGTCCTCCGATCGCAATGGGCGCAGCTTTCTCCAACAAGTTTAGAAAAACCAAAGACGTGGCAGTCGCCTTTTTCGGTGACGGTGCCTCAAACGAAGGCAGTTTTCACGAAGCTGCAAATATGGCGGCGCTCTTTAAATTGCCTTGTGTTTTCGTGTGTGAGAACAACGGATATGGCGAATATACATCCCAAGCAAATCATCAGGCGATTGTTGATGTTGCTGATCGTGCTGCGGGATATGGTATGCCGGGTGTGGTTGTCGATGGGATGGATGTGATTGCAGTCTATGAAGCGGCAGGTGCTGCGATAAAAAGGGCGAGATCTGGTCAGGGGCCGACATTGCTGGAATGCAAAACCTATCGATATTATGACCACGTAGGTGTACGTGGAATGGGGCTTACCTATCGTACTGACGAAGAACTTGAAATCTGGCAAAAGCGAGACGCGATTCAAGCTTTTGAGAAGCAATTGGTGAAAATGAAAGTGACGACAAAAAAGAAAATTGAAAATGTTTATGCACGAGTAAACAAAGATATTGAGGCTGGAATAAAGTTTGCGGAAGACTCGCCATTTCCAGAACCTGCTGATCTGCTAGATGACGTATATAACACCGGAGGCGCATCATGAGTGAAGCAAAAAAACAGGAACCGCGTAAGTTACCCTACGTCGCCGCGATTACAGAGGGCGTCAGACAAGTCCTTCAAGAACAGGACAATGCGTTCGTGGCGGGTGAAGATGTCGGTGAAGCGGGAAGCGTGTTTGGCTATTACCAGGGCCTGCTAAAAGAGTTTGGACCAGAACGAATTTATGACACACCTATCAGCGAGAAGGGAATCATTGGACTGGGTGTTGGTGCTTCAGCGACTGGATGTCGTCCCATTCTTGACCTGATGTTTATGGATTTTCTCGGAGAATGCATGGATGAAGTGGCCAATCAGATGGCCAAAATGCGATTCATGTTCGGCGGAGGCGCCACTCTGCCGGTCACGGTGCTGACAATGTCAGGTGCAGGTATGAATCTTGCTGCCCAGCATTCTCAAAGCCTAGAGGCATGGTTGGCTCATTTGCCCGGTGTGAAGGTGGTCATGCCATCCAATGCTTATGATGCAAAGGGTCTAATTATTGCGGCTGCGCGAGACGACAACCCCGTGTTTGTCGTGCTGAACAAGTTGAGCTTGGCAATGGCCTGCGAGGTCCCAGAGGAGCCTTATGAGGTTCCTATTGGTAAAGCGGAAGTGATTCGCGAAGGCAAGGATCTATCAATTATTGCTGTTGGCCGAATGGTGAACGAAGCCATGGCCGCTGTTAAGCCACTGGCTGAGTTAGGTGTTGATGCCGAGGTGATAGATGTCAGAAGTATTCAGCCCTTTGACACGGAAACAGTCGTTAATTCAATGAAGAAAACTCATCGAGCCGTCGTTGTTCATGAGGCCGTCAGGTTTGGCGGGTTTGGCGGAGAAATTGTCGCACAGCTCCAGGAATTAGCCTTTGACTATCTCGATGCACCCATTGCTAGAGTTGGCGCACCTTTCTCGCCTGTACCATTTAGCCCTGCACTTGAAAAAGTTTATGTTCCTAATGCGCAATCGATTGTTGCAGAAGTTAAGAAAACATTGGGACTCTAAATTGTGCAGCCGATTGGCGTTGTAGCGAATCCGCTTTCTGGGAAGGACATTCGGCGTCTTTCAGGAAAGGCTTCCGTTTTTGATAATCGTGAAAAAGAAGCAATCGTTCGTCGAGCGATTGCAGGGGCCGTGGCTGCCGGCGCAAAGCACTTTGCCTATATGAACGATTCCCATGGGATCGCCGCGAGTGGGTTTAGTGATGTTGAGGGCGTTAATGCTGTAGCTGTTGAGTGTCCTCGCTCGGCAACCATGTTCGACACAATAGAATCAGCGCGACACCTGTCAGAATTAAACTGCGCTGCAGTGCTGGTTTTGGGTGGTGACGGAACCAACAGAGCCTTTGTAAAGGGGTGGCGAAACGCAGTCATGATGCCTTTGTCCACGGGTACAAATAACGTATTCCCTGTGCTGGCTGAAGCGACAGTTGCGGGTTCGACACTCGGCTTGATTGGGTCTGGGAAACTTGACGCGAAAGATGTGTCTTCCGTTGCCAAAATTATCGACATTGAAATAGAAGGTGAGAGCGGAGACATCGCGTTAATAGACGCGGTGATGACCGAAGATGACTTTGTTGGTGCACGGGCACTGTTGGATGCGGAAGCAATTCAACAAGTATTCCTCACACGGGCTGACCCTGCTGCGGTTGGAATGACCAGTCTGGGCGGTCTTTTGCAGCCCTTGGATGAAGAAGAGGATGCTGGCTTGTTGCTCGAAATGGGCGATGGCGGTGTAAAGTTAAACGCGCCGCTCGCGCCAGGATTGTTTGCGCCTATTGGTATTAAACAGATCAATCGAGTGCCCTTCGATCAGACGGTCGAACTTCAAGGCCCAGGCGTCTTGGCGCTCGATGGCGAAAGAGAAAGAGTTATCCAGCCACAACAAAAAGTTAGATTACGAGTATCCAGATCTGGTCCGAGGGTGCTTGATATTAATATTGCAATGAAGACAGCTGCTAGTGGCGGTCTTTTAAGGTTGTAACGGAGTTAAAAAATGCCAAGGGAAATTTATCTTGTAAAAGTCGGTATGACGATGACCGAAGGGATGGTCTCTGAGTGGTTCATTGCTGATGGTGCCGAAGTTAAAAAGGGCGAGATGCTTTATGCGCTCGAGACTGAAAAAGTCAATCTCGATGTGGATGCAGAAGCGGATGGCACGGTCAAGCATCTGGTTGAAGCGGGCGTAACGCTAGAGCCAGGTGATGTTGTCGGATATATCTTCGCGCAGGGGGAAAGTATTCCCGATGTGCTACCCGGCGCGACCTCTCAACCGGAGGTTGTTGTAAGCGCAGAGCCGGTAGCGGTTGAAAGCGCGGCGCCGATGGCGGTAGAAGCCGTTGTATCAGAAGGTTTTGTGAAAGCTTCACCAGCAGCGAAAAGGCTGGCGAAGGAGCTTGATGTCAACTACTTGACGCTTCAGGGAACAGGGCCTGGCGGACGAATTGTTGAAGCGGACGTGCAAAGCGCTGCATCGGGCCAGACTGCTAGTCAACAGCCAGCGGTGGCAGCCATCCAGTCTCAATCGAGTGCCAATATCAAGGCATCACCATTGGCCAAACGCATAGCTGAACAGCGCGCTATCGATCTTTCCCAAGTGCGGGGAACAGGACCAGGCGGTCGAATCGTTCAGTCAGATGTGGAAAACCTAGGTGCCTCAATTGCACAAGCAAGCGGCCCAGTTGCTGGAGACATGGTGCCGGTAAAAGGTATGCGTAAAACAATCGCGCAGCGCATGCATCAGAGTTTGCAAGACAGCGCGCAACTGACCATGGATATGGCCGCTGTCATGGAAGATGCGGTAAAACTCCGAGAGCAGTTGATTCGGGAATGGGATGGCGCAGCTAGGCCTACCTTTACAGATCTTGTGATTAAAGCAGCGGCTAAAGCGCTTCAGAAACACCCGTTGATGAATAGCCAGTTTGGTGGCACGGGCATTCAACTACTCAATGAGATTCATGTCGGTATTGCGGTTGCACTGCCTGAGGGCTTGGTCGTGCCAGTTGTGAGGCATGCCGATCAATTGAGCCTAAAGGAAATAGCGATTGAATCAGCGCGGCTTGCCACCAGTGCGCGAAACGGAACGCTTGGTCTTGACGATTATGCCGGAGGAACTTTTACAATCTCAGCGCTGGGCATGTTTGGCGTAGATTCGTTTACGCCAATTATTAATCAACCTCAATCCGGCATTTTAGGTGTTAATCGCATACTCGACGGGGTCGCTTGGGAAGGTGAAACTCCGGTTCGCCAAAAGCAGATGAATCTTTCGTTGACCTGGGATCACAGAGTATTGGACGGGGCTCCCGCAGCGGAGTTCTTGCAAACTGTGGTGGAGTATTTATCTGAACCTTATCGGCTGTTGGTGTAAAAATGAAAGAGTATGACATTGCTGTAATAGGCGGCGGTCCCGGTGGTTACACGGCTGCCATAAGAGCATCCCAGCTTGGTTTAAAAGCGACGGTAATAGAGAAAGCCGAACTTGGTGGCACTTGCCTTAATTGGGGCTGTATCCCAACTAAATCTCTGTTGCACGCGGCGGATGTGCTCCGAGCTGTTCAGACGGCTGATGAACTGGGTATCAAAACGGGAAAAGTGAATTTCGACTTGTCGAAAATGGTCCAAGCTTCCAGGCAGGCAGCCGGGCGTCTCAATCAGGGTGTTGGTCACTTGATGAAAAAATACAAGATCGACGTCCTGCAGGGTGAGGCTGAGATAAAAGAGCGTGGCCTTGTCAGCGTAAATGGCGTTGAGCTTTTTGCTGACAACATTATCGTGGCGACAGGTGCGCGAGCAAGAACGCTTGAGGGTTTAGTGCCTGATGGAAATGTCGTGTGGCATGCCAATGATGCAATGACGCCAAAAAAAATGCCGGATCGACTGCTTATTATCGGCGCCGGTGCGATTGGTGTTGAATTTGCAAGTTTTTACAATACGCTTGGCGCCAAGGTCACCTTGGTCGAAGTGCTCGAGGAAATTCTGCCCAACGAAGATGCAGAAATCGCAGCCGCGGCAAGAGCGTCATTTGAGAGGCTTGGCATTAAGGTACTTACTGGGGCGCAGATTAGTCAGGTTTCGGTAGGAAAAAAGCTCAAATGCCAGATAAATGCGGAATCATTCGAATTTGATAACGTTATTTCCTCGGTGGGCGTGATGGGAAATATTGAAGGCATCGGGCTTGAGAATCTGGGTGTTGAGACCGATCGAGGTTTTGTGAGTGTAAATAGTCAGCAGCAGACCAACGTGGCCGGTGTCTATGCCATTGGTGACGTCGCTGGCGCACCCTGTCTAGCCCACAAGGCGAGTCATGAAGGCGTTATAGCTGTCGAGACGATTGCTGGATTGGCTCCTCATGCCCTTCAGGTGCAGCGAATACCAGCCTGTACTTACAGCCACCCCCAGGTCGCAAGTATTGGGTTGAATGAGGCAGCTTGCGCTGACAGGGATGTCCGTATTGGGCGTTTCCCGCTGCTTGCCAATGGTAAAGCCGTTGCAATCGGCGAAACAGACGGAATGATAAAAACCATTTTTGATCGAAACACAGGTGAATTGCTGGGTGCGCATATGGTGGGGGCTGGTGTATCAGAGATGATTCAAGGTTATGCTGTCGCTATGCAAATGGAGACAACGGAAGTTGAATTGATGAACACAGTCTTCCCGCATCCTACAATCTCCGAAAGCATGCAGGAATCCGTGTTGGATGCATGGAACAGGACGCTGAATTATTAGATTATCTAAAAGGCGATGGTATGAGCGATATAGCATTATTTAGTCCAGAAACGCTAATTGACCCTTACTCTGCCTATAAGCAGCTTCGCGACGAAGCGCCGGTCTGCTTCATCAAGGAAATGAATGTCCATGTAGTGACTCGGTATGACTTACTCAGGGATGCGATTCGCCGTACTGAAGATTTCAGTAGCAAGTTCGACGCCTTCCTTGGTGGTGCTCAGCAAATGATGTTTTCTGTTCTCGATGACGAGCAGAAACAACGGGCGCTCGAAGTTGCTAGCAAGATGATTGTCACGCCGCCAACGATGCTCACGCTGGACGAACCGGAGCACACAAAATATCGATCTCTGGTCTCAAGACTGTTTACGGCTAGTCAGATAAATCTGAACGCGTCGGATGTCCGGCGGGTGATTGATACGAATATAGAAGCGATGCGCGGAAAGTCTGAAATAGACTTTATGGAAGCTTTTGCGTTTCCGGTTCCTCTGGTGATTATCGCTGACAGATTGGGTATTCCAGAACAGGACAGAGCATTTTTCTACGAAGCGGCAGCCGCAGCTGCGTCCGGTTTAAAGATAAGCCCAGTCTCAGGAGAAGTCTTACTCAAGAGAATGCAGCTTGCAGTAGAGCTTCAGCAACTTTTGATTCGACTAACGAATGCCCGTCGAACAGAGCCGCGTGAAGATATGATTACTATCCTCGCGACCTCAAGACTTGATGATGAAGATCGACTGCTCACTGACGGTGAGGTCCTGAGCATTCTTAACCAGTTCCTTGTGGCTGGTCATGAGACAACCACATCAACTTTCGGGTGGGGGATGCTGAATCTGATCAAGCAACCCGGGCTTGTTGATAGACTTCGTGGTAACGACAAGTTGATCCGTACTTTTGTTGAAGAAACATTGCGGCTTGAGGCCCCCGTGCAGGGATTGCCACGACTCGTAACCCGGGACACAGATCTAGGTGGTTATGCATTGAAACAAGGGGATATGTTAATGCTTCGCTTTGGCGCTGCAAACCGAGATGAAAGGCAGTTTCCCAATCCGGATAGCCTAGACGTCGACCGGGAAAAACCCGGTCTACAAATGGCGTTTAGCAGCGGTGTGCATCATTGCATTGGGGCACCGCTTGCCCGGCAGGAACTTAATCTGGGGTTTCAGGCTTTGTTAGACGCTTTTTCAAGTTTTCGTTTGGATGAGTCCAAAGCTGCCCCGGTTGCAGATCCCAGTATTATTTTGCGTGGCATGCCGCACTTGCACATACGTTACGACAGCATCTGATTCTGTTTTCGAGTCTTTGAAGTCAAAGCGTCTCTAGTAATTCAAACGCCTCGAGTTCCTTTATCGATTCAAGTGAATTACCGAGTAATGTTTCTGCCATTAATTTGCCGCGCTCGTTTCCCAGATCGAGAGCGCTGCAGATGACTACCGCGTAGCAAAGGAAATAAAGTGCGCACTCACGGTAGCGCGCTCGGCAATCTTCCAACGAGTACTCAACGCCCTCCGAGATTAATTCCTCATGATAGAAGCGGACCCAGTCTTTGGCGTTACGGACATCTCGTTTTAGGCTCTGGGTGACGAAGTAGGCGAGGTCGTGCTCCGGCGCAGATTTGCAGGTCGCTTGAAAATCAACGAGAGCAATATGATCGTCGCGAATGAACACATTGTCTAGCCGGAGATCACCATGGGCGATACAAAGAGGCGAGCGACAAATTTGAGAGAGCAGTGTGTCTATCTTCTCATGCATGCCTATTGCTTGATTGAATATATCTTCGGTCACTAGATCAGGAAAGTTTTCACGTACGACATGCCATCCCATCTCAAAACCCGCGCTCATTCCCTGTACCTGCGCTTCGCTGTAATGATCATTGATGCCCTCAAAACGCGCCGGATTCCAAGTGCTTCGGTGAAAAGTTGCGAGGGTTTTAATCACTAGTTCAGCTTCCTGTACTGAACAACCAATCACCTGATCGCCGAGTCGATAGTCCTTTAGTTCTTCGAGGAGTAATACAAAATTATCATTGCTGTGATCGTATTCTGCATGAAGACATGCAGGAGCCCGGATCGGAACGATCTCTGCAATTCTGCTATAAAACTCGTACTCGCGCAGGTACATGGTATACATGTTGGCTACCATTCGGTTCTCTGCTGCAGCCGCTGGAAACTTGGCTATAATGGTTTTTGGCCCTTCGCTTGTGTCCATCGTGACGCGAGTGACAAGCCCTATGACCCCGACACCTTCGCCCAGAGGTTCAACGGAAAATTCATCTACAGCGTAGTCGAGCGAATCGCTCAGCCATGCTTTTGTCAGTTCGTTGGGCTGTGACGGAAAATTCGACATAGAAAGGGTTCCTGCGAGTTATTGTTTTTTAAAGGCTAGGTTCAATTTGGTTATTCCCAGCATAATACCGGGTTGGTGAGTAAACGTATTATCCTGCGCATATTCGAAATGATCGATTCGATCGATCAGAGCATTCCAGGCCTCTACCTGTTCTAGTCGAGAAAGGCTGGCGCCAGGACAAACTCGTGCCCCCTGTGAAAATGTTAGATGTCTTGTGCCCGCTTTTCTATCGAGCTTAAGTTCGGTCGGATCATCCCATTCCAGAGGATCAATGTTGGCGGCTGCCCAACGCATATGAAGGAATGATCCTTTTGGAACAGCGACTCCTTGGAAGACTTCCTCTTGGCTTGTTGTTCTGGTTGAGAGTCCTTGGGTGGGCGCTCGCAGTCGCATACCTTCCTCTGTGAATGCCCGGACCTTGCGCTTGTCTTCTTTCAGTGCCTGCCAGACAGCGTGGTTTTCTATCACTAGCTGCACTTGCTCGGCCAAGGCGTATTGGGTCGTTTCAAGTCCGCCGATAACCATGGCATAGACGATTCCGTTTATCTCGGCATCAGTTAGTTTTCTGTTCAGAGGTGAGTACTCAACTGTCGTTAGAAAAGTAATCATGTCCTCTTCCGGCGCGCTACGCCGAGCCGTAATCAGCGCATTGGTATACGCCTGAAATTCCTGAAGAACTTCGAGTTGCGATCTGACTTCCTCGGTTGGCAATATGCACCTGTGGCCGCTGCCGTAAACAAAAGCCTTAACGGTACCGTCACCGAAATATTTTAGTAGTTTCAGATCTTCTATCGGCCAGCCTAATACCTTGGCCATCACCATTTGCGGTAGAGGCTGCGCGAATTGAGAAACGAAGTCGACCTTTTCTTCGTCGACCCATTGGTCAATAAGAGAATGAGCGACATCAACAATCATTGACTTGTGACGACTTGCACCTGGCCCGACCCAGGGGTCGGTCAACTCCTGACGGTGAGTGCGCCATAGCTCAGGATTAGGGCGCAGCGAAACCATGGATTGAATCATGGTATTCATGTTGACCGCGGCCTCCGGTGATTCGCTCAGCTGGCGAATCATGAGTGAAAGAGCCGGGGGATATCTCTGTTCGTCTTTTACCACTCGGGAGATGTCTTCATATCGCGTTAGGATAAAAGCATCGGTGCCTGGCATAAAACCCTCGCCCGGAATCCGATGCACCGGTGCCTCGTTGTGAAGAATGTCATAGGCTTCATACCAGTGTTCTTGAGCGCCCAGAGCAAAGAGATCGACATCGGCCAGTTGATGAGGGCAGGCCATTTCGCTCAATTCATGATTCGGTTTCTTGTTCATGTGTTTCTGTCACTTGAGCCCTGACGAAAGCCGCTAGAATCAATTTCCATTGATGTAATAGGTTCGGATTTTGTCCCTTCATGGACACAAACACGGTGCATGATTCGCCATTCTTCGCCTCTCTTTTCATATTCGTCGAGGTAACGGCCATGCCATGTATCCAAGACTGCGGCATCTTTCTGAAAAAGATAGCTCACATTGTATACCTCGCCGGTAGCATGAAACCCATCGGCGTTCAGATTGATAGAATGATTGAAAATGCAGTGAGATGTTGAACGCCATTTTACGTGACCGGTCATGCAAAATTCGGCAAACTGGTGGGCATTCCCTTTAAAGCTGCCGTGCTCATCCGTGCCATCGGGCCAATAGGCAGATTTCAGTTTTTCCAGATCGAGTCGATCTACGCCTTGCGAATATCGTTTTGCAACATCTTTGATGGCTTCGACATCGCACAATTGTTCTGGAGAGTAGACCATTTTTTTTCCTGTTCAATCAGTTGTTATTTATATTGTCGTCAGAGTGTTAACCACCCCCCATCAACTGGCAAATAAATGCCTGTGACAAAGGCGCTCATGTCGCTTGCGAGAAACACGGCTGCTTTACCCTGTTCCATCGGGTCACCCCAATGACCTAGCGGGAGTCTCGCGATTCGGTCGGCAACAGTATCTGACAATGGATCGCCTGTTTTAACAGGTGTTTGCCCATCAACAGGTGGCGGATTTCCCTCATTGACCCAGGTAGGACCAGGAGCGAGAGCGTTAACATTGATCTGATGAGGCGCGAGTTCGAGTGCCAATGCTTTTGTCATTTGTGCCACGGCAGCCTTTGAACCGTCGTAGGTAACGCCTACTCCAGGACTGACCGTTTGGGTTGATGCCAGGTTAATAATGCGTCCACCCGTGCCTTGGGCTTTCATTATTGTCGCTGCAGCTCTGCAGCAATAAAATACGCCATCTACGTTGACGGACCAAAGTGTTTTCCACATGTCGTCCGTAATCTGTTCGACGGGCCCTCCATAGCCGATGTAAACCCCTGCATTATTCACAAGAATGTCGAGTGATCCCAGTTCTTCTGTTGTTTGTGTCATGGCTTCATCGACCGCGGCGCGATCCGTAACATCCAGTGCCATTGCAGCACCGCCGATTTCAGCTGCGACCGCCTGCGCACCCTCGAGATTAACGTCAGATACCATTACTCGAGCACCTGCCATTGCCAGCGCAGTCGCAATGCCCTTGCCTATACCTTTTGCTCCACCGGTGACGTGTGCGACTTTGCCAGAAAGGTTTATCCAAGCGAGAGCGTTATCAAGGTTATTGTTACTGGTCATAAGCTACCGTCTTGCTGTAGTGGTCATGAAAGTGTCGAAGTTTTAATTCGTTGTAGTCTGCTAGCCTTAAATTCTCGCGCGCGGTTGCCTTCATGCCCGCGTAGACATGTGGCAGATTTCGCAAATCTTGATTAAAGATTTTTCCTAACATGCCCAGTTCCGGTGCATCAGTCCAGTCATCATCGGTGTCGAGCCAGTGTATTTCTGTCACCGGGGTGTAATCGCCGCTTTCGGGTATGGGTGCAAGAAACATACATTCCATAATACATTCCTCGTGATTGTCCCCATTAGGTCGAAAACGATAGTTGATTTGATTGAAGGAACCCCAAGGATGCCAATTAGGAAAAACGGTGAAAAATATCTGGGAAGATAGCTCAACATCCGGAATGTTTTCTGCGATTGATGGAATTACTTGCGCTAGCATCTGGCGTTGCATCTCAGCACCAACTGCGCGTTGCGGTGCATCGTCACCAAGCTTTTCGCGAATACGTGCCATCATCGCTGGATCGTTGAGTGTGTTAGCAGCTGATGCAGGGAGCTGGCGGCCCGCGACCCAGAGACACAGATGAGGATTGGCATCGGTGAGCTCTCCTTCTATCCAATCTGCGTTTACTGTAAATCGACCTGTTTGGCCCTTTGGTGTTGTGACAAGGACTTCGTCGTTATCGATGGCTTCATAGACCCACCCATTAAGCGGGTGTTGCAGTTTTGTTGTACCGTCGAGTTGAGTAGCCGATTCCCAAGATGGCAGGCCGGAACTTTCCAATGCACCACACCGGATAGCGCGCGAGTAGTTTTCGAACGCATCATACTTGGTGCAGCCGTCATGAGCGCCGCCCGTGAGAATCTGTGGGTGGGTCATTAGCACGTGGTACGACTCCATGAAGGCATCTTGAACGACCTTCCAATTAGCCTTAATAACCTTGCCGACATGAGCAGCCTTATAGCGTTTGTTGTAGGGTAAAAGTTCAAAGTGCGAATCGAGGTCTCCGAGGTGTGAAGCTAGAGAGTCACAATCTGGATCAGGATTGATAAAAATGAACCTTCCCCAGCGCTCGAGTTTTACTTCAGGTAGCGCCTCGTCTTCCTTTTTCAGGCCTGCATAGTCGTATGCGCAGGGAATTTGTTTTAGAGAGCCGTTGAGGTTCCATGCCCAGCCATGGAACGGGCATCGTAATTCTGTGAGCGCAGTTCCCCTAGATTCTCGTAGTTTTCGTGCTCTGTGAAGGCACGCGTTGTAATATGCCTTGTACTCGTTTTCACCGGCTCGAACGATAAGGAAAGAGAGATTTGCGATGTCGTAGGGCACCACGTCACCTACGTTGGGGAAGTCATCTTCATGGGCAGCCACCTGCCAACATTTTTTCCAAAGTCGTTCTACTTCCAAATCGTGATACTTTCGAGATGTATATCTCTCTACAGGCACGAGTGAAGGGCCAGGCGGCAGTGGCGCATCGACCCGCAGAGCGTCAGATATAAAAGTTGCATTGGTGTCTGCCTCGAGCAGCGCATGAAAGCTAGCGTCCATCGTCCGAACGCCGGTGGAATCAGGCATAAATTACTCCTTTGCCAGGCCCGGCAAGTCAGGTGTGTTGATCTCGTAGAGTTCGATGATATTACCAAAAGGATCCTTGCCATAGATCGCCGCGGTTTCCTTATTAAAGTGAACCACTTCCCCTGCGAATGTCATGCCTGCTTCGAGCAATCGATCATATTCATCGTCGATGTTAGATACCTGCAGCGCAAAGTGAGGGTACCCATAATCACAGGGTCGTGACCTAAGATCTTTCGGTTGGGGGTGGGTATATTCCCAAAGCTCAACAAAAGCATTGGGTGCTTTCAACATGGCCATGCGGGCTTCTGCGTCGGTTAAACCAATCGCGGCGTCAACCAGCTTGTTTTTATTGAAGTCGCTTGTCTGAACCACCTCAAAACCAAAAGCATTTTGGTAAAAGGACACGGCGGCATCCAAATTTTCGACGCTGATCGCGATGTGATGAATGCCAATAATCATTTTGCTACCTGCTCTAATCTAGGGTCGTTAGGGTAGATCCATTCGTCACCTATGACCTGCTCAACACTGAGTGTCTCGGGAATATTGTTGACGCCAATCATCTTATCGGCAGCTTGATTCCAGTGATAAATACGTGCTTCCTGATAGCTGAGCGGGACACCTGTAAAACCCCAGGATTCAACAGATCGCTGTATTTGCTTGCCAAATTCGGTGTCCTCTTGAAGCACTTTGACAAGTTGCTCTCCTTGATTTTCGGTCCAGATGTCCGGCGCAGGGTTGTCTCCCCAGTCGGGTGCCATGGTCCATGTTTCAAAGAGGCATTTGTCGATGCCAAGGGGCCAAAACAACAACGGTGGTAACACCAGATGGTTTAGCGGTGATACCCAATTAGGAAATATACCGTAGGATTGCGTGCAGGTTCTCGCTATTTCGCCAACCGTGTCAATTTCATTTGAAGAGGCCGGTAAACTCATCGCCGAATTCTTTCCTGCGGGACGCGGTGCGACCATGCGTCCGTGACCATTAGGGTAAAGCGTATTCACGTTACGGCGGTCGTCGAGCACCGGCGCGACCGTGGTGGGGTGAATGCTTTTGACGTGATAAACCTCGGTATTGGCTTCCATCGCAATTTTCCAGTTGCAATCGAGAACGAAGCTATGCCTCGCGGCAAGGCGGCATTTGTCGAATTGGAACTCGGTCCATTCGTCGGCAATGGGGCCGAGCCATTCCAGCAGAGAAGGTGCGTTTTTATCAAAATTGAGAAAGATTAAATTGCCAAACATTTCACATCGAATGCCTATCAGACCACGACATGACATATCGAGGTCAGAGAAATCTTCAGGATCCCTAACGCTGACCAAATCACCTTGGTGTGTGTAGGTCCACCCATGATACTTGCAGGTGAGTCGGGCTCTGCGGCCCGATTCCTCTGTCACCACAGGTGCACCTCTATGGCGACACGTGTTGTAGAACGCCCGTATGACACCATCATCGCCGTGAACGATAACCACAGGTTGCCCAGCATTGTCCCATCGTCGATAGCTTCCGGGTGAAGGTAGTTCGTCAATATGCGCGGCAAACAGCCAAGACTTTTGCCAGATGTGTGTTTGTTCCAGCTCGAAAAAAGCGGGATCTGTATATCTGCCGGCTGGAATGTCCGGAAGCGCCGGAAAACCCACTGGTGGAGAAGTCCGGGCAGCCTCGAACTCCATTAATCGATACAGTTTTTCAATTTCCTGACGACTCAACATCTAGCTGCCTCCCGCGTGAGTAAATATCCCTCAGAATGATTTCGAAATTATCGAAAACTCATTCTAGCGTGGCGGTAGCCCTTTCTCTGCGCGCAGTTTATTCATGCGATCAATATCGCCTGGAAGTCTATCTCCCAATTCGGATTCGTCGATCGCACCCGCCATGTGGGCACCCGCGTTTTTGCCGTTGTACATGATCTTTTTGGTAGGGGTCACTGCTAAAATAATTCTTAATGGTGAGTCTAGGAGATTATAGAAAAACTCCTCACCAGCAGCATTGTCGGGATTCAGTTTTTGGGATAGTGCTGTATAGAACCATTTTTTGGTCTCGTCATCCTGAAAAAACTCACCAGTGCCCTTAAAAGTGATCGCGCCACCGGGAAGATCAGGTGACGCATCAGGATTGTAGCCATTGCTACTCACGTTGACTGAAACTCTGTTGTCACGGCGAATCGCTGTTGTGCGATGCCGATGTTCTGCGAAGGTGATCCATATTTTTCCTTCGTGCCAAACATAAGCATGAGTGACGCCAACAGGCCAACCATCTTTTGTTGCCCACATGAGTACGCACTCCATAGAGTTTTCCATGAGTTGGTCAACTTCGTGGTCGGTGAAAGGGTAAATAGAGACAATTTCGTGGTCGTGTGTTTGTGCCATCGTCAAGCTTTCCTTAAGTTTCAAAGTGCTAGTTACACCACATTGATGTAAAACAATCAAGTCTGATTGTTTTGTTCTGACTCATATTTATTCTCCTCCACGAAGAAAAGTGTCCAGTACATCGTGAAAGTGTCTGATACGAACCTCTTGATAGTTCCCCAGCGTCTGGTGACCCTTTTTCGAAGCTTTCATGCCAGCCCATTGTCGTGTGAAGTTTTCTGTATCCTGATCAAGCACGTGGCTGAGTCCCGTTTGATTGAAAGAAGCCAGTGAAGTGTAAGGTTCATCGATCTCCAACTTTTCGACGGGTGCGGGTTTGGGTCTGATGCCGGAGTCAGGTAGAGGTTGTAGTAACATGATGTCGTGTACGCAACGGTCAACCCCGAGTGGTCTAAAGCGATAAATCAGTGGGATGACAACGCCAGGAAAGAAACAGGCATTAGGAAACAAATGGTATTCAATGCTATCGAGCATTTCGCTATTTGAGTGGCCAGACAAGTCTACGGCGAGCTCTTTAGACATGTTTTCGCGAAGGATGTCTGCATGCGCTTGCCTTGCTGTCATGCCCTCGGGGAGCGTTTTTCCATCATGCCCAAAAAAGCTGAATAACTCTGCTTCTGAATAGCGTTTCTCGAAGTGCGGGTTTCCGGAAGAAAGGTTTTGGAAAAATCGGGTGACGTGGGGGCTAAAGATGTCGTATTGCGTGTTTGCCCAACTTGATGTTCTTAGCGCCTCGGGGTGGGTTGCGAGAACATGAAATGCCTCGAGAAAACCTTCCATACACATTTTCCAATTGCCCGGCAGAATTTTTTGAGTGTGGAGGGAGATGAATCGATTTTCTAAAGGCCATTCCGCAAAGTGTTCAGGCAGCACCTGCAAATAATCCCCCAGCGGAGTTGCATCCGGATCGAGATTAATAAAAACGAACCCGCCCCAGCTATCGCAAGGTATCTCGGTGAGCCCAAATTTTTCGTCTTCGATATGAGGGAAGTCCCATCGGCAGGGGATGTCCCTCAGCGAACCATCAAGATGCCATGACATTCCATGAAAAGGACATCGCAGGAATTGTTTACCTTGTCCCTGTTCACCGGCGCCAAAAAATTGCATACCTCGGTGTGGGCAGGAGTTGATAAACGCACGGATCTGATTGTCCTCACCTCGGATGATGATGACTGAGTCATCACAAATGTCGTAGACATAGTAGTCGCCGACATCCGTGACATGTTCCTCTCGACAGGCCCATTGCCAGGTTTTCTGCCACATATGCTCGACTTCTGAGCGATAGAACGCTTCGTCTGTATAACGGGAGAGTGGAATGTCATCGCTACCCAGATATTCGTACTTGACCTGTTTCAATGCATCAGGGGGCGTGTCCATATCCCTGTTGAGCATATCCTGTGGGGAAGGGCCTGGGCATCGCGCATCTCCGGGAGCAAGGGACTGATCTGAAGTTGCGTAGATGTCGAAACGTTCATTACTCATAGGTCAATATCCTGTGATTCTGCTTGGATAGGTTGTTATTGTGTCAGTCTTTGTTTGTTGCATGGAACAATTTATTCGCAAATGTGCAAAACAGTCAACATTGATTGTTTTATGGTATTCTCTTTTTCAAATTTGGCCAATCACGGAAATCAATTTATGACTGCTAGCGATCAAGAAGAAATTAGCAGAGCGGCGACCTGTCCACTCCATGAGGTCTCGCCGATGCATCCCGCTTTACTCAAAGCACCCTGGGGCATTAATCGGCGCTTGAGGCATGAAGCGCCCGTCTTTAAGGACCCAGCCTCTGGCATCTACTTCATCTCCCGCTACGATGATGTGTTGCGGATGGCGAGAGATCATAAAACCTTTTCCAGTAAAATGCTGACTGCGACCCGCGCCCTTGGCGGGAGCGAAGATCCAGAAATCACTGAAATCCTGAAAGGGGGGTATCCTCAGGTACCAACGATGTTGACTCAGGATCCACCGCTGCAAAGAAGATACAGAAAGTTTGTTGATGGTGCATTTTCACCTGGAAGTCTCAAAATGCTCGAGCCATTCATGGAACAAACATCGAATGACCTAATAGACGCGTTTATCGACAAGGGTCATTGCGAGTTTCTAGATGCATTTGGTGTGCCGTTGCCGCTACGGGTCATTGTTTCGCAACTGGGCGCACCGGAATCTGATATGCATTTGTTCCGAAAATGGACTGAGGCTTTTATCGGTAACTTATCCGGGCAGCTCGACCGTGATGGGCTGGTGAAAGCAGCCAAGGATATGGTTGAATTTCAACATTACTTTGTTGAACGGATGAACGAGCGGCGAGATTCTCCAACGGACGACATACTCTCGAAGGTGGTCAACGCGAGTATCGATGGTGAGCAACCGCTGGGTGATGGGGAATGTTTGTCGATGATCTCGCAAATAATGGTGGCGGGGAACGAGACAACCTCTGCCACGCTGACTGAGGCGATATGGTTGCTTATTCAAAATCCAGAACAATATGAATTGCTTCGCAGTGATCCTTCACCGGACATGATTTCCCGGTTGGTTGAAGAGGCGCTCAGAATTTCAAGTCCATCATCGAATATGTTCAGGCGTGCAAATACGGATGTCGAAATGCACGGAGTAACAATTCCTAAAGATTCGATCCTGTTCGCTCGGTTTGCGTCTGCTAATCAGGATGAAAATCAGTTCCCTGAGCCGGAAAAATTCGATTTGCGTCGAGACAACCTTAAGGATCAGGTGGCTTTTGGCAAAGGTGTTCATCATTGTCTTGGCGCAGCGCTCAGTCGTCGGGAGATGAACATTGGCTTCAAGGTCATCTTGGATCGCATGGAAAACTTTCGTCTCAACGATGGAGCTAGTGACCCAGCGTTTTCAGCAAACGCGCTATTGCATGGTTTGACCGGGCTTGATCTGGCGTTCGATAAGATCGGCTGATCGGGGTTATTACGTGCAACAAAAGCCATAACAGCAAAAACTAATAACAGGATCGTTTGTATGAGTGTACTTGATACTTTTAGCCTAGATGGACGTGTCGCGGTTGTGACCGGTAGTGGCCGCGGCATAGGTGAGGCGATAGCGATAGGTCTTGCCGAAGCGGGAGCAAAAATCGTGCTTGCTGCGCGCCGAACTGAGGAAATTCAGGCTGTTGCAGATAAAATTAAAGATATGGGCGGCGATGCCATTGCGGTGACAACGGATGTCATGGTGCTTGAACAGGTGACACAACTAGCTGAAGCAGCTGTTGCGGCATTTGGCTCGCTTGACTGCTGGATCAGCAATGCTGGAGGGGCAGATGATCGAGTCGCCAGAACACTGATTGATGTGCCGGAGCGGCAGTGGGATTTTCAGCTGAATCTGAACCTGAAGGCGGTTTGGACCGGTGCTCAAGCAGCGGCAAAGGTGATGAAAGATAACGGTGGCGGCACAATCATTAATATTTCTTCGGCGGTGGCCGGGCGTGCGTCACCATTCAATGGTCCCTATGCTGTTGCGAAATCCGGCGTTGATAATCTGACGCAGACTTTGTCCTCGGAGCTGGCCCGATACAACATCCGGGTTAATGGTATTTCTCCCGGACCCATACCCACTGAAGTGTTCAAAGAGTTTTTGAATATCTCGGATGACGATGTGCCTGAAATGGGTAAGAAAATGGGCATTCCATTGGGACGATTGGGTACGCCTGAGGATATTGCACCAGCAGCAGTTTTTCTCGCATCAGATGCTTCGCAGTGGATGACCGGGGAGACAATTACAATTAAAGGCGGGCATAGCAGGTAGTATGAGGGTCTTAATCTCGAGGCAATTGTAGGGTGACAGTTGCTTCGATAAGCCCTCGTTCACCATCACGCTCAAGCCAGGTTTCTACTTCTGCCATATCGAAGCCCTGATGCTGATAGATTTTTGTCACGACACCTTTCGATATAATGTGATCTCCGTCCAGAATTATCGGGTTAGGAAAGCGGATAAACATTCGTTTAATGCAGTTTTCTCCAGCCCAGTTTTGGAGCATGTTAACCATATATCCGACGCCCAACGGACCCTGATTAATGCATCGTTCACCAAGACCTAATTGCGCAACGCTTTTTCTGTCCCAGTGAACCGGATTAGGATCGCGTAGAATCGCGGCCATCGTTTGCATTCGCTCAGGGCTGACTGAATCCATCGTCCAGGGTGGAAGTTTATCGCCTTCATTGGCAATCATATTGGCTCCCGGCGGTAATGCCATATGACCGTGCTGCTTGCTACCAAGGAATAATCATCGTGTACCTCAAAGTCAAAAACGATCCGGTCATACACAGGGGCTGTATCCCCTGGTTTGTCATTATGTCTAGTGACGTCTGTGATTTTTCCCTGGATATCATATTCAGTGTCTTCTTTGAGCGGATTGAACAGTTGCCAATCATAGCTTTCAATTGAAATAGACATGTCACTGTCTGCTCGCCCAAGTGCAAACATCTCTGCGATGGTTGTACCTGAGCCAAGAATAGGGACGTGGAATAAAGCAATCGGATGCACCACTCCATCTTGCATGACGTCTGCGCCAGTGCAGGCCGTGAGCAGAAAGTTTTCCCAATGTTGAATCGAGTATTTCCCTCCGGGGAATATGTGCCCCTCTGCGCGCTCCACTTGCTCAAAGCTAATGACTTCAGTCAAGGTGACTCCTGCAATCTGTAAATAGCATCTGATATTCGGCAAACGACATGATGAAGTCAAGCCATGCGATCCTTAGGATGCTTGTCGCTTTTCGTGATTTGTCGTAGAGTTGAAGTGTCGAGTCAATCAAAGGAAAAAAGCCAATGCCAAGAGTAACTGAAGTAGGTGGGTTGCCGGGTTTCGCCGGCGTTTACGCACATTGCCCAGATCTATTTGAGGGATTCATGTACCGATACGGGTTACTCTGGTCGCACAGTCGACTGGATCCTACGCTTAAAGACCTTGTGAGATTAAAGTCCGCGAACATTAACAAATGCCGCTACTGAATTCCCGCACGATCTTCTGCGGCGCAGAAGAATGGCATGTCAGAACAAATGATCAGCGATATGCTGAATCACCGGGAATCTTCACTAGATGAACGAATCAAGCTTGCACTGGATTTGACCGAAGACTTTATTGGCAATCACGCGCATGGGATCGATGATGAGTTCATGGACCGACTGAAAGTGCACTTTAGTGAAGCCGAAATTGTTGAGTTGACCATAGGTATCGGCATTTGGGATTCTGTGCACAAGTTTAACAACGTATTCGATGTTCACCCGCCAGTCGAAGAGGGTTTATTTACAACAGATCCACCAGATGTGCCGGCCGCGATGCGTGAACATGTCAAACAACCGGGAAATAAATACTAGGTTGTTGGGAACACGACTAATGCGCTTCCAGAATCGATTCTAATTTGACGTCCGCAACTTTTTTGTAGGCACTGTCTATCCAGTTCTGCATGATGGCAGGCCCTCTGCCAGTGCCCAGCTCAAGTTGGGTTTGGTGCAAGATAGGTGAGATACGGTGCACGATGGCAACCATCCCAATATTGAATTCGTGTCTTAGGTCTGGCGCTGGTATTTTGATGCCTCTCAGATCAAGGGCGGTCCGATAATACTCAATCATTTCGTCCAGTTTTTCACTGGGTGCGTCTGCAGGTATTGCCGTACTAAGGAAATAGGCCAGTTCGAGTCCGTAGGAACCAGCCATGGTTGTTTGCCAGTCAAGCAGTAACATTTCTCCCGCATCGTCATCGAAGCACAGGTTGTCAACTCGAAAATCTCCGTGCAGGAGAGTCATGGGTTTTTTTCCCAGACGCTCAGTAAGTCCTACACCATTTTTTTTCAGCCAGGCATGTAATTTGAGCTGGTCCTCTGTTAGGTTCGCGCCATTTTCTTTGAGATATTTGTTTGCAGATTGCAGATAGCCCATGTGTACGAGTTTCGCCGACAATTCAACTGGGGTGATCCATGAAAGAGCCTGTAGCGCCTCGCTACCCCAAAACTGAGCGTGAAGCGTGGCCATAGAATCAAGCGCCATTTTTATATCGTTGGTGCTGCATTTTGCAGATTGATCCCCGAGGCGATAGTGACTGACATCCTCAATCAATAGTGCATAACGGCGCGGCATAAGCCCGAATATCCATTGAACGATGAGGCCAAAAATAGCGATTGCCCAGATAGGCAGTCGATGAAGTGCTTTGAGTCTTTCGAGGATAACATCGGGCTCATCGGCCGCGCTCATAACGCCGTAGTAATAGCCGGGTGTGCGTATGTTGAGCTTTTCTTTGAGTTGGCTATAGAAACGAATCTCTTTCTCGTAGACACCAAGACTTTGGCCCATGACTCGATTTTTAAGAGGCGTTGGTATTTTTAATACCATGGTCTTTGGTAGCACTGCATCGAAGGACTGTGCCGCAGCATCTGAAGAATAAGTCAGGGAAAGAATCGCAATTTCCCCAAGAAAACCAGTCTCTTCACCCACGACATGATGAGTAAAACTAACAACTTCACCCGTCCGGAGGTGACCGCCATCTTTCATCGCCATGGTGAGCCAGTCGGCAGTGATTTCCCCGAGACTGAAAGGTACGTCCTTAAGTATCTTCAGTAGCTTGTCCTCTATTTTTAGTTAGCCATTGGCAATAGGCATGATCCGCTCGCTCAATTGATCAAGATTGTCCAGACCATCAGGCCCGCCAAAAAAGAATGCCGGCACCATGATTCGGTCTACGCCAATCGAAGCCATCTCCTCAACGCCTTGCTCGGGATTCGCCATTTGGGAACCAAAAATAGCGCTAAATTCGATTGAAGCTGGATCGCGACCAGCCGCTTCAGCTGCTTGTCTCACACGATCCAGAAGTGCACCTAGTTGCGCTATGTCACCCTCACCGGGGAAGTAACCATCAGCAATGCGCACTGCGCGAGAGATTGCAGCATCTGAATCACCGCCTACGATGACAGGAATAGATCCATTCACTGGCCTTGGACTGCAAGTTGCGGGTTCGAAGTCGACAAAGTCGCCGTGATACTCCGCGTGAGGCCCTTGCCACAGTGCGCGCATGGCTTCGATGTATTCATCGTTTCTTGCGCCACGCTTTTCCCAGGGAACGCCAAGTGCATCGAACTCTTCTTTCATCCAGCCTACACCCAATCCCAATTCGACTCGTCCACCTGATAACTGATCGAGGGTTGCAAGTTCCTTTGCAAGAATCAGCGGATTGCGTTGAGGCACAATTAAAATACAGGTGCCGAGACGAAGCGTGGGCGCCGCCGCAGCTGCGAAAGCCAACCAAATCAACGGATCTGGGATGGGGGTTTCCGGCTCGGCAGGTATTTTCCCGTCGGGGGTGTAAGGATACTTCGATACGATTGAGTCAGGCATGATTACATGTTCGCCCCCCCAGACAGATTCGAAACCGGCTGCTTCGGCTCGCTGGCAAAGCGCCAGAGCAGAAGCCCCATCTGTGCTGATACTGCTAGCGAAGGCTAGTCCTACTTTCATGTTATTTTCCTCTTCTTATGCTTGAACGCCTGTAAAAATAGACTCATTGATATATTGATCTTCAAATCTGGCTGCCAGATAAAGTGTGTAGCCAATGCTCATTCTCGCCTGTACGCTGCCGATTACCGGAGGCTAGCAACGACGAGGTTTAATATCTGTTTTCGTTTTGCTATCTTGTGAAACAGTCATGTCTGATTGTTTTGTATTTAGCGCTCGATCGAGTTAAAGGTCAAGCGCCCAACAATTTTCAGGCAAACCGAACTTGTAAGTATTGAGTAAATAAACTCGCTAATCGAAAACTGAAATAGTAATTATGATCCCAGCAAATATAAATGATGTATCTCCTGAGTTTCTTTCTGCCATCTTTGATGTCGAAATCGAATCAATCGAGGCTAACCAGATAGGTCAGGGGATAGGGCTAATGGGAGACATCTATCGGGTGGGGCTCTCTATTTCGGGTGATCGTCAGGATGTACCTGAAAGTGTGGTCGTAAAGTTACCCTCTTCCTTTGAAGGTAATCGCACACAGGGTGTGGCCCTCGGCATGTTCGAGGCTGAGATCAGATTCTATGATGAGCTGGCACCCTCAATACCTGTTGGAATTCCCAAGGCTTACCATACAGATATCAAGCCAGGCACGGCCGATTTTGTGATCGTGATGGAAGATCTGACGCGGTATGAATTGGTCGGACAAAGTGATGGCATGTCGGTTGAGCAAGCAAACGCGGCGGTCGAGGTAATGGCCAGAATTCACGCTGTGTGGTGGGATAAGGTGACAACACCAGCGCTTGAATGGATTCCGTCTATGATTAGTGCTCGCATTGAGTATGTTGATCAATTGTTGAAGGAAATTTACCCAGTGTTTGAGAGTGGCTTTGCAAAATATCTTCCCGCGGGAGGGCTCGAGCTTTATCAGTTATTCGCAGGCAATTATTTGGAAATCAACAAGACGCTTGCTGCGCGTAGTCCTTGGACTTTGGCGCACCAGGATTATCGTGTCGAGAACCTAATGTTTGCGCCGGGAGAAGCCGTTGTGCTCGACTGGCAAGGCATTGGTCGTGGACCAGGCGCATATGATCTTGCCTATCTTCTTGGTGGATCCATGGCCATTGACAAAAGGCGAGAACACGAATTGGCGCTGGTGAAAACATATCAATCAACATTAGAAGCCTCCGGTGTTACTGGTTATCCGATGGAAAAATGTTGGGATGACTACGGCCACGCGCAGTTGATGGGAGGGCTTGCGACGGCGATGGTGACAGCTGGCACACTCGATTTGAGTAACGAGAGAGGTGTTCAGCTGGTTGCGACGATGGCTGAACGTCATATTCAGGCCGCACTTGATCACGATGGACCTGCGAGGTTGAACGCTATTTTAGCTAATATTCCCTAGACCGTTAAAGTGATGATATTAAAACAGTATCGTTAGTTTTTATCGGCCAGCGTAAAAATTTAAAATTAAGTAAGGAAAACTTATGTCTACCGCAGATGCAATAGTAATTAACAATCCTTTTTTGACAGGAAACAACGAGCCTGTTTATGAAGAGATAACCACCACCGAGTTAGAAGTGATTGGCGAAGTACCTGCCGATATCTCCGGTAGTTTTTTGCGAACCGGTCCTAATCCCTTCTATGTCCCTGATGAAGAAAAGTATCATATATTCGACGGTGACGGGATGATTCACGGTGTTAGCTTCAAGGATGGGAAGGCAACCTACCGTAATCGGTTTGTTCAATCAAAAGGGTTAGAGGAAGAGCGCACTAAAGGTGAGTGGATTTATCCCGGATTGAACATGCTAGGCGAATACATTGCCAAAGGCGAGGCACCCGGTGTTAAAAACACCGGTAATACTGCAATGGTTTTTCACCAAGGGCAGCTCTATACGATGATGGAAGGCGGCACGCCCTACCGTATTTCTTTGCCCGAACTTGAAACGGAGGGCGAGCACGACTTTGACGGTACCGTCACGCATAACTTTACTGCCCATCCCAAAGTTGATGCGAAAACCGGCGAGATGATGACTTTTGGTTATGGACTGCAGCCCCCCTTTCTTAGTTATTCTGTCGTGGGAACCGACGGGCGTGCCTCACATGCGACAGAAATAGCTATCCCTAAGCCTGTGATGATGCATGACTGCGCGATTACTGAAAATTACACTATTTTTCCGGACCTTCCGCTGGTGTTCGATTTTGAGAAGATGATGGCTGGAGAAGGTCTGGTTGGATGGGATCCCAGCAACGGCTGTCGGATAGGGATCGTACCTCGTCGCGGAGATGACAGCTCCATCCGCTGGTTTGAAATCGAAGAAAGTTTTCTTTTCCATGTAGCTAACGCCTTTGAAGAGGGCGATGACGTCGTTTTTCAGGCCTGCAGATCAGATCGTGGCGGCATCGTGACAGAGGAAGGTGCAGAGGTCAAAGACCAACTGGGACAGCTTCATGAATGGCGCTTCAACATGCGCAGTGGTGCTGTCCAGTCGAGAGCGATTGACCGGGAATTTCATTGCGACTTCCCACGAATCAACGACGACTACGTGGGCTACAAGAATCGGTATACCTATGCTGCTCGCTTCAGGGTGGAAGACATGCCGACGTTCGACGGCGAAATGAAATATGACAATGAAACAGGCGAAATAGAAATGCATTACTTTGGTGATCACGCGGAGTCCGGGGAAGCCGTTTTTGTCCCCAGGATCGGCTCGACCAAGGAGGATGATGGCTATGTGATTTGTTTTGTTTACGATAGAAATGCCGGTACCAGTGAATGCCAGATTCTTGATGCGCAAAACTGGCACGCCGACCCAGTGGCCAAGATTAAAATTCCGCAACGGGTGCCTCATGGTTTTCATGCTGCATGGGTGCCGCACGGTTAACACCTAAACCCTACTGTTTGAAAACGCAGGGCTGCTGAATCAACATGTGATAAAAGCGTCAGGATGCAGAATAAAAAAGTCAACTTTGACTGTTTTTTTTCATCTAGCTATTATCCTATTCCAATTAAAAGAACCGATACTTCCACGGAGCACTCGAAATGACCTTTGCGCTGACTTACGCTGAACAAAATCCAGACCAGATCGCCATCAGAGATGAGCGCAAGTCATTGCATTGGTCCGAGGTAGACGACGTACTCAATCGAGCAGTGAATGGACTGCGCGCATATGATCTTGGTCCCGATGTAAGAGTTGCAGTATTTGCAGAAAATTCTGTGGAAACAGCGCTTGCAAACCTTGGCGGACTTGTGGCCGGTGCGTCGGTTGTGCCTGTCAATTTTCATCTTACGGCGGAGGAAGTGGCTTATATTTTAAGTGATTCTGGCGCTCGTATACTCTTTGTCGGTCCTGAGACCGCTGCTCGAGGTGTCGAGGCAGCGGCAAATTCAGGTGTGCATACGGTTGTTGGTTGGTGCGATGCCGAGGGGGTTTTGGAGTGGAATGGCTGGCTCGCCGGCAATAGCGCTGATCAGCCTGATCACGGCGTGCCACCGAAACCGAACCTGTTATATACCTCTGGTACAACAGGTCGCCCGAAAGGTACCGAATTACCGCCAACCATGTTTGCCGGGGGTGAAACTATTGACGAACATCTGGCGCTTTTCAGAGAAAGAACATTGGCGCGTATCCCCGCCGGTGCTGAGATTGGTGCACAGCTAGTCGTGGGACCCATGTATCACACCGGTCCATTAAGCGCGACACGGCAACTGATAGCGGGTGTTCCCTCGGTGATCCTGAGTCGATTCAATGCAGAAAATACGCTGGCTGCGATTGAGCAATTCCAAATCGAATCCACGCTCATGGTACCCACCCACTTTGTTAGGCTGTTGGCGCTGCCGCAAGACGTGCGGGAAAAATATGACATTAGTTCAATGAAAAGCATCAGTCACACGGGTTCAAAGTGCCCTGTTGATGTCAAACGGGAGATGATTGAGTGGTTCGGGCCGGTTTTTCTGGATGCCTACGGTGCCAGTGAGGTCGGGACAACCTGCATGATTACCTCGGAAGAATGGCTGGCACATCCTGGTTCTGTTGGAAAGGCGATACCTCCTTTCACTGCACTGATTCTTGATGATGATGACAATGAACTACCGCCGAACACCGAGGGTCGCCTGTTTTTCAAAGATGCAACCGGACGTGGTGTCGTGTACCACAATGATCCGGAGAAGTCGGCAGAGGCGCACATTGCACCCGGTGTTTTTACGCTTGGTGAGATCGCTTACGTCAATGAAGAAGGCTACGTCTTCATTACAGACAGATTTAGTGACATGGTTGTCTCTGGCGGTGTGAATATCTATCCGGCTGAAGCGGAGCAAGTGTTGATAGAGCACCCAGCGGTCTTAGATGTGGCCTGTATCGGCGTGCCGAACAAAGACATGGGTGAGGAATTAAAAGGGCTTGTGATTCCTAAGCCTGACGAAGCCTTGCCATCTGCGGATGCAATGGTTGCCTGGTGCCGTGAAAGATTGTCACATTATAAGTGTCCGAGAACGCTCGAATATGTTGAGGATCTTGGGCGCAACACGATGGGCAAAATTAATAAGCGCAAACTGCGTGCGCCATACTGGCAGAATGTCGATTGAGGATGCGGCAATCGAATAAATTATAAGCAAAAAAAAGCCCGGCAGAACCGGGCTTTTTTTCTTACAAGTTTACATTTCGTACGTGAATTCAAGTCCAAAAGTTCTTCCCTGATTGATGATGCCCGCAGCAAACAGGTCCCCAATAGGAATGCCAACTTCAACTTGATCGTCAGTCAAATTTCGTCCGTAGGCGACGATAGAGTAGTTGTCTGTTTGATATCCAATCGAAGCCGTAAGGTCCTCAGAGGAGTCCCTGCGTCCGAACTCGGTATTGAGCAAGTTTTCGCTTTCATCAACCATTGCATGTTTTGCATAGAGCTCGACTTGACCGTTGCCTATTTCAACGATATAGCTTGCACCAAAACCGAGTGTGAATTCAGGCGTATCTCGAGGCCGAAGGCCCGTCGCGTCAGACGTGCTGAAATCAGTATCCGTTAAGTCCAAGTCGGTCTCAAACTTGCCGTATTTAGCATCAAGGTAACCGTAATTCAGAAAGAGTCTCAGGCGTTCTGTCGCCTGAAATTCGGTTTCCACTTCAATTCCCTTATAAGTTGCATCTGATACATTGTTGAAAATTGTCGCCACCGTGTTGGTAGACGCGTCGAACGATATTGAAGATTCCTGTTTGTCTGTGAAGTCGTTGAAAAAGCCCACGATATTGAGTCTCAGGCGACCTTCCATCATCATACTCTTGTAGCCCAATTCGTAAGAACTGGCGTATTCAGGCTGATATTGGTCTCTGACAAAGTCCGCGATATTTTGGTTGGTGCCAAAGAAACCGCCGGAGTGAAACCCCTCGGAATAGGTGCCAAACACGATCGCGTTATCATTGAGTTGGTACGTGAGACCAACCTTGGGAGAGAGCTCTGTCCATGTGTTGTCAAGATCTGCAAAAGCGGGATAAGCAAAAGCATCCTGTCTTTCCACGGTGGTCAAGTAAGCCTGACCTGCAATAAAGTCTTTCTCCTCGCGAGTCCAGCGCACGCCCAAGGTTAATGTCCAGTCTTCAGCGAATTGCCAATCGCCCTGAACAAAAGCTGCAACCGAAGTCGTTTCTTGGGCTTCATAGAGCACCTGAACCAGATCGGAATCTAAACCCGGATAAGCTGGCACGCCTGTGTCGCAGAAAAGTCCAATAGCGCCGCTCTGGCAGAGACCCCAAAATGTCAGTCCTGGCGCTGGCGGAGGTGCGAATGCAAACAAGCCGCCCAATCGGTTTTGCCAGAATGATCCACCCGTGCGCCAGTCACGATCAAACTCACTGTTAAAGTAATAAACGCCGGCCGTGAAGTTGAGGTTCTCGTAGCTGCCGTCCAATCGCAGCTCCTGACTCAACTGGTCAAAATCATTGAATTTTTCAATGGTGATAAACGGCGCAGCTGAACCGTCAAAATCGAAGATGCCATATTCAGTCAGCTCGCGATAGCCAGTAGTAGATACAAGTGTCAGATTGTCATCCAGATCAAGTCTCATCGACAGGGTGTAGGCTGTGGTATCAAGCTCAGCGGCATTTCTTGTATCGTTTTCAGATACGTTAGATTGCGCTAACGTTGTCCTGCAAGCGTCAGGGAAACTAAATAGTTGTGTACCGTCACACATTTGAAAACCACCACTCAGATCGGAATCCCGAAGTCCGGTGGGAGGCGCAGCAACGCCAGCTGCCAAGTTGAAATTTGTGTTGTATGCGCTCAGATCGCTTTGATCTAAAAATTTCTCGATGGTAAACAACGCTTCAAAGTCATCGTTAGGTGTAAATAGGAATGTCGCACCATAACTTTTGTAGTCGGTTGCGCCGTTCTTGCCGCCGAGTGTGATGTTTTCAGTGAACCCATCATCCTGAATATAAGAGCCGAACATTTTAAGCGCTAGCGTATCTTCAATGAGTGAGGTGTTTATGACGCCTCTAAACTCTCTCTGACCATCTTCACCAACAGTTGCCTTGACGCGCACGCCAAATTCCCCTGTGGGTCGGCTTCGTATCACATGGATAACACCGCCAACCGTGTTTTTTCCAAATAACGTGCCCTGAGGTCCTCGTAAGATTTCAATACGTTCAAGGTCGAAATTTTCAAGTACCTGGCCGGCGAGCGAACCCAGATAGATGCCGTCGATCATTACGCCGATGGG